>Ga0209349_1001469_pt1 | contig 11627 bp, 12 predicted proteins | sample ETNvirnome_2_130_FD_184067 | JGI IMG/M metagenome (GOLD analysis project Ga0209349, IMG submission 184067) | Marine viral communities from the Pacific Ocean - ETNP_2_130 (SPAdes) (version 2) | ecosystem: Environmental > Aquatic > Marine > Oceanic | place: Pacific Ocean | collected 2013-06-22
GTAGCTGTTAATATAGAATCATACTTTGTTGTATGAGTTAGCTTGTCTACACATGCTCTAATAGTCTCTGGCTTTAAAAATGGTGCTGTAGCATATAATTGAAAGTAAAAGTCATACTCATCTATATGATCTATGTCGTGATGAAATACATCATTACCATTTGCAGTGTCTAAAGTAAGCTCTGGCTTACGTTCTATCCATTTTACCTTATTCTGAAAGCAATAAGCCTTTATATCTTCACTATCAGTATCAACGTATATACTATCAAAACATCCTGCTTGTATACAATGATCAATAATGTACTGATATAAAGGTTTATCTCCTAAAAGCTTAAAGTTCTTATCTTTAACTCTCGTTGAATTGCTCTTTATAGGTATTGTTGCTGCAACTTTCACATTTAAATACAACTATATTTATTCAACGTTATTGGTAAATAAAGGTACATGTCAGAAGAGGTATTTGAAAATGTTTTTCTTGGTGTTAAGGATGACCAAATATTAGTTTCATCTATGAATGAAGATAATAGGCGAATCAATGAAAATACTTTAAAAAATACCTTTTTTCAAGATGGAGAATTCTATAACATAAACAAAATGGTACTTATACATAATCCATGGACATACAATTTTCAACATTTTATTGACGAGACGTTGCCTATCTGTATTGAGTGTAAGGATGATCCAGAAGTTTATGTTTCTGTATGGCCGAAATTCGGAGATGATATTATAAATTTCTTACAAATAAACAATATTAAAAAAATAAAAAACAATACATGTTTTTATGTAAAGAAATTGATAAGAAAAAAACTAAAATATATTGATTTTAGGATGAATGAAAAATGTAATGCAAATAAACCGTTAAGCTATGTAAGGGGGAATGTACAAACGTTTTTAAATAAGAAAAATCCTAAAACTTTATTTATAAAAAGAGATGTAGAAAAAAGGCAATGTAAAAATATAAATCAATTAACGAGAGCATTACAATTAAAGTATGATGCAGACATAATAGAAAATTTTTCCGACTTAACTGTAAGAGAAAAAATAATAATTTTAAATTATTATGATAATATTATAAGTATGTACGGTGCGACCAGCGCAAATGTACTATTTAAGCAAACAGGCGCCTGGTTAATTTTAAGTCATCCGTGTGGTGGTGATACTAAATTTATTAGTAATTTAAATACAGATTTAAATATACAGCCTATACAGTCAGGGTTGACCATGGCTGGACTGGATAGTATTACGAATTACGGAGAAGGTGTAAGTGAAGATACAGAATTTATTATCAACGTTAATAAATGTTTAGAGAACATAGATCAAGCTCTTAATCAATCAGAAGAAAAATTATCTACAAAATGATTTAAATCTTCCGGTGTACCGAGCCCCCACATTTTAGGTACATCAAAAACTTTAATATTTTTTCCATCTTCAATAGCTTCGTTAAACACAGGACATACATAAAACTCATTATTTGTTCTAATATTTCTCTCAATCATCTGCTCCGCATATTTTATATAATCAGAACCTTTAGACCAATAGTAAATACCAACTGTCGCAGTATCAGAAATAGGGTTCTTCTCTGCTACTTCAGTAACAAATCCATTATCCCCTAATTTAGCATAACTCCATTTAGGGTGTGTTGACTTAAACGTAAGAATACCACCATCAACATTATCACCAACCATAGAATACATAAACTCGTTACTATCCCACTCTACAAATTGATCAGAATTAGCCATAATTAACGGCTTGTCGTTATCAATATATTCTTTAGCTAGCAAAGTAGTACATGCTGCTCCATCTGTTATACCTTCAACCTGTACTACCGTGCAATTTGGTGCTATATTTTCAAGTACTGTTTGTAAATGATATTGCTCGTAATGAGATTTTTGTACAATAAAAATATAATTAGCTTCGATATTTAAATTATCTACAACGGCTTGTATCATAGGCTTACCATTGATATCAATTAATGGCTTAGGAAAGGTATAACCTGCTTTTTCAAACCTAGACCCAGCACCAGCCATAGGAATTAATACATTCATATTACCGCCTAACCATTTTGGTTTTATTTCTTCCATAGTTTTATCTTTATTTTTTATAAAATTAACAATATAATCAAATGTAACTTCTTCTGGTCCAGTTACAGGACATAAATGAGAACCACTCCTTATTGCTCCTTTTCTACCTGTATGAGAATCCTCGATAACAACAGTTTCATCAGGATTAGTCTTTGTATATATCATACATCTCATATACATCTCTGCATTTGGCTTAGGAAGAAACACATCTTCACTAGCTAACACATAATCACAATACTTAAGTACACCAGTTTTATCTAAAGATGTTAATACTGTTTGTCTTATAGCATTAGACGCTATAGAAATCTTTAACCCATATTCTTTTAAGAACTTAAACAGTCGCTGTAGTTCTAAATTTTCTTGTACGGACTGAAGTCGATCTCTTGTAAACTGTTGTTTTAATTCCCAGACTTGATCGTACTTCTCCTCTGGTAATTGTTTATGTTGAGTTAATAATTTAAGTTTAGTATTAGTGGGCTTACCGTCGTAAGATGAAAGATGCTCTTCTCTTGAAATTACATAAGATTCATCAAGGGAACGAAGGGCGTCATTAAGAGCATAATAATGTAAATCTCTACTATCTACTAATACACCATCTAAATCAAAAATAACGTGTTTTATATAGTTGTACATATACTCTCGTTCTATAAAAACATAGTAAAATTTTACGACTCATTAAATTGTTTCATTTCTTTTATTAACTGAGACCACTCCGGAGGGGTGTAACCAGTCTTTTTATTAAAACAATTCGCGTTTAAAGAACGGTCAATCCACACTTCATCATCAGGTATAATATTAATATTTTTTCCGTATATATGACTTATTAAATTTAGCAAATTGTATTTATCAATAGGGTTAGCCGCTACATGATATAGACCATGTATGCTATCATTATCTATAATATATTTATCGACAATTTTAGATAGCTCAATCGCAGTCAGCCCAGAGAAAATAGCATTTCTATATCCTTTGACTGCGCCTTTATTTGATAGAAACCAGTTCAATAGACTATTATTGCTGTTACACTCATGACCAATCATCGATGTTCTTAATGTAATACCATTAATATCATTAATTTCTCCTAAGAATTTGCTTCTTCCGTATAGGTCTTCTGCGTCAGGGAAGGAAGATTCGGTATACATACCAGTTTTTCCGGAAAATACACAATCCGTACTAAAGTGTATAAGCTTAATACCTTTTAATTTACAGACGCTAAGTAATTTGTGGGGAAAAAGGGAGTTAATTGTTATTGTTTTTATCGGGTCTTCTGATTCTTTTAACTGTTTTATAATTCCAATGCAATTAATTATTACATCAGGGGATTCCTTCTCAATTATTCTTTCAATACCTAAGAAGTCATTTGCATTAACATTAGTTATTATGTTATTTTTTAACGAATCTTGAAATACGTTTTTTAATTTTTCATTTCTAATTGTACCAAGTGTAATGAATCTTGATAATTTGTTAAAATAATTAAATATTGTATTACCAAGCAACCCAGTTGCTCCTAATATTAATATTTTTTTGTTATTACTCATTAATTTAAATAGTCGTCTGTTAAAAATTGAATTCTATGCGCAAAATTAGACCTCAAATAATGCATATAAGGTTTATCAGTAAATTCTTCCATTAATAAATTACCACCAAAATTTAACGCTGGAGTTGTCCGAAGCACATCACTCGGACAATCATCAATATCATAACCCCCAACACATAAAACCCACCTCGTTTTTGAAATATTTTCTATAAGTTCGTTCTTTGTAAAACCGTTAATAGATGAGGGACTCATTAACACGTTCCAGTCCGGATGTTTTTCTTTTATTTTGTTAAGAATTTTCTCTCTCCTCGACGACCATGTACCATAAAACAAAACATCTATGGTTTTTTCGACCGTAGTATTATATACACTATTTAAATCTGGGTTGTAGTTTAATAGTTTTACTTTCTGACATACTGAATCGTTAAAATGATCTGAATATAGGGGTATATTTTTTTCTGTATAGTCAAATATTTGAGACGCACCTTGTATTAATTTTTTATAATCAGAGTCTAGCTTATTCGGTAAAGTAAAATGTTCTGTTTGAATAACAATATAATCTTCACAAGGCGTTTTGTGTCTATCCCAAAAAAAATATAACTTATCAACACTAATATTCAAATAATCAGACATTTCATACTGAAACCAATTAGTAAAGACCATATCTCCAACATCAGAACTCATATTAATGTCTCCTACTGTTTTCATGATATGTAAATCCAAAACATTCTACATCGCCATAGCCTTCATGGAGTGGTGCTTTATATTTTATATCTTTAGGTAATAAATCCCAAAATTCTTTATTCTCTACCCAACGGCTGCCTACATCGTCCCATGCTATTATACCTTCAAACCCTTGTTCATTTGCTTGATTATATATTTCATATTCTTTCTCACCGACACCGTTTATGTCTATAAACATAAAATTATACTCACTTAAGTCTAATTCAGAATAATTCCCGCTATATTCAAAAACGTTAACGTTTGGCTTCTTAACAACATTTCCTCCCATGTTTAAATCATATGAGTCTAATATACAGTCATCTGGTAGATAATAAGACATAGCATATAAACTATTACCCTCTCTTCTTCCTAGCTCTAAACTTCTTTTCGGTGTATGTACTTGTATGTATCTAGCTAACCACCTGTAATACAATGATCCATCATGATTAAGAAAATTACTACCACCAAATCCCGGTTGATCGAACTCAATATCTTTACAAGACCTGATAATATCCTCAACTATTTTAATAAAATCACTTTTCATTGATAATTATTGGTATTAAATCATCCGCAGGAGAATCAGTAACAACCATTATATAACCATACCCGCCCGCGCCCATTATTTTACAACCTAAATGCTTTTTATTTACATCCTCAATAATAGGTTTTATGTAGTTGCTTTCATAGTCTGGAATGATTGATTTTTGTACATTGTGCACTTCTGTTACATGCTGTCCTAAACTTAGTAAATCCTTACTTTTTATATCTTCCCAAATCTGTTCTCCTAACCTAGACTGTTGTTCAATAAGAGATTTATCAAAATTTTCTTTTCCAGTAATTACCTTGTAGTTTTCCGGGCGTGGTATTGTAGGCTTCAAGTACAAACAGTCACTTAACCAGCGTAATATACTAGGGTCTGTGATAGAGTCAATTTTGCTAGGCCAATAATCATTATCAAAATAAAGCTTATTTAATCCGGGCAAGCAAATACCTAATTGGTCAACAACTCCTGAAATATATTTTGAACCTGGTGGATTTTCTATAGCGAAAATCCACCGTGCAAGCTCTCGACTATCCATGTTAGTAGGTAGCCGATTTCCAAACACCTTATGTATGACCTTTCTTGTTGATGAAGACATACCACTACGGTCTTCTACTTCAAATGGCTGTATATTGGCTAATATAACTGAGCCTGGTACTACAGAATTAAAAAATAATTGATCATAAAAACCAACAAGGTCTAATCTTAACGGTATACTATCTATATCTCTAATTAATGTACTAGATCTAGCAGGCAATCCATCCCTAGGCTCTCTTTTTAAAATTATATATTCAACATTATACTCTTCACATATTTTTTTCTTTTCTACGGTGTGACTATCTTCATTAATTATAAAATAATCTGGTTTTAATTCCTGTAAGTAATCTTTAAACGAACATTTACCTATATTATTATAGCTAAGTTTCGCTTCTGTTACAAACTTACAGCTATTTACTAAGTATAACCTTTCATCTTCTATATAAATAGGTTTTTTGTTTTTAATAAAAATACTATTCTCATCTGTACCTATAGAAACATATACATCTCCATAGGTGGAGCAGTTTTCAAAAAACCTTACATGCCCGCTATGAAATAAATCAAAAAAACCAGCTACTAAAACTTTTTTTCTCACAAGAATCCGTCTGTTTTTAAAGCGTCAACAAGATTACGATCAGGTGACGCGTACTTCTTAAATAATTTATAATTTTCTCTTATATAATCAATCTTACTATAATAATCTTCAATAGAGATACTAGAAAGAATCTCTTTTAATTGTTCTGTTGTTTCAAACGTATAATATCCTTTCTTATTAAATCGATTTTCCATTAATGGACATCCCCAATATATTGGTATACAACCAGCAGCAAAGCAATCAATAATTTTATCTGTATAATATCCAGGGTAAATACAATTCTCTACAACAATAACGTACATGTAATCTTTAAACGGTAATACACGACCGTCTGGTTCATTACTAAACCACCTATAACCAGAACCCCATAACTCTAATTCAGGGTGTAAATTTTCTTTTATTATTTGATGACGATATTTGTGCCCTGGAGCATATGTTTTATTAGATGCAACAATGGACAATAGCTTTGTTTTTGGATAAATATGACAATGAGACTCTGGTATCCAACAAGCTCCAAATTCTAATTTACTTATTTTAGGGTTTTTGTTATAGATATCAGGATTACATATATAAACTTTATCAAAAATATTTAAAAGCCTATCAAAATTATTATATACATAAGGCTTAATAGCAGGACTCTCTAAAGCCCATGCAACTTTATATTTAGATTTTACTTTATGAGGCGAATCAGTAAAACATTGCTCGTCTGTAAATACAGAAACTCCGTCCCATTCTAGTAACGGTGGTGTAATATAATTAATATCTGGTTGAGGCCAAAACCGATTTGCATAATCGTTACCAGTATTTGTATCGATAAAATTTATTTTCATTAAAAATTATTGAGCTTTTCTTTTTCTTTAAACTCTTTCCAACCCACGGATTTAACAAAACCTTTACGTACAGCATTAAAATATCTCTTCGGAGATTTTTCATCTGTATAAACTCTATGATTATTTTGTGTGAATGGATTTTTTGTAGAATTTAAAACATACGAACCGGTTAATTCAAAGTCCCAAGGAGAATAATTCTTTAGTAGAACTTTCTGTAAAAAACTCTTGCGCCAAATAGATGGTTGCATCGAAATAATATATTGACTAGAGTCTAAGATATGGAAGTAGGGGAGTTCGATCCCATCCGCGTTTGCCTCATGCCAATGCATGGTAGAATATATTTGATGACCACTAGGAGAAAGCTGTAAACGATTAATATCATGTTTTTCTACGTCTTCTATGTATTTTTTAATTAAGTTCTCTTCCCAAAAGTCACTCAAAAAATAATCATCTAATATAAAAAATATATAATCAGAGCAATTCTCTATACCCTGTAACATTCTCTCTCCCCACATTAAATCTGTTCCCGGAAGTATAGTTTCGAACCCCGGGACTGGTTTCGTTTCTCCTACAAAAATGTTGCGAGTATCAATTTGCCAGTATCTATTAAAACATGTAATGAAATTTTCCCAAAGAGGTTGATAACTATCGCAAGTACCTATTAAAACTGTTAATTTATCTTTTACAAGTCGCATATATATCTGAATAACTTTCAATCATATAAGTTTTTTTATTTCTTCCGTTGTAAAATGCTCAGCCTCGTTAGAATATGGTCCGTCTTCTAGAACTTTTTCATGTAAATTCTCTCCTGGCTGTAGACCTATTGTTTCTACTTCAATATTCTGACCGTTAGAATATTTTTCTATCATCGCTTGTAATAAATCTGTAATCTTCATTGACTTCATAGCAGGACAATATGGGTTAGAATTAATTGCGTTAGACATACAGTCAAATATTAATCCTATTGCTTGATCTATAGACCAAAAATAACGAGTAGCACGAGAATCAGTTATAACAACCTTTTCACCTCGCTCAATAGATGATTTCCACTTACAAAGAACTGAACCGGTTGAATAAAGCACGTTTCCGTATCTAACAATTCTAAAATTAATATCCGGATAACTCTTTTCATATTGCTTAAACATTTTTTCCATTATTAATTTTGAAGCACCGTAAATTCCAGATACTTGTGCCGCTTTATCAGTACTAATACCTAAAACAAAATCAACATTCTCAGAAACAGACTCTTCTAACACATTTAGAGACCCTATAACGTTAGTTTTAGTACATTCTCTCGCCTGATACTCTGCCATACCTACATGCTTAAACGCAGCTAAATGAAATACGCCATTAACTCCTTTCATTGATTGATGAACCTCGAAAGAATCACTAACATCACCTGTTAATATTTCAATTTCTGGGAACTTCTGTTTAAGTTCTATCAATTTTCCTTCATCACGAGAAAGAGCTCTGACGCGACCACCGAGGTCAAGAATTTTTTTGGTGAGAGAGTTTCCGAGAAAACCACTAGCACCTGTAACTAGATATAAATAATTTTCTTTTATTTTGATCATTTAATTTATGGTATAAGTATTTACTTTGTTTGCAAAGTTGTCAACTTTTTTTTATTTTTTTAAAAATTGATTGAGGAATCTGACCTTGACCCATTGAATGTTCAAACTTAATAAAACCACCAGCCGGGTTGAAGGGAATATTTAAAGTACTTCTTACTTCATTTTCTAATTTATCTCTTTCCCTTACTAATCCTTCAGAAGAAATATGATCTGTCCATACATAAGCCCGATAGCCTCCCGAAGGATCACCTTTGTAATAATCCGGTTCGCTTAAATAATCTAAATCTTTTTGATATAATTTATCTCCTGTATCAGGTTGTGTATAAACATATTTTCCACTATCATAAACAGCATCATCAAAGTAAGGTGAACCAGGATATGTAGTAATAATAGAACAATCAAAATCTTCCGGTTTGACTTCTAGCAGCCATTTTTTTGTATTTATAATAGTCTCTTGACTTTCCCCAGCGTGACCTATAGACATTAAAGCCTTTACTTTTAACCCAGCGTTTTTTGCGTATTGAACACATCTTGTATTAGCTGCAACGTCAGCGTTCTTTTTGATATTTATTAAAACACGTTCGTCGCCTGATTCAAACCCAGTTAATAACCAACGGAAACCGGCCTTATACATAAGATCAGCTTGTCTTTGTGTAAATAATTCAGCCTTTACGAAACCGCGAAACATAAATTGCTCGCCAACGTCTTCTTGAACTTTAATAAGCTGTTGTAATAAAGTTTCCCATTGTTTATTAACGTTTAATTCATCGTCATAAAACATATAACCTGTAAATCCATAAGTATCGTACAAGTGTCGGACTTCTTCCACTACTGCCTCAGGGGACCTATTCCTAACCCGTCTAAGAAACGGTGAATTTCTGCCACCGCAAAATGTACAGTGAAACGGGCAACCGAGTTGACAGATAATACTAGTCGCTTTAGCTCCTTCAATAGAATAATGATAAGAACTAACATCTACTAAATGACGCGCAGGGAAAGGTGCACTCGTTAAATCTTCACTAGTTAAAAACAAATCACCTTTTGGTTGATCTGCATCAACGATTCCTCGATCAATGCTTAATGCTTCAAAAACAGCTTTTTCACCATCACCGGCAACAATAACATCAAAATGATCTAAAAGAATATTAATATCTTTTGTAGCTCGGCCCGGTATTCCCTTTTTATCTTCTTTCTTTTTTGCAGAATGCATTAAAGAAGCATGAGTACCTCCTAAAATAAATTTAGCGGTAGGTTGGTATTTCTTAATAGAAGTACATACTTTAAAAGCAAATGGAACTTGAGGTGTTGTAGCTGTTAGTCCAAATACTTTAATATCAGAATGAAGGTCAACGTATGTCTGTAATACACTGTCACAATCTTCAACACCTGATAAATCTAAAAAATCAATATTATATCCCTGCGATTCTAACTCTGCAGCAACTTTTAAGATACCAATATGCATAAACACTCTCTCGTCTAATAAGAACGGAGAAGGAGGTGTGATAAGACATATATTCTTATCACTCATTAAAATATTTATCTGGTAACTGTTGATAGGAGGGTTTTTGCTTTATTTCTAAAGCACATCTAACCTGATCATTTAAATGATCATTATGTTCATTAAGACTGGTATCGTCTCTATAATAATACATTATTTTATTAAAAAACATAACTCGAGATCGACCAATTAATTCAAACATGGGCTTGAAAAAAGCACAATCCGCCGCGCTTGTAAATATTTTATTATTTTTATCGTAAAAACTTTTTTTATGATCAATTAACTTCCATAGTTTATATTTAAATGTTCGGACATGAGAGAAGATCCAACCTATAGGCGCTATATATTCAGAAACTGAAATACCCTTAACCCATGGCTTACATATACTAGGCGCGCCAGTTGCGCTTCTGTAACTACCATACGAAACTAAATGATTTTTATTTTTGCTATAAGCATTATTTAGCGTTGAAAAAACATCAGTACCTATAAGTTTATCATCTCCGTCTAAATGCACTATTATATCTTCATCATTAAATTTTTTTGAGGCAAGTGCTTTGATATGATTAGCGAGTGGTCGAGCTCGATGAGTATTATTTATAATTGTAAATTTATCATTATTAAGTAATAGCTTTTTGATTACTTTTTGTGTCTCATCTGCAGAAGCATCGTCAATTATTATTACTTCATAATTTTCATATTTCTGATTAACAACCGACTCAATACACTCCTGTATATAATCCTGACAATTATAACACAATATAACAATAATAAATTTATTCTGCTCTTTCATAAAATGTTAACTATTTGCTCCGCTACAGTTTTTTTATTAAACTTATCTAAGTTATCCTCCGTATGCCAGTATACCTTTTTAATAGTTCCTCTATTATCTACATCAAATTGTAAAACTTTTTTATTACATAATAAACCTTCAATAGAAGTACGCCCTAAAAATATACCCGAAACAATATCGCATTGTTTATAATACTTCTCTACATTCCATGTAGGTTCGATTGTAGCGAAGTTAGGGTGTACGGTAGAGTAATCAGACCTACCAACGTGTAATACTTTAAAATTTTGCTTTTCAGATAAATCTAACAAATATTTTAATGGTTTATATCTCAAGTAATCTAAACTACCCGGAAATAAGACTACATTATCCTTAATACTTTTTTTCTTTTTACATCTTTGAGCGTTGAATCTAGTAAAATCAAACGGATTATATATTAATTTTATATTAGCGGTAGGTATTTTGCGTTTTATAAACTCAACAATTGATGGCCGTATACCCACATATAAGCTAACCCTAGAGTCATCTACTGGTTCTTCTAGATCAATAACTTCAGAGTGAATAATATTAATTAATTTATTTGTCTTAACATCTTTTAAATACTCCCATATAACTTTCCCGTGAGAGAACAAAACTAAATCATATGTTTCTTTTAGAATCTCATCTTTATTAGGAAATTTTATATTATTAGTTCGAGCTCGTAACGGACCGTCTACAAAAGGAGAAAAAATAGACACAGTATGACCAGCGGACCTTAAAGCAGTTGAGAGTTCATAAAAATATATCTCAGAACCAGTATACTCTCTATAACTAAGACAACTTAATAATATGTTCACCTTAATTATTATAATTGTAAAGCATTGAAAGTCAAATAAATACTTACAGATATGGCTAAGAGAACTCGTGGTACTACGACCGCATCATC
>Ga0209349_1001471_pt1 | contig 11622 bp, 18 predicted proteins | sample ETNvirnome_2_130_FD_184067 | JGI IMG/M metagenome (GOLD analysis project Ga0209349, IMG submission 184067) | Marine viral communities from the Pacific Ocean - ETNP_2_130 (SPAdes) (version 2) | ecosystem: Environmental > Aquatic > Marine > Oceanic | place: Pacific Ocean | collected 2013-06-22
AAGCGGGAGCCGAGGCGGCTGTCGAGCCCCAGGGGTTCCAGCTCGGACACGTCGACCCGGCTACCGGGCGCTTCATACCGAGCCGGGAGCCTGCACGCACGCCAGGTGACGTTGCCCTCGAACGCGCTGAGTTGCGCGCGCGGAAGCAGGAGGCGGCCAGGGTCGAGCTCGAGCAGCCCAGAGCCCCCACGCTTGACCCAGAGACCGGGACGTTCATCCCCACCCGCCAGCCGCTGGGCCTGCCCTCCCCCGAGACGGTCACTCCATCGCCGCTGCCGGGCTCACTAACGCACAAGCAACTCGCCGGACTCACTCGGTTTGTGGAGAAGAACCCCGCGCTCGAGGGCCAGGTGGTGGCGATGCTGACCGAGGGTGTATCCGCCGCTGACATCGTGGCGCGCTTGAAGCGAGCATATGACCCGGCACACACGAGGCCGGTCGCCCTGGAGACGGTCAGGGAGCCGCTCGGTGCAGCAGACATGCCTGCGTTCGAGGATGTGGCGCTGCCAGAGGGGTTCACCAGGGCGGACCTCGGGCTCCCGATGGCGCGTGAGTTTGCGGCGCGTGGCGTAGAGGGCGGACGTCGGGCGACAGCGGCCCCAGAGGTGCTCCCAGAGGTGGCAGAGGCTCGCGCCACGAGGGCCACTCGGCGTGCGGAGCGCGAGGCTGTCGAGGCGAAGCCGTACCATGAGCGACACCCGCAGGCACCCATCCCGAGGGAGCGAGCGCTGGTCGTCCGCGAGGCGCAGGAGGCGGCCCCGATCGATGTGATCGCCGAGGAGGCGCCACTGCGCCTCGAACATAACCCGAGGGCATACGCCGAGAGGCCGCCAGATCCTGCCAACATGGGCTACAGGTTCACGCGTGAGCGGTATGACATGGGCGAGAACGGCGTCCTGCGGCGACTTCCAGAGAGCGAGGACATCGTCGTGGAACTCGAGCCTGGGCCGAGGCGCATATCGCCAGAGGTGGAGCGGGTGCTAGACGACCTCGTCGATGTACTCGGCGAGGAGGGTGTGTTCACTCCCGGCGCTGTGGCCAAGGCGCAGTTGGCGGCAGCGGTCGAGGCTGCCATGGATTCCAGGCTCGCCAACAACCTCGGCATCGGCAAGGTGCGCGAGGCTGTCTTCGAGGCCACCATAAGGGAACTCGTGGAGCGCACCGGCAGGCCAGACCTGTCGCTCACGCTCCGAAAGCAGATCGCGGTACTGCTCGACAAGGCGAAAGAGGGGCAGATCAAGGATCTCTCAATCAACTACCCGAAGCCGGACGGGGGCACCGGCACTCTCAACATCGTGCCCGAGGTGATGAGGCCGGTCATCGAGTCATCGCCAGAGTTCAGGACGTTTGTAGAGAGCGAAGGGATCAGGGCAAACCTGAAGCGCGAGGCATCCCGCGCCCGCCAGAAGGCTACCAGGGACACGTATGGGCGAGCGATACTCGACTGGAGTCCAGAGTATCGCGGGAAGGGGACCGTTGAGGACGCGGCGAAGAACCCGCCCACGGTTACTGCCGAGGTGGACTACTTCATCAAGCGCTACAACGAGACCGGCGAGCTGCCGCCTATCGCAAGAAACAGGAGAGGTGACCTCATTGCCGAGGGTCGGAGCCGCATCCCGCCAGACGCAGAGTTCAGGGCAAGGGAGGCTGCCTTCCCGAGCATGCTCGAGCGGCGCCTGGGGCAGATGGTCGATGCCTCTGATGGCGTCCTCGACTCGGCGCGCATTGCAGACGTGCTCGAGGCGGGCGCCCGTGACGTGCGGCTGCCATCCCTCAACCTGCAAAGCCTCTCTCCAGGGGGCGAGGCTGCGCCAAAGCCGTACCTCAGCGTCTGGGGGCCGCTGGAGCATGTGCAGAAATGGGTCTCTTACGACAAGGGATGGATGAATGAGACGCCTGTGATGCTCGCTGGCGAGAACCTACACAACGCCGCTCGTAGGCTCGCGAGCCTTAACAAGGCCTTCAAGGTGCCGGCGAATACATCCTCGTGGGTGGGCGCCATCATCGGCAACACGATCACGGCGACGATGAAGTTGGGCGACCCGTTCGCTTCGGTGAAGGCGATCGGCGCCATCCTGGACTTCTACCGCTTCAGGGCAGGCATGCCGACACGCTACCCTGCCGGGTGGTACGAGGCCTTGATGCCGTTTCTGGACACCGGGTTTACGAAGCAGGAGATCTTCTCTCGAGGCCCCGGCAGTCGGGGCGAAGGGACGGCGACATGGGCGCCGAAGAAGGGCGAGGGGTTCTGGACGTGGATGGACCGGGTGCGGTTCTCGAGGCCGATCAAGCAGGCAGGCGCGGGTGGCCGCGCTGTCGCCAAGTACACCGGATATGACCTGGCGCTGAAGACGTTCGATTACCTGGACAATGGCCCGAAGCTCTATGAGGGCTTGTTCAACATGGGGCGTCACCTCAAAGAGTGGGAGATGCTCACAGACGGTCACTCCAAAACCCTCCACCTCGGCGACTTCAAGGAAGTCACCGCGTTCTATCGGGAGAGCAGCATACCGGGCAAGTCGCACATGGAGGTCAACGGTAAGAGGCTGACCGAGACGCAGAAGCTAGCGATCGTGGGCAGGGCGTCCATGGAGCCGGCGCTCAAGACCTACGTGAACTTCGACCAGCTACCGATGGGCAGGCTCTATCTCAGGCACATACCGGAGGCTGACCTTGCGATCTTCTCCCCTTTCCAGGGGTGGAAGTTCGGCACCACCACCAACCTGTGGCGCAACGGCATCCTCGGCGAGGTGCTCGCTGGACCCACCCCGAGGGGCAAGACGACGTCGCCCGTTGTTGCGGCAAGTCGCGCAATGAGCCAAGCGACACACAGCATGAAACTGGGCCTGATGTACTCTGCCGGCAAGTCGATGGTGGACCCAGACTCCGCGATGCTGCGCCGCCTGACGGCCTTTCATATTCGAGACCCAGGGCTACAGGTCGCAAAGCCGACCAGCGCTCCTGGCGTCTACAACGTCTGGAACATCGACAACGCCAACACGTTCGAGTCCCTGGAGTCGTGGCTGCGTCTCGCTGAGACGGGTGTCTACACGCTTGAAGACATCCACAACTACATCGACCCCTCGTACGCTAAGAAGAGCAAGAAGTACCGAATGATGCCCGAGGACGAGATCGAGCAGTTAGACCCAGCGGACCAGAAGCTGGTGCGCGCAAAGCAAGCGCTCTGGCGGGACCGCAGGGAGGGCGGTGGCATGTCGACAGCGTCGACAGCCGCTTGGTTCTACGTCGGGGGCAGTGCGCTCGCATCCGAGCTCCTGCGCCTCGCATCTACGTCGGACATCAAGGACATCTCTGCGCCATCGGTGCTGGACGTCGTCTCAAGGAACCTCGCACGCATGGCCATCCCCGGCGGCCACAGGCGGCTGCTCCAGGGGACGGCAGAGCAGTGGGCGATAGACCTGCGCTCTGACGCAAGGGAGGTAGCCGCGCTAATGCCCGACGATGGCCCAGGGCGAGAGGCCGGGCAGGCCGAGATCGACTCTCTTTATAAGCGCGCTGACGTCTGGGACTATTTAGCAGGCGTGGACCGTGGCGAGTTTGTGACCAGGGTGACCGACCCGTACCCCCTTGAGGAGGCTGGCAAGAAGCTCGAGAAGACCCTGATGCAGCACCTGTTCAAGTCGCCCAGGGCGAAGCTGTTGTGGGATCCGAGGACGAGGTCGGCGAAGAGCATCAGCAAGATGAAGAAGGCCTTCCTCGAGGGCATGGACAGCCGGATCAGTAAGAAGATCGGCGACATGACGAAGGACGCAGCAGAGGAGTTCTCGCTTGCCGAGGAGGCGCTCGCCGCTGGGGATACAAAGGGTTACGACAGGCACATCAAGATCCAGCAGAACCTGAGCGAAACCATCAAGGCGCTTGAGCGTCGCGCCAAGACGATCATGAAGCGCGTCGGCAATGAGTACAAGCAGATGCTCAAGGAGATGGAGGCCGACGTCAGGGCGCAGGAGAAGCTCCGCAAGAAGGCACGGCAGAAGACGTTTAAACGAAGTGACCTGGAGAAGACAGAGGCGGCAGACAGTTGGGACCAGGCACGCCTTCGTGACCAACCCCCGCGGGCGCGTTCCCGAGCAGACCAGCGGCACGAACTCGACCGAGACGAGGCACTCCTGTACGCAGAGGAACCATCACCTGGAGAGTCCCCATGAGCACCATCATCCCCGAGGCGCTCGCGAGCTACGCTGAGTCGTGGCTCGGAGTTAAAGAGAAGACCAGCAACCGTGGTCCCGAGGTCGACTTCTTCGTTCGCACCGCTGGCGGCAAGCCAGAGCGCAAGCCACCCTGGTGTGCGTACTTCGTGACCTTCTGCTGTGACGCACTGCGTCGGATGGGGTTCGAGCTCCATGAGGTGCGCACTGGCCGCGCTGTGAGCCACTGGCTCAAGGCTGACGAGTCCAGGCGCATCGCTCGAGACGACATCTGGGACTACCCGCACCCTCGTGGTCTCATCTACGTCCGCACCCGCACGTCGAAGCCAGCCAACGATGCGAATAAGGTGCGCCGAGGCATCTCTCGCCAAGGGCATGTGGGCATCGTGGTCTCAGCGGAAGACGGTGTAATCACAGGGGTGGCTGGCAACTCGAGCAGCGCGGGCCATGCCTCTGGCAGTGGTGCGGTGTGCGAAGAGGTAATCCAAAAGGGTGACCGAGCATGGGATCGTATCGTAGGATTCATCTCAGTAGTCGACCTACCGGAGGAAATATGACTCGAAGAATCCTGAGCGCCGTGTGCGTGTTGCTGATGCTGGTCGCCACCGGGTGCGGCTCAACCTACACCCTCAAGAAGGGCGGATGGGCTATCCAGAAGGACGACGCCAAGGGCACATGCCTGACGGTGCATGGTGACGGCGACCCCGAGGTGGTGGTGGTCTGCATCCTGGCACCGGAGCCGGTGAAGCTAGCGAAGTCCGTCCTCGAGGCAGCGTGCCCGAAGTGCGCTGAGTGCCCTGCACCGGTAGAGGAGAAGACTGATGGCGCTGAGTGACGACACCAAGGATGCCTTGGGTTGGGCGCTGCTCGTGCCTGGGTTTCTCAACATGATCGGAGAGCTCACCGGGGAGGAGGGGTTTAGCAACGCCGCTGACAAACTCTCCGAGGTGCCGGTCGACAAGATCGCAGAGGTGATGGGCGCGCTGCGCACCGACTACGTCGACATCGAGGATGGCACGATGGAGATCGGTGAGGGCGTCGAGGTCGAGGTGGTCGACGGATGATGCTCGCAGACGTCGCTGCTGGGTCACAGGAGGCGTTCAACAACGCCATCTGGCAGTACCCCGTGGCTGCGCTGCTGCTGTTGGTTGTCGGCATGTTCCTGCGGCACCTCACCAAGAGCGAGGAGCGTAACCAGGAGGACCGTCGTCAGATCCAGTCGTCCTTCAACGACACGCTCAGAGGAAACCAGGAGGAGATGAGCGGCGCGCTCGACCGGATAGGCGACAGGCACCAGTCCATCAGCGAGTCCTTCAACCGCACCATGAGCGAGGCCACCGCGCATCACACGACGATGCAGGCTCAGATCATAGACGCGCTGGCGACGGCGAAGAAGGAGTGAGGCACGAGGACCGCATCCGGCAGTTGCTGGGGCAGAAGCCCGACGTCAACGTCGACGAGTTCGACAGCGGCTGCCTACCTGCTGCGCTCTACCTCTTCGCCGTCCTCTTCCTCGGTGTCGTGGTCGAACTCTGCGCCCTGAAATAGGGCGGCCCCGGCAGTGCGGGAGGATAGATCCGCACTACCGAGGCCATTGAGCTAAACCACTTAGCCCCCCGATTAGAAGGGGATGTCGTCGTCATTGTCAACAGGGTGGTAGTTCACCGCCTGTTGTGGCGTGTCACCCTGTGTCGCCGGCTGTTGTCCCCGCTGCCTCATCCCAAGCTCCACGGTGGGAGACGAGATGTCATTGAAGACGCCCTTGCCGTCGTCTCGAGGCGCCTGGTCGTAGTCCCCCGTGACCACCACAGCGGTGCCCCGCTGCGCCCTCGCCATGATGTAGGCCTGGTCACGCTCGTTCCAGACGGTGACCCGGTAGAAGGTGGGCTGCTCGACGCCCTCCTTGCGCCTCCAGCGTCCATTGGCCACCGTGAACTCGATCAGGTTACGCCCACCGGAGGTGGTCTTCTGCTCGGGGTCTCGGGTGAGGTTGCCGGTGATGGTGAGTCTGCTGAGGTTACTCATCGCCCTTCTCCTTGAGCGTGTTGGTGATGGCCAGCCGAACGAACCCGCTGCGATTCATGTACCGCTGCATCGGGTCGTCCTTGTTGATCTTCGCGATGTGCGCGTCGATCTTGTCGAGCAGTTCCTGCGGGAGCCTGAACGCTGTCTGCACCATGCGCTTACTCATTGTCCTTCCTCCACGCGTCGAAGTCCTTGCGCGCCTGGTGTCCCTCGTTGAGGAGCATCCCGACGAGCCTGTCGGCCTCGAGCTTCTTCATCTCGGAGAGTTTGGGCTTGTCCTTCGCGATGCGCCAAGCGTTGACCTGGTCGTAGTCGAGCTTGCCTTTCTCGAGCCGCGGAAACATGCCCTTCATCTTCCCGTCCTTGAAGTCAGGCGAGTGCTTGGCCTTGCGCTTCCACCCCTTCTTGGTCTGTTCACCGTGTCCGGTGGAGACCATGGCGAGGTTGCCGTCGTCGTCCTGCACGGCAGGGATGCCGAGCATGGCTGCGATGCAGTACCTCTTGGTGTAGCTCATGCCCGATCCGAACCCGTGAGCGTTCTGACGGTCAGCGAGCACCCGCATGCGCGACGTGAGGTATTGCCCGCTGCTGTGCGCGAGAATGGTGATCATCATGTCCTCGTCCATGATGTGGGTGAACGACAGCCCGAGCCCGTGCGCTGCCTGTGCAGCCTCGAGGACGCTCTCGTAGGTGGCGAACTTGCCGAAGTTGCTGTTGCCGTCCTTCGCGGCCCTCGGCCTGGTGCCTTGGAACTCAGCCAGCGCCTTGAAGAGTTCAGGCCCTCCGCGTCCGCTGGCATCGAGCCCGTTGGTAGTGGTCTGCTCAGACATCTCTCTCCTCCTTCTTCAGTAGTGTCCCGATAGCCTCGGGTTGGTTGTCGATAAGCCACTGCTGTAGTGGCACAAACGAAGTCTCGTGGGCCGGATGGCCGGGCAGGTTGGCGCGTTCGCTGATGAGCAGCGCCCACATCTTCGCCCTGGCCAGCCACTTCATGAGGTGGTCGTTCATTACCCGCCCTCCATCACATGCTCGGTCACCTTCTCGATGACGGTGATGCCGTCGAGCACCCACCCTTCCTTGTGGGCTGCGACGACGGCGGACTTGTTGAGCCTGGGCTCTGGTCGAGTGAGGTAGTCCTCGCTCACCGCGTCGAAGTCGAGCACGGTGACCTCGTACCCCTTCTTCTTGTTGAGCCGCACGAAGCCATCGTCGGTCTCAATCTTGTCGACGTCGGGGTGAAGCTCCCGGTGAGCGAGGAGCAACTCCAGCATGTAGCCACGCAGCCGCTCCACGTCCCGCTCCCGGCGTTTGGCGAGGGCAGTGACCCTCTGGGCCTCGGCCTTGAGCGCGACGCCTTCAGCGGCCACCCTCGCCTTGACTGCGCGGATGGACTGGAGCTTCGCCTTGATGTCGCCGTCGCTCTCCTCGAGCTTGGCCATCCAGGCATCGTAGAGCTCTTCGTTGACCACTCCGTCGGCGTCAGCCACGTCCATGAAGAGCGCGGCCAGGTGGCGAGCGTTCGACGCGATGTCGTATGTGGACTTGCTCACGCCGTTACCTCGCCCGTGCTGGCTGGCATCACCAGCATGTCGCGCACCGTGGCAGCAGCGGTGACCCGGTCGATGACCCACTGCCGCACCTCGTCATCGAGGTCTTGGACGTGCGCGATCAGCTCGAACATCCTGTTGGAGCCGACGTCGCAGCTCATGCTCAGGCTGATGCTGTCGTCGAGGTAGTCGGTGCCAGCGTGTACCGTCACGAAGACCTGCCCCGCCGCCGTGCTCGACCGAGGGTGTACCGACACCGAGGCGCTTGTCAGTCCGCATTGTCCGAGGCTGGCGTGCGCCCAGTGGTGTCCGCGCTTGTCGTTAAAACTCATTGTCCAAAGGGCCAGCTCGTCGCTGGTGTACTTGTCGCGTTTCATAGTGGTCTGCTCCTAAAAGGTTATCGACTCGTCGTCGGTCAATGGGGTGAAGGTTGCCTGGGTGGCCGGGCTAGAGGGTGCCTCGATCTCAGCGATGAGGGCCGCGACCTGGCGGGTGACGTCTGCCTTGGGCGCTTGCGCCTTGAGCACGAGGTCGACGGACTTGAGTAGCGGCAAGAGTTCAGCCCGTGCCGAGCCCCACCCGTAGTACTCGCCCATGTCGTCGTCGACGTGGAAGATGTCAGGATCGTATGCGCTCATGGTCTAGCCCTCCTCGGACTTACGTTGAATGACCCACTTGCCTCGGACGTGTCGGGACTCGCCGCTCTCGTCGTCGACGTATCGGAAGACGGTGTCCCAGTAGATGTCGCCCGCCTTGACGCTGCCGTCGGCGTGGTCGCGCCGAGCGGTGCGCCGCTTGTTGCTGACCATCTTCTGCCACGAGCCACCGTAGCGCTCGGCGGTGTAGGTGTAGCCAGCCTCGTCGAGCCAGGGCCGCTCGGACTGCTCAGGATCGTTGTCGCCCAGCTCTTCACCGGCCCGGCTGCCGTAGCAGGTCGTGCAGTCGGTCGCCCCGCACATCTTGTCCAGGCACGCGTAGGTGCCAGCGCGAGGTCGGCGCCGGGGATAGGCGCCCTCGTATCCGTCGTCGTTGTAGTCGTGTCTCGCCATGGTTTAACTCTCCCCCTTGGGGTACAAGACCGCGAGCGCCGCCGCCTGCTCTTGTCCTTTCGGTGCCAGCGCGTGTGCGATCCAGGACCGTAGTTGGCGCCGCTTCTTCTGCGCCTGCCAGCTATCGCTGCCCATTAGGCGGATGGTCTCGCGAAGACGTGCGGCACCATCGCGCACCGTGTTCACGTTACGCGCCTCGTGGGGAATCTCGACGCCGAGGTCGAGCCCGCCATGCGGCCCTGTCGTTTCGGGTGTGTTGGTTTTCTTGGCCATGGTTTAACTCTCCTGTGAGGGCAGTGTAAGCACCTGGTGTGCGTTGTCAACCCGTCGTACACAATAGTAGACGGACGGCAATGCTGAAATCGGACAGAAGTTGTGAAGAAAGTTACGCAAACGCACGACCGCTCAACTCTCTGAAGGCGAGGGCGGCCTGTGCTGGACACACCCCGTTGCCCAGCAGGCGTACTCGGTGTGTCCGATTCCGGCAGACCCCAGCATGAGTGCCTCCACGAATGCCGGGTTGAGGACCACCGGAGCCGAGCCACCGTCGCCATCCGTCGGCGTCGTCGGGGCCTGGTGGGAACGCATCGCGTCCGTCAGGCTGGTGCCGGGGTGCATCACCCCTGTCGTCGTCGTGTGCCTGCCTGAGCTTCGACTGTCCGAGACCGCTGGCGTAGGCCACCTCTTCATCTCCGACGTCAGCGTACGGTCGCCAGGGCGCCGCGGCTTGCTGCACTTTTCGGCCTCCGACGCCACCGGGGTCGGCCAGGTGGACGCCAGCGTGTTGCGGCTGTGCCGCACCGGTCCCACCCTGCCCGCTGCCCCCCCGACACAGTTGCCGTAGCTGCTCGCGGTCGGCGTAGGCCAGGAGGAAGAGCCGGGTGCGTCGGTGCGGGGCGCCCGCTTCGGAGGCTGTGAAAGAACCCCATTCGGCCCCATCGAACCCGAGAGCGGCAAGGTCTCGGAGCATGACGCCGAGCCCCCGTTTGCGGAGCCCTGGGACGTTTTCGAGGAAGACGATCCCCGGTCTGACGTCGCCGATAATCCGAGCGACATCTGACCAGATCCAACGCTCATCGTCGGTGTGTCGACGCTTGCCTGCGGTGGAGAAAGGCTGGCATGGCGGGCCTCCACAGAGGATATCCACGCGGTCACGCCACGGCTTGCCGTCGAAGGTGGACACGTCAGTCCAGATAGGAGCCGGAGCCACGGCGCCCGCTTCCATCTGCGCGACCAGGTTCGCGATGGCGAAGGCTTCCCTTTCGACCATACACACCGTGCGAGTGCCTCCGAGAGCGCTGTCGAGGCCCATCTCGAGCCCTCCGTAGCCGGTAAACAAGCTGATGATTGTGGGATGTATACCCATGACATTACTCCCCTCCTTAGTTGTGAAGCCGCAGGGTGAACCTGCGCTTGCAGTAGTGCCCCGAGACCTCGTGCCCCAGCGCCCTCATCTCTGCGTTCGTGCGGGTGCGCGTGGCCTTGCGTGCCACTTGCGCCCCGCCTCTGTCGAGCCACCGGGGCTCTGGCTTGGTGCGCCCTGCCTCGGTCCAGTTGGTGGCCTTGTAGATGGCACCCGTGTGCCCTTGGCTGTCGTCGGCGTAGGTCACCAGCAAGTGGCACGCCCGCTCCCGCCGCAGAGCCCTGACGCAGCGCCCGATGAGGAAGCTTGCGCCGTTGGTTGGTACGTCGGGGTGGATGGCCAGCCTGGAGAGCGCCAGCACCCCGCGCCAGCGCTCTGCGTCCTTGCCATCGAGGCGGCAGGCGTGAGCAGCGGCCAGCTTCGTCGGCGGGAGCCAGAGCGCAGCCCCCATGAGTGCGCCATCCGAGAGCCGACGCAGCCCGAAGGCCTTGCCGGTGTTGCTGCACCCCTTGGCGTAGTGGTGCTCTCGGATGAGCGCCGCAGCCTCTGCGTGCGGCACGCGCTCGACGCGCCAGTCGCTGGCTCGGAGGTGGGTCGGAGGTGGGCAGAACTCGCACGCGATGTCATCGTCGCAGGGCTCTGCCCTCACGCCCTCGCTCTCGTCTACGAGGGGCATGCCCTTGGCGTGCTCGTCACACACCGACACGTCTTGACCCTCGCCCGTCAGGCGGCAGTAGAGTGTGTACTGCATCATGATCCTGTCACCCAGGCGATGCAGATCGCCGCCACGAGGTTGGGGTAGTCGAAGGGCACGTCGAGGCTGATCCAGCGCTCAGGCCCTGGGAGTGTGCCTGCCTCACAGTACGCCTGCCAGCTATCGTACAGCCCGATCCCAAACTCGCCGTTGTGGTCGACGACCATGGCGATCGGGGAGGGTTCCGCAGCCGCAGCCGCTTCAGCCTGCCACTCGGGGCGCAGGCTGAAGCGCAACATGTCGCCAGCCCTGCCCTCCTGCTGCCAGTCGCAGCGCACGAGGCCAGCCGCGTCCGTTGTCTCACACCTACACTTGAGCAGGTGCAGATGGTTGTGGATCCCCAGCGCTAGCGGTCCCGGCTCGAAGGGCTCGGGCATGGGTGGGTATGTCGTCGTCATGGTCTAGCCCCCCTCAGGTGTGTAGCAGTCGGGGCACAGGTACTCCGAGGTGCCGTCTGCACGGTCGTTGCCGCAGTGGTCGGCCGTCGGGACGTACACGCTGCACTTGTCGCAGGGCTGCCCGTCTGTCTCGGTCCAGCCGCAGTCCTCGCACTCCATGCCGCCGTGAATCGTGCGCCCGTCGCTTGTCCACGTCTGCTGACTGACGGTGCCAACCTCGCACCTCGGACAGTTGTCGTTGCTCGTCGTCATTGTCTAGCCCTCCTCGGCTTTGTTGATTGTCTCGGAAAGGAACGCACGCAGGCCCTCGGCGTCGA
>Ga0209349_1001473_pt1 | contig 11613 bp, 3 predicted proteins | sample ETNvirnome_2_130_FD_184067 | JGI IMG/M metagenome (GOLD analysis project Ga0209349, IMG submission 184067) | Marine viral communities from the Pacific Ocean - ETNP_2_130 (SPAdes) (version 2) | ecosystem: Environmental > Aquatic > Marine > Oceanic | place: Pacific Ocean | collected 2013-06-22
CCCATTGATGTAAACCAGGGGTGGAGCCGCTCCCTGTTCGTATGCCATGGCAATATGATAGGATTCTGGTGCGCTGGCAGAAATTACCACGGCGTCGGAGATCCAAACACAGTTGGTTGTAGTGTACTCTGCGTGGAAATTAATCAGGTCGTTGTTGTCGAGCCACATCCAGTGGCGTGGGCGATTCTTCTCGCCTAGCGAAAATAGCGTCTCGATAGAGCCGGGGATTGGCGCCGAGCAAGTGAGCCACATTGAAAAACTAAATGCGTCTGTATCGGTGCCCCCCACAGTCGGATCCAGCAAAGAGCCTGTCATCCTCCAGCCGGGGCACCAGGTGCCCTCTACGGGCCCGCAGTAGCCGGTGCCGATTAACCTTACGCCACTAGTGTTGAAGGGGCTGGTGGAGGCGGTAACTGTGGTGGCTATTGGAACTTGAGGGTTAACCCCTACCCACGTATTAACATTAGTAGTTTGGGGCAGAGTGGTCTCGAACAACGACGGAAGCGTCATGCCATTGTTTTCGATGAAGTATCGATTGTTGGCAGATCTTCCTACGGTGTTTACCACTTGATAGTTCTTGGAATAGTTACCAAGAGTAACCGAAGCTGTCGTATGCTGGATATTTCTAATGTTTACGGGGCGTTTGGCGCCCTCGTCTCGATAATAAGTCGCCCTGTTGAGTGCGCTTTGGGGATAGGCAGCCCCAGAGACATAATCTGCAGGAGCGATCGCCACAATCGCACTGGTTGATGCTCCGCTATATTTAAGGCCCAGGGCCATGCGCCACGCCTCCGCGCGCGTGGTATAATCAGACAGGCCCGCTGTCGTACTCCTAGAAGAATCATAGCGGTTTATATCGACGTGGCGAGATTGGTGGCCTCCCACATGCTGCTGCGTAAACGGGCCCTGCATAGGTATGGAGTTATCCGCGCTAAACGTGTCGGAGTGCAAGTTCGCGAGAACACTACCCGTCTTAAAGCGAGTCTCGACTGAGGCGTTATAACCGCTATTGACCGAAGCGCTCACCAAAGTAAAAGGTGCGGCTATTGTACCCTTTGCTACCGAAGTGTAGGTGCCGCTGCTGGGGCCAACATCTTGCTCGCGCTTAGAAACTGCCTTGAACGAGTAGAACTTTCTTTCGTTGGGGTTGTGAATTTCAATAATGTTTTGAAAATCTACTACATTTTCCCCCTTAAATGTCAAAGCGTTAAGCGGTGTACTATCACTACCCACTGCGCTGAAAGGTTGCGTGGTAGCAAAAACTATATTTCGCTCCTTGCCCTTGGGGTAGTTAACTCCCCCGTGCAACGTCTCGCTGCGCACTGTGCTATAATAATAGGGACGTGTCCTATCCCTCTCGTAGCCTGTCTGAAGCGTCTCGAACATCGCCTGCTTAGAATCATCGACGCCAGCAATGCCGGTCGCTAGAGGGGCCTTGTCGCGGGGGTGGCGGCGCTTCCAATAGACCTCGTGCTCCGCTTGGTTAAGATCCAGTGGGGCGCGCATAAGAATGGGGTCGTGCATCGGTGTGGCCCGGGCAGGACTCATAGAATATGCCATGCCGCCGGCTGCAGCCGTGGAAGAACCAGTATAAAAATCTTCTATTGTTGGGAACTTGGTCCAGTATTTGTTTCTCTCAAGTATGTGACTCTCAACAACGGTTCGTACTTCCTCGGAGAAGTTGGCTGAGGCGGGAACAAGTTGAAGTAAGAAAATAGAGAGGGAGGAGTCGATCCATTTATAGAACTCGATGAACTTATCCAGATCCGGAGTGTTTCCTATATTTTCGAAGAAAAGATTTCGGGCTTTCTCCATTAACTTGTAATCTTGACGATATCTGTTAACCGGGTCTCCAATGAGGTCGTTAAACTCTACAATAGTTGCGAATGCATTTATCATATCATCCGAAACAACCTGATTCAGGCTCTTTTCAACAGAGAAGAAATAATCAACAGGCCGCTGTGATCGGTTGAAATAAGTACTATCATCCGTGAGAATGTTTATCATTTCAGACGAATTGACAATTTCGGGGAGAGCCTGGCGGGCCACATACACATAATCCCGATCGACACTCTTTTGGCTACTGGTCGGGAAAAAGGCGCCGCGGCCAGTATGTTGCGCCTTTACAATATTACCAAGCCAGCCGTAACGGCCTTGAAGGTCGACCGATCCTGAAGAAATGTCGTTGACGACGAACTCGCCAGATGCATCCGAGCCGGTAACGTCTGCAAAGCTCCAATGCATGGCCAACAGGGCGTCTTCCGGAACATAGGTGCCCGTCAGGGCTGTCTGTGTTTGAAAAGCATTTCTTTGAGACCGGCGTGCGCCACGATTTTCAGGATCTCTCGCATGCGCCCTAAGAGTTTCGTCTTCTAGATAATCGGACCAATAACTAACCGAGTATAACTTAATATCTGTGTTTGTCAGCAGAGACCCTGTAAAGTTTTGTCTATGGGCTCCAGCATAAATCCTCTTTGCGCTTCTCAAGAAGTTTTGGCCGTCTTGTGCGGTGAGTTCTGTTGAAACTTTAAACTCGTCTCTAAGAATGTCTAGATCATAGTTGGCACCATAAAATTCAAGAGTATAAGGAGCCAACGCGGTTGCGATCGAAGAGGTAACCCCCAAGATACTATCCCCAAGAGGATACTTCTGGTTTATTAACCTGACCGCAAAGCTCCAACGTGAGTTATCATAAACATCCTTAAACAAATCGCTAGATAAGTCTGGAATGCCAGACACATCGGAGGTCAACCTAAACGATGCATCGCTAGAAAACAACTCAGGGCGGCGGGCGGTAATTCGTATGTCCGCATAGTCATTGGCAGGCCATGTCATAGATGCTGGATCAGTAGCGTCGGCCGAATGCATCCCAAATAAAGAGGCGCTTACAAAAGTTGAACTGAATGACCCGGTTGTACAGTCATCCAAATGATGAGGAAAAATAACCTGCGCTTCGAGAGTACACCCTACAAAATCCTCATTGCCAGCGATGGCGCTGCCGGCGGTACCCGAAATAAAGGAAACACTATTGGTGTTAGAGGATGCAGTTTGTTGATATACGGTTGCATTAAAACGAGTAGGGTTATCAAAATCCGCCATATTGGACGCTAGGGCAGTAGATCGGAAGTTGTCTTTCAACTTATAGGTGATATTGTTGCCGTAAGTATTAAACCTAATCAGCTGCTCGTCAACACCATAGCAATGTACCAGATTTCTAAAAGCCTTTTCTGTCCCCTTGGATTTGTAGATGTGAACGAGGTTGTTGTATATGTTTTGGTAAATACGATTTTTAATATCAGCCAAGTCTAAATCGAATTTTCGGTCTTCGTCTCGTGATGAAATATAAGCCAGGATATCGGCGTCCGCAAATATCTCTGGGGTCAACATGCCGCTGGAAGCGATGGAGTTGTAGGCAAAAGGGGCTGGCTTGTCGCTAGAACTTAAATAGGTAGCGCTCTTAAGAGTGGGGAGTACTTTAATTTGGTTATGAAGTGTATCAAAATAGCTCGCAATAATCTGTATTAAGTTTTTCAAATCCCCAGAAGAATCGCCTTCACTAATCCAAGCCGGCAGAGAGTTGTAAATCGCGGTATTATTATTCTGATCGTGTACAGAGCCGCTTAACGTAAGATCACCTAACGTGGCCCTAACATCAGGATTTTGCCAATAAATGATGGGATCTTTAAACTCCGATGGGGCTGCAGACGCAGACACAATCGCTGAGCCCATGTTTCGGGAGTTTACGCCGTAGCCTGTCCAGGCACCATCTGATATACGCCCTGAGTAATCGAGGGCTACAGAATCAATGGAGGCCGTTGTGGTGATTCCTTCATTAAACTTGTAATAAACCCCCAAAGAAGTATTAGCGGCATCCGTATTGGCTCCGCCGGGGACTTGAGTAAACCAATATCTACCCACATCCTGTGCGGTGCGACGTGTCTTCCAAAATCTAAATTCGTCCAAAGACGCCGATAGTTTGCCCCAGCCCTGGACTGCTGCCGCGGCGCCGCTCGGAGCTGAGCGGAGGGCCCCAATATTGGCCACTAGCGCGCCCGTCAGCTCAGACAGCTCCGCGGTGGTGGAAAAAGTTTGGCTATCGTCCAAGGAGCCATTGACATAAAGGCGACTGATCATATTGTCAGCAGACGAAACAAAAGAAAGCGCATAATGGTTCCACGTATCATCTGCAACCGATGAAACCGTAACATCGCTGCTTCCTATCAATTCATTGGAGAACCCATCAGTCCCCGACATATAGGTAATGCGAAAGGGGGAGGCGCCGGCGATTGCCGAAGCGCTCAGCTCGATTCTTAAGCGGCCATAGCCGGCAGAGGAGGTATCCTCGTTGTTCCAAAGATCGAAAATCACCTCTTTTTTGGTGTTTGAGGCGTTGAAGGCCGTTTTCTTAAGCCAGAATTCAACAGTTGTGCCCTCGGCCGGATCCAGTGCTAAGTTGGACGCCCTCTTGTCGGCGACACTAAAGACATTGTTTTGGTTATGATCTCCCGAAAATCCCGTTGATAAGGCCGCAGTAGAGTCAAGAGCAGTGTGGGGGCCCCCTTTTATGGAAATATATTCGTAAGAAGCGGTTGCTGGGGCTCCGTAGCCATCCGTATCGGCAATAGGCGTACCCCAGCCATCGGCCGATAAGATAACATAACCGGTGGTCCGAGGATATTTTTTGTCAAAAAGATAGGTATCTAGATAAGACGAGCTTAAAAGATAATCTGCTTTTTCCGCGTCGGACCCATCGTAGGGGTATTGGGTATATACCCTTTTGACCGCATCGTAATAATATTTTTCAGCTAACCCATATCTTGCAAAGTTTGAAGCAGTAGAAAAATCAATAGGCGGAATATAGCGCTCTATGTTTTTCGCTGTTGAGACTATATTATTTGCCGACTCAGCGTCTGTTCCTAAATCGCTTAGACTTTTTGCAGATACTACTTTGAGGGATTGGTGTTTTCCAAAAAGCTTTTTTACACTCATGTTTCTTCTACTCTAAACCTAAATTCTTGGGGCTGCTCCTGCCAATCCCCAATCGAACCATTATAATAAGCGAACTTAATCTTGTATGCATACCCCGCCTCCAGTAGCGACATATCTAGGTCGAAGTAGCTTCCCGAAACATCGAAGGACATTTGAGTGTATAAGTTGCTTCCTGTACCAAACGATACAGCGTTCAAATCGTCGATCATGCGAACAACCGCAAAAGATCCACTCTCAATTATGAAAGGAGGCACAGAGGCCACGGCCTTAGTATAAATAGAGGGGCTCCAGTCTTTTTGGCGAGTAAACACCCGGAAGCGGCTCGTTTCGTTTTTGTTGTAAATCGGCTTAAGATTAGTAATGGAGGTCACATGCTGCGCCGAGGGGTTCTCATTAGAAAGATTAATAACTGAAGGGGCTATGGTGCCCGTATGATATTGGGTGCTTCCACTATGCCAGACATCATACAAGTGAGCCAATGGAGTTGCCGCCGCAGTAATAGCAAAAGAGGCAGAATAGATTCCAGTAGAAACATAACCACCTGTCACCACTGTCGCATTGCCCGCGACCACACTTGCTCCATCAGCTACCAAGGTGAGAGCCGTACCGGAAGGTGCGGTGTCGGAAGCAGAACCGGAGTAAGCGTTTACATAAATGTTTCCAGTTCCAATATCGGGGATATTTCGTAGCTGTCCTCTAAAATAGTTATAAAGATAAATCGTATTAAGATTCTCGTCCGCAGTTGCTAGCGAGCTACTATAGTTGAACCCGCCGCGGTAATCCTTTATTGACGAATCCCAACGAGCCTCGATCATGGGGCGCTTATAAAAGAACTCTGAGCTTCTTGCAAAAAACTTCTTAGTGTAATATGATCTCCGCGCGCCGGCCGTATTGGCTGGGACATTAGTCGACGCAACCGCAATATAGGCCTCATCTGAGCTGGTGAGGTGGATGCCTAGGCCATATGTAGGCTTTGAGCCCAAAACATTGCCGGCGCTATCAAGCCATTGTTCAACGAGGGTCGTTATGTCTATCTCCAAATCCTCGGTACCATTGCCAAAAGTTTGGGTAAAATGAGATAGAGAGTCGGTATAATAGACGCCGCCTACTTCAGGGTTGGCGCCGGCCCACTTAACGACACCAAGGGTGCTACTAGAACCCATGTTGATCCAGTTGGCCCCGACGCCGTTGCGAGTAATATCCGAATACCCCTCCATGTCCAGGCCGTTGCCCTCTTGCCAGTTGAAGGCTATAGCAGTAGTGTCATTTTCCTGCGCCCCAGAGACTGCCGCGGCCACCAACGTAAAATTACGCGGTACGGTAAAGGGCGTTACAGCGTTAAACATTCGCAAATAAAAGCTAACACTTCCCGATGCCGGTACCGTTCCCGCGGTGCGATCTGAAGAGATATCTGTGATGGGGAAGTTTACCAAAATCCTTGAAAGCTCAGAAGAGCCGGAGGCTTCTTGCCCGTAAATTGAAAAAACGGCCAGCGAGTCGGCTCGGCCCATATTAGAGCCGGTTCCGCGGGTCTGTAGGTTAGCCTCAAACGCATTTGTGATAGTTGTATCGCTATTCGCGACATATCTTTTGATTCCCATTACTTCAAGGTTCCTATAATATCGGTATTTAAATATTTAACTTCCAGTATCACATTCTTTGGCACACTAACGGTTCTGCCGTCTGGCGACGTGTTTTCCCGAATATTGTAACTAATGCTAGAATAGCCAGTGTCAAACTTATTCTTTACCCTTACGTTCGTCACATCCATTATGCCAGGCGTCTGATTGAGAATTCTATAAACCTCATCAATGGAAAACGGCTCACCAATGTCCATTTTAAGTGCATAGCGATTCTTTAGTCGTGTGTTGGCACTCTGTAAGAGTTGCCACTTGTTCGCGTTGGCATCAGCGATCGCCACATATTCAATTTGTATGTTGACCACCTTTGCGTCTAAAATATCAACGGTATCATTAATCATTTTATTGCCACCGAGCCATGTTTTTAAGTTTTGCTTGATGGTAGTGTTAGTTGTCGTTAAATATCCGTTGTTATCTTGGGAAATAACATAAAGATTAATGTTTCTTCTAAAAGAATCCGAATCCCTAAAAACTGCGCACCTTTTAACCCCACCGTACTGTGCCGGCATCGAATAAGTCAGCGCCTTGTAGTCTTGCTGAGTAACAGCGCGATTTTGGGCAGCGAAGGTATCCCCAATTCTAACTTTCAACTCCTGTAGGCTCGGATTATTAACATTGCCTACAATGGGATCCTGATTGTCGCACTCCAGCGAGGCCCTTACTGCATTCCTTTTCTTAGCATTTAAGCCAGATGGATCCTTAAACGTAACTTTGGGGGTAACCACGTTCGTCACGCTATTGGCTGCAGCATTTGTGTTGCCCACGCTATTTCTACGAAAGGCTACAGTTAGTACCGTGTTAGAGGGTGCAATCCCAAACTTATCGGTGTCGAGCAACTTTGAAGGATCAAAGGCCTCCCCAGACGTATAAGGCTTGCCGAACCTCTTAAGCACGACTTCCGCCGGATCGGCCACAGATGAAATGTTTGTCTCAGAGTCGGATCCATATCCAAACTGAAGATAGGTTATGCGCGCGGAGCGATCTATAACAAACCTACGCGGAACAGTAAACGGCTTTAATATGGCTGCCGGATCTGTGGCGGCGGATACGTTCCGATTAACAACATCTCTATAAATAACATTCTGAGATAAGTAATCTACCTCATAATACTGATGCCCTTCCGAATCAAACACTGTTAGGATTTCCGCTACATTCTGCGCGTTCATTCTAAGCTTTTTAAATCTTTGGAAGTCCCCTACCTTTATCTTTTCGGTCCCAAGAACTCCTGAAATCACGGTGCCAGTGGCGCGGATCGCATAATATGTTGGAAGCCCGGTGCTGGAATTCTGCTCGGCGACGATGACGACGCTCTTGGGATTATTAAAGTCTAAATCTTCGGCCAAGAGGAACGTGGCGCCATCCGTAGAGGCTACGGCGGCACCCTTCCTCAGTAAAGGAATATAAGAGCTGTCGGGGCCTAGGCCCGTACTGTTGGCCGGCACTTTAATATAAAAATCACACTTTCCAAATGCTGACGACCCTCCTTTAAATTTATATCCCAGCTGTTGACCCTGCTTAATGACGTTGCCGTATTCTGTAGCAGTGTGAAGATAGCCCTCGTTGGCCTGATAATCTAAATAAAAGGACAACATGTCGCCAACATAGGAGACGGTATCCAGCATCAATGACCCGAAAGAAGCTTCGCTGAAATCTTTATAAGTGTCCGGATAATATCTTTTAGCATAATCGACTAAATCCTTTTTAATAGAATCAAAGTCTCTGCTCGTATATTTAATCGGTACCTTCTTTTTATCCATCTAAAAAACCCTCTAGTTCACAACCGGAATACTCAAACTGTTGTTTATCCTCATGACTTTGTTAAAATACTGAATCTTTATACCTAAATAGTTTTCATTTGTAATGCCTGGGTTGGTCAGCGCGGAAACAAAGTCAACCTTTTGAATGGTTAGGAAAGGCATATATTTTTGAACTTGGCGCAACAAATCAGTTTTGAAGTTCTCAAACACAGATTCATGCATATTCTCAAACAAATAGCGTCTAGCGCCCACGCCAAAATCTGGATCCATCATTTTTTCGCCAGGGACTGTCAAGACCAACATGGTCAAGTTCTGTGAAACTAACTCTTTATAGCTCTTTACGAGAGCAATCCCATTTCTGTTATTTCTGGTAATGGGAAGACGTGCGCCTAAACCTGCCACTTTTGTGTTCTCCTAGTTGCTATTGTAAATAGTGTGTTAGAGTTAAATATAAAATATGATTTTTTCTAACTTATTCCTCTTCTTCGATGTCGGGGCACAACGATAGCGCCGACTCAATAACTACTCTATCTTTAAAATCAGCGCCGAGGCCGTCTTCCCACGATTCTATGCTGGTGTTCTTCCTCAGTTTGGCCACCTCTTCTCGCTCGCGCTTTCCTAGGGGCTCTGATCTGTACGTGAAATCGTTGGAGTTGTAAACATCTAAAAATGCCCTTTTTAGCCTACGTTTCATAGCCATGAAAGATTTACGATTCCACGTCCTGTAGGACACCGGGCCAGGGGGGAGGGGCAGCCCTTCGGGCGCGTCCAAGGGAGGCACAGTCCACATATCCGCCATGCCGATCAAGGGCAAAAAAGCCTCGGAGCAGTAGATCGATACCAAAGCATTGATAGTGCGCAATTGTACCGCATAGCCAAACATGGCTTGAAACTCAGGCGTACTTATTAGCTGTTGAGATAAAGCTTGCCAGTTAATGGTGGTCGTGTCGATGGACACCTGTCTTGTGTTGGCGCCCACCATGTGAACACTGGCTATAAAGTTTACCATATTATGGCTATAATGCGCCTCGGCGGTGGGGGAAAAAACCATGGGTATGCTAAAGCGCCCCCACCCTATGTCGTCCGGAAGGCTAACTTGCTTAAAGAGCCTAGTTGCGTTATCGAATGGGGCCGCGGTCATTGCATCGCGGACACTGTCAGGGCCGCCGGGAAGATCGTCTCTGATGGGAACGTAAACGAGCCTTAAGCCCACGTTAAAGGTACTAAAATATGTCGAGGGAAGGAAGATAAAACTACCTAGCTCATCTGCAGTAGGGGCAAGGGCAGCGGTGGTCGAGAGGCCCTCTGCGGCGAGGAACCGCTGCTGCAGCTCATCAATGCCATAAATTCCATCCGGTATGTCGCTGCCCCATCGCTCTTCGCCAGCCGCGTTCTTTACACACCGAACATAAGATTCCAAAACAAACTGTGACCGATCGCCAAAATCGGCGCGGGCAAGACCGTTAAGAAGGGGGTTTCGAGAATGGGCATCGGCCGCCGCAGGGCTATAGGTACTGGGTATATCAAAAATATTTGAACCATCAACTGAATAGGCATTATTCAAAAATTCCTGATACACGTCCGAAGACCATCCGCCCGGTGGGGGCGAAAAGATTTGGTCGATATTGTTAGACATGCGCGCGAACTCGTTTGCAACTAAATCTCTCAAAACAACCAAGGCGGCGGCTTCTGTTTCTCTAAGAGCTTTAAGCTTTTTCCTTCTCCTTAGCCCCTTCATCGTAACGGCTATAAAAGCAATCGGGCCCAGAAGAATGGAAGCCGCAATGCGCTCCTCAAGCAAGTCTTTCTTCGTGGGCATCTTATAAGATTCAATATACGTCTGCAGCGCCTGCAGAGCGTCGTCGGCATCGCGAGATGGCACCAATTCTTTTGCCATAACTCTTCTCGCATATGTTTGCACGCTCTGCTCCAAGAACTCGTACCAATATCCGTGAAGCTTGTCGTTGGGAGGGAACTCAGGAGGAACTGCTAGTGGTGCGCCAGGGAATGGCTGCTGTTTCATCATCCCTTTTCGTATATTTTGTACTACATATTCTGCCATCAAGGTGCCAAAGGTAGAGGGAACGTCAGTCTTAAATACTCTAAAGGGCGCCATGCTCTTGAGAAAATACTCTATAATATAAACTCGCAATGTTGTTTCGACAAGCCCCGATGCGATTGCTAGATTCATGCGGGCTAAAATCTTGGAGTAGGGTGGTTCTTGAACAGTTTTTGGATTTAGGGCTAGCCTAGGGTCATCATCGATTAATTTATAAGTCTCTCGGGCTTGGGTCTTGAGAGCCTCCACATCAAAAAGTTCCTTTCTACGTGGGCAGCAAAACTCATCTTGATCGGGCGGCAACAAAATGTCTTTTATTTCAAGCCAACCGCCCTTAAGAGGAGGTTGAATACGAATGCGTCCGGACCCATCGTCAAGCATTGCTACTTTATAACCTTTATCTAATATTTCTTCGGTGGGGGCTGGATAAATATCCTCCGGTGTCAGCCTTTCAAGGTTGTATTCTCCATAAACAAAAGCTGGGTTATCTTCGCCAGCGGGCTTCGCTACAGCATTGGCCATACTTTGTAAGGCGGTGCGCCTCATAAACTGAACCATCTCGCTGAAATCTTCTAAGGCATTAGTGTCGGTCAACACAAACCCATTAGCTATAAAGTTCTTAACTAACACCGCAGTGCCCACGTTGAGCGGCTCAGTGAAAGTATCGAGGTCTCCGCCGGCGGCGGCAAAAGAAGTTTCCAAACTTGGGCCTCCAGCTGAAGGGAGGTACAATAAATCTTCCAGCTCGTCTAGAAGGAGGGCGTTTTCCGAAAACGTAAAAGATAATGATTTACTCGGGTTCACCAAAGGGTTTGGGAACGCTGGGGGGATCATCGGTATACCGGGAATGGGCGGGGGGGGCGGGATAGGCATTGGCGGTATAACAAAATGCCAAGAATTAAGTTTGCCGGTGGAAAAGTCATAATCTAGAGTGTAAACGCCCGAAGGGGTGGAGTAACCCAAAGTTACTTTGTCGCCGACGAACTGGGGGGACAGGCCGGCTAGAAGGAGGTACTGAAGTTGCTTCCCTATAGTTGTGGGTTTGGCTCGTAGCGGATGATCTTCATCAGGGCCAAAAAAATCGTTCCGCATGGCATCCGCTATTCCCTCGGAGGCTAGGACATCCAGCGGAGGGGGAAGTGGAAAAATAGGAAACGAAGACAACATA
>Ga0209349_1001481_pt1 | contig 11581 bp, 7 predicted proteins | sample ETNvirnome_2_130_FD_184067 | JGI IMG/M metagenome (GOLD analysis project Ga0209349, IMG submission 184067) | Marine viral communities from the Pacific Ocean - ETNP_2_130 (SPAdes) (version 2) | ecosystem: Environmental > Aquatic > Marine > Oceanic | place: Pacific Ocean | collected 2013-06-22
AGACCCACTATTAAAATCAGGAGTTCCAGTAAAGACCGACGAACTAATGATAGCGAGGCCAGATTGATAGAAGACAACGCCGTAGGCAGTGCCGCCATCATTGCTGTCATTGCTAGCATATAAGACTCCATAATCTCCACCGTTAGTGTTTTTAGTTCCGTTCAGATTCGATGAAGCGGAGGCATCGGTTAGCGTCTTGATCGCATATGTTTCGGCGCCCCCTTGGCCATACGCGCCCTCGATGGGGTTATCCCACGAACCTGTTGCAAGCGTTAACGCAAAGGTGCCAATCTTAATTTGGTCTTTCGCCAATAAGCGAGAAAAGTTAACAAAGAAGACATCTCTCATTTGATTATTATCGTCTGCAAAATTGAGATCACTCTCAAAGATTTCTACTTGATTATCACTTCCAGTATAACCAAGCAAGACCTGAGCCATCTGATTGTAATTGTTAATCTTTTTAGATAATTGTGTAACATCAGAACCGGACAATGTAGATCCTTCATCGAATCCTATTGTTAAATCGAAGATATGATTGGCCGAGGAACTTAAATATGGATAGTCGTATACCGACTGGAACATTCCGTGGGAATAGTTCTTGATATTGCCTCCATCGGGCCATGTCCCATAAGTTCCACTTACAATAGATCCCGTAATTGGGACGGCTTCATGTAATAAGGTTCGAGTTGTTGTAACGTCTGTGTTTACGTTTAAAACTTCATAATTCTGTACTGGCATTTATATTCTCCGATTTTTTAGCCGCTGACATATCTAATAATTCTTACCGGTATCTGTATGGTGGCCGAGGACGCTCCACCTACTAAATATACCAGAGTATCAATATAGTCATATTTTTCAGACCCGCCGAATACTAGTTGATCGGTTGCTCCAAAGTTGGTATACTTTGGGCTAGCGGAAAGTAAGTCAGAATCCGCTTCCCAATTAAGCGCCGTAATTGTTCCTCGGGGCCCGCTCAATGCAGAATTATCTGTATCGAGTCCCGAACCCGCATAGCCATAATAATATACCAAATCTGCAATACCACGTGCAGTAAAAGTATTATAGTTGGTCAGTGCCTGGGCCGAGGTACCGGCGCCTGCGGTGGCAAGAGTTCCAAAATTAACAGTCATAGTGCCATTCGCATCGTTAGAAAAAGTCCCGCCGCCGGCCGGGCTGAACACATTAACTAGAAATCTGCTATCAACCGAACATTTATAGGTATTATCTAACAAATTAACTCCTATAATATAGGTTGTTCGATTGGCTGCGGTACCTTTAAGTTCCCCTGTGTCTAGGCCCGATTCTACTAAAACAGCGGGAGTGTTCTGAACGCCGCTTTGAAGTATGTTGGTAGCACCAACATGGGCCCCCACTTTGCTCTTAGTCGTGGCATTCACCGCAAGATAGAATGCGCCGTTATAAGGCGAAACAGCAGTGCCTCCAATTTTTTGATTGATTTTTAATTCGGGCAAATAAAGCAGATCGTTTCGAGCCAGTGACAAGAGCCCATAATTAATATTTGCGTTTGTCTGTGTCATGGCTTGCAAAACAGGGGTCTGCAAGATCTCTAAATCATAATAAGCCGACCCTGAAGGGTGGTTCTTGTCATATAAAGTGTATTGGATTTCGTCGTCGCCCAAGGCAAATTTTGAAATTTGAAATTGTCCTTGAGAAAGGCGTACTCTTCCTGTTTCCGTCAGAGTAACATCCAGGATAATATCACCTGAGTTATCTAAAAAGCTGCTCATTTTTATTCCTCTCTTTCATAAATAGTATAAATTTTATTTGTTGCTCTATTTTATGTTCCGGCATATCGTATAATCCTGAGCGGGATTAATAGTCGTGCGCGGGAACTTATTCCTTCTACATAAATAGAAGTGTCTATATAATCATATTTGTCTGCACCACTAAATAAAGTTTGATCAATTTTTCCAAAAATTGTAAATTTTGAATCTCGTGTAGAAGTCGAACTGCCCCTAAGTTCTTCTTTTATATTAAAGTTAATAGCTGTAGCGGTGGAGCGTGGGCCCGGGATGGCTGAAATATCATTTGGATCGCCCGTTTGTTGGGGCTTTATCAAATTATCAATTCCTCTAGCAATATAGGTATCAAATTTATCTATAAGTGGGGGCATCGAGACTGGTGTGGAGACATCCAAAACTCCAAAATTAGCTATTATTTCTCCGTTTATCTTATTTCTAAAGATGCCGTCTGGCCCGGGCGTCAATGCCTTGTTGAAAAATCTACTATCGCAATAAATATTAAAATATCTATCTAACATATTTGTATTAAGAATAAAGGCAGTACGCATCTCTAAACTGCTATTTAAAATATTGTCGATGCCCGATTCTATCACAAGCTTTGTTCTCGTAAAAGAATTATTCTCTAAAACATAATCATAATCATCTTTGTGTTGAGCCAGCGCTAATATTTTTTTTGTAGTCTCATCGTTAACCGACATTAAAAACGTATCGACATAAACTGTGGCGCCGTCTTCATAAAGATATCCTTGCCATCGTTTAGCTGCTCCGTCGATCTTGGTATTTTGTTTTAAAATTGGAAGATATAATAAATCTGGTCTATCAAAAGATTGTAAACCATAATTAATAACTGCGTTGGGTTGTGAAAATGCTTCAAAACATGATTGAGCCACGATAGATTCACCTTGGATTGCAAAAAGATCTTCGTCGCTGGCTGCTGATGCATTAACATCAAAAAGGCTATAATCTACTTCATCATCGCCTAAAGCAAACTTTGTGACTTTAAAGTTTCCTTGTGCCATTCTTTTGCGGCCGGCATCTGTCAGGACGGCATCAATAACGATGGTTCCACAATTATCTTGGAATGACATAAGCACCCTCTTTTATATAAGTATTATCCATCTTCGTTTACGTTGAATGTTAAATTCAAATCAATTTTTTTACCGGTCTTCCGGGAAGTTAATCTTACTTTAAACGTTCTATCCCAAATACTCTCTTCAATTCCCGGGGTTCCAATGCTAAGATTTGACAGATTTTCGGCGGCCGTCAATCCAAAATCTACATCGGTTGTATCAAATTGAACATGCTGCATATTGGGTAAAATTTGCATTATTTTTTTAAACTGCTTCGAGGGATTTATGAATGTATCTTCGGCAAGATCTTGTGCAAACAAGTCATTAAAGACTGAATATTTATAGCCTCCGTCATCTATCATCTCTGCTTCTATGATCGGAGACACATAACCAGCAATACCCTGAGCGTTCACAAATCTAAACAAATAATAATATTTCGTGTTTGTTATTATCTTATCATAAAAAATATGATTTTGCAAGTAGTTTTCAGTATTTTTTATAGAAAGATTAATACTCGTATATAAATGGTTGGCAAAATCTGTATAGGCAGTGGGCTTTTCTCCCATTCTAAATACTTCTATTGTTGCTGCCTTTGAAACCGATTCTTCAAACATTTTTCCAGCCGTCGTCAAATCATTTGAGATGGAATATGCCACTTTAAGCGTATTATCATCGCGAGTGACCACAGTTGGATATGGCAACGCCATGGTTGCTCCTGTGTCTCTGGTGGGGTATTCTTCATAGTTGATAAGGAATCCAAGGGTTTGCGAATTATCAATCTTCTGAAAGGGAGCCACGTCTATTTCGCTTGGTGGATGATCGGTAATCATTAGACTTTTAGTGCCGAGAGGTATTTCAAATATTTTTAGTGTTGGCTCATAATACAAATTGAAATCAGCCAAATAAGGATCAGTAGAGGTTGTTTGTGCTAAAGAGGCAAATTGGTTTACTATAGACAAAGGATTATTTTCTTCCGTAGTATAAAGCTGGTCAGCTACTTCATTCGTTTGTGGATTATAAAATTCTAAACACACCTTGTCAGTCCCACTATCATATGTATTGTTGGCGTTGTCATCAACATATCCAATCTGTCTCGATAGTCTTAAATCATCAACTCTATATTTTATTCCCGAGCTTAAAACATAAGCATATACGCGATAAGTATAGCCTGTATTGTATTTTACCTGTGTGTCCAGATAATCAAAAAACTCATCAGCTAACAGACCATTAAAAAACCAAAAGTTTTGAACTACGCTATCCGTTACATTGTCGCCTGTTGAGGCTGCTGTGCGTTTTTCAATTCTATAGGCCATCGTCTCGGTATAGGTTGCTGCTCCGCCGGCGGCTTCCAAAAGATCAGTTAGTCCGTTGGCATCGATAACAGGATCAATATTTTTCATTTCCTCAATAATGGAATTTAAAACCATTAGCGTTGATTGCGTGTTTAAAAAACGAGATGTGTTGTTGGGATCTGCGACAGCATTCAAATAAGGATCCTCTATATTTCCCATGAAATAAGAATCATCCTTTGAAGAACTTAAATTATTATAAGAATAAGTTAACATATCAATCAGATTAGCTGATTTGAATGTGATATTAGATGTTGTAGCTGTTTCAGAAACAGCCCTTTTCTCTTCGTCAATCTTTTTAAATTGGAGATAAGTCGTCATATTTTGATTTGAGAGGGCACCGTCTTGTTCAAGAAAATATTCTTTTAATATCTTCAGAAATTTGGAACTATAATTAAACTCCTTGATCAAATTTCTAAAAGTCGGTGGCTCGCCCGGAGGAATAACAAAATTTGTATGCACATAAAAGGGAAACAAATTTTCAATATCACCCTTTATCGTGGAGGTTGTCGCAAAGAGTTCATTACAAGCAGCAGCATCGAAAAAGATATTTTGTGTAGTGGAGCCCACATAAGCCACAGTAGAACCCGAAAGCGTTGTTCTGTCCAAATCATTCAAATAAGTACGTAAATTATAATTTTTATCGGAAAACTGATCGGACATATTCTGGCCCTGGAATTGAACATCATCAGATGTTATTTTATAAGGAGGTAATAATGAAGTTTGAATGGGAGAATAAATATCGTCTAAATCAGACTGAGGCACAGTGTCTTCCAAGCTCATAAATTTCATTAGAGAAGTATTGATCCAAGTCTCCCCATTCATATTAGACACGTTGGTGGCGCGCAAAAAATATGCATTAGGAATTAATTTTTCATTCGCCAAATTAGCTATATGAGCTTCATAACGTGGCAAATAAAGATTATAATTATAAGTTATCTTCAATGGAGATGTGGCGGGCGGCGGAAATATCTCGTTTAATTGTCTATGTTCGATGTAAGAATAGGGAAGTTCATAGCTAAATCCATAAGTGTCATATTGTCCATTATTAAAGGCGCCTTTAAAAGTTTCTGTTCCATAATTTCCTCCAAGTAAGAACGTTTTCCAAAGAGAATCACTTTCAATATAAGTTGCATCTCCTTTGATCCTGCCGGCTATTTTATAGTTGGGTACAATAATTTCTGAAGAGGCTGTGACTTTAGTATCGATATTAAGTTGAACGTTGTCCAGGTAAATAGACTGACCCTGTACCCCGCGAGTCCCTCCTTCGCCCATCGCACTAGCAGATTGAAACCAAGCTGATTCTCCTGCAGACTCTGAGATAACCGTCCAATAGAGACCCATAGCGGTTCTAAGCTTTTCGGTAGAACCAGAAAAGGCATTGTTATCCATAAATTGCGCTTGTTTAGTAAAAGTATCAGACATAATTAATAGGTTGTAGGTGTAGTATAAGTTAGGCCGCTTGTAAGTGCAGTTTCTTGTGTTTCTTCCTTGGAAGTCTCACTCAATTGTTTTGATTTAAACCCTCTATAACTAACACTCTTAAAAGTTATTTGGGCATTTGGCTTTTCAATTAGAATATCTTTTGCCATCTCCTCAATCGGACCCATAAAGATCTCTTCAGTTGTTTTAGAATAATCTCCACCAAATTTGGCCTTGAGCGCGTTACCTTCGGCGGATCCATAACTAAGATTGCTGATATATGCTCCTGGTGTGTCTTCGCTCTGGGCCGACAGTTGGGGTTCGGTTCCATCAAAAACACTTACAAAAACCGGAATGCCGTCAAGAACACCGGTGCCATTATCAATCCAGTCCAAATTGTATGCCAGATTTTCGGGGAGTTCGTTATAAAAAACAATTACTATGGTGCTTTCTGAATCGACATGTTGGATGATCCCTTGCGACATTGCATCATCATTATTGGCCGCCCATTGGACTTGAGGGCCGTCGTCTTTAATTAAACCATTGGTATCATAGGAATCAGAGAGAATTTTGTACATACCAAAAAACCCAACTCCTCCATACAACAGGTACTCCCCACTGGTGGCGCTAAGATCCAAGTCCTGAGTCGCGCCGGTGGACATATAGTCGAGTATATTCCAAGCCATTATTATTTTCCTCCCTTCTTAAACAGAGGCAATGTGCTGGTTTTATTAGAGTTGATATTCCAATTAATCATATCAGTTGTTATCAATTTAACATCACGATCTGGCGATTTTGTTCTTATTACATCGCGTTGTGCTTGCACTTGGCGTGGGAGGCCGGCATCCAATTCAAAGAACGGATCGTTGGGATTAGGGAAGCTATAGGTTGCGCCTAGCGCTTTATTCTGTAAAGTGGCATATTGCATGTCATTCAAAATGTTAGGATTTTCGATAACTTCGGTATCGGTTTGCGTGGCTATAATGGAAAACTCTTTGGTTTCTCCCTCAACAGAACAATTAAGACTAGCAAGAATAGCTATAGCCTGATCGTCTAAAGAAACTTGATTATTGGGCGGAACTAAAACTTCCTTTTTGCCAAGCATGACATTTACAGAGGCGATAGCATATTCTTGGCTTCCGCCATTTTCCAAAGAGATTCTTTTTCCCATGGCTATTTTGTTGTTGGTTTGTTCGGCAGCCAATTGATTTAAATTGGAGGCTCCTCTTCCAGTTAATTTTAGTGATCTTGGCATTTTCTTGTCTCCTTCTTACGCTTCTTCCGCGACATAGACCCAAATATTAGCAAATGCCGGCCCGCTGCCGAATTTTGGATTTTCCTGACCATAGACATATACCTTAACAACACCCACAACGAGGGCATCGGCATTAGAGGAGTACCCGGGAGGGGCCCATTTGATCCAGCCATTGGTGGAGGTAGATGAGTTGTCGGACCGGTGGTCGTAGGGGCCCCCATAAAATGTTTGCTTGAACTCAGAATCGGTGCCGGTTTCCGAGCCTTCATCGTTGTCTATAACAAACTGAGCAACATCGATGGCAAGTTGGCTATTTGCGTCTTTGCTGCCGTAGCCTTTCTTGTTTATAAAGTCTCGGATTTCCGTCGCTTCGCTATCGCCCACCCCGGTGCCGAATTCAACCTTCTTGAACTCAGAATCACCGAATACTGCGGTAGGGCCGGCCGAGGCGCCGGCGGGGAGTGGTATGTGTCGGCAATAGATCTCGCCGTCCTCGTTGGTGGCCTCTTCGAAGCCGTCTGGGCATACACATTTCCCATCGACAACTACGTATGCGGGGCCGGAGCCCGCGGGCGGGCATGTGAAAGTCCACTCCTCGCCGATTTCGGTTGTTACTGGGCCAGGATAATATTTAGCTTGGCCGGGCGCGCCCTGGTCTTTGCCGCCGGGGACGCCTGCGTCTACGCCCGAGGCGTTAGGTATACCAAATAGGCGCAACTTGTCGGCTACTGCGAAAATGGCAGCTGACGTGCCTATTGGGGTATCTGGGGTATAATAATCGGTCCATAACGCTTCAAAATTTGCTTGAAATGTTCTAAGAGTTTCGATGTTTCCATTATAAGGATTAATCTGTTGAGACCAATTTCTGGCTGTGTCCTTTATGCTTTCTACGTCGCCTTTGTGGTGGTCAAATAACAAATCTCTATGAGTTTCATACATTATTGGCGCCAGGATCCACGGCTGTCTTTCTAAAGACTCATTGGAATATAAATCAACAACACCTTGTCGGAAAAATGAATTAAACTTTCCATCAAAATTATTATAACTACACTCGTCTTCGGCATATTGGGCATACTCATATAAGCTGCCAGTTCGTATAGAATCATAACTTGATGTGATGTGGGCAGCTATCTCCCACGTATTGTCATATACTGTAACGTTAAAATTGTAGGCTTCGTCGATGTAATTTCCGTAGGTGTTGTCGAAATTTGCGGATTCTTGAAATTCAAAACACATTAATCTATAAGTTTCGAGATCTGTGGAGGATCCATAGGCTGTCCAATTTCTTTGTCGTAAAAATCCTACATAATCACTATTGGTGCCGTCATCCATTGCAAATTTATTCGATTCGCCCGACGAATTCCCATATTCGTCTACGAGTGTGGAAGTGCCGTAGACGGGATAGCCATATGATACATAATCTGGGTTGTTTTCATAAGATAGTTTTAATTGCATAATCAAATCGTCTACCATCTGGCCGCCGCCATAGCGCCCGACCTGTACTTCATCGACCATGTAAAATCGATTTGTAGTCTGTGGGCCTCCAAATAAACTTTGTACCTTGTCGATATCAAATGCGTATGCAAGCGCGCTCGTTTGTCTAAGGGCTTTTTCAAAATCAAAAAAGAAGTATCCATATCTTTGAATAAAATAATCCTCGGGATCTAATTCTACTTCGTACTCGAATTCTGGCCACACTTTTCTTTTGGTTATATAAGCTGGATTGCCATTGGCATTGTTAGAGGCATAAATATAGACTCTTCCATCAGCCTGGGCTATTTCCGGGGTTCCTTCGAATGCTGGGTTAGGTGTCCACACAGTCTCTGGAAGTGTTCGGCCATCAACAATTTTTGGATTTTTAATAAGTTCGGGCTTGAGCGATCTTGATTTTGAAATGGTGTCGTTAAACGAAATTATTCTATTTTTAAATCTCTCGTAAAGTTTTCCGACTGCAGTAGTGGTGCTCTTGTCGGGGAAAGCTTTTCGTATGATGTCTAATTGCGGCAATAAATCTGCTTTTTCGCCATTAATCTCTAGAGCATAAGTGATACTATTGACAACACTCTTAAGCTGATCATCATCGGTAGGAGTTTCTTTTGTTAGTTCTTTAAAGCTGTCTACTATTTCCTCATGCGTTACTAAATTAGTCTCATAATATTGTGCGGTTATAGATTGAAGTGGCACATCTGTATAAACAGCACCATCAATATCCATATAAATTATTTCTGGATCTAAAAAGATCTCGCGATCTTTAAAAAGAAGCTCATGAGATACATCAGAATATTGATGAATCATTAAATTTTTAGATATTGTCGGAAGTGCTGCAGCAAAATATCTATAGGAATCAGAAATTAATTCTTCTCTCCAGCTTAGTGTACGAACAGGAGTCTCTGCGAGGGCGCCCAGCGATGCATAGATACCGTCCTGGAGGGTGCTTGCGACATGATAATCATGTGGAGAGGAGAAAGCGAACAAAGACATGTCAGAAAGATACAAGCCTTTCCCTGCTTCGTTGGAAAATATATAGCCCGCCTTTTCCGAATTAAAAGAAGGTGAAAAATGAGAGTCGGTATGGCCGGAATTACTGACACCTAAATTTATGTTATTGATAAAAATCTTACTAGTAGTACGGCTAATATTAATATATTTATATATTCTATCGCCACTTTCATCATAAATAACTTCTCCAGATTGTATAAAATCTGCTGCAAAATTTAATTGAACATAGTTGGGAATATATAGTGGCTGAGCGGTGTTGGTCTCGAAAGTGTCAGAGGCGCTGTGTTCACCCAGTAAATACCAAGCCGGGGAGGGGTTGGTGGAATCGGAGAGGTGCGAGTCCATCCCTGCCAGTTCATTAAATAATTGAACATTATTTTTATTTATAATATTATCAATATATTCTTTTCCTATAACATAAAAAACATAAATATTTAAATCGGTCATGGACTCCACAGTTGCATCTATTATCTCTTGACTGGTGGCTGCATCAAAATTTAAATAGATGGCAGTCGTGTAGTCAATGTGATCGTCAAATATTGCAACTTCCTCAATAACAGGGGTAGGCCAATATCGCCCAAATTTTTTAAGCGGGTTCCCTTTAGAAATCAAGTCTGACATATTTCAGGCTCCGTTACTTTACCATAAATATCCGAGAAAGTAAAATCCTCTCGCACTCTTTCACACTCAAAATCTAAATCAACATAATAAGATTGCTTATTAAATTCATTAGCGGCCTTACATGCAGCTATTTCATTAATTTCAGAATCTGTTGAAACATCAAAATAATATTCTACACTTCCTGTGGTATAATCTTCCGCGGCCGATATCGTGGGAGTGTTAGACACAAGATATCCATTAACGACTTGTGGGATTTCTTTATTAAAATATTTTCTCTTAAAAGTGCTAAGCTCCCGGGAGCTTGTGAGGGCTTCGGCGCGCGCAGTTGATAGCGCGCTGCCCGTTATAATTTCAAATATTTCTATATCAAAATTTTCAGTGAGAATTTCAGTATTAACTTCATCAGCATATACCAATACATTGTCCGATATCAGTTCTATCATTTTCCCATCAGCAAACCCACCAATCCGATCAGTCAATTGTCTTACATCAGATGGATCATAATTTATTTCGGAATCAATAACTTTTGTAGTATAGTTTACATCAATGTTTAATTGAGGGATTTGAATATCATTGTGCGAGTCTATAGGCTGAGAATCTGCAATTTTTCCATCCAAAAGAACAATCTTCCATGCGGCAGCAGACTGTGTTTCTCCATCTAAAAAAGCGTCTCCTATCATGGAAGTGAGTTTTAAGTTATCACGGCGGGGCTCCTCCATTATAGGAGTTATGTCGCCTTCAAAAAATGAATCACCATTGGTCTCAGTTATTTGTTGTATTTCTTTCTCGACATCTTGAAATAACGTAAACCCTTCTAAATATTGAGTTTCATTTTTAATTCTCTCATGGATTCTATTTTGTGATTCTGTGAGGCCGGCATATTCACCATCATACAATACATTGTCATCATAAAATGCATAATAAGTTGGGCTAAGGCGGCCAAGAGATAATAGATAATGGCCGTAGTTAGTTAATTTAAAATCAATTACTTGTTCTTTTTTATTTAAAAATTTAGCCATAATTAATAACCCCCTCCACCTTTGCCACCAGTACCACCACCACCGCCAGTTCGGTTCAAAGCAGGAATTCTGGGAACTCTAGTAGCCGCTGTGGGTGTAGTAATAGAAGTCGCGACGGGGGGCGGTCCAACCACACCGGCAGTTGGCGTGCCGGCAGTGACCGGTGGTGGCCCAATCACTGGGGTCAAAATGTCTTGAATTTCAGGCACGGATATATCCTCGTTGGTTGTTCCTAGAACATTATATTCGGGAACGTCTCCGGATTTAAACAATACTTCTGCATCTATTTTAATTAGTTCGACAAAAGATACATAATCATATGGCCAGTTATACGTTATTTGATAGCCTTCCGTGGTTGTGGGATTCATCCAACCTGCACTTCTCGCATTGGAGGCTTGGCCGGCCTGTGCGACAACAAGATTATCATAATAAGCTTGAGACCTTTGTTTCACCTTAAATACCATCCATCGCAGGTTTTCATTATCTAAGACATTCGCTTCCGATAATAATTCGGTATTCATTAATTCATGCGCGATGGAGGATGCTTGCATAGTCATCTTTTTGTAATCTCGCGGATCAATAT
>Ga0209349_1001483_pt1 | contig 11565 bp, 5 predicted proteins | sample ETNvirnome_2_130_FD_184067 | JGI IMG/M metagenome (GOLD analysis project Ga0209349, IMG submission 184067) | Marine viral communities from the Pacific Ocean - ETNP_2_130 (SPAdes) (version 2) | ecosystem: Environmental > Aquatic > Marine > Oceanic | place: Pacific Ocean | collected 2013-06-22
CGAAGCATCAAAGAATCTAGGTTCCTAAACCTGACTTGATTCTTAACTAGCAGAGGAGGAAATAGCTAATGGCTATTCCGTCATACGACCAGTCTCTCGACACGATGGTGTCAACGGCGCTTGAAACATACAGCCGTGATCCCATCAATGCTCTTACCGATTCCGGTGAGAAGTTCCTGAAAGCCGCCGCAACCAATGGTCGTGTCTTCGTCGTCAATGACGCCGAGACCGTCCGCCACCCGATCCTCTACGGACACGGCGAAGACTCTACGCTGTATGTGCCCGATACTGTTAGCGGAGCGGCAGCCGTAGACAACCTCGGCGTAGTGGCATCCGAAATCCTCACGCAAGCTCTCTTCTTCCTGCAAGCGGGTACGCGGAACATCAACTTTCCTCAGTCTCAGCCCCCTGGCAACCTTATTGACTATGTTTCGACGGTCATTAAGGCGAACATGATGAAAATCTTCAACGAAGAAGAGGTTCTGTTCACGCAAGGTATTGCTGCTGGCGCGTCTAACACTGCCGCCCCTATCCGCAAAGACCCGATGACTACGGATGCCATGTACTCAGCAGGTTATCCGATGTCTCTTTCGGGCCTCTACCACGGTAGTTCCGACCCGTCAGCTATTGCCGATGGCGATACGACTGACGAATCATGGGCTAATGTGAAGACAGATGATGTCGCCAAGTGGCAACCCCACTATCAGGCTACTACCTCTGCTACTCACGCTACGATGTTCGCTGATCTTCAGAATGCGATCCTAGGGTCGTCCTACTCTGAGGTTGAGCGTCCCACCCATGTTTACATGGCGCTGGGCTCGTTCCAGAAGCTGCTTTCTCTGCTCCGCGCTAAGGCGGCACTCCCCGATCCCGTCAACACTAATCTCGGTAAAGAGGGAACTATCTCCTTTGGTGGTGTAACCTGCGACTGGTCGCGCTACCTCGGCATTTCTACTGCTTGGGATGTGGATGAAACAACCGATAACGAGCTTACTACCGCGACTTACCCGGTCCTCGGCATCAACTGGAACTCTCTCCGGTTGAACACCGTGCGCTCTGGTACGCCTGGTAGTGACAACCTTGGTTTCATCCGCCAGCTTGGCGATATGCAGGTCCACGCTGCGAAGACTAACATCTTCAAGCGGATCGAGTGGAAGCGCCAGTGGTCAGTTGATAACGGACGCCGTTCGTTCTTCAACCTTGGTGATGCTAGCACCGCAGGCTACACCAGCATCGCTTCCTAGTAAGCTCTAACGGTGGCTACTCTTTCAGCCTTGCGTAATCGCCTCAAGCGCCGCCTTGGCCTTGGAGTAGTCGCCACCACTGAGAAAGCAAGATTGGGGGAGGCCCTGAACTCCGGTATCGCGCGAGCGATATCCGATAGGATTCCGGGCCTCTCCCATGATACTTATATCGGCGCTACCTACGGTACGCTGGGGCTCACCGACTGCACGGTGACTGCGAACTCCGCGACAGTCACTTCCATCAACTGCGACGATGCCCCCGATGACATCGTTACCCATAGCGTTTTTCCGCACGATATTCTCGTTGTAGATGTTGGCGGCACGCAAACGAAGTTCTTGATCCGTGATGTGCTAAGGGATGTGGAGTTGGATATAGGCTCGCCTGCGGTAGCCTCCCTTGAAGGCAGTACCGATTCTTATATCCTTCGCCGCTCGATCAAGCTGCCCAGCACGGGCCAAGTCATTAGCGTGCATCGCCTCGGCACTAGCGACAAGACAACCCAACTCACCACCGACCCGATGTGGGCGCTGATCGAGCCGTTTAAAACGGGCACAAGTTCTAGATACTACGAGCAGCGGTACTCCGAGACGCAGGGCTCCAGCTTCCTCTCGATCTGGCCTGCGCCCAACGATGCCACGATCCAGTACGCGATTACACAGACGCGCTTCAAGGCAGAAATGACTTCAGATTCCGACGAACTGAAGTACCCCGAGGAGGCACTCGATGCCGTCCTTGAGCGCGCCCGCCACGCCTACTTAACTTGGACCGGGACGGCGGATGCAGTCGATGCTGCGCTGTCTACTGCGGCCCTTCGAGATACCTCGGACTCGTTGAAGAACTCCTCTAACGCCACACAAATCTTTACTAAACAGTAATGGCATGTGACTGCGAATGCCCTAGCGGGAATTATAGTTGCCCCTGTTGCTGCGCCTCAGTAACGGGTTTGCGGGCCGGAATCCACCCTGACCTGATTAAGTCAGCCTGGAAAGATGTGTTCATTAACACGGCTGACACGCCGACAAAGACGCACGAAACGGTGCCGCTGCTTACGACTGCGGCGCACATCGTTAGCGTGACGGCTTCATTAGCTTGCGTGAAGCGCATTTCAACGGGTAGCAACTTAACGAAGCAGATTGAGGAGCCCGGATCGGGTAACGATGCCAATGTTGCTAGCGCTGTCCCTACTATGTTCTCACTATTCACAATTCCTGGTTGGAATGACGCCGGGTTAGCTATGGGTGGCTGGAATAATGATGGCAACGCGGCAACTGAGCTAGACGCACGCACCCATTGCGTTACCGGCGCGCTATCTCCGCGTAATCCTAGCTGGCAAAGTCCGCCCGACCTCTTCGGCTATTTCTGCGACGGCGGATTGTTCGTTGAAATGAATGCCCCTCAAAACCAGACAGGCATTCGTATTGTAGTTAACTATATCGATCGCCTCCAATTCTCGCCCGCCTACGGCGACCCTGTACAAGTGCTGCAACATTACTGGACATGCGCGCACGACAACGAATTCTTGGACGGCTTTTATGGTGGCGTCTCCTTTGACGAAAGTTCGGAGGATTCAGAACCGTCATATTCCGAAAGTACTGGAGCCACCAAATCCACTAACCCGTTTACTCCTGCTACTACCGTACTTACAAACCCGCCGAGCCTGTGGTAGGCGCCCAAGTAATTCGACTTGATACGCTCCCTATGAATCGGCAGGTAGCCGGTTCTGGAAGGCGTCAGGCCCAAAGCGGTACGCTCGCGCCGCAGTCCTTGCTCCCCGCACTCTATGAGCAGCGGGATGTCGATCCCGAAGCCGAGCTATTTAAACGCCGCCACGGTTCGCAGCGCACAACGAATGTCTCGCCTAACTTATTGGGTGCTTCGGTAGTCGTAGATAAGGGTTCTATCCGAGTAGACCGCAACTTCAATTCGGAGATCGTGCAGGATTGGGCGGCTTTCGGCACGCTGCGCTGCCCCACCGGGACCGCGCCCGTAGACTCCTACTTTCCTGTGTTTAATCTGAATGCGTGCCATGTCTATGTCAAGCATGCTTACGCGACTAACATTGTCTCCTTACAGATATATACTGCCGCAAACGCCCTTATCCTTTCCAAAGATTTGGGCGACTTAGATACCGCTGGCAGCGACTATCGCTTTTATGTAGCGCGCGATAATACCTCAATTGTAATCAATACCTGGGTAGTTCCGGCAGCTGGAGAAAGCGCCTCGGTTGGGTCGGACGGTACGGCCTCCTTCACCTTTGATGATACCACTAACGAACTGACCTTCTTCGGCGCGCTACTTGGCGGCACACCTTACCACGGCGTTGTATTAACGAACTTCCTGCTCTATAACGCCGAGGTTTTTGGTACTGGCGATTACGACACATTTGCTTCTGATACTACGCCGGAAACTAGCATAACTAGCCCCGGCACAGCGCTCCTGCTTTGGCATGACACCTTTGCAGACGGCGGCGAGGTTCTGTATTACGAGAACAACGCTAGCCAAGATGTATTTTCTTATCTGGTCCCTAGTAAGCCGGTTGACTTTAGCCCGACTGTCGGCGTCGATCCTACAGAGATCCACTTCGGAGGACGCGGGGTAATTGAGATTCCATTTTACCTCGATTTCGATGAGTACTATTGGACTAGCGTTAACGCTTCGGCCCGCCTTGATTGGGTCTTTCAGCTACATATTACAATGCCCTCTAAAATTGAGGCTTGTACGGTGTTCGAATTTCAGGATTGGCTTAGGCTTAGGGTAGTTGACGATAGCGGCACCTTTAAGCTCAAGGGCGAGTTCCATAATAATACTTCCTCGGCTATGTCGAGCGAGGCAGTCTTAACGGGCCGCCCCTACTATATTTTCGCTGCCCGTGATGCCACGAAGGTTTATCTTAAGGCCGTAAATGTGTTGGCAGACTCCTCGAATGAGGCCGAGGCCGCAGCCAGCAATCCGATCATCTTCAATTACGACAAAACGCTTGGCTTTGTTATTGGCGATACGGTTGACTCACAGAACAGCGAGCCGTTCGGCGGCAAACTCACATCGTTCGCGCTCCACAACAACAGCACGCGGCAGTTCCAAGAGGTTAATGATTCAGTCATTTACTATGATGTAGAGTCCGTCTACGGTGACGAGATTATCGATCGCGGTAATCGCAGCCTAAATGGCTATGCGGGCGCACGCACAACTACGGCGCCGCCGTTTTATCGCGAGGGCGGTTTTCCTGGTGGCAGCTATGTAGCCGCAAACGGTGGCTATATCATCTCTAACAGCAGCCCGTCACTCGGCTACAGCGGCGAACTACTTAGGCCGCTAACCAAAGATGCGGTTATCCAGCGCCGTGGAAAACTTGCCTTCCTAACATCGAACGAGGTCAGTTATGTTATCGATGACTTCAGTAAAACATTTCGTCCGCTGGGCATCCCCCGACCATCTACGAAGGTTTCAAGTACACCTATTGGTGTGGGTCCTATTGATGGCTTTGTTCGTTACGCTTATCGGTTTGTAACAGAAAACGGCACGGTAGGTCCGGTTTTCGAGCTAGACCCTTGCGATGCGCGCGGCGGCGTGCAGGTTTTCTTGGGTGCAGAGACGCACGGCCTGCCCGATGAGACGGGCTTTGGTCTCAGCTACGGCGAATGCGAGGGCACAACTAGCGGCGGCGGGCGCGGCCTGGTCGCAAGCGAGACTGTCGAGACCTTTATTGCGCACGATAACGATGGTTCTGGCGATGCTGACCCTACGCTCTTACACAAAGAGATTGGCGGTATAGGCACTCCAGGGCTAACGATTGAGACCGCGTTCCGAATCCCCAATCTAACTAGCATATCTGAAAGCGTTATTGGGCAGGGCGTGTGCATGCCTTACGGTCCGATCCGTTGGGCGAGTCGCGGGGCTCCACAGGAGTTTCCTTGGATCGGCGGCGCTGGCTCAGAGTGTACTTTCCAATTCAGCTTTCGGTTTCTAGATGATGCTCCCGGCACAAATCAAACGCTCTTCTGTATTGGCGCAGAAGATCAGTTTTATGAGACGGGTCTGTTTGATAGCGATCATTGGCGCCTGCATCACCTTGTTGTAAGTATCCAAGGCCCAGAAGCGCGCCCAGGAAACCAGTTCAGCATTGTAGTTTGTCGCGATGCTCCTGGCGGCAGCAACCACCGCGACGATGATTTACACCATTGGGCGCAGGACTATAACTTCTTAGATGGGAACGACTATAGCGTTTTCATTAGTCGTTGTGGGTATAACTACGGTGCTGCGTCGGGCGCAGACCTGTCTATAGCGATCTTTAACCATACTGCACACGATCCCGGCGTTACAAACGGCTGGAAGATGTGGCCGCACGATGCCGACGCCTCGCAAATCATAAATGAGAATTTTTGGGGTTCTGGCTATGTCGGATCTGCGCGCGACCAAATCATGTGGGGGTGTTGTCGTCTCCAGGGCAGCGGTGCCCGAGCCCTAGAGGGTAAGTCGAGGACACGCACTACTCCCGGTTCAGATACCTTTGGCTTTGCACGCCTAAAGGCATTCCATAATGGTGCTACTGCTGGCAACCTTGATGGTCAGCGCATGTATCACGGTCGGATGTGGCGTAGGGATATCATGTTGCCAGTATTAGCCCAAACGGCGATAAGTCGATACGGCTCTTGGATGGGCGAAATTTCGGAGGAGCTTGAGGTCGATGTAGCCTTTTGCTCCGACTCTAGTCAGGACGCTTTGAGCGGCGGTTGGTCTCGCGAAGTAGAGACAGATGAGCCGACTGCGGGCGGGGTGCGTACTAAATATTGGTCGCGCGCGGCTAGTAGTTGCAGCGAGACAGACGCCCGAACAGTCATGTCTGAGAACCTTACGCAAAGCCCCATTTTGGCTTATGGCTATGACAACACAATCACGGCAGCCGACCCCGATACGCACGCTACCACTACCTTAGATAAGGTGCCTCTTTGGGCGTCCTACTCTTCCCGCAATGAGGGCTCGCTTGCTGTAGGGACGGGCCAAGATGTCGCGGTAGAAATCGCCACTAAGAAGTGGCACGATGGCTCCCAAATCTTGACCTTTGACCAATTCGGAACGACCATTGATCTAAAGCAGTGGACTTGGTTAACCTTCTACTATCACCATATAACGCGATTAGGTGGCGTAGATGAGATCGATCTCTGGTTAGAGCGTCTCTTTGTTGATGGCATGACAGACAATGAGAACTTCTATTTCTTCCAGAGCGATACTACGGCTAATGGCCCCGGAGGATTATCTAAGAACCTAACAGCCGGATCAGGCCAATTTACGCTGTTTACATGCGGCGGCTTGCCTGGGATAGACCAAGAGTTCGAAGTTGAGATTGCGGAGACGCGCCTTTGGGTTGGCAACCGATACACCGCCGAAGGCGCAACTAACGGAGGCACCGAAACCTTCGGGCCGTTTATGTCTACGCGTGTTCCGCCTAACTATTGGAGTCTAATGACGCACTACCTGCGTTTTGCTCCGTTAGATTTGAATGATGAGGATACCCCAACTGCAATGGATCAATTGGGGCAGTATGAGGATTCCGATGAGGAGACACAGCTTTCTGCTGACGCAGTAACTGTTTATCAGGGCGCAGATGTCAAGCGTGGCGATGAGGATACGACAGGCGGAAGTAACTACTACACTCCGTTCCCTAATCCGCCTATGAATGCTATTCGCGGCATCCAGATATTCCGCTCTCAAATCGTCCCCGTGATTGACGAGTTCCCTGGTACGGGCGAGCCTAATCCTAATGCTGTTGCGGACGGCTTCCGCGCTTGCTCAGCTGCCCCGCTTTACTTCATGTCGGAGATTCCAGACGGCACCGAATTCTATATCGACGCTGCCCTGGACACTACATTGGGCGCGCAGCTGGACCTGACGGCGGGTTTAGTTCCGCGCGAACCTATGGGCGTTTTCGAGTGGCAAGGCTATGTCGGCATCTGGACTAAAGACCGCCCTCGCATTCATTTTTCGGCTTCTCCCTCCTCCTGGGAAAGCTTTCCAACGGACATGGTGCTGGATCTGCCGCTGCGTGAATACGGTGTTATCCAAGCCGCCTCGGAGTTAGCCTCTAGAGACGCACGCGGCGCGCGTGTTTTGGTCCTGGGCAAGTCGTGGGGAGCTTTCTTAGACGGCTCACCCGCTCAGCCTTTGGTTAACTCCCTCGGGGGCGGTATCGGCGCTAGCTCTTCACGCTGCCTGGTAATTGAGAAGGGTATCGCCTACGCCTACAACGGAACACTCTGGGCAATTACGGGAGACGGTGCTGTTGAGGACATCGGCCTCCCTGTCCTCGATCTGCTCCCTGATCCTGAGAACTGCCGCCTATCAGTTTCTTCGACGCTTAGCTCGCTGTTTGTCATCGATGAATCTACCGGGTTAGCTATTCGCTACCACTTTGCTCGCCGGGAGTGGTTCGTGGAGGATCGCTATGCGCTGTCCACTACCGACATCGATGGCGTAGATTATTGGGTCAACCTGGGCGGCTTCCCCTCAAAGGGAGTTTCCACGGTGTACCAAGACGATGTGGAGACCAATACCACCGCCGCGCCCTATGTAGTCTCCTCCTTTAACAACGGCGCGAATACCTTTGTAGTTAGCTCAGCGACCGGCCTCAAGGTCGATCAGCGACTTACGCTTGTAGCTGACCGCTCTGGCGGCGATACGATCGACGCGCGCGAGCGACAAACCGTAACGATCAGCGCGATTAGCGGCACTACTATCACGGTTAATGAGGATCTAGACCTCAACGGCACCGTCACAGAGGATGGCGCTAGTCTATCCGTCCTCTATAATGCTTATGTAGGGGTAGGCTATTGGGGTACGATGCTGGATACTGGCCAGTTCAATGTTAAGGGGAGCGTCGATCATGTGGACTTGGGAATTAGCAGCGGAGACAGATGGTACGCAGCAGCTGAAGCTGCGGATTTCGCCAAAGACCCGTCCGACCGAACTGGTTTCGATGCTGGTGAGTCTAAACCGGCTCATCTTGTCAATGATTCTAATGTCGGAGAATCCTTTAGATGGGGAATCGCCGGAAGACAGCGACTCCAAAGGCTCCTCATTTGGTCCCCGATGGGAGACGGATCAGGACTCACCGAGGCGGAACTAAACTACACGGCGGAGTATTGATATGGCTGGTTGGGTAGCATTAGGGACAGCAGTACTAGGGGCGGCTAGTAGTGCGATAGGCACCTCTCACGCTGAGAAAATGGCCGCGAAGCAAGAGGCCCTTGCTCGCGAGCAGGCAGAGAGGTTACGCGCGCAGGCAATGTCAACGAAGGCTTCGTTGCAGCGCGAAATCGACACCATGCGCCTTATGCGCACCCTGGACATGCCCGCCATGCAGGAGGCGGCGCAGATATCATTTATTCAGGCCAAAAAGGGTTCAGAGCGTATGGCGCGTCACCGCATGATGGGCAGGTTGGCGCCCGATGTTCGTGATGCTATTTTTGGGGGCCAGTTCCAGCAGTATGTAGGGCGAGAAATTCAGCGCTTAGGCAAGCATGCGGCGCTTACGCAGCAAATCTTTACTGCGACTGCCGAGCAACAGAGCCAGGTAAACGCGCTTATGTCCGAAGCGGTTAGCTTGGAAATGGGAGGCACGGGAGTCGCTATTCAAATGGAAGCAGAGGCTGGCGATCCCTTGGGGAATATTCTTGGGGGCTTTGCTCAGGCCGGAGCTAGTTATCTAAGCGGCGGTGGCAACTTGTTTGGTGGGGACGGCGGCGGCGATCAGAGTGTGCTAGGGGCTCCCGACAATTGGGACAATCTGCTCCCCGATCCAAACAAATATGCGGCAGGAAGATCCGGACAGTCACCTACGCCTTACTCTAGCAGGTACTTGAGTAGCCTCGAAGACATGTTGAAAAGACTTGACAAGGGATCAAGCACCTCCCTTGGAGGGTAAGTAGTTTACTTACAGAAACACAGAACAATGGCAGATTGGAAAAACTTCGCAGTTAGTGTTCTGGGCGATGCGGGTGGCCTCTTAGGCGCGCACGGAGTTGCTGGAAAGGAAGGCTTCCTGACCTACATGCAGCAGATGGCCGCTCGCGATCAGCAGCGTGCCGCGCAGAACTTTACGCGCGAGATGAAGCAGAGCGACCAGATGTTTGCGGCGAGCGAGGGCCGTAAGAATCGCCAAGCGACGGCAGAGTTACATCGGGCTCGCGCGGTAGAAACAACGACTACGCAGAGGCAGGCGCAACAGCAGGCTATAAACGCGTTAGCTGTGCGCATGGTCGATGACCCCGGGTTTTCGCATGAGGTACAGGGCCATGTAGGCGCGATGGGTGGTGTGGGGCCGATAGCGCCGTTCGATCCTGCTATGGGTGCAAGCAGCGCCTATCCCTGGGCAGCAGCTTATGTCAGCCTTTTTGGGGAGCGCGAAGCTTGGACAAGGCCCGATGAGTTACAGCAATCTGCCGATCGATACGCTGCCGCCTACGCGGCAATGAACATGGTATGGGACGGAGAACAAGATGCGGGGAAGTTGGCGCAGACTCAGCAACAAGCGAGGGCCGCTGAGACTGCGGTACAGCAGGACGATAATGATCTAGCGGTTAACCAGGCATCGCTTACTAATGCGGCAAAAGGTGAGTCAGCGGCTGATCGCCTAGCAGACCTCCAAAGAGTGCGGGAAACCTGGAAGCGTATTGGTGAGCAGGCCGCTAGCCGCGAAGACCGCTATCCGGCTTTTCTTGGGGCAGGTGGCATCTCTACTGACGCCTGGGTAAGCGTGATGCGGGCGCATGAGGCGCAGGGGCAGGCGATTGATAGTGAGATGCGCAGCACGAAAAAGGATATTATTGCCAACTATAACATTCGAGCTGGGGGCGCGGCTAGCTGGCCCATCTTCGATATTAATGTTGTAGAGAACCGTATAGAGCTAGATGAGATGCTGGGTACTCCGAGTGTAACTAGCCAGCTTGCACCAGCGAATTCTTTGCTTGCTATGCTGCCTCAGTGGTCGGATTCTGAGATGCGCATGGTTGGCCACGGGCCGGGTTCAGGTCTTTGGGAGTTGCGCGCGGCAGCGATAACTGCGCGTAATAGCGATCGCCAGTTTAGTGCGGAGGGCCTGGTCCGCGATCATTGGGATTCGCTGCGGGGCGCCGCGCCATCACCCTCTATGCAGGCAGCGACATTAGGGCGCCTTGATACTTCTGCGCGGGTAGATTCGGTGTCATTTGGGCGGAAGGGCACCGCAATTCGCCATGTTGTTGCGGATACCGCAAATATCAAAGCCTTCTTAGGCGGCATAAATAACACCCTGCCCCCAGAGTATCATCTGGAGCATTCGGCAGACGAGATTGAATCGATACGGCGGGAGTTCGGCACTCCGAATCAACGGGTCGCTGTAGGTGATTCCCTTTCGCCTGGGGGTATCGATGGGCAGGTAAAGTGGGATGCGGATGCGGAAGCGCGCTATAAGGATAGCCCTAGATTTAGAATCCCCTTGGCAGATGCGATTTGGTCAGACGCTAATGCTTACCTAGCAGCAGGCGGCATGGGCATAGCTACTGTAGGGGATGCTCTAAGCCATTCGAAGGAAGCTATTATGTACCTGGACGATCTAACTGTCCCTACTAAAAAGTTCCTTGTAGGGCAGTTAGAGGAGTGGTCAGGACTGGCCGCAGATATTACAGGCAGCGTGTCCCCGCTGTATGAGACTTCGGGGGACATGACTCAGGTACTTAGTGATGGCATTAGTTACCGCGACCCGCTGCCCCCTTCAGCCCAGGTAGCTCAAGCAGAGGCGCTGGTTACAGCTGTCTGGGGCAGCCAGAGACCTTCGGAAGTCGAGTGGGAGCATGCCGTATCGGAGCTTGGGGCGACCCTTGGCCACGATTCGATGACGCTATTCGACATGTCCAGTTTCTTTAGAACAGTTAGCCCGTTATTTGGGCAACTCATGGATCGAGACCCAGGCAGTTCACCTTCTGCTACCTGGGGAAAAGCCACGGGTGACATTAACCCCCCTGGATGGTGGCGATTCGGTGGTGGGGAGACAACGCTAGAGGGTGGAACGCGCGCAGTAGAGGGAACTGCGCTAGGTGCGATTGGCCACGATTTTGGTGTGGGCGCAGGCTCCCCAGATAGCACCCGCTACATTTTTGGGGATCTTAGCCTCGCTAGGCAGCTATCCCGTGACGGCGCACCTGCCGCGCAGATCGAGTCCGCAGGCATACTAGATGTCATTCGTGGCGCCGATCTTAGTGAGGGCGCGATAGGATCACAGGCAAATCAAGCCCTGGCCACCAGTATGCAGGCGCATTTGCGTGCGATGCCTGACAATGAATTGCTTAG
>Ga0209349_1001486_pt1 | contig 11551 bp, 9 predicted proteins | sample ETNvirnome_2_130_FD_184067 | JGI IMG/M metagenome (GOLD analysis project Ga0209349, IMG submission 184067) | Marine viral communities from the Pacific Ocean - ETNP_2_130 (SPAdes) (version 2) | ecosystem: Environmental > Aquatic > Marine > Oceanic | place: Pacific Ocean | collected 2013-06-22
GGATGCCACCGGTAGCGTGGCGGAAGGCGTCAGCCTGCCCGAGCAGTTGAACGGCGCTTACGCCCACGCCAAAGAGATCTCCAGCGGGAAAGACACCCCTTCCGGCCACTGGGAAATTGCCGGTGTGCCGGTGCGCTTTGACTGGGGCTACTTCCTCGATAAAACCAACAGTTTCCCCCTGGAGCTGCTGGATGCCATCGTTCAAGAGGCGGATTTAACGGGCGTGATCGGCAACTGCCACGCCTCAGGCACCGAGATTATTGCCCGCCTGGGCGAAGAGCATATCGCCACCGGCAAACCGATCGTGTACACCTCGGCCGACTCCGTGTTCCAGATTGCCGCCCACGAAGAGCACTTTGGCCTAGAGCGCCTCTACGCGCTGTGTGAAACCGTGCGTGAACTGCTGGAGCCCTACAACATTGGCCGTGTAATCGCCCGCCCGTTTATCGGCGACGACCGTGAAAGCTTTGCCCGCACCGGCAATCGCCGCGACTACAGCGTTGAGCCGCCCAGCCCCACCGTGCTGCAAAAGCTTGCCGACGCCGGTGGTGAAGTGGTGTCGATTGGCAAGATCGCCGACATCTACGCCCACTGCGGCATTACCCACAAGGTCAAAGCCAGCGGCCACGATGCCCTGATGGATGCCACCCTGGCGGAAGTCGCGCGCACCGCCAACGAGACCAGCGACCGCCCGACCATGATCATGACCAACTTCGTGGATTTCGATTCGGTCTACGGCCATCGCCGGGACGTACCGGGCTACGCCGCCGCGCTGGAGCACTTCGATGCCCGCCTGCCGGAGCTGCTCGCCGCCCTCAATGACGACGACCTGCTGCTGCTCACCGCCGACCACGGCTGCGACCCCAGTTGGGAAGGCACCGAGCACACCCGCGAATACGTGCCGATCATGGTACGCGGCGCAGGTTTCGCCCCCGGCCCGCTGGGCGAGCGCGGCACCTTCGCCGACATTGGCCAAACCCTCGCGGCGTTCTTCGCCGTAGACGCCATGGCCGACGGCGAGAGTTTTTTACCTGACGCGGCCTAAGCGCCGATAACGCATCATTGGCACGTCAACGTGCACGGCCTGAACTCCGCAGAGCGGGGTTCAGGCTCCCTATTCAGAGAGGAGAGTTTCATGGCTACCCCGCATATCAACGCCGAAATGGGCGATTTCGCCGATACCGTCCTGATGCCTGGCGACCCGCTGCGCGCCAAGTACATCGCCGACACTTACCTGGAGAACGTGCGCCAAGTGAACGACGTGCGCAATATGTTCGGCTACACCGGTACCTACAAAGGCCGCGAGATTTCCGTCATGGGCCACGGCATGGGTATTCCTTCCGTGTCCATTTACGCCAAAGAGCTGATTATCGATTACGCCGTGAAGTCGATCATCCGCGTGGGCTCCTGCGGCGCGGTACATGACGATGTCAACGTGCGCGACGTGGTGATCGGGCTGGGTGCCAGCACCGACTCCAAAGTGAACCGCATGCGCTTCAACGACCACGACTTCGCTGCCATCGCCGATTTCGAGCTGACCAGCCACGCCGTTGCGGCCGCCAAAGCGCAGAACGTGCCGGTCAAAGTCGGCAACATCTTCTCAGCGGACCTGTTCTACAACCCGCAAACCGACATGGCCGAGCTGATGAAGCGCTACGGCATCCTCGGCGTCGAGATGGAAGCCGCTGGCCTGTACGGCGTGGCTGCCGAGTTCGGTGCCCGCGCGTTGACCATCTGCACCGTGTCGGACCACATTCTGAAAGGCGACTCGCTCTCCAGCGCCGACCGTCAAACCACCTTCAACGACATGATGGTGATTGCGCTCGACACCGTTCTACGCGACGACGCTGCCAGCGCTTAACCGCTTGGAATCAAGCGCCCACTGAGAGGATAACGCCATGAGCCAAGCGGATCAGGCCCTGGTAGACACGCTGTTGACCACCCTGGGCAACGCCTACGCGCCCTACTCCAACCACCCGGTTGCAGCGGTCATGGAGTGCCCGGATGGTCAGCAGTTTGCCGGTAGTAACGTGGAAGTGGCCCACTACAAAGGGCTATGCGCCGAAGCCTCGGCCATTTCCGCCATGATTACCGCTGGCCAGCGCGAGCTTGCCAAGGTATACGTCATGGGCCCTGGCGAGCATCTCTGCACGCCCTGCGGCGACTGCCGCCAGCGCATTCGCGAGTTCGCCACCCCCAGCACGCAAATCATGGTGCTCTCCAAGCAGGGTGAGGTGCTAAAAACCTACACCATGGACAGCCTGCTGCCCGATGCCTTTGGGCCGGAGCAGCTGCCGGGGCGTTAGAAGGCCATGATTTACGTTATGAGCGCAGGCCAGACAAGGCGAAATTAACCGAAAAAGCGGAGTTTACAGATAGTAAATGAGCATTTTGAGGTTAATTTCAACGCAGTATGGACAAGCGTAATAGTAAATCGGGGTCTTCTTAGCTCGTTTCTCGCAACACAAGCGCCACCGGCAGCGACACGTGCCGGGGCGCTTTTCCCGCCAGCGCTTCGCTCAACAGCTCGACACTCATCGCCGCAATGGCCGCAATATCCTGGCGCACGGTGGTTAAGCCTGTAGCTAAGGTAGGCAGGTCGTCAAAGCCGGTAACGGCCACGTCTTCGGGCACACGAATATCGCGATCTTCCAGCGCGGCGACACAGCCGAGCGCCAGCTCGTCGGTAGCGCAGACCAGCGCATCGAACGGTAGTGGGTCGTCGTAGTTGAGAATACGGTTAAGGTAGCGGTAGCTAGTGAGCGAGTCGGACGTAAACCGATAGGGCAGGCTGAGTAGCTGCTCGCTAAGCGCTGCCTCTGCCATCGCTTGCTGGTAACCGGAAAGGCGGCTGTGGGGGCGCGGTACGTCCAACTCTCCGCCCACAAAGGCAATCCGCGTTCGCCCTTGTTGAATCAGATGCTGAGTGATCTGGTATAGCCCGGAGACATCGTCCGGAGCCACCGAAAAGCCTTCCCCCGCATTGCCAATGCGTACAAACGGTATGTCCGCCGCGCGCAGCACGCCTGGGCGCTCGTCTTCACCCGTTTCCCCTAGCAAAATCGCCGCGCCCGCCCGTTCTGGCAGCTCATGGGTTTGGTCGTGGTGGAAAAAGATCGGCACCATGCCCTGCTGGTGCAGCGCGACGGTCAGGTGCTGGTAGAGCAGAATATAGTAAGGGCGCAGCTCGATATCTTGCCGCCCAAGGGAGATTCCTACGACGGCGGCTTTGCCGCTGATGAGCTGCCGCGCCGCCGCGCTGGGCTGATAGGCCACTTCGCGGCTGATGGTGAGGATTTTGTCGCGCAGCGCGTCGCTGATCCCTGGCTTGCCATTGAGTGCCCGGCTTACCGAGGCAATCGAGACCTCGGCACGCCGGGCGATTTCACGAATGGTGGCGGTTTGCGCGCTCGGTTTGTTCTGTTTCATGCCATGCCTCAGCCAGTCGGGCCCTGATTGTACAAAAAGCGGGGCCGAAAATCGCTGAATGCACGGACGCTAATGCCGCTTGCGCTACCAGCCACGCCGCCCCAATCGCGCCAGCTCGCTATCCAACTGCTGCACCGCCTGCTCCGGCGTGACGCTGCCAGACAGCGCGTCGTGCACGCGGTTGAAGATCGCGTTGGAGACCCGCGGGTAGGCATCGCCGGTGACGCTGGCCGGGCGCGGCACGCCGTTCATCACCGTCTCATATAGCTCGCCGATAAACGGCTGCGCGGCCAGCACGTCTTCATCCTCATAGAGCGCTGGGCGCGTGGGGTTGCGGCCAAACTCGATGGCGTGGGCTTTTTGCTGCGCTTCAGCGGTGAGATAAGCCACCAGGTCAGCGGACGCCTGCGGCTCATCCGAATAGCGGGACACCGCCCAATTCCAGCCGCCCAGCGTCGCGACGGACTCGCCCTCTGGCCCGCTGGGCAGCGGCGCTACGCTGAATTTGTTCTGAATCGGCGTGCCGTCCGCTTGGCCCAGCGACCACACGTAGGGCCAGTTGCGCATAAACACCGCGTTGCCCGCCTGGAAAACGCCGCGAGCCTGCTCTTCCATGTAGTTACGCACACCTTCTGGACTGATATCCCCCACCCAAGAAGCCGCTAACGCTAGGGCTTCCACCGCCTGGGGATTGTTAACCGTGACCTGCCCCTCGGCATCCACGAACGTACCACCGCCGTAGCTGGCCACCCACTCCAGCGCGTTAGTGGTCAGCCCTTCGTAGGCACGCCCTTGAAAGACGAAACCATGCATGCGCTCGTTACCCGCTTCCCGCTCGGCGTTTTGAATGCGCCGGGCAGTGTCGGTCAGCGCTTGCCACGTCTGCGGCACGTCAGCGCCGTACTGCTCGAGCAGATCATGACGGTAGTAGAGCAGCCCGGCATCGGTAAACCAGGGCAGCGCGACCAGCTTGCCCTGCACGGTGTTGTTCTCCATCAGCGAGGGAATAAAACCTTCCGCTGCGCCTTCCGGCAGGTAATCGTGCAAATCCACCAACTGCTCTGCCAGCAGCCCCGGCCAGACGATATCCACCATCAGCACATCGACATCTTGGGATTGGCTGCCCAACAGCTGTTGATAAAGCGAAAGCTTTTCCGTAGGCGAGGCTGGCGTGGTGACGATATTGACCTGATGGCCGTTGGCCTCGGCCCAGCGCTGGGCAAGCGCCGGGCAGAAATCCGCCGCCCCGCCATCGCCACAGGCCACGGTGATCTCGGCGGCCATAGCAGGCAGCGCCGTGGGCAGCAGGGTCAGTAGTAGCAGCGGTGTTTTCAGTGGTTGGCGCATCGTCGCGTCCTCATTTTGTTATTGGGTGTCGTACGTTTAAAGATGCGTGTTGCAACGTGCTCGTTAGCTGGCAATCGCCATGCTGCGATCTTCCAGACTGGACACAAAGCAGGCGTCTAGCACGGTTTGAATGGCCGCACCGCGAGCAAAATCGGGCTGGTCGTTCTCCCCCGTGCGAATGCTCTCGATAAAGCGCTGATAAATGCTGGGCGTGGGCGGCGCCTTGACCGTGCTCCAGCGGGCAGGATGCACATCGTCGTTCAGGCACACCTGTACCTCGTCTTTGGAGGCATCCAGATCCACGCGGATGGCGCCTTTATCACCGTGAACGCTCAGCGTTAACGAGTTGTGGTGGCCGGTGGCCCAGCGGGTCGCCTGGATGGTGCCCATGGCACCGTTAGCAAAACGTACGCGCATCAGCGCCGTGTCGTTGGCGTCCAGCACGTAGTCGCCAATGCGGTTATCCGGGGCTTTGTCGAAGCAGGTGAGTTCGCAGTTGACGCGAGTGATATCGCCCACCGGGAAGCTGGCAAAATCGACGATATGCACGCCCACATCGCCCAGCACGCCTTTGCTGCCGTGGGCTTCCGAGAGCCGCCAGAGCCACTGGCTATCCTCATCCCAGCGCCCCCAGGCGTTGCTCACCAGCCAGCTCTGGCGATAGCTGGCATCCACGTGGCGAACGGTGCCGATGGCGCCGCCGGTGACGAGCGCGCGGGCGTGCTGAATGGCAGGGGCGTCCCGGTAGCTCAAGTTGACCATGTTGATGACGTTGGCGGCCTGGGCGGCGGCGGCCATCTCATGGGCATCCTCGGCGTTGGTAGCCAGGGGCTTTTCGCACAGGATATGTTTGCCCGCCGCAATGGCGGCCAGCGACGCGGCCTTGTGCACGCCATCCGGAGTGACATTGCTCACCGCGTGGATATCGTCCCGGGCCAGCATGTCGTCCAGCGACTGGTAAACATCGGCAATGCCATGGCGCTCGGCGAAGGCCTGGGCCTTGGGGAAATCACGGTCGCATACGGCAACCACTTCGACACCTTCGAGTCGGCCATAGTGCTTGGCGTGCTCGCCCGCCATGCTGCCCGCGCCAATAATCGCGATACGGATCATTTGAACCCCTCCTCACCGGGTTTGTGCAGGCTTTCGCCCTTGATCTCGACCGGGTTGGGCGCCTGGTCGGCGGGGACGTTGGGGCAGCTGTCGATCCACCGGGAGCCTTCCGGCTGCGCCCAGACCACGGCATTTTTGAGCACCCGCTTGACCTGCTCGTCGTAGTAGATCGGGTAGGTTTCGTGGCCGGGGCGGAAGTAGAAAACCTTGCCGTTGCCACGCTTGTAGGTCAGGCCGGAGCGGAACACTTCGCCGCCTTCGAAGGCACTGATGAAAATCACTTCGTCCGGGTTGGGTACCGCAAAGGGTTCGCCGTACATTTCGGTATGGGGCAGTTCAATGTAATCGCCGAGCCCTTGCACGATGGGGTGGCCAGGATTCACTACCCAGAGCCGCTCACGCTCGCCGGCTTCTCGCCATTTCAGCGAGCAGGTGGTGCCCATCAGCCGTTTGAAGATTTTCGAGTAGTGGCCGGAGTGCAGCACAATCAAGCCCATGCCCTGCAGCACGCGTTTTTGCACCCGGTCAACGGTCTCTTCCAGCACGTCGCCGTGGGCGGCGTGGCCCCACCACAGCAGCACATCGGTATTCTCCAACGTCTCTTCGCTGAGCCCTTGTTCTGGGTCTTGCAGCGTGACGGCGGTAGCGGACAGCGCCTCTGACTCATTCAAACCGTCGGCGATGCACTGGTGCATCCCGGTAGGATAAATGCGCGCTACCACCTCGTTGGTTTGCTCGTGGACGTTCTCGCCCCACACGGTGACTCGTAGTGTCATCGCTCTCTCCCAAGCGTGTTCGTGTATGACTTCACCAGCCGTTTCGACCGGCGCCTGGGCAAAAAGTAAACGTTTACGCGATTAGAGTAAACGTTTACTTATTAGCTTTTAGTCGCATCTTCAATGTCGTGCCACAGAGATTATTTATCGGTGTTTTCCGCCACGCGTTCTACATCCACGATGCCCGAGCGGCTGACCACGACCTTCCAACGAGCAAGATAGGGCGTGTCCTCGCTGCCGGTTTCACGTATCACTAGGTTGAATAGATGACGCCGCTCCACACTCTCGCGCACCACCTGACCATCTTTGAGCCGGTAGATGTGATGTTTCTCTTTGCTCATTAGGCGGGTCAGCATCGAGAGATCGATATGCAGCGTTTCGCGGGTGTGTTCATAACCACTGAGAAAGCGCGTTGGCGACATGCGCGAGCTGGAGCGATAGTGCATCACTACCTCGTCACGCTGGGCCACGGTGCGCCGCCGCATCTGCTGAATATCGTCATCCAGAGCGGAATAGCGCTTGTAGTCGAACCACTCAAGTTGCCGCCCTACCAGGGCGTTGCGGGTGGGGTCGATGTATTGGCGACGCCATTTGGGGCGGCCACGGCGTAGCCAGCGCCATAGCGTGTTACGCAGGTCATCTTTGAAGACTTCCCGCAGCGCATAGAGCAGCGCCATGGCCAGCACAAACAGTGCGGTAATATCCCCCAAGGCGTTGCGTAGCTGCAGAACACCCAGCGACACAAACGCCATCACCACCGCCGTGGCCAGCGCTTTGACCGCCTTTTGTTCGCCGCTACCCAGCTCCAGGGTACGCTGCTTGAGGGTGATCGGTTGCTCAATCAAGAGCCGCAGCAGGCGCATTTTATTCGACATGCGAGTCGGATCTTCCATGACCCGTTCGGCGTTGTACTCCTGGGCCTGACGGTACTCCCCTTCGCGCTGGCAAATGGTAATAAAGCGCCGCTTGATATCACTAAACGGCCCGCCCCGTGGCATATGCGCGACTAGAGCTAATAGCTGCTGCTCGGTGAACCAGGAGAGGTAGTTGTCGATATTGGCAAAGTATTTATAAAGACGCTCGTCGCTGGGCGGGTTGCGCCGCAGGCGTTTGAGAATGCCGTCACTCAGGTCACTCATTTCCGCGAGCCGTTCGGTCAGTGCGTTGGCCTTCTCATTCCAGGCGTCTGGCTCATCGGTTGGCTCGCGACGCAGCTTACGGGCGTCAGCCAGCAAGGCTTGGGTGGTGCGCTCCAAGGCCCCCACGTATTGATAGGCGTAAAGGCTGAGGCTCAAGCGGTAAGAGTCGCTACCCAACTGGTTACGGCTAGCCAATCGGCTATGCACCAGCGGCAAGTGATACTCGTCGCTGTAGTAAGTGCGCGAGACACTGATCGCACCATGATAAAATGCCTCTTCGGAAATGACGTGAGTGCTCAACCCAAGCTCTTTGGGCACGAACAAATACACATCGAGCGTATGCGAGGTTTCTTCTTTTAGCCGCCGCGATAGGCGCAGTTGGAAGCTATTTTTACGCTCAACGTTGATCACCTCACGAATCTCCTACTTCATTGCCAAACACGATGATATACCATGGTGAGCTCGCCATAGTGGTCTGCTAAACAGAGGCTACGGTTTACTACTTCGCCTTGGAGCTAGGGAATGTCCACCGCCCGTTTTTCACCCTTTGAGCTGCTGCTGCTCAAAAGCCGCAGCCAAGTGGATACGGCCACACTACTACTGCTGGGCTGGGTGCTGGTGCACCGCCAGCACGTCTCGGAAGGCCAGCGGCGTCGCCGCTTGGCCCAGGTGACATCGCAGTTTCGCCACGGACACGAACTGGGGCCGGTGATGAGTATTGCCCACAGCCAAGACCTGCACGCCATTCAGCTGGCCGCCGAGGTGGTACGCAAAGAGTGTTCTAAAGAGCGTAGCCTGAGTGTGATGCACCAAGCGATTACCGTGGCCACGGACGACGGCGATATCTCGCTTGCCAACCATTATATCCTGCGTTTTTTAGCCGATTTGCTAAACGTAGCGCCGGCCACCTTGGGCACGCTTTTTCAGGAACTGACTGGCCAGCCGCTGCGCCAGCCGGAAGACCCGAGCCGCGACGCCTATTGGCAAGCTCACGACCCGGACTACTATGCCCGCAAAGCGCGGGAAGAAGCCGAGGCTGCACAACGCGCCAAGGCATCGCAGGCCGAGCAAGAACAGCAGCAGCGGGCCAAAGCGGATAAACAGCAGGAAAAGAAGCAGAAGCAGCAGGAAAAAAAGCAGCAAAAAGAGGACGCCCGCCGTGCCAAAGCGCGGGCGGAGCAGTCCAGCGCCGAACAGGCCAAAGCGGAGAAGGCCAGAGCCGAGCAAGCGCGTCAGGAGCAGGCACGCCAAGAGCGAGCACGCCAGGAGCAGGCGCGGCAAGAGGAGTCACGACAACGCCAGCAACGTAGCAGCCCACCGCCTCCCGATCGCACCACTCGCGCCCTCGCCGTCCTGGGGCTGACGCCAGGGGCGAGCAAAACCGATGTACGCCGCGCCTATCGCCGCATGGCCCAGCTTCACCACCCAGATCGCTTCTACTCCGATAGCGAGCACCAGGTCGCTCTAGCGTCGGCGCGTTTTCAACGCATCAAAAATGCCTATGATTATTTGATGCAAACCTACTAATCACTACGCTTGGAAAGAGACTTCCTGGATTATGCGCGACCTGTACCAACGCCTCGCCCTGACGCCGGATGCCAACAACCAGCAGATTAAGAGCGCCCTGGCCCGCTGCCCCAATAGCGCACTACGCCAGGATGCTACCTCCGTGCTCGCCGTTGCCCCACACCGGGAAACCTACGACACCCTTCACCACACCCTGAGCGACATTGGGCGCCTGCGCGCCCGGTTGGGCCTAACCCACGGTGCCCATTGGCAGGGCGATGTGGCCAATGATTTTTCGCTGCCGCCGGATAACGCGGTCTCCCGCCACGATGAGCTAGTTGACCGCGTCAGTCACGCGGTCTCGCTCTATAACCGCTGGCGTCGCCTGCGGGGGCCATGGTTACTCATCGCCGTTTTCACCGTGGGGGCGGGCATAGGCCTCGCTTTGGGGTTTGCCTTGAGCTTGGGGCTTGGCTTGGGCTGACGTGCCGTGGCGCTCCCGCTCGTCTTGACGGATTTCCGCCTGAGTGGGGCGTGGTGCGGGCTTCGGGGGCGCGGGCTTTTTATGTGGCTCTTCATTGGAAGAAGAACGGCTCTCCTCGCCCCGCTCCATGCTTAAATCGGTGCCGGAGGTGTCTTCCATACGCGACTCAGAGCGCGCTTCCATGCTGACACTCAAACGCGGTACACCCAGGTCGATCTCTTGTGCTTCCATGCGCTGCTTCAGCAGCAGGTTAAAGGCGCGGGAAACATCCCACTGCATTTCCGGCGCAGTGCGAAAACGCATCCGCAGGATGGGGCAGCCCTCTTCAAAGCCCTGCACGCCCTGCATCTCCAGCGGCGACCAGATGTAGTGGCGCATCATCGGGTCTTTACGTAGCTCCTGGGCGGTCTCCTGCATCAGGGTAATCGCATCGTCGATTTTCATATCGTAAGGAATGCGAATACGCATCAGCGCAATACCGAACTGGCGGGACATATTGTGGATCGATTCGATACGACTGAAGGTGATGATGTGCAGCACGCCGTCCAGGTCACGCAGCCGCACGGTGCGCAGTGTTAACCCTTCTACTGTGCCCATATGGCCGTTGATCTGCACAAAGTCATCCACCGCCAACGAGTCTTCAATCAGAATAAAAATACCAGTGATTAAATCCTGCACCAGGGTTTGGGCACCAAAACCAATCGCCAGACCGATCACACCGGCACCCGCCAGCAGTGGCGTGACGTTCACCCCAAGGTTGGCTAGCCCCGCGATCACCGCGATGATCAAAATAGCGACAAAAATCACGTTGCGAATCATCGGCGTAATGGTTTGCGCACGGGCTTGATTTACCCGCCGCCCGCGGGAGCGAGCCGAAGAGGTCAACGCCCGCTGAATGGCCGTATCGGCAAAGATCCATACCAGCCAGGCCAGCAAAATCGTAGCACCAAGGCTCACCAGCGCTTGCCCGATGCGGGCGCTGGCCACCGCCTGCTGGCCTAAACCAAACAGCGAACCGCCCCACACTTGCATAGAGAGCTCGGCGAACACCATCCACGCGCAAATATGTGCCAGCACGAACCCGAAACGTTCCAAACGCTTGCGGTACTGACTGAAGCGGCGGCGATGGCGGCGCTTGTTGAGCCGCTCGGCTTGGCGGCGCAGCAGCCCGGTCACGACTAGCGTCAGCACTAGTAAACTGGCAGAGACAATCGAGCGCGCCAGGGCCGTGCCCACATCCCCTACGGTAATAAAAATCGCCAGCAGCGAGCCACCAACCATTAAAAGCGCCGGGATATGCCACAGCCCTCCCAAGGTACGAATCATCTCAACCGCGGCGCTGGCATCGCGGCGCTGCTTATAAGGCCGGTTGCAAATCAGATGACGTATGGGGCGCTTAAACTTAAAGATAAAGCGCGCCGATAGCAGCGCTGCCAGCATGTTCGCCAGCACCGATACCAAGCCGGAAAGCTCTGCGCCCAGTAGTTCTACTAAGCGCGTGGAGTTCACCGCATCGCCCAAGGCAATCAGCGCGCCAATCACAAACAGGCCACGCAGCGCTTTGTGCTGTAACACCTGCACTGCCGGGAAGCGATGGCCCCGACTGAAGAAGGCGATCACGGTCTCAAACACTACCGAGAGCGCGCGGCCACATAGGCAGATATATGCCACCACCAGCACCACGGCACGCCCTGGGCTGTAAGGCAGGATTTGACCAATACCGAGGGTAATGGCAAATGACAGCGTCCACGGCAGCA
>Ga0209349_1001491_pt1 | contig 11536 bp, 12 predicted proteins | sample ETNvirnome_2_130_FD_184067 | JGI IMG/M metagenome (GOLD analysis project Ga0209349, IMG submission 184067) | Marine viral communities from the Pacific Ocean - ETNP_2_130 (SPAdes) (version 2) | ecosystem: Environmental > Aquatic > Marine > Oceanic | place: Pacific Ocean | collected 2013-06-22
TAACGTGTGCCGATTCTCCCGCCGTCACGCCGTTGGGATTCCATTGCGCAAGATCGACTGATTGTGCTGCTGCCCCTTCGACGCTTAATGGAATCTCAGCCGCACCGGCTCCGCTGATTGCAAGGGTGCCAGCGGCGATGGTGACGTTGCCATAACCGTCAAGTCGAATACCTTCAACCGCTCCAGCAATGAGGGATAACTGATCGCTTCCACTTGTTCCTATACCAGTATTTTGATCGCCAGAATGTGGGAGAATGCTAGGATTTGTTGCACCTGGAGACTCGGCTATTAGCTGAGGGTAGGTTGAGCCACCTACAGCAGATTTTACTCCAACACTCCCGACAAAATGGTTAATCGCTCCTAAATGCAATCGCTGACTAGCGGCAGCACCGGCCATCATAATGTTGAAATCTAACTCAAAATCTTCACTTGTAGAGGTGGTATCGGTTGTTACTGCCTCTATGGTCGCACCTATCTCGTTATTGTCAGCAGATGTTTCAACTTCAAACTCAACGGCAACCCCTATTCCATTCGCTGGTGTACCAGATGTTATATGGCTCACTTTAGCGACTGTGCTGACCGTATTTGTGAGTGCTGTACTAGAGACGACATGCAGCGGCGTTCCCGGTGACGTGGTGCCGATGCCTGTACCTGTAGCAGTAAACGTCATGCTCGGCGTACCCGCCCCATTTGCTGCTAAATGCAACTTTGGACGATAAGACGCAATCATGTAATCAGTGCTAAGAGAACCACTCCAAGTAGATGCCTTGCCCATGTAGACATAATTCGTACCGTCACTCTTATGCAGTATGTTCCCATCGCAATTGAACGCATAATTGGCAATGTTCTTTACTGAAATAGTTCCGGGATTCGCTATAGATGAAGGATCGACATTGACGCCAAGATATCCGCCACTCTCAACGACAAGATCATCTCCGCCACTACCACCATTAGAATTGATTTCAAAAGCGTTGGCACTTTGGGCTGCGGCTAGTTCTACCGATAGAGGAATTTCCGCCGCACCGGCTCCGCTGATTGCAAGGGTGCCTGCGGGGATGGTGACGTTGCCAGTATTACCCTCAATCGTCATTGCTGTGCTAAGAGATTGCAGAGTTGTACCACTTGCTCCTGCATCAGATGTTTGGAAGAGGATATCACCACCGGCAGCATCACCCGTACCCTTTCCGCCTGCAATTGTTATGTCCGCTCCAGCTATGTCAGTTCCAGAACCTCCCGTGCCGTGGATCGTGTAATTGGTCGGCGTTGCATTAACAACCCCTTTGCCGAAGTAGATATTGTTGATCGGATAACCATTTGCCCCGCTCACAAACTGATTGCTCTCCCTGAGATACGCACCACACCCTAAGCCAATTGAACTGGTTATGCCAGCAGTTCCTCCTGACCCGTATCCGAGCGACACGTTATAGGCTCCACTTGTCAGAGCAGGTGTTCCGGCATCGCCGCCGCCGCCGCCAGCCCCGTACCCGATAAAAATATTTCCATTTGACGAGTTATTATGCCCCGCCTGGTAGCCAATCATCGTTGAGTAACTTGCCGCCGCCACATTGTTGCCTGCATTCCAACCTATAAACGTGTTACTGACGCCAGACGTGATATGCTCGCCAGCACGGTCACCAAAAAACTCATTGGTCGAAGGACCACTTGAGAACTCACCCGCACTTGTAATCCTTGCCGATTCTCCCGCCGTCACGCCGTTGGGATTGTATTGCGCAAGATCGACTGAGCTTGCTGCCGCTCCTTCAACACTGAATCCTACTTCCGCTGCTCCCATTCCGCTGATTGCGAGTGTGCCGTTTGGTATGGTGGCATTACCATAACCATCGACACTAATACCCTCTACTGCCCCACCGATCATGGTGCATTTATCATTGGCAGCGCGACCGATACCTGTATTCTGGTCACCGTAGGCAGGGATTACGGAAGGCACTGTAGCCGATGGCCCAATGGCCGAAAGCGTGCCGTATCTATTCCCCAGTGAAACACCCGCCGAGACAGCCCCTAAACTTTCAATGCCACCGGATTCTACTATCACTTTCCCTGTGTCACCGTCAATTGTTACCGCTGTGGCAAGGCTATTGGGTGTTGAACTTGAAGCTCCAGCAGCGGCATACTGAATGATTGTGTCACCGCCGACACCCGTGCCAGTTCCGATACCACCAGCGATTGTGATATCTCCACCCGCTATGTCAGTTCCACTTCCGCCCGTGCCGTTGATTGTGTAGGCGGTCGGCGTGGCGTGCGTGATCCCCTTGCCGAAGTAGACATTGTTGATTGGCGAACCTGCACCACCAATGACGCAGACGTTATCCACATCTGCGATTGTCTGGTAAGCACCGATAATAACATTGTAACTTCCCCGATAATTATTACATACTGAACCAATCACGACATTTTGGAGAGTTCCTGCTTGGGCGCAATTCACGTTGTAACCAATTGCTACATTATCACTGCTGCCGTTGTAGGAGTTTACATGATATCCAATAACAACATCACGAGCGTTAGCCTTTGCAGTATTTCCAAACATGCAATTGAGAAAGTTAGCTTCAGTGCATCCATCCCCAAACGCCTCACTTTGACCAGTAGATCCTAAGTCATTTGAAAACTCACCCGCACTTGTAATCCTTGCCGATTCTCCCGCCGCAACGCCATCGGGATTCCATTGCGAAAGATCGACTGATTGGGCTGCCGCTCCAGCAATCGATAGTGGAATTTCCGTCGCACCGGCTCCGCTGATTGCAAGGGTGCCAGCGGGGACGGCGACGTTTTGGGATGAATCAACCGTTACCGCAACAGTATTGTGAGTGCAGACATGAAATGATCTATTTGGCTCTGCTGTTCCAACAACTCCCGAATATGCCGTTGTTCCAGAGAAGACAGCTCCTCCAGAAGAGTCTTCGATCCCAATAAATAATCCTACGCCATTGTTCCCCACATAGTGACGAGCAGAAGCTGACGAAGCAACACTGCGGGATGTAATGTTGCCAGAAGGAACTGACGACTTGATGATCCCGCTGTCGTGTATTTGAACCAGGGGTGAGCCGCCGACTTGCCATTCCTGAAGCCAACTTGTCCCAGGACTAGCCGTATCTGTCTTGTTTACAAGGAGTCCAGTGTCATCGCCACTTGTTGCTTTATTGGTTGTGTAGTTGATCGTGTGGGCAACTTCGTTTCCAGTTGCGTCATCCAGGGAGTTCTGGTATGTGAAGTTCGCTGACGATGAAACCTGATTACTCGCGTTCTCAAACAGAATGCGAGTTGCCGCACCGCTCGTGATCGCAGTCGAGTCAATCGTGATGCCTGAAGTAATTGTCACGAATGACAAGTTCCCAGAGCCGTCAGTCTGGAGAACCTGATTGGGCGAACCGTCAGCGGTCGGTGCTCGAAGTGGGACTGAACCAATCCACTGAGCTACGATTATAGAGAAGGTTTCACTCATAAAAATACTAGTTAGTCTCGGTTCTTTAGTTGGTCAATTACTTTTACAACCTGCTTCTGTCCTATCTCTCCTAGCACTAAAGCAGCACCAGTGTAGAGAAGAACTTTCAATTCTGTCTCATCAAATGTTGAAGCATTGGCGTACAACACTCCCCATAGAAATAGAAGCACTAAGGATAATCTGATCAGGGACCAGATCGGATGTAGTGGATTATTCATCTTAATCCTTACCTTCTATAGTACCTCGTATCCATTTTACATCCTCACGAACATACTCAACGTCTTTGACCATTCCCGTAAGAACATCATGATCACTATTTTGTCTCTTTTCAACTTTGTCTATTCTCTCACCGTCTTGATTTATCTGATGCTGTGCAATAGCGGCTACTCCTATAACTGTCGCAATTGTACAAACAATTCCAAATATTGTGCCTATTGTCGCTATCGTCCATTTTTGTCTTACAGTCATCACGCCCCCTCTGTCTCCTAATCTTTAACGGTTTTAGTTACTTCGCCTTCAACCGGGTTTAGCCCTGTTCCAGCTTTAGATATTACGTTCGTTGTGTTGTTAGCTGCAAGATCTACTTTTTCAGGGAAAATGAATCCACTGTCATCATCGTCCTTAGTATTCATCGGTAGACCTAGACGTTCTTTCACTTCATCAGCATTTATCTTCTTCAAAGCAGTCTCCGGGTCATGCTGCATCAAAGTTTGAAATACTTGTCGTAGAAATAACTTAATATCATCAGCGATTGGTGCCGGTTTCAGAAACACAGTTCCAATAGCTTCTTTACCGTAGTTATATCTAAGTAAGTCATTAACTAACTGATAACTGATATGTTCAGTCAATCTCGTATGACGATACTCCGCAATAACTACAGCTAAATCAGAATGTACTTCAGCTTCGGCCTTAGTTCCAAATTGTCCTTCAAGAACTGACCTTTCAGGAAAACCTAACGCTCGCACTTTCAATATATCGTAATACTTCAGTCTATCGATGAAGTTAGACTGTTGGTTAGTCTGATCTGAGAGAATTTCAATCTTCCATGCATCAGGTGGTGCTTTACCTGTCTCATTGAAGAAAGCAATCATTTGGTCTACTTGTCGAGGAACCGCAATCGCTCCTGAGCTTTCTAGATTCTGAAGAAGATTCTGAGCAATTGTAAAGTTATCAGTCTCTACATCGTCAATTATAGTGTTTCCAAGAGGATAATGTATCACCCAATGAGAACCTGCAATCTTTTGATCATAACGGTCTGCCGAACAATTAACTGTAACCCAACCGTTGTAAGGCACCAGTACATTTGCCATTATAGCTCGACCGTACCAATATGTCCCTTCTACGTTAATATTGGTTAGAATCGTTTCTCTAGTCTTTAAGAAACCTGAACCAAAAGCTAAATCATCTCCGATAATTCTTGATTCAAACTTCTTACCATGAATAGGAAGCTGAAGAGTTCCAAGATACTCACCTGTATCTGTGTTTACTAATATTCTCGTAATATCTTGAAGAAGAGGTTTGACCTTATCAATAACGGTCATTCCATTTTCATCAATCGCCCAAACCTTCTCAAAGACCTGCCAACCAAAATCCATCCAACCTGTAAGTGAATGTGTAACGAGATAACTACGTAAATTATTGATGTTCTTACCAATAAATTCGGGAGCACCTTTAGGTGCTTCATCGGTATGACCAATAGACCATTCAGAAGTAACTATTGGTCCTACAACAAGATCCCGAACTAAAGAAATAGTCGGATCTTTACGCATCGTCCGAACTTTAGAAAACCAGTCTGTTGTCGGGTAACTGGTTTGTAGTTCGGGTTGTGTTAAGCCAAAAGTAGCCGTAGCTACTTGCGGAGCGGTCCTATCCTTAGTCTTAGGCCGCCCGTTCCTACCATCAATGAGTTTCTTAACATCACTTGTAGTAGGATTATTGCTTTGAGGCATAGTGCTACACTTATTAATAAGTAGAGAGGCAGCGTTGGATCTTCCACCTACCTAACAGTGTACACTAACCTCCTTTACTTAATTCAAAATGCCTGAATAGCGATACTCGGTGTTGATACTCGACCCATACGCATTGGATACTGTGAGTACATCAAGTAACCTAGTGCGTCAGTAATGTGTCCTACGTCGCCTGTATCATTAGGGTCAGAGGTTCCTTCTTTGTATGCTCGATAGTTCAAATCAGCAATTAGACTCTTACATCTAGAATGACAGTAAAATCTAACCTGTTCATCTGCATTCTGAATTACAGAGTTACAAACTGAGAATCTATCCGCGATTCTAGGATTCTTTTGTGGTATAATGACTTTTTTATCACCCCAAGAATTCTGCGGTACACTAAAATTTACTATATGCAAATAGTCACTAGCTGACGCAGAAGTCCTTCTTTGCCGCGACGCTGCATCTCCGCAGAAGTATACTCGCTCCTGATGATGAGCATACCTCTTATAAAGCATATTCAAAGATTCAGGAGTATTAGTATTCCGAATAACTATCTCATCCAAGATAGTGAGTATCTTCTCACCGGGACACCAAACGTGGTTCTCGACTATTTGACCCACGACCCAACACATAGGGTCTACATTAAAGTCCATACCGATATATAGAGGCAAGTGTGGACGGTACTGACATATCTCATCATTAACGTGCTTCTTTTCTTTGAACGTGTAGAAGATCAAACCACCTGCCTGCTCCCACGATGCATTATATTGCTCATTAAAGTCCTTAGAATCCATAGAACGCTTAGCTGCCATAATCTCTTCAGGCGGTAATATATCTGAAGCTGGCCATGAATACGACTTAGTGTCAGGATACTCGTCGCTAAATCCTCTTTCAAAAAGTTCTTTACACTCTTGCGAACAAATACCTGTTCTCTTAGGAACACCTATTCTCCAACACCACCCTGTTCTATCTGATAAAGCGGGACGAATAGAAAGATCAAAAGATCCAGGTTTATGGTCACATGCTTCATCAACTATGCCACCGTCATAACCCATACCTTCAATACGCTGCGGCTGATCCATACCGAGAACATAGAGTTCACTGCCAAAGATTGTACGGATATACATATCCATTACATTAGCCACACCACCATTTTTAGGATCGATCCAATGTTTAGGAATCAGATCAATGATATCTCGCCAAACATTTCGTTTAGCTTGGCTGTAGGTGGGCAGTGCATAGAAATACAGAGGCTTTTTCCAAGGTTTCCTTATTGGAAGTGCATTAACAATCTTTCGTTTTGCTACTTCCGTTTTACCACTTCGTCTTCCACAGAAGAGGTTTATAAACCTTGTATTAGAGTGAAATGCTTCATGCTGCTGCGGGTGATATCTCAGAGGCTCCCATCGTGAGGGGAGTGAGACAAATTTCTTTTTAGGAGGCATCTCAGGATGTTATCTCCAACTCCGAACTCTGGCCCAACCATAAACAGCATCACCGGATAACGTCATACGTTTCTTAGGCACACAAGTTGCACAACCTGGACCAGCAAAGCCAACACCTTCATAGTGCCCAATCCATCCGAACACATGGCCACGAATTCCGTGATCAAACATATATTTTGCTTCAAGTTCACATTTCCTCTGATCACTACAATTATAGTATTCTGCTGGTGCAGAACCAATTGAAACAGATCGAGAACGGTATCTTGATCGTCTCCATCTTCCTCTAGCGGAAACATCCGAACAAAGAGACAAACCTAACATCATAACAACTAACACTACTAGCATCTTCCCCATAACTTCCTCCAGTGAAAATTAACTATCCTTCTAACTATTCTCAAGTAACTGTTGCTGATTTTCCAGTTCAGACTGTGTTTCTAACTCTGGTGCTCCAGGAACAGTATCTAACATAGCACCGAATTCGTACTCAATAGCCAGTGCCTGTTCATCTGCTTCCTGGAACACGACTCTACTTCTTAACTCATCTTCAAATCGTGCCATTGTTTGTATTGAATCTGCTGTACCTTCGTTGAAATAGTTATGCACTAAGTCAATAACAGCATTCATCAGCAGCATCAATGTATTTTCAGTAAGTGTCTCACGAGTCTGCTTATCTGCCACAACGGCAGACATAATCATATCCTTCTGCATCTTCATAGCATCTGCCATTTGCTCACCTACTGCTCGTAAGTGTGCATTAGCTACTCTATGAAGATCCTGAAGTTTCTGATCATGGTGCGCCTCTGGGGATTTTGATAACTTTTCTTCTACACTCTTAACTGCCTCTCGTGCCTTACTCCATGCTTTGACAGTATCTGCACAACGGGTGCGATGTACTGCTACTTCCTCGTTCAAACTTAATTGTTCGGAAGTCAGTAGTTTAAGCTGGGCAGAAACACGAGACTGTAACTCTTCCGAGAGACAATCTTTGTAGAAGTTTGCTGTAACCATTTAGTTCTTTTTACCTATGGATAAATCGCCAGTCCCACAACGGTAACATCAATAACCAATTCATTATCAGCGTTACCGTAACCAATAACTGTTGGGTTCAATCCAGACGCCAGTGCGGTATCTCCTGACTCTGTTTCACCGACTTCATCAGAAACAAAGTAGACCATCCCTTGAGTCACATCGACACCTAAGTAGATTATCCCTCCAGTCTGGATACTAATAGTGTCGTTTTCTACACCTGTATCTAGCGCGTATGCAGCAAATGCCGCTGGTGCTGGGTCAACGGTATTACCGTCTGCGAGATAATACTTACTATCTGTTGAACTTTGATAAAGCGGTTGACCTCTTGTAACTGCCTCTCCCAACACTCCGGTAGTAAGCTGTGAACTTGTCGCAGAAACAGTTCTTACCCCTGCGGCAACATAAGCAACATTAGCCATGATTTTCTCCTGAATACTGAATTACTGTGTGCAGTCTGTAGGCGCAGTCTGTAGGCGCAGTCTGTAGGCGCAGTCTGTAGGCGCAGTCTGTAGGCGTATAGTATCTCTATAGTATTCAGTGTACACTAATCCTGAGTATTACCTTTCCAATAGTTTAACCCGACCCTTCAAATCAGCAAGGCGTAACTGCAACTGTTTTTCAACAATACGACTGAAGTACCTACGTAGTCTATTAGAGATAAATGTACGCAGATTACAATTATGTACATCAGGATTTATAAACTTACTTAGTATCCTGTCTAAATAGAAGTAACACTCTTGAAACGCATCTTCTTCTGAGAAGAACCTATGTAACTGTGGCTCTTTATCATAGAGTCTTCTAACTTCTTTCCACAGCCACTCATAATGTGTCGTCAGAAACTGTTCTGGCGATATGTACCTAAATACATTAGGATCATAAACCACCGCGTAGGTTTTTGTTCCTCGTGCATGAAAGCTCTTTAACAGGATCTCAGAGTTTTGGATCGGGTGTATTTCGACTGTTGAACAGAATGTCGTAGGTAGGGACTCTGAGATTGCTGATGCTATACACTGTGGTGAGTGTAACGGCGTACTCGTCCCATACAGTGTGAAGACTGCGATGATGTTCGGCGGTGGAATCTCATTCATGTGTGACAGTATCTTCTCTATGATTAGAGAGACGTTTCGTATGTTTCCTAGTTTTAGGGTCATGCTTCGGTAAAACTAATGTCTGTAACTTATCCTCGGATAATAGTTTCTCGGAACATACCTATAATAACTGTGGTAGTAGTTATACGCAGTCCTATTTCCATAGTGCTGCTGTGCTGGAGTTAAATGTGCGGCGGCTGCAATACGATCTTTTCGTGCCTGAGACTTCTTACGTGCTAACTGGAACTTCTGCTCTTTAAGCCAGAGTCTGCGTTGCGACTCCCTCTCGCGGTACTGCGTTCGTGTTTTCTGTGGGAGGTAGAACCAAGCTGGTAGGTTATCCGCTCTCACCTGAGTCTGGCTGCTGCTCAGGATTAATAGTATCAGGAGGATCAATACTGTTGCGTCTATCAATTTCATCGGCTAATACTCTTAGTGCGCCAGAAGTATATATACCTAAATGTCCTAACTGAAACCCTATTTCAGTGGTTATTCCGTCTAGAGTAGAATTAGTAAACTCTTGAAAGAGTGCTAGTTCTTCACAATCTTTAATCAGTTGTTCTGGGGTCAAGGTATGCTCCTAAAATGCTATTGTACAAACGTAGCTATGAGGAATATTAGTATTCCTGCAACAATTGCAGTAACTACTATCCAAACTAGAATAATAGAAAGTGTTACTCCTAAATCAACTTTCTATTTTAACTAAAATCAAAAATCTCGTTTCCCAATTTTTGGTCCGGGGAATGTTAGTTAAATAGAATGTATGTTTCTATTTTCTATATTAACAAGTTTCATTTTTTGGTTTTCCCAATTTTTGGTCCGACACTCTAAAGAAGTATGATGTGTATTCTATATTGGTTAAAATGAAATTTTGGTTTTCCCAATTTTTGGTCCGGGGAATGTGGGTTGCACCCAACCACTATACGAGGCAAACGAGCGGTCGTCAACCACCCCCCTGGGGTACTTACAAGCCTTTAATGCGGATACTTGTAAATGGTGTAAACTAGTATCTAAACTCCTCGTCTTCGACATCATCCACCCAACCGAGCTTGCAACCATGTTCTGTAGGGCAACAGTTGCGACAGAGGGTGGCCTTGCCGTCAACTCCTGCACAGTCTTTACATCTCATCTTAATTGACGTTCCAACATGTCTTGCTTTCGTTCTATCAACACATCCACACTTTCCGCATTTCAAGTAGTGCATTCCTTATTCCTCTAATTCGCTAGTGATGGGAAACCGACTCATCAGATCACATTTGGCGAGCACAACACCAAGGTTAACGACTTCGTGCAGGATACGCTCGCACTGCGAGCGTGTCTCCAACGAATCCGTTGCCGTGCCCAACTCTTGCAAGCATCCCAGTGCTTGCCGATAGGCCGCCACGTCGGCCAGCGTGGGGCGTGTCGTGGCGGGCGGTTGCTTCTTAATCTTTACCATTGATCAACCCTCTTTACGCAGTAGATAGTTATCGAGACACTCTCCACACTCGACACAATAATCATCGACGAACCAAAGATTCTCTGTGCATCCACACTCGTAACATTCACGATGATTCCCCGCTGGCGATGTCACTGCTACATGTTGCGAAGGTGTCCAGACTCTATCAACGGGCTGTCTAGTCCAAGTATTAGAGTGTCTAGATTGATAGGGTGGAACGTGGATAATTCCATCCCAGGGATACGCAGTCCGCCCATGATGCTCATACCAGACTGCGAACTTTGCCAATTGCGTTTCAACTTCTGCGATGTTGCAATAGCATGTTGGCGTATGCTGACCGTGATACCCGCAACCGAAGTTCATGCACTGCACACCAAGGTTATCCAATACCGAGATATCGGAAAACGAACCGTAGCCGGTTTCAATGCCACACTCTTCTAAACTATCCTCCAACGTACCCCCCTCATAATCATAGAGTACACAATCCGATCCCGCCCTATCGAATTCCACCACCCATCGGTAATCGTGTGGTGCGTCGAAACGACTGGCGGTTGACTGGCCTACTTCTTCTTTGTCAGTTAGAAGCACATCAAATGGTTCACTAACAATAGAACCGAGTAGCTCTAGTCCAATCGCCACACCGAGCCGGTCGTCCAATTGGGGGCATCCTGCGATCTTAGAACGTGTTACCTTCGGTTTCCGCCACTCAACCGTGTCTAGATGCCCGACGAATAGGATCTTTCCGCCATTGTCTTGAAAGATTAGTTCGCCCACTGGATTCTCGATCCGATCGCCATATTTTCGATATGACTTTGGCTTCCGTGTCTTACGCTCGCAGTGCTTCAGAATTGCGGATTGAATGCTCATGCTTGATACCTCTCATCGCAACAGGGACATTGAGTTAAGTTACTGTAGCAGTAATCGCATACGATAATCTCACTGCCGCAATTATCGCGGCCTAGTTTTCCATCGCCAACAAAATTGGATTCACACAGTTCGCAGCAGGTGACGCAATCACTACAGTAGTGATACCCGTCGACTGAATGGCTCTCATTTTCGTTGATACCTTCGCCGCACTCGTGGCATTGGCGGGATTCAATTTCAAAATCAAAATCAACGTTATCACGTCC
>Ga0209349_1001493_pt1 | contig 11535 bp, 9 predicted proteins | sample ETNvirnome_2_130_FD_184067 | JGI IMG/M metagenome (GOLD analysis project Ga0209349, IMG submission 184067) | Marine viral communities from the Pacific Ocean - ETNP_2_130 (SPAdes) (version 2) | ecosystem: Environmental > Aquatic > Marine > Oceanic | place: Pacific Ocean | collected 2013-06-22
AGCGCCAATGTGATCTTTCTTTGTGTTTGTTTAAACATATAAATAGGATCGGCGCGGCCATATACCGACTCTGATGTCCAATCGCTGCTATATGCTTCATTAAAAGCAGTTATAAAAGCTTTAAAGAAAACAGATTTTCCAGTTGCTGCATGTTGAAAAGAGACAAATAATTTATTTAGATTTGCATATGCATCAGATCCATCTACATAATAAGTTACTTTTTCTGCGGGACCTACAACAACTTTATTATCTACAAAATATTTCGAAGCATTAAAGTCACTATTATAATAATCGTAAATTTTGCTTACATCTTCGGCGCTTTTTTCAGAGTCTGACATTTATATGTTTCCTTATTATATTAATATTGTCTCGAATATCCATAGAGCGCATCAGTACATTCTCCGCCCATACATTTAACTACTTTGTCACAAATTTTATTACCGTCAATATCAAAGTTAATTGTCACCTCATATGGCCTTTCAACAGCTTTTGCGCCACCAGCTGAAGCCACTGTTGAAGGTGCTGCGCCAGCAGCAGCAGCGGCAGCGGCAGGGGGGCCTGCCATCGCAGCCCTAGCTGCGGTTGCCATCACCACTGACATGCTGACAGCCTTATTTTCGGGAATACTATTCACCGCTGAAGCTATCCTTTCAAATTGTTCAGCAACTGTACTTAACTCTGTTGCCTTATCAACAAGAGTAGAAATACTGCCCATAAATTCAGTTAAAACCGTTAATGTCGGCTGTATCATCAAAAGACCCAGTCCTAAATACAACATTGCTGCGCCAATCACTCCTAAGCCCACCGCTGCCAAAGGTGCTGCAACGCCTAGTGCGACCAACACATAACCAAATGCTGCCATTGTTGCTACAAATATTACAAACTGTCCTATTGGTAACACTTCAAACAAAACAGCAAAAGATTCAATTAGCTTAGACACTCCTAGTGCTGCTAGCCCCATTCCGCCTCCGATCATTAGAGCGGCGGCGCCTATAGACAGTAATAGCCCGACAGCGCCTGCTGCCACTACTGCTTGTGGTCCTGTTACCATGGCCGCTAGTGCTATCATTAGCCCTACAAACGCTAATGTAAATATGCCGATAGCAACGGCTGCTGGGACTGCAGCATCTCCCAAACCGGCGAAACTTGCAGCCAACTCAGACAAACCTAACGAAGCTAAGGCAACTCCGCCGCCAACCATAAGCATTGCTCCGCCAACAGCTAGAATAGGACCAGTGGAGCCTCTCATTGCATTGCCCGCCAGCCTAACCGCAACGCCCAAGCCAATAAATCCAATTGCCATCAGCCCAATGCCTTCAAAAAACGTAGGCGAAGATCTTGCTTTAAATAGAATATATGCTAGTGCAGATGCCGCGAGCGCGAACAGCCAAAACTTTTTAGTAGTAAATGCTGTTGCTATCCCACGAGCGGTTTCAGCAATAGTTGCCCACTTTGTGTATGTTGTCCAAACAATAGTAGTGTAAATTGCAGCCTGAACTGCCTCTGGATATTCAATCATAAGTCCTATAAAGAACCTCAAGCCATCAATAAGAGGCGCCATAATAACTACTGATTCCGCTAGCACTGCATTCCATTGATCCGATAATTTTTGAACTGCTGCAGCTTGTTCTTTCATTGCTACCAATTCTTTACTGGTCTTGCCTATATCGCCGGCTAGTCCATCCATATTGCCTGAGAGCATCATCGCCAAATCGCCAACATCAGAAAGTCCTAGAGACTCTGTATAAAATTGTTTCTGATAATAACTCATATCATCAAATGTTAAACCAGCGTCGAGAATAGAATCCCGAATCATATTAAATCTTTCGGCAGGATCCGTTTCCATCATCATATCCATGGCGTTAACAAAGTTTCCACCCAGCGCTGCGTTCAATTTGCCTGCCATGCCGGCCGCATCTTCAAAAGTATCAAACTTATTAGCGATGCTTAGAATTTTATCCATCTCCATACCGGTGATCTTACTAGCATACTGCATATCTTTAAATGCTTTTACGCCTTGATCCCCAAATTTGGCCAATGTGCTTCCTGCTCCAGCAAAATCTTGCATCATTTTCTGAGGAGCAATACCCAAATCCCTTGCGTGTGCAGTCAACTCTCGCATCGTATCATCAGCCATACTAGCGGACACACCGAAAGCTTTTGTAGACATTTGAACGCCCTTAGCAAAATCTTCGTGACTCACTCCCAGGCGTCCTAAAACAACAGAAGTTTCAGATAGCTCTTCTCGCATAGCCTTGCTCTGCATTGTAAAGTCGGTATAGGTTCCATGCAGAGAAACCATTGCGGCGGAAGCATCTTCTATAGTAGCGCCCGTGAGACGTGTATCCTTATATACATCTCTAATACTACTAGCAAATTCAACCGAAGCACCAGTAGCTTTTCGAAACTCATTTTCGGCGTTATAAAGGGCCTTAATAAGGCCGGCCACGTTGTTGATAGCGGAAGTGGCCATGCCCAGCATGGCATTCTGAAGTAATAGAGCTTTAGAGTTGGTATTGTGTAATGCATCGCCTATTTTTTTCATAGTACCAACAAAATCAACACTATAGTCCATGCTAAAAGTGCTTAAAAAAGCTTGGCCTAGTTCCTCTGCGGCGCTCTTAGAGTCAATGAGTTTTTGTTGACGTTTATCATGATCTCTCATTTCGGCATTAATTGCCTCGACCGCAGCTGGATCTTTGGCCAATGCTATTTTTGCGCGCAATATATCTTTTTGAGCTTCAATTACCTCTACCGCTTGATCAATGCGTTTTGCGTGGGCGCCGGCTTCTGTGGTCTGCTGCCCTTTAAGAATATCCACATGTCTTTCTGCCACGGCAATATCGCGTTCCCGCTCGGCTATAAGAGCCTGTAAAGCACTCTTGTTCTCGCCGGTGAGCCTACCAAGATCTTTAAGCTGCTGGATTGCTTCGCCGTCCAACTTGTTGAGTGCTGTTTTTTTGGTTTCAACTTTACTTAATAAATCTAATTCTCTTTCTAAAGCCGTTAATTCTGCTGGAGTGAGGGCCACAATAAATTCCTCTTATATTGTTACTAAGGTAAATAGTTTGCTATAAAAAAAGACAGGTCTAACCCTGTCTTCTCGTCTTGCCTAATTGTGGTGGCATTTTCGGTTGATTGTGAGCAGTTAATGTTTGGGCACCACCGCTACCACCTCCGGAGGCACTTTCAATTGCCTCTTTTTCTGCTTGTAGTTGTTTTATTAGTCTCTCAACAAACCACTTTCTTAAACCAACCGGTAAATTATAAGCTTCTGAGAAGCTCCATCCTCCTGAATATTTTAAGAAGAAGAACTGCTCATACACGCTCTCCATATACTCACCGGTCAGGCCAAAAAAAGTCCGCGCTGAGCGGGATCTCCATATCTTGCGCATAATCACACTCGCTGCATTCAAAATGTTGAGTCAAATCAATATTAGGAGCAACAAACCGATAAGCAAGTCTAATATGCCTAGAGTCTAATGATGGAATATTATTAATTAAATAATTAATCGCCTCTGCAGAAGAATCCCCATTTACCGCAACAATCGTGTTAACTAATTGTCGCGTAACCGTTTGTTCGTGGGTTTTACGCTTGCGATCTTGTTCCATACCACTGAATAGTGCTTTTTCATCTCTTCCTGTTAAAAGTCGAAACGTTACAGTTATCTGAGTCTTAGGGAGGGCCAGATCAAATGTTCCATTTCCATTATCAGTAATCTCCCAGCCTTCTTTTTCTGTCTCGCCATGATAGATTTGAGCCTCATTAAGATCAAAACTAAACGTTTGGGCGGACGTACAGCTAGGACATGTTACTTTTGTATCGTATTCGTTTCCGTAGCCCGAAACTCTAATGGCAATAATAATTGCATTTCGATCACCAACAAGTAAAGAATCAGAATTAATGCGTTTATCAACAATCAAATTATCTAAAATTCGATCTAGCGCAACCCCCTTCTTCAGAAGAGTTCTAGATGTTAGAATATCTTCTTCTTTGGCCGTCATCTGACGAATCTCTATTGTATCCTCACCGTGAAGGGGGTGCCCTTCTGGATACAACGAGCCACCCGAAGGAAGCTCTACAAATTCTGTTGGAACAACAAAAGAAAAACCACCCGATTCTGCCTTTGCTTGTGTCATTTGCGGCGGCGGGTTAGTGTCCTGTTGTTGAACGCCTCCTAGACGTTCTTTATTTCTTGACAATATACACCTCTCTTATAATTGTAATATTATACTCCGAAGAACTCTGAACCACCAGCGCCGGCCACTGCCACTGAAGCGCCTGCAGTCTCAACTCTCGCCCAGTCATATTTAAGAGCTACCGTCATTTCGGTAAGATCATCGCCATCATATCCCAAATCGCCATATTTAACTTCTTTAATCCAAGAGTTCCAAAGAGTCCAAGTTTCAAGCGGGTTTCCATCTGAATCGATCTGAGTGATAATAACTGTTCCTAAAGCGCCAGCTGCCTTGGCCTTCGACATCGTAGATAACGAAGTAGAGTCAGTAGGTGGAGTATAACCTGATTGTACCACAATATCAGAAAGAGTTGCAGCCATATCTGGATCAACTGGATCAACCAGCGTTATAGAGATATCCTGCCAAGTTACTGACCCAGGATAATAAAAAGTATGATTGAGAAACTTGTGTGTTGCCTCTGCTACCTGAAAACTAGGCTTAGCTGCGGTTTTTGCATACCAAAGCATAGCACCGCCCTGTGCTGCCTGAATTCCTTGAAATTCTACTGTAAACCGAAACTTTCTTTTCGGATCCTTGAGCGTTGTATCTTCACCAAAGTTTGTTGACCAAAATGCCATTTTTAGGGACTCCTATAATCTATTTTTAATTAGTGTGGTGGGGGAAAAATCCCCCATCCTTTTTAATCATCGAATGATGCACCCGTTGACATGATTACGAAGTCAATTGCGATGAATTCGATTGCTCTTGCGGGTTTAATCATAATCTTAGCATAAAGAATGTTTTGATCGATAAGATCTGGCGTCGTAGTAGACTCATCAAGAATTAATCGATAGTCGGTAATACCAAATCTCGTCTTAACATTCGTAAGGAAAGGCTCAATAAGTGATTTAAACCTATTCCAGGTTGCCTGAACGTTCTGCTCAAATAGAATCTGAGTAGAAAGAATAGAAATTTGCTTCTTCAAGTAAATTACCAACCTTCTCACATTAATTCTATCAAGAGCCGATTGACGTTCCTGTAAAGTTTTTTGTCCGAAAACAACTATTCCAGTAGACGGGAACGAAGCAATTGGATTGATGTTTGACTCATAAAGCGTGTCTCTGCTCTTTGAAGTCAGTTTCTCAGTTACGGCCGTGACAGGAATTCCGGCTGCTCCCTCGGTAAGGCCACCTCTATTAAAGCCAGCGGGGGCAAACCAAATTTCTGTTTTTGCTTCAGAAGATGCCAAGACCCCCATCATGGCTACAGATGGCGGTAACCAAACTAAACGACCAGTAGAATCATCTCTAGTTTGAACCCATGGATAAAAAGTACATCCATAACTTGAATCAATACGCCTATCTCTAAGGTTGTTTGCCGCATTGGTCGGGGTTGTTCCAATTCTACTAGCCGGGTCAGAATAATATGCTTCGTGAGAAGGAATATAAACGTTAGCTAAGTCAATTAGTGCTAATGAATCTGCTCGTTCTTCACAAACATCAACCATGTGGCCGGTAAGCGAATCAAAAGTCAAACCAGGCACAACCAATAAGTTCATGTCAACCGCTTCTGGATCGGACACTGTATCGATTGCCTGTTTATAAGTATTAAAAGTAGCACTATTGAGTTCTGTTGAAGAACCAGCTGTCATTCCACCGTTATAGAGGGGATCTGGAAGTTTGATATCTAGACCATCAAAGCCGCCCCAGAACGGTGCAGTAAAGCTGTCATATCCAGCATTAAGGACAGTGGTATAGCTAGCTATGCTAGTGCCTGCTTTTCTAGCACCAGATACATAATGATATACTCCGACAGACGAAGTTCCAATATCGTCCAATGAAAAGACATATCCCCAGGCTACTGCACCAGAAAGCTGCGAGGCCGCACGAACATTATAACTGGTAGGATCATCAGGAAAATCAGCAAATAATAATTTATGATAATCGGGAACACTTTGATCGTACTTTGTACTGCCGGCCTCTCTAGTAGTTGAAATTCCGAAACAAGCTCTTGTAGGATCGCTCAAACCACCGTCAGATGCAGATGCGCGCAAACGTACCGCCGGGAAAGACAAAGATCCTGTTAGGGAGCCTGTTAGGACACCCCCGGCAGTCTCTCCGAGACCTTGGTAGTTTCCGCTTAAAACGGCTTGCATCATAAGCACATCGGGCGTACCTGGAACTTCTCCAGAGTTTAGAAGATTCGAAGCAGACAAGATAAAAGTATTATCAATAGCCACATCGGTAAAGCTACTTGTAATATTTAAAGCATCTCTATATCGTGGAGGGCCAAAATAGCCATACGGAAGGAGCAGAGGATCTGTTCCGCCAGCATCGGCTACAGTATTCATTTCTATACGAACAAATTTTGATTTATTATCATATTCGCCATATTCTTTAAGTCTTAATTCGGTTGTACTCCAAGAAAGATACTTAGTACCAATTTTACGACCAACAAAATTTGGAGATGCCGGGTCCATGGTACAGTTATCAAATCTTTCCATTACGACTACCTTATTATCAGTGTCACTTATTTGTCGGATAACGACAGAGAATGTACCATAATCACTAGTGAGCGTAGTTGATGCTCTAATCTTTTCAATTGAAGCTTTACAATTTCTATGTAGCCACTCTCCATGCCCTCGTCCAATCAAACGAAATAATTTTTGCATAGACTCTGGGGCATAGCTTCCAGTAACACCACTTAAATCTTGGCCAATAAACCAGCCACTTTGTCCCTCTCTAGAAGACTGTTGCATACTATGTGGGCCTTTTGCAGCATTTCCATGTTGCGCAATCGGAAGAAGAACACCATAACAAGCTGTACCTACTGCGCTAATATCGCGCATTTTCTGTTCGTATGATTCGCCCAACCAATATCGATCAGCGGAATCAGAAGGATAAAAAGCTCCAGCTGTAGACGCCAATTGAGGATTAGTATTAAAACGCTTGCGAATAAAAGTTTCTGCCGAATCGTCAAAGCCAAATTTAACCTTTTTTGAACCCTGCAAAGAGCTTGAAACGACAAGAGTAAACAAATAATTTGAATCTGTTGAAAGAACCTTTGCTATACCCGAAGCTCGCGTATCTTCATTGCCGCCACCTTGAGCATTATTATATATGTTTCCACTTAATTGAACGGAAGCAGACTGATCAACATACCAAACAGCTGCCAAAGAACCAGTACCAATAGAAGATGTTGAAACCACCGAAGCACTTACGAATACAAAAAGTCCATAAGCTCCACCATTATCTTTAACCAATTTAGCTGGATCTTTTGTTGTTTGCCAACCAGCATATCCGTCTGAAGTGGCATTTGTATTCTGGGTACCAAGAAGTCTAATATAAGTAAGTGGAGCAACATTTGCTCTCAAAAATGCCTTTGCGGCATAAGTGCCATACATTGGAGATTGATAGTTCCCGTAGCGAGAGATATCACCTCCGCCCTTCCCAGGAACTGTATCGCCAAACATTGTAACAAAATCAGAGTACGATTCAACCAATGTAGGCTGCATCGCCAATCCACGAGTTGAGCGTCCAATAACAACCGGGCCTATTTTTGTGGCCGATTTCGGAATAAAGGAGTTATCAATTTCGTTAATAAACACTCCAGGAGATACAAATTTAAAACTACTAACTGACATATTGTGGGTTCCTCATATTTAAAATCATGTAAATGATAGTGCAATCATTAATTAAATAGTATTTTTGATCTCAAAACGCTTTCTTTATGGAAGAAAAAAGTCGTCGTTACCTTCAGGAACTGGAGCTTCCGAAGGGAACGTCAATTCTACAACATTTTCGTCTATTCTAACAATAGGACGATCATCATTTTCACCTTCGCCTATTAAATATCCTAATACTTTAATTGTAATCTCAGAATTAAACATTCTTGTATCCTCTGCAAGATTATTGACATTATTGCTATGTGTAAAACCCTGATCGATGAAAGCTTCATATAAATGGCCGTTTCTCTTCATTGTAAAGGCATTAATCTGTCCTGTTCTGGTTATAAAAGGTGCTAATAGATCATTCATCTGCTGTTGATATTCTGTTTTAATAATAATTTTATAATCTATGTTTACGTACACCGGAATTGGAATTGATAAACTTTGAATGACAACTTTTTTATTCACTCTTGGATAATGCCTTTGAGAATCTCCTGAAGTGTAATTTTCTCGGCGCATATTACCGACAACAGCAAAATTTCTAGTTTTGTCTTCAACAATTCTTTTGGCGATAACCCAACGACCAGATCTGCCATTTTTATCTTTTGAATAATAATGGGCTTGAAAAGAGCCCTTTCTTGCAGGATCTTTAATGATTCCTGTTCTTTCAACCGAAATCAAAGGAAGTTTGAGGGCGCCGGCATCATCTCTCAAATTTTTATTGTGTTTGATTTGATATGCCCTTTCTGGCGCCTGCCACAAAACAGGAACTGGCTTAAAGCCCTCATTTGTGCGCGCACTCATATTTAAATCTTCTTTTAGCCATGAAACTATAGAATAATCTATTGTTTCAATAGTGGATTCTAATATTCCTATTTCACGTAGATTATAATTACCAGGCGCCAACATGGCAAAATCAAAATTATTAGGTAGCATCGAACAACCCCTGTCTGGCTCTCTTGCATATAGCCGAAATCTCAAATTCTCTATTCGCTTGTCCAAATAATAGTTTTGGCTCCGTAAGCTTTATAATTTCATAATAATAATCATTATATAACACAAAGTCTCCCTCACGCACATACATATTTTGGTCTTCTTCTAGTCTTCTTTTATGAAAATGGATATTAATCTCCCAAGATTTATCAACTCCAGCGCTCTCCATATAAGATGTAGAATAATCAGTAAATTCAACTAATGCATATATACGAATCGGAGGCAAAAATGTTTTTTCTATTGCTTCTCCATATAAATCATGAAAATTTGTTGTTTCTAGATCAATTGGATAATAAAGAACTTGTTGGCCAATGATCTTTTCAATAAGCTCATCATTAACCTGCTTAACCAGATCTCTCTCTTTCTTACCCAGAAAGAGCGGAGGAGGTGGCTGCGCTGGTTTTTTCCATTCATTAGACATGCTCTACTTATCCTACAAAAATTGGTAATGGTGAATTCTTCAATGTATTAGTGGCAGCATCTGTAATTTCAACATCTCTCTTAACAAGTTCAGCGTATTCCATCTCTTTGAGGATTTCCATTAATTTATCTCTGAGTTGTTGTTGTTCTTCTTTTGCTTGCGATAACAATTCAGAATGATTTAATGTTACACTTTCACCAGGAATAGGAATCGTTGTAAACTTGCCTCTAATTTGCCCCAACATCTCTTTACAAAGCGATAGCGCATATTTTCGAATCCATTGTTTACCTATAGCGTTAATATTAGCATAAGGAATATTATCAAGAGGCATCGTATTGACATTATTAACTCCCTCTATCCCTGATTTATAATTATCATCTTCTGTCCAAGCATCTGTCTTAATATAAAATTTAACCCATACCGCAGATGCATCTTTAAACGCCCAATCACTTGGATTGGGAAATAATCTTATCTTATTGTTTATTAGTTCATAAGAATAGTGCGAGGTTCTAGTATAAATTGAATCTTCATACATTATTGCCTGCATTTTATTCTGCCAAGTTGGAATAATCTCAAAAGTTGAATCATCAGCAAATTGACCATATGTTGAGTAATTCCCTACGACGCCTATGCCTCCATAATACCCATAGAAGCGCCACATGGCCCGTGGAGACTTATAAAAAACTTTTGTGATGTAAACCCTGTTGTCTCCAACTTTTCCAGCATAACTGACTGCTGTGCCTCCCTCATCTAGCCCCGATGCTGACGAGCTTGAAATAATATTTTGAATATCGTAATCTTGTACGTTATTTTTTGGTTTAAATGAAGCAGAATATTCAGCAATCGTTCCGCCAAATCCGGCAACGCCGGCTAACCCATCACCAACATTCATGGCATATGTAAATTGATATCTCGGAAATTTTAAATTAACTCCAGACGGGCCGGTTTTTCTATCTCCTTTGTGGTCAAATGTGCCCGTTGTGGCACCCAATACACTAGAAAGAACGTTCTTTCCATGATGTAAATTAAAGATGTAAGAATATTCCAATACTGCTTCTTCATAAGCCGCATATACATTTGCAGGAGTTAATTCAATATCTACTACATCACCACCAAGCTTTTTATAAACATATTTAACCTGTAACGAGGCGCCGCTCAAAAAATCTGATGAACCAGTGTAGATCCCAAAAGGAACGGCGGCGGCCACCAAAGCTGCGCTTCCTGTTGAAGTTAAAATAACCGCGCTTTGTGTGGACTTAGGAGATAAATTCGTTGGCATTATCGAGTTTCCTTAATTATTCATTAAATAAATAGTATTTTATAAAACAAAACCCCCAGATATACTGGAGGCTTTAGTATCAAAGCAAATTTTAACTAGGTTGTCGCAGAAGTGTCCTTTTTAGTGGTCTTTTTTCTTGTTGTACGTCTAGGCTTTTTAATCGCCTTTGGTTTTTTAATTGTCTTCGGCTTTGGAACAGGTTCTGGTTTTGCCTCAACTTTTTCTTCCTGCAGAACAACTTCTGGCTCTGGGGCGGCTGCCGGTGCTTCTACTTCGGGTACCTCATCGCTATTTAAGTGTTGCATGCGAGGATGGCTAGAGTGTTTCGTACCAAACTTAGCCTTTGCAGACTTCAATCTTCTTTTTTTTCCCATGGGAACTCCTTGTTATATAATAAATAGTATTATTTTTATAAAACGAAAATCTCAAAAAATTGACGCCGATATTTTTTAGCAGATCGTGGTTTTTAAAATAAAACCCCCTCCGAAGAGGGGGTAAAACATATAAAACATTTTAATGGTTATTGAATCTTACTGATCGGCAAAAGTAACACCAGTATTTGTTGTGGAACTCACGTAACCGCTGATATACCATAATGTGCCATCGCACCAAACTTCAAGGTCAGTACCAGCGTCAGGTGTTAAAATATTGCATCTGGAATTGGAGTTTCCGTCCGGATGATAAGCGGTGTTATCACCAGAGGCGCCAATGTCGTGTTGGATGACACCACCGAGAAAATAATTTGTATCAGATCCCGTGTTAATTTGAAAATCCTGCGCATCGGCAGCATTTCCAGCATAAACAAATCTAAAGGCAAGCCCATCAGCCGCTGAAGGAAGCGTTAATATAGTATCTGCAGCAAGTCCTGCTGCGGCTGCTCCTATTAGAATTGTGGTACCGCTTTGGGCCGCTGTCAACGATGCTGTTTCAGTAGCCTTGGTATATCGACTCTTCCTGATGCTCATCAGGTTATCGTTTTCGTTAATTAGGCTCTTA
>Ga0209349_1001494_pt1 | contig 11531 bp, 5 predicted proteins | sample ETNvirnome_2_130_FD_184067 | JGI IMG/M metagenome (GOLD analysis project Ga0209349, IMG submission 184067) | Marine viral communities from the Pacific Ocean - ETNP_2_130 (SPAdes) (version 2) | ecosystem: Environmental > Aquatic > Marine > Oceanic | place: Pacific Ocean | collected 2013-06-22
TGCGCCATCCATATCAGTGAAACCGATATAAGAACCGGAACTACCCATTTCAAAGGTCAAATCACCGGGCCGCAGGGCGGCAAAGCTTCTGTTACCAGTGGTATTAAAGGAGGTGCCATTGTACATCCATCCATCAGTTCCGTATTGTGGTCCTGTATTGCCAATACCAGTTCCAAAGACATAACGGTTTGTACCGCTAGCGCCAGCCAAAGTAACACCCGGGACGCCTTCGTCAATATAATAATTGTTTGCACCATTACCATATGCGTCATATTCAGTAACCAATCGAGCGCCAGATAGGTGGTTATCAACCTTAATATTAAAACCTTCTACGGTACAGGAGGCAGTAGGAATGGCTCCCACGGCTGCCTCTACAGTATAGTCACTAAGGAAACCATTGCCTATACAAATAACATCATTGGTGGTTGCAGTGGCGGCTCCTGTTGAGGCTATGTCGGTTGTTCCCTGAACATCCTTGCCGTCAGGAACAACGGTGATAAAGTAGTTATTACCTTGCGAATCGTCAAGGAGACCGGAGAGAGCTGAAATATTTTTCAAACAACCGTCTCCAGTCCAAAACATGTCGGCCGGGCGCACTCCCCAAGTGGAATCTGCCGTGGGGACGTTGAATCCCATTTTGCGCTCATTTCCACCATCCAAAAGGTAATAGTTGAAATCCAGCCCAACCGTGGGAGACTCCAATACAATGGAGTCCAGTCGTGATAAGCGGCCAAATTCGTTCACATCTGTTTTGTTGAGGGTGAAATTAAAGTTGGCAGATTGAATTCTCTGCATAGGTTCGATTAAGCTACGGTTTACAGCGTAAACGTTTGTGGGGGTTGTCGAAGCACCTACGTACATACCGGGGTTCAGTCCGCTTAAATGCCTAGCAGCCGTTCCTGTCCAGTTAAAATTGTAAGCGTCGTCATAGGAACCTGTGGCAAGATGGCCATTATGGTCATCTGTTGTGCAGAGAGCGTAACTTTGATTTGGTTGAACGCCGGTTTGAATGTGGTAGCCTGTAGAGCTGGGCGCTATGAAAAGCGCCTGACTCTGGTAAATGATTCGATTCCTTGAAGTAGCCATAATTTTTTAAAGTTTTGTAATTAAAATAAATTACAATCAAAAAGGCTATTTGAGAACTTTTATTGTCGTGGAAAACGGTATTTGTTGATTTCAAAGTCTATAAAACCCACATATAGTGGAACTGGTATAAACTTGTCCATTCTGTCAGAAATCTTAGATACAGTAGTGTTTTGTATAAAACCAAAGTTAGAAATGAAGTTGTTTGCTACATTTGTATAATTAAAGCCACCTTCGCTGGTGGCTTGGTAGGAACTTTTGACATCGCCGTATTCATCCAAAGCGGCTCCTGTATAAGGAATCTCAGCAAATATCTCCTTGGAGGCATCAGCAAATACCGAAAGGATTCCATCTAATTGATATGTGTTTTCTGCAAATGCGACGGCATTTATATGGCTGATTGTGTTATCTTGTCCACCTAGTGCGAATGGAACATTAGTGGTATCTGTGGTAGAGAGAAAAACAGCGGGCACAACTTCATCATAAGGCGCAACACCAGTTAATGTTCGAGTATATCTTGCATTTACCTTATATTTTCCTTCTATAATGAGGCTTTCTTCGTCTTGATTAGAAACGTAAGTATTAAAGTTTTTGACGCTGTAGCTACCATTAATGGTCCCTCCGGGGGTATAGCCATCGTTAAATATTGCGCGTCCGTTTTCGTAGTCTAGCATCAACCCTTCTGCTCCTCCCGGGGTTAGGGTGGTGGGGCCGTCTTTAATAACCGGGGTGGTGGCACCCGCTATGCTTCTGTCGTATACCCATTGTTTATACGGAGACCCATAAATAGTGTTGTCTGGTAGCCGCACATCTGGGGTCATATTGTAAAAATCAGTTGCGAAGTTTTCATAGGCATCTGCCTTGTCAAGAAGAAAGTGGTCAAACCACATGTAAAAGCTTGTTAATAATTGATGTTGATAGGTGGGTTTCATGATAGTGGGCTTCGTTCAATCTTCCTTATTTCTTTATAATAGTCATTAAGCAAAGAACTTAAATAACTAGTGTTGTTGAATCTGCCTGTGCGCTGTCGCCCTTTTGTTTGTATTCCTTTTCCTGAGCGCGAGCGCGGAGAGTTTATGTGTAGGTATCTTCCTAACCCTGCAATGCCTGTTTCTATCCCTTTGGCCCAGCTTCTTCCTGTGGCCCATGGCAGAGGTGTGCTTTTGAAAATTTCTTCTTTAGTGGGAACGGTAATGTTAATAACTGTTTTCACCTTGGTGTGGTGATATCTTATTTCATATTTTTTTAATATTTCTCGGATAGCTCCCAAGGGTTTATCACCAGAGCCAAACCCAATATAAGAAAATAGGTTTCCGTGACCGTTGAGAGTTCCGCTAATGTTGGTGGCGTTTGTGCCTCCGCTAATTTCTATGGTTACGGGATGTCTCTCGAATTCTTCTAGAAGTTTTTTTTGTGCGTCTTCGACTTTTTGTCGGACGGCGCTTTTGAGGCCTTTGGTGTATTTGATTTGGCGAGGGAGGGCGGCCTGTACTTCCTTTAGGGTGCTACGTGAAACAGATTTAAAAGCAGCCATCTTAACTAACGGGTTTGAGGTATAAGGTATAAAATTTGACCCCAAAAACCCCATGAGCGCGAAAGTCACTGTTAATGGCGAATTTTTGATTGTCAAATTGTATTCTTTTGGCTGCTGCAAGGGTGGAGTAATCAGCAGCTTTGATAATCATTCGCACCTCTCCTTCTGGAAGAAAGATCTTAAGTTGTGAGTTGGATTGACTGCTGGCAAAATAATCGTCTGTATAATTTTTACCATATAAAAGTCGTGCGGACACAGTCGAAGATTGAGGTGTATATGTTATTGGGGTTGTTGCGCCAGCGTTCCCATAAATGGTATTATAGGATTGAGTGGGAGAGGAAACCGTTACCTCGGCATCCTTGAAAACAGTAACATCTCTAGCAAAAGTGTCATGGAGGTCATCCATTGCGTTATTGCAGGTTGCTTTTTCTGCAGTAGTTAAGAGGCTAGCCATACTATTATTATACACTTTTTTAAATTTTTTTAGAAAAAACTTATTTTAAAAGCATAATTTATAAGATATGAAGTCTATTTATAGTTTTACTGTTGAGTTAACCAAGGAAGTAGAGGAAAAAACCAAAGAAAAGCGCACAAACAAGGAAACCGGCAAAGAGGAAGAAGTAGAGGTTTCCAAGAAGGTCAAGAAAAAGACCCCCCATAAGATTGTCGTAAAGGAGCCCAGCCGCCGCCAACTAGAGGAAGCGGACATGGAGTATTCCATTGAGATAAGCAGGTGTATTAAAAAGGGTATTTTGACCAAAGCGATGCTTGCGAAAAAGTATTCTGATACAGGAGGTATTTTAACGGAAAAAGATGCTCTCCGTTTAGTTGACCTGTATTCGGAGCTTTCTGAATTGGAACTTGAGATGTCTAAAAGAGGAGTTTCCCCTAATGCCAAACAAGAAGATCCCAAAGAAAAGAAGTTGGGAGGCAAGATTGCGATGGCGCGTCGAGAGATCGTAAATCTGGAATCTGCGTATCAAAGTTTATTTAACCATACCGCAGATATTAAGGCGCAGAATCGTGTTATTTTATGGTACATCCTTCATTTGGCTTATTTAAACACTGACACAAAAGAAGACACGCATACACCATTGTTTGAGGGAAGGGATTTCGAGAGCAGGATAGACGACTATTACAAAAAAGACGAAGACGATGATGAGCTTTTCAGATTGGTGCAGTCAAAGCTGGCAGCGCTGATTAGTTATTGGTATTTTAGTGAAAAGCCCACTCAGGAAGATTTTGACAATATAATTAATGACCTCGACTCATGATCAAGTCAATTTTAGATACCTGTTTAAGGATATTGTACAAGGGTTTTCAGAGGTAGAGGTTAACGGGGCTACTCTTTACGTAAAGCACCTCTCGTCTTTAGATCAAGTTGATCTGGAAGTACTAGAAGAAACCTTTCGCAACAAAGCCCAAAAACGTGAGCTACCTACGGAAGAGGAAGCGTTGGCCCGTTTGCGCGAAGAAGAAATGTGGACAAAGAAAGACGACTCAGAAATTAGCCAACAAAAGCTGCACGTTCAAGCCCTCGAAAATACCGGAAAGCAGCTATATCTAAAAACCGACATAGAAAAAAACTCAAGCGAAAAAGAAGAGGCGCAAAAGAAGCTTAATCAGTTAATGGACGTTAAGGGCAACTTAGTAGGTCAGACCTGCGAAAAATACGCTAAAAGCCGTGTCAGCGATCATTATATTTTAAAATCTTTCTATAAGGATATAGACTTAGAGCAACAGTGTTATTCAGAGGAGGAGATGGACGAGCTGGGTAAAGAGGAGTTGGTTTCCATTATACAGGCTTACAATCAGAGGCTTTTTTCTTTTACAGACGATAATATACAAAAGGTCATATTGCAAGATTTTTATAGTGCTTATTTTCCTTTTTCTGATAATGTGATGAATTTTTATAATAAGCCGCTTTTTGATCTTTCTCTTAATCAGGTTAAGTTAATTGTTTTCACCAGAATGTTTAAAAATATATTTGAAAGCTACCCAAAAATACCTGAAACTATTAAAAAAGACCCCGAAAAAATTATTAGTTACGTTAATGCCCAAGACAAAGCCAAGGATGCTGTGAGTAATTTGGACAAGGAAGGGGCATCTACCATTGTAGGAGCCAAACCAGAAGACTACGAATACTTAGGATATAAGCAGACTCCTCAAGGCGCCTCATTAAGCGAGCAACTAAAGAAAAAAGGTGGTCGGATGAATATGAAGGATTTGATGGAAACAATGGGGTAACGCGAAACATTCGTTCTAAAAAGTGTATATTTTATAAAATAGTGCACTATGATCAAACTCGACGCGGTAATTAATGACAAGAAGCTTTTAGCCTCCATTCAAAAAGGGGTCGATCTTTTCAACAAATCGACCGGTGGTAAAAGTAAGCTTAATTTAAAAATCAACGAAAAAGGCTTTCGGCAGCCTTTAGGTCGCATTACAGGGGACTTGGACAAATTTGAATCCGCCCTTGCGGCTTCCAACGCCCGTGTTATTGCATTTGGGGCCTCAACCGCAATTATCGGTGGTGTCACCAGAGCATTTAAGGAGCTTGCGGCAACCACTATCAATGTACAAAAACAATTTGCAGACATCAACCGTATTTTAAACGTCAGCAGCAGGGAGTTTGAGAGTTTTTCAAACAACTTATTTAACATAGGTAAAAAAACTGCCACCACTTTTGACGACGCTTCAAAGGCCGCATTAGAATTTGCCCGCCAAGGTCTCGGTGTGCAGGAAACGCTGAAACGTACTTCTGATGCTTTAACCTTGGTTCGTTTGACGGGTGTGAATGCCGATAAGGCTGTAAGCGCGTTAACTGCAACCGTTAATGCCTTCCAGCAAAGCGCTCTAACTACCAACGAAGCTCTGAATAAGTTCGTAGCTGTTGAAACAAAGTTTGCTGTTTCCGCAAGAGACTTAATGGATGGTTTAGGGCGAGTGGGTTCCGCTGCAGTTGATGCCAAGGTGAGTTTTGATGAGCTCAACGCTATGGTGGCAGCAGTTCAGCAACAGACCGGTCGAGGGGGTGCGGTTATTGGTAATGCTCTAAAAACTATTTTCACAAGGTTGCAACGTCGCGATACGCTTGTTGCATTAGAATCTTTCAACGTTGAGGTACAGGATCTGCAGGGAAATATTTTGCCCGCGATGCACATTTTGCAAAACTTTGCAAAAACATATGATACCTTGACTGACTCTAATAAAGCATATCTTCGTGAACAAGTGGCGGGCGTCTTTCAGGCTAATATCTTGTCTGCTATAGTTAAAGACATTAATAGTGATTTTCAGGTATATAACAGAGCGCTTACAACATCAGCGTCAGCTACTAACGAGGCAGCTTCAGCTAACACTCGTTTGAACCAAACTATCAGCGCTTTGATTTCCCAGACTGGGACGGAGTTGGTTCGTTTGCAAGAAAATATAGGAAAGGTCACATTTGAACCGATCGCTCGAGCCATATTGGGTCCCTTTAAGGAAATTATTGCTAATGTTAACCAACTTCTTGACGGTGAAGGCATGGGAAGTGACTTTGCTAATGGTATATTAAAGGGAATTCGAAATATTATAGCTGGTCCCGGTTTGGTTGCGGCTGTAGCGGTGATAGGCAAGATTTTCATCACAACTGCAGCCTATATCACTCAAGCCCTTCCCACACTATTGGGTATTACTACCGAAAAAGCAAAACAAGCCAAAATAGAGGCCACAATCGAAGCGATGCTTGCTTCCGATGTGAACCTGACTCGATTAATTGCTCAAAACGAAGGTAATGCCGCAGTACAGGCAGGTCTAGTAGCTGCGGCTGCTGCAAAATCGGCCAAGGCACACCAGATTTCTGCAACCGCTACCAGCGTAATAGCCACAAATCTTCGGATGGCTGGGATGACTACTAGTAAGGCTGGGACTATTGTTCCGACGGGACGTGGTGCGTTTGGCCGAGGTGCGCGTGGTTATGTGCCCGGTTTTGCGGGAGAGGCTGCAGACATTCGGAAGGGGGTTGGAGGCGTAAGTGCGGGAGCGCGTCCTGTTAATATTCCTAATTTTGCGTTTGGTGGAGGTAAGCGGGGTAGTATGGTGGCCAATACTGGCGAGTATATGGTTCCTAATTTTAGCGGTGGTGGTTCCGCTATATTCAACCCTGCGATGGTTAGGGCTAACGGAGGATTGCCTCAAGGAGCCAAAAAAATTACAGCCGCGCAGGGGTATGTTCCTAATTTCGCCGCACCCGCTGCTTATACATCGGGGATGAAAATTGTAAACAGCGGCAATCTTGCAGGGTGGAATACTCATCGGGATTCCCTACGAGCAGCAGGCCAACATAGCTGGGCAGATAAACTTGAAAGATCGCGGGCAAAGGTAGGGGGCAAACGTGCAGCTGCTACCACTAAAGCTAAAACCAAAGATTTGTTTTCGCTCACAGGGGATCAGTTAGGTATTGGAGCAGTTGTGGGCATGGCAAAGCGAAAGCCTCCCTATAATACATCCACTGGGTTCGCACAAATTTTAGCTTCAAAATCTAAAACAAAAGTAGCTGATCCTGATTTGCTGGCATATATGCAGGCCCATAAGCACAAGAAGGCGCAAATAACCGGGGTGCCAGTCGGCGCGTTGAATCGTTTGGGAAAGAGCCCGAACGCAGACCAACAGTTAGAGAACAAATTTAGTGGACGGTTAAATAAATTTATGATGCCCGCTCTCAGCAAGTATACGGCTGATATATTTAAGGACCTATTAAAAGATGACGGCCGCGGGTTTATCAAGTCATTAAAAAAGAAAACAAATCAAAGAGTATTTTCTACTTCTACTGAAGGGGGTATTTTTGAGGCAGGCCTCCAGTTTGCTTCAAGAAAAGCAAGTAATTTTTCTGGGGACGACATGGCTCGTTTTGATTTTGAAGAAAGCGGTAACATTGATCCCGTATTGAAAGATGCTTTTTTCCCGGGGTCAGCCGTTAGGCGAGCTGATGCTAAAAGAAGTGATTCGGCGGAAAATATCCAATCATTAATAGCTAAGTCATTTGGGACTTCGACCACCGCCATCAGCTGGAAAGAGGCAATGTCGGGATCTATAGCCAAATGGAAAGCGGCAAAATCTAAACGAGGAGGCACTCCTACAGCGGCCGGAGGGTTTGTTCCTAACTTTAGCCCATTTGATGGGAATGCTGCGTTAGGTGAAGCGATAAAAAGAGAAAAACAAGCGGGCGTTGCGCGTGCAGATATTCGAGTAGGGACGTCTCCTCGCTTCCAAACAATAGGCAACCCTGCTGGCCTAGCGGTTACGAACATAGTAGACGAGCCTCGAGGCATTAAGGATGTTCCAAATTTTGCTGGTACTGATATTTTGAAAAGGGCTGGGGTCAGTGTAAGAGCCACTAGCGGAGCAGGTGCTTTTGGCAGAGATCTCGCAGCCTCCTCGGCGAAGGCCACTGAAGCTTACAACGCTGCTTTAATTAATGCTGCGGATGATTTTGCAAACCAAAAGCAAACGCGCGGGGAATTTAAAACTACCATGGGCAATTTGGCGAAACAGTATAAAATGACAGTGCCTGAAGCAAAGAAAGTATTGAAAAGCACTACGGCGTTTGCGCGTCAGATAAAACCCGGCGGCGGAATGGGTGGGATGATAGCAATGATGGCGGCTCCTATGATAGGTGGATTCGCTGAGCAGGCGATAGGTGGACAGGCGGGTGCGGCAGTTAGTGGTGGTGTGACTGGAGCAATGACAGGTGGGTTTATGGGAGGGATGGCTGCCGGAGCGCTGTCGGGTACTGCGATGGGTACTATGGTAACCCCCGGAATAGGAACTGCTATAGGAGCAGTTATAGGGGCAAGTCTCGGTGTTGCTTCTGCATTATCTGCTACGGCTGATACAGCAGCCTCTGTTACCGCGGCTATGAACGAACTCACAGGTAAACTTACAGGGAACGTTAAGGCGGCGCAGGATTATATCATCGCCCAAGAATTACTAACAGAGGCCCGAACTTCTGAGGAGGTGGCTGATGCATCAGCTAAAGCTGCGATTGCTCTCAATGCTATTGGCGATGTGAATTTGGCGCATGAATTGCAACAGGCCGGAGACAATATAGACGACATGATAGTAAAACTCGGCAAATGGTCAGATATCCAAGGAGGTTTGATAAAAGTGCAGGGAGCTAAAGCTGGGATGTTAGGTTTTACGGACCGAGAAGATGAAATTGAAAGACTATTAAAAGCGCGTGAACGGGATCCAGACGATCCGGGTCTTACCGCAGCCTTAGAAGGGGCAACAGGAAATTTGGCCCGCTTGTTTATGGATCCGACTACCTTTGGGAGAAAAAAAGGAGAGAAGGGCGCAAGCGCCGCAACTATACAAGGATTTTTCAGCGACTTGTTTCAAGGAGAGGGTGGGATGAGGGGTTGGTCCGAGAAAGAAATAAGAGGGTTTTTGAGGCAATCGTTTGAAGGGGAGGAAAAACTTAGTGAAACCATGGTGGGAGAACTGGCTGCAGCACTGGAAACAGTATTAGATCCCGGTGCGATGGAATGGGAGGCCGAAAAGGCACTTCGAGATTATGTAAAAAGTGGTGAATTTGGAAAATTTTATGCCCGGCTTAGGGCAACGCAAGATAAAAGCCTTGAGGAGGCAGCAGCCCGTGCCTCAGACGCAGGGAATTATACGCGTCAACTGGAAGGTATTCTTAATCGTGTGGGAGGAATAGTGCTTGCCTATACTGAAGATTTAGCTGATATAGCAGAACAAACTGCAGTGCGACAGGTTACCTCCCAGAGTCGTAAAGGGTTTTTAGGTTTTCGTGGAGGGATGAAAAATCTTGAGGAAGCTCGAGCGGTAAGTGCGCAAGATATAGGGGGCAGGAGACAGGCCATGGATAGAGAGTTGTTTAATCAACATATCAATTCTATTTTGGGGTTGATAAAAAGTGAATTTCTTGATATAGGTCGTTTAAATAAAGCTCAACGTACCGTGATAAGTGGCCCACAAGGCTTTACTCAAGGAGGCTTTCAGTCTGGAATCGACGCTCTGAAGAGTTTGAGACCAGAGGTGGGAAAAAACATACAGCAATTTGATGCGCTGATTAGAACCCTTCAATTAGCTTATAACAAACAAAAAAGGGCCATCGATAAAGATGAGCGGGTTCAAAAAATTAAAATGATGACTTTGGAGATCCAAGCCAAAATCACAGAGCAACAACATCGAATAGCGCTAGAAGAGTCTGCGAACCTTGGTATTAGAAGCCTGCTTATGGCCAGAGAAGAGGGTAAGAGTGCGGAAAGAGTTGCAGAGTTAAAGCGGAGCGTTTCGGCTCCCGGAGCACTCAATTTCTTGACACCGATGGGAGCTCTAGGTCGAGAACAAGGGGCGGAAACGGCAATTTTTGATGAAGAAAAAAGATTGAGGGATAAGGGGGCCATTCACGACGCTAAAGCAAAACTTATCGAATTGCAAAACCAAGCCAAAATTAACCGTATTACGTCCGAATTGGTAGAAAGTAATTTGAAGCTAAGAACTTCCATAGATGCCCTAAACACAACTATGGGTGGAGGGGCTTCCGCCGGTGGAACTGGTGGAGGGGCGTTGGGAGTAGGCCACATAGCAGGAGGGGGAGGCAATTTAACTAGAACGCGTGCCTCTGGAGATTTGTATAGGTTTGGCGACAAAGAAAGGATGGAAGCAGTTACGCGAGAAATAGGAAAAGAAGCTGCTGAGAAAAAAGCTGCAGAGGCTAGGGTTAAAGACTATGAAAGGCGTGCCGGGAGGCAGATAATCCCCTATGGTCAGCATCCTGATTTAGGCGATGTAGCTCTAAAGGATGATCCACGTTTCAAGGATTTATATGCAGGAGGGGAGAAAGGGTACACGAAGAGGATGCGGAAGCCCGGGTATAGGGCTTCTAAGTTTCTAAAAGACAGGCACGCGCAATTTAAATTACAGGCTAGCCTAGATTACGATCAGTGGGGTAATCCGATAGATAAACGCTACAGATGGGACGCCACAGATGAATCCCAAGAGGAGTTCGATCGACGTCAGGCCCACAACAACAATTCCAGATATGTTGCGGGCGCGAGGAACGAATTTGACCCAGATCGGCTCCCGGAGTGGTATACCAATGAGGCGGCGGTGCCGACAGGGAGGAAACTAAAGGCGCGTTCTAAATGGCAGATAGTGGAGCGTCGCCCGTCTGATCTCTCCGCCTCCGCGAGGAAAGACGCTGAAGAGAAAGGCTTCTACGATATTGAAAAACCGGTATTTAAGTTAGAACGCGGCGTGCGGGAGTGGGCAACGGACTTCCGTGATGAGGAGGCCAAGCGGTTCCTTCGGGGGCTGGATGGGCCCGGACCAAAGGTTGATCAATGGGGATTCGAGCTACGTGACGTTACCCGCAATCCCGGGCAGCCATGGACTATGCCGGGGGCGTCGCCGGACTATGGCCCAACACTGCGGGGGGACAATTATGCGGAGCGCAACCGCGCACGGGCCGCGCAGAAGAAGGACCTTCCTGAACCACAAGGTCCCGGTGGCTGGTTTTCGCTCCAGCGCGCTGGTGGTTATGGTACGGATCCAGAAGCGGGAATGTTTGCGCAGGCGGAGAAGTACACAGCAAAATCTAAGGCCGAGTTTTTTGAAGGTATGATGGGTCGCTTTAAAGGCACGGGTCTGATGGGGGAAGAATTAAGCGCAGAGCAACTCGACCACATCAATGACATCAATAAAGAGATAGTTCAGGCGTACAAAGATGGTGATACGATTTTGAAAAGAAAATTAGAGCGTGAAGCAAAAAGTGTTGAAAACGCTTTTCTTTTGTCCAATCAAACGGACGCCATGAACAAAAAAATGATGGAATTGAACCAAAACTGGGCGCGGTTGGACACGGAAAGAGGGAGCAAGTTTTTATACGGTTTGGAAGATGGCA
>Ga0209349_1001497_pt1 | contig 11516 bp, 18 predicted proteins | sample ETNvirnome_2_130_FD_184067 | JGI IMG/M metagenome (GOLD analysis project Ga0209349, IMG submission 184067) | Marine viral communities from the Pacific Ocean - ETNP_2_130 (SPAdes) (version 2) | ecosystem: Environmental > Aquatic > Marine > Oceanic | place: Pacific Ocean | collected 2013-06-22
GTTTGTTGTGGTACCCCACGTACCATCCTGTTCACCAGAACCTATTTTCTCGATACCAAAACCTGTTGTATATGTTGATGCCATGATTCTTTCCTAAGTTTGTGTTATATTACTATATATACACCTAAAATCCACTAATAATTTCCCAAGTCGATGTTTAGCTAGTGTTTACTATTTGCCAATTCGGTACCTGACTAGTATCTATATCACCCCAAACCAATGGAACACCCACACTACCTGTACCAACTACCCCCACCGCAGAAATTGTCGCGCTAGTCCCCGCCAATACAGAACCAAGGGCAGATGTACCAGCTACCCCTGTTACTACTACAGTCGCACCACCCGTTACGGTTTCAGAACCAAGGGCAGAGGTGCCTGCGACACCGGTAACAAGTACAGATAGGGGTGTATTCCAAGCATTCTGGTTCCAAGTACCTCGTCCCCAACCCCCTAAATGTGTATTCGACACAATTGACTCTTCTTGACTAGGCTATGCGGATTATTGCATTACTCGCGTCCGCTGCTGGAAACGAGACAGTAAAATCACCACCACTAGAGATTTTATCCGCCCCGAAATCAAGAACAGCAACAGCTTTATCTGAATCAGTACTGTTGTACACCAACGCTCCTCGCGCTGTAATAGTAGCACTGCTCCAAGTCGTGTCGGCAAAATCGGTAAGCGCGGTTGTACCACTACTGGAAGGGTCTACTCGGGTAAGAGTATTACCACCAGTAGAATATCCATTACCATCAGCTACTTCATTACTTGTTGTGTACGCGGTAGTCCCGGCACCCAAACTCGCGCTAGAAGTATAAAGGGCTATTTTAAAAGTATCCCCGCCGCTGTTCTTAAAATTATGTACCGCTTCTAGTAGTTCTTGTTTAAAAGAGGTACACATTGCTTGTGTAATTGCCATAACCTGCTCCTAACTTACAGCTTGTCTATATTGTCCTGAACGATAAGCATCTTCTCGTAACTTACCACCACCGAGATTTTTGAGTAACCCTATAGCGTGTACATAGAGCTTTTCATAATTAGCTATTATATCCTGTTCACCTTTAAGAAATCGTATAGCTTCTAGTAAAGCTCCGTTTAATAACGCAGAATCAAATTCATTCCCCAACCATGTAGTACCCGCGGTTACTATAGATTCGGGGTAATACCCATAATGAAGTTCTACATTAAGAGAAGCATTTGGAGTGGGACCCACTATAAAACTATCCTCATCGAAGTACGCATAGTGCACAGGAACTCCGGTAGTAGTCGGGTTTGGGTACGCCTCTCTTATAAAATTCACATCCTTGTTGATAAGAAAAGTATGTACTGAACTACTATCTAATACTGCTAGGCTATAGGTGTATAAGAAATCTGTAGGTACTGATAAATACTTGTTACCAGAAGTAAGTGCGCCGCTAACATTTCTTCGCAGAGCGGGTATCTGTACAGTATTATATATTTTTTGTTCGGCTTGATCGGTAAACAACGCAAGCTGGTCATCCGTGAACGTATTCTCGCAGATATCCTGTATATTCACTTTTAGGTTTGTATAATTCATAACCTATACACCTTTAAGAAGTAGTCACAGTAACTTGTCCTACACGCCCAATACTAGTAATGGATGTAATAGGTTGCTCTCCTATAGGATTAGGACCTCCCGACGAATTAATAGGGATAATCTGCGCTCTGCTTTGTGCGTACCCCGCAAAATCTGGTCTAGGACCACGTATAGCCTGTGGATCATCTACAGGATATCTACCCAATTCGTTCTGCGGGTGATCAGGATTCCAGCATGTAGGACACGCTTTTATATTGGTAGTAACTCCGTTCTTAATAAGCTCACGTAGTTCGGCTAGTTTGTACCTAAACCCACAAACATCGCATTCTGCGATAGCATTTTTGCTAGATGCGAACCGCGCAGGCATCCACTACAACCTATTTACCGCCCTGTTCTTTCATAAGCATACCAGCTACCGCTGTTATACCAGCAATACCTAAAAAATAAGGGGCTCCCACCGGTACAAGCATAGAAAGAACAATTGCTCCAACACCAACTGCAATCCAAGAAGTTGGCTCTACAATTCTACTTACAACCCAATCTATAACCATATTCATAACTAACTCCTGTATAGTTAAAACACAAACACAAACCTGATACCTACAACCATATCCTCAAAAAAAATATTACATGCTCCAATGTTAAATTCTTGAAATTCTTGGCACAAATCTAGCGGATGACTTTTCTCTATCTTCTCCAGAAGCGAGGGTAAATTGAGCTTCATATTCAGCCTTTAACATATCAAGACGGGGTGCTAGTTCGGGAGTCTTCATAGCGATGTTATACGCTAATCCTGCAACCAGACAAGGAAGAAACCGAAAATTCATATCCGCGGTTTCAATACCACTACCAGCATCCTCAACCCTACGCATACGCCAATACACAAAAGTATAATCATTACTATCTGGTACAGGCCATACATTTATCTTAGGGGCATCCCTAAGACGTTCTATCCAAACCTGAATAGGTCTACCACGCGTAAGTTTATTGGGGATGGATGAGAATGTACTAACACTAATACGACTTATATTAATATCAGACTGTTTTGTTGTACTACCGCTATCAGTACGTATAGCCTGTTCTAATAAGTCTATTGTATCGGCTGGGAGAGTATATTGTGAGGTTCCTGTGGTAAGACTCACCGTACCAGAATCTATAGTCCACAGGTTTATTCCCCTGTTTTGCCACTCTATAGTAAGCAAATTCATAGACCTACGAGCAGTACGTAGATCATACCCAGAACGCATTTCGCTCCCGGCACGCTCCCACGCCTCTTCAGCAATCTCGGTAAAATCCAGATTAAATGCTGTTGTGCCGGATGTAGCCATTATGCTTCCTTACATCTAACCATCTTCTTTACTCCCTGCTTTAACTGTTTTACGGGCTATTTGCTTACAGCAGTCTTCTGGCGCTTTACTTGCGTGGTCACTACACGTTTTAACCGGATCAATAGATTTATTAGCCATACCCGTTAAGACCCCTACATCTTTACCATTTTACACGGGCGCATTTTTTTAGTTACGGCTCTACCAACACCACGAACCTTACCACCCGTATTATACCGCTTTTTCTTTTTCTTAACCTTACCACCTTTTTTCATACCGGAGTTGAGTAGGTGGTCCGGAAAATCGATACCCGCAAGACCCGAGAATCCACCCATACTTTCCCAATCCGAACCAGCACCTCTTTTGGAACCGATAGCCTGTTCTGCTTCAGATAGAAATTTACCTGCACGGTCCGCAGACTTTCGAATCTGCCCTACCTCCCCGGTAGCGCCACCGTGACCACCGAAACTGCCCGGCGGATTTATGATGCCTTCGCCGGGAATAAACATAGGGGAGTACGCCATCGCGTCTCGCCGAACATCTCCACCAGGGGAGTACTTCTTAACTTTCTTACTCTTCTTCTTAGCCATAACTAGGCTCCGTTCATTGTTACCATTTTAACTTTACGAACACCCTGACGAGCACAACCTGCACCACGAACTTTACCGCTACGGTTATATGATTTTTTCTTTTTTATTTTCCCACCCTTCTTTTTCCCAGACTCCAATTCCTCTAGTTGCCTAGTTACTGCCGCGGCATCACCTTTCCTAGCTGGGGTACTATAACTCCTAGCCATCGGGGCATCTTTTCCATATTCACGAATAAGATCACGGTCTTGCATGCGTGATTCAGAAGCGGCTTCGGATTCGTCCATACGCGACTCTAACCCCGCCACACCCCTATCCCCATACTTTTCTCTTGAGGCTTTGATGCGCTCGATCTCCGCAAGTTCCAATTCACTTTGTAACTCTCTACTACTTCTACGTTTTTTCGGGCCTAATGTTAAACCCGAACGCTTCATCATCTTCTTCTGTTCTTTATCCCACCATTTTTTTTCTTCGTCTGTAAGTTTACCGCCTGTTTTAAATTTCTTAGGGGGGCGTCCAACTTTACTTCCGTATGTTCCCGGTCCGTATGGCATATCGAATTTCCTTCCTACACTCTGTGGTACGCCTACTTCTTTGGCGAATTTAGGATTATTAGCAACAGCAGCCATAAACTTTCGTTGTTTAGCACTCTTACTAGGCATTTACGCCTACTAACCTACATAGAACAACGTCATCGAAGACAGATTGGTTTGCGTGTAAAGTACATACCCACCACTTTCAAACACGATACCGTCATCAGGAACATAGGGATACTGTGTAGTGTTTGCAGAAGCTACAGTATTAAACTTCATACGAACGCTACCAGACGAAGAACCCTGTCTAAAGGTGATCGTACCCGCCGTTCCAGTATTAACAGCATAAAGCCCCCGGAGCCGTAGACGACCTCGGAATATAGGAGCGGCGATAGAAGTACCAGAACCAGCACTAACATCGCCAGCGGGGTCACCTACCGCTGCTATCTGACTAATAGTTGCAAAATAGGCTGAACCTGTCGCTGTACCAGCATTAGCACCTGTAATGGATTCAGTTGCAGCAGTGGCAGTCTCATCTGTGCCCGTTACTGTAAATGAAATACCTGAATCATCCCCGGCACTAAGAATAGTTATATTACGGGGTTGATCGAACGTAACCGCACCCCCAGAGGCAAGTGCGCCCCCAAGGACTAAGTTAGCACTATCAGCAACCCCCGCTGCCGTAGAAATACCATCAGTATCTGCTGTCGCAGCTTCTACAAATGTAGACTGAATATCAGAGGACATAATTTACTCCCCCTATGCAACCTGCACATACTCAATAATAAACGTGAAGGAACCGGCAGTAGTCGCATCTACAGTATTCGTAATATTGCAGTAGATGGTCCTTTCCGCTGATGCGTACTGCACGGAGGCGGGAGCCGTAGTGGTGCTTTCTGTCTGTGTAACCAGAGAAGGCAACGTCACGTTGCCAACTACGACAGTTGTACCACCATCAAGAATCTGGTCAGTAACAGCCGCTACAATCTGTGCGCCAGAGCTAGATGTTCCAACTTCATAACCAATATCACCGGTCCCAATAACAGGAGCCGTAACACAGAATATCTTGATATTGGTAATGATGGTGTTAGCGGGCTGTGTAAACTCACCAATAGCCGGGCTGTCACCAGCCGTAGTGTTGACAGTAACGCCTGTAGCGTAGCCAACATGCTTGATATACTTATTGGTGAAAATACCTGTAGATGCTTGGGAAGAAGTTTCAGTAACAACCCCCGTATTAGCGGCTACATTTATAACCTTGAAACCGTTTTCAGAACGGACGGAACCGTTAAACGTCGTATTAGCCATGTTCATCTCCTGTCTTGGCTAGTGTCAGCCACATAATATGACTGTCAGGGATTATTTATAATATAACTAAAAGAAGGGGGTAACAAGTACCCCCCTCAATATTTTAGTCTTACGCGCCGGGCGATCCGTAAATTCCAAGTGGATCAGACACGCCGAAAGAATAACGCTCACGAGCTTTATAACGACTGTTGCCCGTATCAAAGTCAGCATCCATAGATGTCTGCATCGAAGTACGAACAAAGTGTTTAAGACCGTTAGGAACATCAGTCATAAGGAACCACGCATCCGTATCAGTTAGATAGTGGTTGACTGCATACCCTTCAGGAACAGCACCATTGTTCTTCAGGGCATTGATGTCGTTATCAGCGGTGCTTACACGGCCCTCGGTCTCCAACAACCGCGTAGCAACAAACTGCAATGCGGGCGGGATAACGAGTTTCTTTGGGCGAGCCGCGATCAACAGGCCACGCTCATCCGTCCAACCAGCGATATCAATAACGGCGGCTTCCAGAGAAGTCTCGTTAAGGTCCGCTGCCGTAGACGGCGTATTTGCGTTAGTACCACCACTAACGAGTGGGTGGGTAGTAGCACAAAGAGCTACGCCATCACCGTAGGTGGTAGAGAAGGCATCATTAAGAATAGTAGCTGCCTTAACCTGTTTCGTGTACGCCATAGCACGAGCCAGCGCTTTCGTATAACGAGCGGAAAGCGAGTCATACAAATTATCTTCAATAGCTTCCTCGGTAACTGAGAAACCCATTGCAACTGTTTCGTGCGTATAGCGAGCCGTCCATGCCTCTTGAGCATTGTCATATTCGATGGCAGAGCCCTCGTCCTTGACAGGTGCCGCGGAGAACCCGGACAGTTTGGTTTCTTCCTCAAAAGAACGATCCGAAGATTCCTGTTCGAAAATCTCCTTATGTTCTTCACCGTACTTTGCATACTCCATACCAAATAGAGCATTGAGGCCGGGGAGGAGTTCTTTGAGTAATTGTGCTCTTGAAATAGCCATTTTACACTACTCCCCTAAACGCCGGTTGTGTTGGTGAGCATATGACCGGCATTCCACTTAACAAGCGCTTCTGGGAAGGCTGTTGCGGAAGTTTTGGTCTCAGTCACAACATCTACTACACGAAGTGGGAAAGTGTTCGTGGTAGCGGAAGTAGCATTACCAGCAATCTTTGAATTGCCAGTAACAGTACTACCGGTATTGTCTACCATCTGCAAATTTGCCCCAATATCGGTAATAGCAAGGCTAGACATAGTAGTTCCAGACGAAACTATAGCGACTTTGAACAACACGTTCGGGTCATCGACCACATACGCAAAGGCATCACTAGCAACCGTACCAGTGGGCCAATACTGCTTGAACGTGGGTTGAGACGTACCGGGATCGGTAAAAGTACATCCCATAAAGACACCAATTGGTGTCATAGCTGCATCCGCGGTGTCCCGCGAAACAGTGCCGCCAGTTAAGAGTTGGACAGCATCCCCATAAAAAATGCTAGTGGTTTGACCACTAGCAATTCGATACAGTCGAGTAGCACCATTATATGGAGAGTTGTCAAGCATCTTAACCGGTCGAAGTCCGTAAGGACCATCAATCGTAGGATAAGCCATAGCTTAAACTCCTAATCTACAGTTAAGTTCCATTGCCAAAGGTGACCTTCGATTGCCTATCATTAAACAAAGGCATACGAGGATCGTTTTCTCTCATGAGGTTGTTATCCACAGAGGCAATCTGCGCTTTACTCTGTTCTGAAAAATAAGTATTGCGCTCGTTAACCATCTCTTTCGGAGCTTTGCAAAGCATTAACCCACCAATTACAACATTATCTTTGAACTTTTCTTGCTCAATGGTAACCATTGTAATCTCAGGATGGTCTACTGCCTTAACCGGCTCCCAACCTTCACGTAATTTTGAGGAAACATTAGTGGCGTCAACCGCTCCTTGCGTGGCGACACGTACCCAATGAAATTCATAACCCGGCTCGGGGGTAGGTGCAGGAAGTACCTGTGGCCTCTGCCAAGCTCTCTTACGGGCCGTTTTTTCTCTTGTGTCGTGTTCACGATCAATACGATTTTCAGCCATTTGCTTTCCTCATCTCAATTGCAACCTGTTTGGCGTAATCTTCAAGTTTGACCCCTAAACGATTCGCTAGGTCTACCTGTGTTTGCGTTAATCTCACCTTCTTAGGTGAAGTGCTCCGCGTTGCGGGGGCAACCACATTTGCCTGACGTTTTGCGGCCTTTCTCTCTGGTCTATCGACATCCTCGAAATTTTCGGGGAATATTTGCTGCATACGAGCATTAATAGCATCGTAGTATTCATCACTCTTAGGGTCCATGCCCTGTTTGACAAGTTTACTATGCAGCCCCAGTGCAAAACTTGTCATTTCGTCATCGTGACCGAACCAAGTATTAGCTTTTGCCCATTCCTGTGCTCGCTCGTCAACCGGTACTGGGGCGGATTCTTCTATTACACCTTGTTCTAAAGGTGTTTCTTCTTCTTGTAAAGAAGGAAGTTGTATATTTCCTAAACGATCTGCTTTTATCTTAGCAGTCGTCATACTTTCTTGCGCTTCTACTACAGCTTCAGTATCACCGGACTCATATGCTTCCTTATAAGCACGTTTTGCTTCGTCTAATTCAGTACCCGCAACACGTTTGGCTTGGTCCAGAAGAACAGTCTGGTTCTTATTAACGGAAGTTTTCAGCCCCTTGTTCTCGTCAACAAGTTTCTGGGTATACCGTTCAAGTTCTTCCCGCTCACGGAACGCTTGCTCTTTAGCCCTCCGTTCATCGTGATATCCCTTGCTAAAATGCTTTATCCGTTTGCGAACCTTATCGGAATAATCCTCAAGTTCTTCGTCCGTAACCTCTTCTGGAGGTTCTGATACGGTACGATCCCTGTCAGCCTTGGGAGTGTCATCAACAACTTCGATTTCAATTTCATCATCAGGCTTATCAGGTTCTTTTCCGGCGGCGGGGGTACCCCCAGATAAATCTACATCAAGCGCGCTTGATGGTTTTACCTCAATTTCAGCGCTACCATCTTCTTCAGGCTCTGGGAATTCAAACTCTACTTTCTGGAAAGGCATAAATTATCTCCTATGCACGCGAAACACCGCGGGGGTCTTGCACAATGGCTTCGATAGAATCATCGTTCATCAAACGATATTCTTTACCACCAATAACGAACCGAGTACCAGTATTAGCCCGGAACATTACATAATCGCCTGCTTTGCACCAAGGTCCAGTAGAAAACCTGTCTTTATCGCTATAGGCTTGCTCACCCATATCAAGGACAAGTCCGATAATGGACATAATTGCTTCATGATTCTTGGTTGTTACAGATTTTAATATACTGGTAGTATTATATGTATCTTCTACCTCCGGCATCGCTACAAGTAGGTGGTAACCGACCGGTGTAGGTAGTTGTGCTTCTAATTCCTCATCTATTACTTCAACAGGTTCGGATTTAACCGCTAATTTAGTCATCTTCGTCTTCCATATAATTACGCGAGAGGTCTTCTACGAAAGAATGCGCGGTTTTGAGACCCCGAATTAAACCACACACATCTCTATACTGGGCGTAATCTTTAGCGCCGCCACCAGCAAGAAATTCCGTTGCAGAGGATTTTTGTTCCCCGATACGATCTTTAAGCACGTCAAAGACGGTTTTTGCCATAGATTAATTCACTTCCTTATATTAGGAGGGAGAGTAGTCACTACCTTGAATATCTCAAGATCGAGTTTATCAGACTCTTTACGTGTATTAGCATCGACCTTTAACTTCTCTTTCTTAGCATCCAAGACCATTTCGGTCTTATCTATTTCTACCTGCTGTGCGGCTACAGCTACATCGGCCATGTCTTTTTGGGCCTTCCGCAATAAATCTGCTTGCTGTAGTTGGGAATCAGCTTGGTCTTTTTTAGCCTTACGGTCCACTTCAGCCTTCTTGGCTGCCACTTCTTCTCTACGGAGTTGTAGTATCGGGTCTTGTGCCTGTTGCTCTGCCTGTTTCTGTGCCTGTTGTTGCTGGTGTGCCTGTGTAAGTTGTTTCCCTGCTTCAGCGACAAGGCTAGCAAGATTGACTTCAACTTCTTCCGATAGGGGTTCATTAGGCGGCGGCAACGGTACGCCAAGGCGCTCCTCAATCTGTTTACGATAACTAAACCCTAGATGTTCAGCAATATGGGCCTGTAATGAAGCCATAATCTGCTGTGCTTGAGGATTCTGCCCGATTGCCTGTGCGATCATCGGGTCCTGCATAAACGAAGTATGAGTAGTAATATGAGCGTCATGGTCCTGATATATGAACGCCCGCATGGGTTTTCCAACCAACGCGGCCATATTCTCACTAACAGGATCAGTGGGGTTAATATCATCCTTAACAGGAACTAATTTATCGGCGTTCTTTACCCCTAACACCTCAATCATCTGCCTGTGGAGCTGCGGCAGGTCGTATATCTGTGGTGAAGACTGCGCCATCTGCAATACAGCCTGATACTGTACTACACGCTGGGCCATAGTAGAGCTGTTCGGATCACTTACAGGGATAACATCGACTGCATCGTAATCAGCCCTACGTGCGCCCATTTCTCCACGAAGAGGCTTATAGTCGTACTCTTCAGGCGCATATTCCGACATTATATCCTTGAGGAGCTTAAACTCCTGCTTCATGGCATAATGAACACGGGCCTGAACCGCAGCCATAGGCTTCAATGTACGTTCAAGTAGGGCTAATGTAGTCCCCACAGGGGCATTAGCAGACATATCAGAGATGTTCATATCACTGATAGCGCCCAACCTACGACCTTCTTGGGTTATCTGATTAAGAAGTTGTAAGAGTGTCTGACTAGGTTCCTTGTACGGGAGAGGCAGGATATTATCGCGTATAGAACCGCTGGGTACGTCTACGTCCCGCCACTCACCGGGTTCAATAGGAGTGTCATCCCCTTTAATCCGTAGACCCCTAGACTTAACACCACCGGGGAGGTTTGCCAGAGTTCCAGAATCTACTAATTGACGTATAATGGATGTACCGGCTTTGGCATAACCCCCGATGATATGGATAAGCCCGAGCCCATAAAATCCAAACCCCGGCACATATACATAATGTACGAAATGTTGACGTTTGAGCATAAGCTCATCGTCTGGGTCCCAGTTTCGACGTATAGCCAAAACTTCGGAGGTACCCCGCTCTATAGTAATGACATAGGGTTTAGCGATTTCATCGTCAGAATCATCAAAACCTTCTATGACAATATCAGCGTGTACCTCATACATCGTATATCGGTCGTCATCCGTTACCGAATAACCATCTTCTTCTGCCTTACGTTCCTCTATATCTGTATGGAACGGCCTAGGGTCTCCAATATCTGCATCCCTGTAGAACCCGTTGGCTTGCAATTTCTTTAAATCATTCTTGGTTTTACGCATGATATGCGTAACACGTTCCGCGCTCTCTATGTGAGATGCCCCATAAGGAACAATCACATCTTCGGCGGGAATATAAACCGCTGTCTGCCGTCCTATGTTCGGATCGAAATACACCTTCTTAAAGGCAGAACCAGAAAGTCCTAAACTATACAAAAGACGTTCATGCTCGGGACGATACTCCACCATACGTTCGGTGAGTTCATAGTTCATATCGGCCTTTACACGAGCCGCTGCTTCTTCCTTGTCCTTGGTTTCTTCCCCCAGAATCTTTGTTTTAACCGGGCCTGCTGCGGGGAAAGTCTCACTCATCGTCTCCGCTTGGAACCGTATAGCTGCCTCGGATAGTACGGTAGAATAGACGCCACACGCGCCCTCCCACGGATCACTACGCTCTTCGTACTTAAATCCTAGTACATCAAGACCCTTAACAAAGGTATCCGCCCAATCCTTGCGACTATCTACATCAGCATCGACTAATCCAATAACCTCATCTGCCAACTTTCGAAGTTCGTCTTCTTCCATATCTTCGGCAAGGTTGGCATCAAACTCTCCATCCTCACCAGCGCCACTATCAGGAACAAGCGTTATCTCTACGCTACCATCATCAAGCGTCACCATCTTGGGATCGACAATCTCAATCTCAAGATCAACTTCAGCCCCTTGCCCCTGCATATTCTCTGGTAGGGGGTTTAATGCCCGTTCAATAGCCATAATCTAATCCCTTAGCTTCATTATGTTCTGTATACTACTGCTAACATCGGA
>Ga0209349_1001501_pt1 | contig 11510 bp, 9 predicted proteins | sample ETNvirnome_2_130_FD_184067 | JGI IMG/M metagenome (GOLD analysis project Ga0209349, IMG submission 184067) | Marine viral communities from the Pacific Ocean - ETNP_2_130 (SPAdes) (version 2) | ecosystem: Environmental > Aquatic > Marine > Oceanic | place: Pacific Ocean | collected 2013-06-22
CTTCGCCGAGGTAACGGACGCCTACGACATTCGCCTGTCGATCAAGGAAAAGGAGATGCAGGTCTTCGCCGGATCGACGACGCCGACGGTCCCGACGAACGAGGTCGCTGCGCTCGACATTCCGCCCGGCTTCTTCTCCGGGGCGAATGCTCGGGTGAACCCCGCCATCATCGGAGACCTTGAGGTCGCTCTGAATCCGTACCGGACATACGTCGTATACGTCGAAGCCTCGTCGATGGCGCTGGCGGCGATCGACCTGGCGATGGTCTCGCTTGTGATCTCGCTCCGATTCAAGACGAAGCTCAAGCAGCGGACGACCAGCTCGAACAGTGTTCAGAACCTGCCGACGAAGCACAACGGGGCGCGCACGGCGGCGACCGTGACGATCCAGACGCCGGGGGCCGGGTCGACGCCGATCTCGTCGGACAGCGCCACGGGGCTGCAGTCGAACATCGAGACCGTCGACGACGTCTTCTTGAATCGACTGCGGGGCGGATACGGGAAGAACTGCGACGTCCCGCCCTCGCAGCATCTTCTGGTCGACAGCTGTTACGAGGTCATCGCGGTCAACCTGTTCGGGTTCTCGCAGGCGATCACGACCTCGAACGTCGGCGATCTCCCCTACGTCGGGGGCGGGTCGCATACGGGTGACACGTTCGACCGGCGGATCATTCCGATCGTGTACCCGCTGACGATTCATCATGTCGTGGCGGTCGAGTCGTGGGCGACGACCCCGGCGGTCGGCAATCTTCGGCCGAACTCGCCGAACATGGTGCACGAGGTAGGCGTCGGACTTGGAACAGGACATCGGTCGGACGCATATCGGTATCAGCAGGTCGCCTATCACTCGTGGAACGAGTCGCCCGGCGGTCGAGCGGCGAGAAGCCTCGACGAGATCAAGGAACGATCAGGCGGGACGATGTCGAATGTCCTGTCGCCTGACATGCAACTGTTCAATATTCCGCTGGTCAACGATACGGGGGCCGGCAATACCCGCATCGGCGTGACATACCCGTCGCCGGTGTCGTCGACAGGGTCGCCCATCTTCTGCGGTCAGGGGATCACGGAGCTTGACGCCCGCTCGACCATCGCTCAGGGCGTTCCTGCAGCGGCGGCGACGCCCGTGACGAAGGGGTCGGAGCAGTGGATCGAGGTCCGCTGGAAGTTCGGCGACAACGTCAACGGTCTCGGGCATTCTGCGACGTACCCGGCCGGGACGGTCTTTGTCGGTTATGGCGGATTCTGGGTGTACCTAATCTGCGAGAAGAATCTATCCCAGCCAGGCAGCGGAGGGGTTTTGTAATGGCGATCGGAACACCAGCAGCGATCAGTTCCTATGTCTCGGAAGAGGACCTGGCGAGGCTCGAAGAACGCTACGGGGCCGAACAGGCCCGCAAGATGGCGGCCCTCGAACTGGCGAAGGGCATGCCGGGCCTGATTACCGAGGAGGCTGCGACGAAGCGGGGCCTGTTCGAGACGGCGGCGACCGAATCCCGACAGGGTATCCGAGGACAGGCGGCCCGTGCGCTGGCTGGGTCGCTCGCCCAGGCCGGGACCATCGGCGGGGCGGGGTTCGCTCAAGGTCGGCAGACGGCCATCGAGACCGGCGAGGCCATCGGCACGGTCGACGCCCAGCTCGCCCGGGACTTGGCCGGATTGTCCGGCGCTCGGATGCAGGCGGCGCAGGCGGAACTCGAGGCGCTGCAGTTCGAGGCCGAAATGCCGACGGCCGAGGAAGAGGCGCAGCAGCTGATCGCAAGTTACAAGCCGCAGATCGACGCCATCATCAGTCAGTACAAGGGCGGGCTGTTCGAGGACGACAACGAGGCTGCGATGGCTACGGCGATCAACGAACTTGCTGCGAACGAGCCGAACCCGCAGGCCCGCGAGTGGCTGCTTCTTGAGGCCCGGGGCGTACAGGACGAAGGCCCGCACGCGAGGGACGTCTGATGGCGAGGATTCTTCCAAGCGGCGCAGCGTTCGGCCGGCGGATTCCCACGCCTGGGCCGGGCCCGGTCGCTCCTGTCGCCAAGGTCGGCCCGAAGGAAATGCTCGAGGGGCTGCAGCTCGTCGAAGCGGTCGCCGGGTCGCAGGCCGTCGGGGCGATTCTCAAGGGGCTGGGCTGGGTCGGCGAGCAAGCCTACGACGCCGTGGGCAACCTGCTAGCGCCCGACCTGTCCGAAGCTGCGACGGCGCTGTCTGCTCAGGGCGTCAGCCTCGAGGACCTGCAGGCGTCCATCCCGCAGGACATGACACCTGCGGATCAGACGTTCGCCGAGCAGCCCTTCGTCGACGAAGCGCGGGCGATGCTTCGGTCTGGAATGTCGGCCGACGCCGTCGCCCAGGACCTGCGCTATCGCGGCGCCCTCGACAGCGACCTCGTCGGCGACATCATGGCGAAGGCGCAGCCCGAGCCGACGGAGCGAGATTCTCGCAGGCTGCAGGTCGAAGCCCGCGTCGGTCAGTTTCTTCAAGGCGGCGGTCTCAAGGCGGACGCCATTGCGACTATGGTCGACCGGGGCGCAACCCCTGACGAAGCCCGGCAGATCGTGCAGTCGGCTATGGCGCAGATCGCCGAGACGCCCGAGCCTGTCCGTCCGCCGCATCAGGCCGAGGTCATGGCTGCGCTGCAGCAAGGCGTCGACCCTGCGGAGATCCTCGACGCCCTGGTCAAGCGGGACATCGGCGACAAGCCGGCGGACGTCCTGACGATGGCGGCCCGACGAGAAGAGGCGCAGGCGGTCATCGACGAAGCCCGGGGGGCGCTGGGTCCTGCTGCTTCGGCCAAGCTGATGGCGCGGGAGGAAGAGGTCGCCGCCGTGCAGGTCGGCGGGTACGAGGAGGCGCTAGCCCTGGCTGGGTCCGCCCGGACGCCCGACGAGCGAGGCGAGGCGCTACGGATGGCGGTTCGCCATGCGCCGAAGCGGACGCTGCTCGACATGATCTTCCCAGAAGCGTCGCAGATAGCGGCGGCGAAGTCGGCCGAGGCGCTGATGCCGCGGGAGTTCCGTCCCGAGCAGGAGCTGACCGAACTCGAACGCGATGACATCAGGTCGAAGATTCGCCGGCGCGACAGAATCAACGTCGAGAACATGGCGAAAATGGAGAAGTTGAAGGTCGAGACCGAGGAGATTGTCCGAAAGGCGGATCGGGACAAGTCCGAGCAGAAGATGCGGACCGACCGCTATCTCGCCGACACGAAGAAGACGATCGCCCAAACGAAGAAGTATGCAGCGGAGGCGAAGGCGCTCGCAAAAGAGTCCGAGGGGAAGGTCGACTTCCTCAAGCTGCAGAAGCGACTAGAGTCGCCGATCCGGGCGCTTGAGACTCGGATCAAGTCTGCTAGAACGGAACGATCTCGACTTGTGGCGGCCCGAATCAAGGCGAAGGCGAGGGCCGACGTCGTCGCTCCGACATGGGGTTCGGAAGTCCCGCTTCACATGCGAAAGAGCATGCAGGCGCAGGTCGACGTCGAAAGGGGCCGCGCCGTCCAGGCGGTCAACGGGTACAACACGGCAATCAACAGCATCGACGAGCTGCTGCGGGACACCCTGGATCCGGCGCTTACTAGGCTGCAGGGGCTTAAGACGCACGCCGGGATCGACGCCTACCTGGGGACCTCCCCGGCGGCCGAGGACATCGAAGACGCGGCCGCCAGGACCGGGACACTTCCCTAGCCGATGGCGTTCGCCGACCATCTGGACGTCCTGCGGGAGCAGGGATTCTCCGAGCAGGAGATCCTCGAGTTCGCCGCTGAGCGCGGGTACATCAACCCGGAGACCGGGGAACTGACGGACAAGGCGCTCGCCCTCGACGACGAGGTCCAGTCCGAACCCGAACCAGCCCCGGAGCCCGAGCCGCTGATGTCGGTCCCGGAGCCCGAGCCGCTGATGTCAGCCCCGGAGCCCGAGCCCGAAGCCGTCGTCGAAGAAGTCCCCGAGGACGTCGAACCTCCCCCGACGATCGGCCGACTGCGGTCGACCCGGGTCCCGTGGTACGCCCAGCCGTCGCAGGACTTGATCGCTGTCGAGAGATCCGGCGGGTCACTTCACCGACGCGCGAAGCCCCCGGACGACCCGCGCATCTTGACCGAGGGGATCCCGCGCATCTTCCTGCCGCTGCTGCACAAGTTCGAGAGCAAGCGCCAAGCCGACGCGGCGATCTCGATCATCAAGAAGCTGCACGGGAAGGTCCCTGACCTCGACAAGTTGAAGGAGGTAAACCCCGAGCTGTTCGAGGCGCTGGTCAACTCGATCGATCGGGAAGTGTCGCTCAACGTCGCAGAAGAAGTCCCGATCGAGATGGCCGCCCGCTTGACCGCATCGGCTGCGAACGTCCTGGCCGGTGTCTATTCAATGGGGCTGCTGCCGTTCGAGGCCCGGACGCGTATCTACCAGAGGATTGCCGGCCAGAACGTCGACCCGGTCAAGACTGAAAGCATTGCGAAAATGTACGCCATGACCGAAGCCGACCTCGAGAAGATGGTCGCAAAGGTCGAGGAACTCGGGGCGCTCGGGCGCCTTGAGAACTGGCAGCGCGACGTCGATGAGAACATCATGGGCATGGTCGACATCGTGGCGTTCACCTTGGGGTCTGCGGTCGAGGACGATTCCCTTCGGATGGACCTTGGCGACCTGTTCGCGCAGCAGTTCAAGGCAGGACAGGCGTTCGGCGAGGATCTCGTCGGCGGAATGGTCGGCGGTTCGGCTGCGCTGCTTCGGAACCTGCCGACGTCCCTGACCGAGCGCCCGCTGACGACGGTCATGATGATCGCCCCGATACTCAAGGCGGCCCGTCGGCGTGGTTACGTCCCGGACAAGCTCGGGAACACGATCCGAGCGGCGGACGAGATTGCGACGACCATCGTCCGGGGCACCGAGAGCGTCGCCTCGTCCGTGCCATTCGTGGCGTCTCACGTCCTCCGGGACGTCATCGTGTCGGGCAAGGGATGGTCGCCCAAGGCTCAGGCCGGCGTGGCGTCTGCGTCGATCAGGTCGTCGCTCGGGAAGATGGGCGAGGCGATGAAGGCGGGGGACTCGATCCCTGTCCTGCCGATCGAATGGTCGGCGGCGACGCAGCGGTGGCTCTGGTCGTCGAGGTATCAGAAGGGTCTGCGGGAGCGGGAGATCGTCGACCGTGTTCTTCGGGAGCCCGATCAGGTGCGCGCCGAGATCGAGGCGATCATGGGGGAGATCAGTCGGGCGACGGAGCGGGGGGACCTGACGGCGGCGGCGGTCATGGTCGAGCAGGCTGACCTGATGGCGCGCACGCTGGACGAGCTGCGGGGCGAGTTGCCCGGGGCGGCGAAGGCGGCGGTCCCCGAGGCGGCGGCGGTCCCCGAAGTGGCGGTCGAGATACTGACGCCCCGAGAACGCAACGTCATGCGGGAGACCTTCTCGATCGGACCCGACGATCCGCGCTTCGACAAGGGGAAGCCGATCGCCGGCATCCCGGAGAAGCGACAGCGTGACGTGGTCCAGACATCGCTGTCGGAAGTCATCCCCGAAGGGGCGACGCTCTTCCACGAGACAGACGCCGCGTCGGCCGGGAAGCTGCTCGCCCGCACGGAGGACGGAACGCGCAGGCACGGCGACGTCTATGTCAGCGACAATCTCGACCTCGCGCTCGGCCAGGGCGGGAAGGGCGTCGTCCTCGAGTTCGATCCCCGCCTGGTGAACGGGAACGTCGCCCCGAAGGCCGGGGCCATGTTCGTCGAAGGCGGCGGCCGGGAGTATGTCGTCAATACCTCGGTCCCCGGATCTGTCGTGTCGATCACGGTCCCATCCGAGCGGGCGATTGCATCGCTTCGCAAGGTCGAAGGCTTGGCCGACCTGTTCGATTTCGACGGGGCGCAAAGTGTCGAGCGAGGGATCCGCATAGAACGGAAGACCCGCCGGGACATTCCGCCCCCGCCTGCCGCCGCCGCCGCCCCCGTCTCCCCGACGTCCGCCATCGAGCGGTACCGATACTTCCGCGACGAGATCCTCGAGACGGCGATGCCGGGCGAGGAGGTTCAACTGCTGGCCGGCGAACTGCTCGACGAGGTCAATCAAGCAGGACTCGGCGCGATGTCGCTGTCCGAACGGGTCCCGCTCGAACTGGCGGCCATGCACCTTGACGCCGTCGCCCGGGGCGTCGACCCGGCGGTCTTCGGCCCGGCGCATGAGCTGATGTCGACGAAGGTCGTGATCCCGATGTCGGTCGAAGCCGGCCATCCGATCGGGCTGTCCAGTGACGCCCAGGCTATGTCGAGGATTTACGCCGACAATCCCGCCGCAATGTCGACGGCGGCCGAACTTGCGACGCTGTCTCCCGAGCAGATCGACGCAGCGGCGGCGGCCGGGCGCATGGCGATGTCCGACGTCGACGCCCTCAAGAACCTGCGGAGCGTCATCGTCGAACCTGGGGACCTTCCTGTCACCTTGAAGCAGGCCAACGTCATGGCGGGGAAGGAGAAGATCCGGGCGGTCGAGGCCGAGGTCATGCCGAACCTCGACGCGCCGATCTTCGCCGAGCTGCTCGACCCGGTCGTCGACAGGATTCAGCAAACCTACCGCCCGGCGGAACTCGTCAAGGAGGCGAAGTCGCCCGGCGTGCGAGCCCTGCAGGAAGTCCAAGAAGCGGCGGGAGGTCGGCAACTGTCCAGGCGACGGGCCGCGTCAGTCGTGACGAACATTCTCCTCGAGCGGTCGGCGCAGCACATTCGGGACCCGAAGCATCGACGCCGTGTCGCCGAACGCATCGCAGCCAAGTATCCCGAGGCGACCGTTCGGGGGATCGAGTTCAAGCTGCAGGAACTCGCCGAGACGACCCTGCTCGACGAGGCCGTCGACTATCGGCTGACGGTCGGGGATCGCTCCGTGTCGTTCCTCGACGAAGCCTTCGCCGCATTCGGCGACCTCCCCGAGAAGGAGCGCCGCCGAATCAAGGCCGAAGCGATGCGACGGACTGGGTCGGTCATCGCCGCCGACACGCAGCGCCGCATGATCACGTCCGCAATGATGGACGAGGTAGAACGGGCGCGGGCGCTGGGCAAGGTCGGCGATGTGTCAGGGTTCGCCCTAAACATGGTTCGATCGGTCCTGATCAAAGACGAAGCGGCGCCGCAGCTTCTGGTCCGGTTCAAGCCGGGGGAACTTGCGGACCAGATGCGAGGGGAGAAGGCCGTCATCGTTCCCGAGCTGGTCGAGGCGCTCGACGTGTCGGCCATCGCTGCGGAGAAGATGCTTCTCGACTTCGCCAACGACGTTCAGTTCGGCTACACCGCGCCCCGCCCCGAACTGGCGACGCAGCTCCCGAAGTCGTCGATCGCCATGAAGTCCGTCCGGGTCGGCGACTTGATCGCGGAGGGAGACCTCCCGCCCATCGTCACGGCGGTCGCAAAGGGGTACGAAGAGTCGGTCGGATGGTCGCTGACTGCGTTGAAGTACGCCGAAGCGTCTAACGATCTCTGGCGGAAGATATCCCACGGCGTCAAGGCGAAGCTCACGGTCCACAATCTGCCGACCCATAAAAACAACTGGCTGGCGAACATCAGCCAGGTCGGGCTTCGTCGGGGAAAGACGCCCTTCGGCGTGGTCGCAGACCTCAAGGCGTCCGGGTCATTGTGGAAGCAGTACCGCGAAGGGAAGCTGACGGACCCGCAACTGATCGCAGACTTCCGTGCCATCGAGCAGTCGGGCCTTCTGGATACGACGCTGATCGACTTCGAGCTGGGCAATCTCGACCCGAACGAACGCCCGGGACCGCTCAAGCTGCTCGAGGAGAAGGTCACGGGCCCGGCGTATAAGTTCGGGGACAATATCTTCAAGCTCGACGAGGCGCTGCGAAACATGCGGATCCTTCGGGAAGTCGACACGGCCCTCGCCCCGGGCGAATGGATGCGGCTGGAACTGGGCCGGGATAAGACGACCTGGCTGACGAAGAACGGGCGCGGCGAATGGATGCAGACGGAGACCCAGCCGAAGCGCAGCCCGAAGTCGAACCTCGTCCTAATGGACAAGGACAAGCAGGGCAAATACTGGAAGAAGGTCGAGCCGAAGGAGGTCGACAGGCTGCTGGCTGAAGCCGCCGGAAAGCCGGCGAAGGATCTTTTCCACGACTACAGTGACGTCCCGATCTGGCTGCTCGCCCTGCGGACGTCAGGCTTCGCCGGTCTGGTCTCGCCCTTCCTTACCTGGGCCTTCAAGTCGATGGACATTCCGGGCGTCAAGCGGGGCCTCGTCGGACACCTGCTGATGGGCGACTTCCAAGTCTCGCCCCTGACCAACTCGGCGGCGGTCAGCGCACGGGCGATGGAGTCGGCGGCGGCGGCCAGTCTTCGACGTTCGGCGACGATGAACGGACTGCGGGCGAACCTGCTGGCGAGTGACGCGAACAAGCTGCGTGAGGCGCTGTCCTACATGCCGTCGGACGTCAAGACGATGCTTGTCGAAGAGGCGTCGAACCCGTACTACCTGCGATCGATGAACCTGCGGAGCGCGAACTTCGCCGGGCCGACAGATGCGCTGTTCCGCGTCGGGCTGGCCGCGTTCTACAAGTCGGCCGAGGAGCTCGATCCTGACTGGTCGGAGGATCACCTATGGCCGGTGGACGTATCGAGGAAGGAGATCCTCGACGTCGACGCCATCGTGAAGAAGCGAAAGGTTACGCCCGAAGCTGCGCGGGACATCGTCAAGCGGCGGAAGATCGCCCTGCGAATCAAGGGCGGACGCCTGGCGACGGACGAGGACCTGCTCGGACTGGTCGGCGTGGCCGGTACCCCGTTCATGGACGCCCTGGCGGCCATAAAGACAGCATCAGGCAAGCAGGAGAGCCTGAGTGTGGCCCGGGCGTTCAGAGAGTTCGGGTCGCTTCTGGTCGGCGGAACCCCTGCGACGGCCACGTCGATCATGCTGGCGGCGAGGGACGAGCGCACGGCCTGGTCGAAGCGGCGCTGGGCGCTGTCGGACGATCCGCTGCTCGAGGAGGACTTCACGCGCTGGGCTGTCCGCAGCCTGCTCGGCTGGCGCTGGCGCGACATCAACGGACTCGACGCCAAGAAGAAGTACGCCGACAAGGTCGGGAATGCGCTCAAGGCGTCGCTGTCGGACGACTTGAAGGAGACGGTCGAATACCGACAGCGCCAGATCGACGCAGCCACGGAACGGGGCGACTTCGCCGCCGTGCGCGAACTTGAGGCGGGCGACCCGTTCAAGGGCGAGAAGTCGCAGGAAGAAGAACTAGATCGGCTCGACCAGCTCAATGCGTGGATCGACGACGAGGTCGAACGCTCGACGGCCGATTATGGGAAGATCCTCGAGATCATTCATGGACGCCAGAAGAAGAAGCGAGGGGACACGACCGTCCGGGTCCGGGTTCCAGACCAGCCCGGCCAGATCACCTATACACGACCATCACCATAGGATCAGACCATGCCAGCCACTGACGTTACGAAGCTGCAGCGGGCCGACAAGCCGCTCGTCAACAACCAGACCGCATTCAATCAGCTTGCTGCGAACGCAGTCGCCGGTGTCGCCGAGGATCTGTACACGGATCTCGCGACGTTCTCCGACGTCTGCAACGCGACGGGCATCCTGATCAGCAACAACTCGGGGGCCGACGCGTTCTTGAAGGGCGCCGCCGGGGCGCCGGCCGGGGCGGGCATTCTGATCCCCGACGGCGGGAACCTGTACCTCGGATGGGACAATCCCGGGACGGGCGTCCTCTTCCTCGAGAACAGCGGGGCCGTCGACTTCATGGTCTTCCGGGTCTGATGGGGGAGGTCGTCCAGATGCCGCCGCTGCAGGTTCAAGGGCTTGCGCCGAACCTGTCCTGGGACGAGGTCCTGCGGGGTAGCGGGTACGACTCTGTCGCCGATCTCCCCGAGTCCGTGGCGCTCAACGTCGAGCGCATGGCGCAGCATATGTTCCAGCCCTTGCGCGACGAGCTGGGGTTCGGGCTGACGGTGCTTGCCGGGGGCGGGGTTCGGTCTCCTGCGATGAATCGGCGGGTCGGCGGGGCGAAGGCGTCGAAGCATATGATCGGCGTGGCGCTCGACCTGCGGGCGTCTACGGAGCGGCGGACCCTGCAGATATACGACGCGGCGAATGAGCTACAATCGCAGGGGCGGATCCCGGTCGGGGGCCTGGCGCTGTACCTTCGGAAAGACGGCGGGGTTCGCTTCGTACACGTCGACGCCCGTGGCCTGGCCGGCGGTCGCCGGGCCCGTTGGAACGGCGGCGCCCGGAAGCTGGCGCTAGCATGAGGGAAGTCGTCGCCGGTCTGGGGCTGATGGTCCTGTTCGGCGGTCTGACGCACCTGTCTGTCGAGATTGTCGTCGCCCAGGAAGAGCGAGACGAGGCGGTCGCGGCGGCTATGCGTGCGGAAGAGGCTGCGACGTCGGCGGAATGGCTGGCCGTCGAAGCTGTCGCCCGGCGGGACACGGTCTGCGCCTGCACCTATGATCTGCAGGAGGACCCTATGGCGAACCACCTACGCCACGCGGCGGCGATCAACTGCAGGCGATGCCAGATCCTGTCTGTCAACGGGCCGAGCAATGAGTGACGGCGTCAACCTGCTCGGCATGGTCGCCGACTATGGCGGGATAGGTCTGCTCGCCTTGTACCTGGCCGCCGCAGCTCGGCGGGGCGAAACGAAGATGGACGGGCTCGTCGAGAAGTTCCAGGCGCAGATCAGCGAACTCGAGACGAAGCGGGACGCCGACGAAGAGCGTCTTCGGGTCCGATACGATCAGACGATCGAGAAGCTCGACGAGGAGCGGCGGGCTATACAGGAAGGCATGGCGACGGCTATTACAGAAGGGATGGCCGAAATGCGGGCGCACTGCAAGGTAAAGAAATGATGGACGTCGCAGCGAAGGCGGGGGGCATTGTCGGCGGTATCTTGGCCGCCGGGGCGCTGGCTGCGGTTCTTGCGGTCGGGTCTGGCCAGGTCCCTTCGGCGGCTGACTTGCGCCGGGTCGAAGCGAAGGCCGAGAAGATCGGAGCGATGGAGGTCGACGTCGCAGTTCTTCGTCAGCGTATCGAGACCATCGAGAAGACGACCGGGCGCATCGAGGAGGCGCAGGCCGTGTACCATCGGGAGATTCTAACCGCCCTGGAGCGTCGCCATGATTAGCGCATTGAGGTCCGCATTCGGTTCTCGTAAGTTCCTCGCCACCTTGATCGGGGCCGTCGTCGTAGCGGCGGGGTCCGCCCTTGGCCTGTCGGAAGATCAGGCGACGAAGATCGCCGGGATGATCATCGCCTACGTCCTGGGTCAGGGTATCGCTGACGTCGGGAAGGAACGCACGCAGGCGAAGATCAAGGCGGCGACGAAGGCGCTGTCGGTCGAGGTCGAGGACTTGGGCCCCGCCGAGAAGGCTGCTGCGCTGCGTGAGGCCGCCGGCGAGTAGTGCCGACCGCCTGCGAGAAGCTGTCGACGGATGCGTGCTTGTGTACCGACGCCGACGCCTTCATCGCTATGGCATCGAAAGCCCGCATGGTCTCGGACGGCTCCTGCGTGGTCGT
>Ga0209349_1001502_pt1 | contig 11506 bp, 13 predicted proteins | sample ETNvirnome_2_130_FD_184067 | JGI IMG/M metagenome (GOLD analysis project Ga0209349, IMG submission 184067) | Marine viral communities from the Pacific Ocean - ETNP_2_130 (SPAdes) (version 2) | ecosystem: Environmental > Aquatic > Marine > Oceanic | place: Pacific Ocean | collected 2013-06-22
CATAACAAATAATAGTATTATGGGTTTACAAGTCGTCAGAAATGTTGCAACATCGTTGGCAGTAACAGCAGCAGAAGCAAAATTGTATATGAAAACCAATTATGGTACTGATGCTAATGAAGATAATATTGTCGAGGAATTGATTTATTCAGCTCAGCGTTTTCTTGAAGATATGGGTGGTTTTTCTATTGCTTCAAGTACATGGAAAGCATGGAGTGATAGACCTTGTGATTTGCGTGAATTTATTATTCCGATGCAGCCAATTATCTCGATTCAATATGTTTACAGAATTGATGACATTGGAACTGAAACAGCTTTGACACTAAATACTGATTATTACAAAAAAGGTCTGACTGATTTAACATTGTTTTTCTCTGCTGATAGTTCAGACGGTGTTCCACGTGGCGGTAATGTTGCAAATTATTATCCTATTCGTGTTGAATACACAGCAGGTCATGCAACCGTACCAGATGACTTGAAAATTGCAGTTATGACACTTGTTGCTGAAAATTATATAAATAGAAAAGATACAACGATGACAGGTATTCAAATCGTTCCACATACAGCGATTCAGAAAACAGCGGGTTATTGTAGACAAAGAATATTTTAAATGGCGAAAGATTACGTTGACATAGGACATTTAAATAACAAATTAATTGTTAAATCAGTTAATCCAACAACTGATTCAGGTGGTGGTGCAACTGAAGGAACGCCAACAACTGTAACAACAATTTGGTGCAATATTAAACCAATGACAGGCAACAGAGCTTTAGAATTTGCTCAAATAACAAATGGCAAACCCTATGAAATAGTAATTAATTACCCGATTGGTGATTTCACGATTGATGAAACTAATATATTAACATTCGACAGTAGAATATTAACTGTTCATTCTGTTGTACAAATTGACGAAAGTTTAAAACAATACAAAATTATTGCTTATGAAAAAGTTTAGATTATTATTTTTAATTGCTTTGTTTCCATTGCTTGCATTTAGTCAAAACAACAAAACTGATGTTGTTGTATTTACCGACTTAGCTATTGCAGATAGCTCTTCAGCAGCCTTGACAACTTCAAGGGAATATTATAACTCTGTCCATGTTTCTTGGACTACGGCAGGTGGAACGCTTAATGCTACGGCTGAGATTGAAACATCAAATTATGCAGACAGCTTGTTTGTTGATTATGCAGCAAATATGTCATTTACGCTTGATGCTGCATCGGGTTCAAGGATATTTTCATTCGGTGGTCCGACAAATACTGCTGGTAGTAAATATTTTAAGCTGAAAATTATTGATAACGCTTGTACGGGTGCAGTGATTCAGGCAAAGTGGACAAGAGAATCGGTAAGATAAAATTATGGGTGGCGTAAGAATAGAAACAGAGGGATTAGCTGGTGTTTTAAGAAATCTTGATTTGACTAATAAGAAAATAAAAACAGAAGTCAGAAATGAGATTATTAAAGCAGCTATGGATACTGTTGCCGATGTTAAAGAAGACCCTGTTTATCCAAAAGACACTGGGAGATTAAAGGCTTCATTTACATTTTTTCATTCAAGACGCAGGTCAAAATCTTATAAAGATGAAGATGGAAATACATTTATTTCAACATTAAAAGGATTAAGAATAGCACCAGGCGAATTATCAGCAGCAGTAGGAACAAATGTTGATTATGCTGAATATATTGAGTTTGGAACAAAAACACGTTCACATCGTTTTGGACATCATAAATTAACAAATGCTTTTGAGAAACGACAAGACGAATTATTAAAAACATTAAGAAAAATGTTTTCAGGGAAATCAACAGCATTAGTGAAATTATAAATAAATACGGATAAGTTATGGCTATGACTTTGCCAGATTGGACAGTAATAAAAGAAGCATTTTACACTCAGTTAAATGGGAATGTTGGTGCGACTGTTTACTCAGCTGTCCCACATAACGCTTCATATCCTTATGTAGAAATTTCAGATGTAACAGGTTTTGAAGATTCAGCAAAAGACACTTTTATATTTAATTCAACTTGTGGTATTGAAATAGTAACAGCTTATAAAGGTCAAGGAAGTCAAAAACAAATGAATGATATTGCAAGTTCAATTATTTCAATAATGCGAGCATCATTTTCGGGATATGTTGCAATTACAGGTTATAAAATTATAGCAATGTCAGTTGATAACAATTTTAACATTACAGACGAAACAGACCAAAATAAAATATTTAGAAAATTATTAAGATTCAGATATATTGTAGTTCAAAATTAAAAAATTAAAAAATTAAAAAATTATGGCTTTAAAGAACGGAACAGACATTCAACTGCGCATCGCTGGAACATGGGTCGCAGCCGAAACAGACACCTCGCTTTCGATGGCAGCCGATATGTTGGACGCCACGACAAAGTCAAGCACTTCAGCAGCAAAAGAATATTTAGCTGGAGAAACAGGTGGAACAATTACAGTAACAGGACTTTACGACCCTGCACAAGTTCAAGGTGGAAATGATGTTATTACATTGCTTCAACTTCGAGCTTCGGTTGCAATCGTATGGGGTGAAGCAACAACAGCAGTAAAATTATTTACTTGTTCAGGTCTTATTTCTGGCGTGACTGTAAACGGACCAAAAAATGACGTTGCAAGTTATTCAGTAGACATTCAAATTACAGGTGTTGTTGTAGAGGATTCAATTTAAAAATTAAAACGATATGGCTTTAAAAACAGGAACAGATATTCAATTAAAAATTAACGCTTCGTATATAGCAGCCGAAACTGATACGTCAATGAGTATGGCTGCCGATATGCTGGATAAGACCACAAAATCTTCGGCATCTGCTGCTAAAGAATACATGGCAGGCGAAACGGGCGGAACGATTACGGCAACTGGATTATATGACCCATCGCAAACAATGGGTGGAAATGATATAATCGCACTATTGCAAGCGAAAGCATCAGCGACAGTAATATGGGGTGAAGGAACAACAAACGTAGATTTGTTTTATTGTACTGGATTAATTTCAGGTGTAACAGTAAACGGTCCGAAAAACGATGTAGCTTCATACTCGGTTGACATTCAATTAACGGGAGTAGTTAACGAAACAAAACTTTAAAAAACGATGGTAACAATAAAGCACAAACTGAAAACCTACAATTTTTTGTTTACCATCAATGCTTGGTTTATTTGTTGTGATGAGTTGAAATGCGAGTTGCATGAACTTGGTGAAATTGATAATGAAATGGATTTATTAATCAACCTAATTTATGGTGCTTACATTAATGCTTGTCTTACGAAAAAAAAGAGTATTAAATTAACAAAAGATAAATGCGAGAAACTAATTCGTAACATGAAAAAAAGTGATTACGATAAGCTAACTGAGGCTATGTTACAGGCAAAAATTCAGGGCAGGACGGTGGGGGAAATGATGAACGAACAGAAGAAAGAAAAGTAATTTGGAATGATTTATTTTCTTTTGCTGTTGGTGAACTTGGACTTACTAAACAAGAGTTTTTAAATTTAAGATGGGATGAATACAACTGGAAAAGCAAAGGTTACTTTAAACAACATGAACGGGATTTTGAAAAATATCACTGGGTTGTTTGGAATCTTATGCAACCACATCAGAAAAAGGGAAGTGTAAAACCATTTAATAAATACCTGGAAAGTTTAAAACCAAGACCAAAACTGACAGAAGAACAAAAACAAGAAAAGAATAAAGCAGCATTATATATGCGAAAAAAGTTTGAAAAAACACAACGATACAGAGATAGTTTAAATGGGTAGAATAGGCGAGATATTTGTAAAGTTTACAGCCAAAACAAAAGGCTTAGACAAGGGCATTGATAAATCTGAAAAAAAGCTCAAATCCTTTGGTGGTATTGTAAAAAAACTCGGTACTTCACTTGCTGGTGTTTTTGCTGTTAGTGCTATTACTCGTTGGGCCACGCAAATGGTTCGCTCTGTTATTGAAATCGAAGCAGCATTTACTAAACTTGAAACATTAGTTGGGTTAACAAATAGTCAAGTTGAAGGGATGAAAGACCAAGTTGAAGCACTTTCAAGGGTCTCAGGTCGCAGTACACAAGAGCTTGCTGATGCGCTGTTTACTGTTACGTCTGCTGGTCTTCGTGGTGCTGAAGCACTTGAGGTATTAGAGCGTTCTGCAAAAGCAGCAGTTATTGGTCTTGGTGATACAAAAGTTATCGCCAAATCATTAACCGCTGTAATTCAGGCGTATGGTTCTGAGAACATAAATGCTGCCAAAGCAACAGAAACATTAATTGCCATTGTTCGTGAGGGTAATCTTGAAGCATCAGAACTTGCACCCACGTTAGGTCGTGTGATTGGTATTGCTGCACAGCTTGGTATTTCATTTGAAGAGGTTGGTGCAAATATAGCAACATTTTCAAGGCTTGGTGTTAATTCTGCTGAAGCTGTTGTGGGATTACGTGGTGTAATGAATGGACTTTTAAGCACTTCGCCAGATGTTGAAGATGCGCTTAAAAGTGTTGGTATGACGCTTGCGGGGTTAAGGCAAGAAGTAAAAGAAAAAGGTCTTGCAAAAGCAATGGTTGGTCTTGTTGAGGCGTTCAAGGGTAATGAAATCGGACTAAAAGCAGTGATTCCAGATGTTCGTGCTTATGCAACAATTCTTGGTACTGCTGGCGCACAGTCAGAGGAATATTTAAAAATCGCTAAAAACATAATTAAAGAACAAGAACTTCTGGATGCTGGTTTTAAAAGAACTTCTGACACAACAAAACAAGAATTTACTATTGCCATTAATAGCCTTAGGCTAACATTTCAGAAACTTGCAATATCAATACTTCCTGTATTGACTGAACTAATAAATGTTTTTACAAAAATAGTATCTATTATTAAAAACATTCCTGCGCCAATCAAACAGGCTGTGATTGCTTTTACTTCTTTAAGAATTTCACTTTCTGCCGCAGTCAGTGGCTTTAAAAAACTTATTGTTTTTGTTCCAAAAGCAATCGCTGCAATTAGGGCTTTTGCTATTGCAACAGCAACAAATCCACTTGGTCTTTTATTAACTGGAATTTCGGCTGTTGTCGCTGCTTTAGTATTTTTTAGAAAAAGAACAAAAGACGCACAAAAAGCCGATGAAGATTTTGAAAGTCAAATTTCCAAAACAAATGAAGCGTTAAGAAGGCGTGAAGAATTACTTGGTAGTCTTCGTAAATCTTATGAAAAGCTAACAACAAAAGAATTAAAAACACACTTAAAAGCGCTTGAATTAGTAAGGGCGAAGCAAAAAGAATTATACGAAGGGAAATTAATATTAAATCAAGCAACATTAGATGAAATACAAAATCTTAGTGATAGAATAAATCTAATTACTTCATTAATCGCAGAAAGAGAAAAAGAAACAACTCAAGCAACAGATTTAATAAGTCAAAAAGAAAAAGAACTTGAAAAAATAAATGAAACTGTTGCTTCAACTGAGAATGAAATTGCAGCAAGGAATAGAAAAGCAATAGCTATTCAAAATGAAATCAATAGATTGAAAGAGCTTGGAACATTGAAAGTCGAGGAAGAAACCAAAGAATCCAAAGAATTTGGTATTACAGCACCAGGACTTGCTGATGCTGAACGTGGTACTGAAAACATGACATCATTAATGGATGGACTCGGGGAAAAGGCTTTTGAGGTTGGCAATGCTTTTGAATTATTCAAAGACCAAGTAACACAGGGACTTGGTGAAAGCGAAGCAGGGTTGAAAGACTTTGTAAAAGAAACAGGCAATGCAGCAAGAAAAGTAATTCGTATTTGGATTGCTCAGAGTGTTGCAAAAGTTGTTGCCGATGCACTTGCTAAAACACCACTTCCATTTCCTTTGAATATTGCTTTCGGTGCTGTTGCTGGTGGTGCTGCTGCTGCTTTGTTTAATTCAATAGTTCCTTCTTTTGCAGGTGGTGGATTCGTTCCACAACCAACCCTTGCGATGGTTGGCGATGCGCCTGGTGGTGAATTTGTATTTAATCAATCACAAATGAAATCAATGTTTTCCGGCAAACAAGAACTAACTGCTCGAATCGGATTTGATGCAATCTATTTATCAAACAAAAAACACGCTGAATTTTTAAATAGAACAACTTAATGGCATACGGCGAAAAATATAAAATGGAATTTGAATCATGGGACGGTGTTTCATGGGTGATTTCAATTCTTAAACTTAATTACGCTGGTTCGTCAAATGATATTAACGCAGGTCGTGAGCCTTTTAAAATAACGTGGGGTGGTAAGGATGATTATTTTAAACCATTACACGGTTCTGAATGTTTATTAACATTAATGTCTGAAAGTGATTATAATTTTATAGATTTACATACCAATGATGGTCGTGGTGTAAAAGTTGTTATTACCCGTGCAGGTTCAACATATTGGAGTGGTTTTGTTTTGCCTGAAAAATTTAGTGAGCCACTTGTCCCACCACCTTATCCAGTTGTTATTCGTTGTTCAGACCAACTTGGAACTTTAGATAATTACGATTATGCAATACGTTCAGACCAAGTAATTAACAGAATACCTTATTTTGGTGAAGCAACAATGATGGCTTGTATATCTGAAGCACTGCAAAGAACAGGATTAGAATTAAATATTCATTCAGCAAATAACTTGTTTGAAACAAACATGGATAAAGCTGATACTGATGACCCATTTGCTCAAGCGATAATTAATCAGAATCGTTGGCTTGGTGAAAACTTACAATACATAAACTCAGAAACAGGACTTTATGAACCAACGGACTGCAAAACTGTTATTCATGACATACTTTCTGTTTTTGGTGCAAGAATATTCCAACGTGATGGTGTTTGGTGGATAACAAGAATAAAAGAACAGGAAGCAGCGATGGATTACAGGGTGTTTACATATCTCGGAGTTTATTCATCTAACAGTTCAATAAATCCAATATTGACATTAACAGACGCTTCGACAGACCCTGCAAGTGTTTATATAAATCATTCATCTTCATTTGACACTATTGATAGTTATAAGCAATTAAACATTGTTCAGGAATACGATAAGAAAACGAACATGATTATCGGTGGTCAATTTCAATCATGGGAAGTTGATAACAAAGGAACTTTTACAAATTGGGTTCGTGAACGAATACCACAAAGAGGAACAGAAATATTTGTTCTTAATCGTGGCTTTACATTAAGACCAACAAATATAAGAAGAAATTATAGGGAGTTAAATACACCATTAGGATATAAAGAAACTGAATCAAATCAATATATATTAATAAAAGGTGAATTTCAAAATACACAATATTTACGTTCTAATCAAATAACAGTCGAGCCAGGTGGGTTTTATGGTCATTGTGCATTTTCTGGATTTTCATATAATGATGGTACAAAAAAGGGCGATGCTGATGATATTAAAATTCAGCTTAGAGTTATAAAAGGTAATTATTTTTGGACTTTTGAAAACAAATCAAGTACTGGAAGTGCTAAGTTTGGTGCATGGTTTAAGAATGAACAAAAATTTGTAACATTTTCACCAACAATACCTACTGGAGAATTACCATTTTCTACTTTTGAATTTTCATTTGACCCGATACCTGATATTGAAACCGATGGAACGGCAACAATGGAACTTAGATTGTATGCTTCTGAAAATGGTTCTGTTTTTGATGATATTATAATTCAGTTTATTGGTCAACGTGGTTCAAAAACACCGATAAGAGAAATTGCAAGTGTTAAAGATATTGTTAATGAAAACAGCACTTTACAGATGCCAAAAAAAGAATTAAAGTTTGGTGACATATTAACGCTTGGACTTGTCGGAACACGAACAGAAAGAACGTCAACACAAATAAGAATTAAAAACAGTTGGAACACTTACAATGGTTATATAAAATATGCAGATTCAGCACTTTCACTCTCTACGCTTTGGTTAAAAAAGGGTGATGCCGATGAAGATACTTTAATAAATCATTTAGCTCAAAATATTGTTGAGGTTCGGTTGCTTCAAAAAGAAAGGGTGATGTGCGAAATATTAGAACGCAATCAAAACACAATGTCTTTTTTATCAACTGTAAAAGACACTGAAAATTTTGATAAGTTTTTTATTTGGGACACCGTAACATATCAACCAAAATCAAATATTTGGAATGGTACAATGTTAGAAATCCTAAACCCTGACCAACCTGATTATAGAATCACTGAAGCTGATGAAGATTTCAGAATAACAGAAGATGGCGATTTTAGAATAGTTGATTATTCTAATGCTTAAAAAAAATGAAATATGGCTAATCAAAAGATAACAGAATTAACACAACAATCAGGAGTAAACACAAATGACTGGATTGAATTAGCAAACAGTGATACTAATATTTCCAGGCGTGTTGCATTAACAACTTTTATGCTCAGTAATTTAGAAAACAATACTTGGTTTACTGCTGATGATTTTGATGGTAATACAGTTAATATTTTAAAAATCACTGAAGAAAGCACTATTCAATTTGGAATGCCTGTCGAAATCTCAAGTTTATATATTCAACCCGATTCAGGCGAAGTTACGATAGTTGACCAAGCAGTTACTTCACAATCAACAAACGGCACGACAATCGGTTTTCGTATTAATGTAGCTGCTGAACTTGTTTGCAGTTTTATTGCAACATCTCAGGGAACTGGTGGAATAACTAATAAAAGAATGTTTTTACCTGATAATAATTATATTGATTTCGGTACTGGAAACGATGGGAAAATATATTCAAACGGTACTGATACAATTTTTGATGTTCTTGGAAATAGCTTAATATTAAAAAATAATGGCACTGATAATTTTGTTTATGATTCAACTTCGTTTCTATCAAAAGATAATAGTAAATTCAGAATCGGAACGGGTGCAGACACTCAAATATTTCACGATGCAAGTAATACAATAATAAATCATGACGGAACTGGTAACTTACAATTTCATGACAACAGTACATTAATTTGTGAATTAATTGCAACAGGACTTGAATTTCAAGATAACAAAGCATTGATTCTTGGTACTGGTAGTGATTTATTTTTCTATTTCGATGGCACTGATACTGTCATGCGAGCCGTTGCGGGTGATATTTATATTGACGCTATTGCAAAAACAGAAGTTCAGGTTTCAAGTTCAACGATATTACATATTGATACTAATGGTCTTGTTTTACAAACTGCTAAAAAATTATATTTTGATGGTGGTGGTAATACTTATATTCAGCAAGCAAATTCTGATGTACTTTTATTTTATGTAGGTGGACAAGAGGCTTGCAGAATGGTTGAAGATGGAAATATTGCAGCAATTCATTTACCAGAAATAACAACACCAACACCAATAGCAACAATGGGCGCAATATATACAAAATCAGATAATAAACTGTATTTTCAATCTGGTGATGGAGTTGAACACGAATTAAGTTTTGCAGCACCATAAACCGAAAAAACCAAAAAAATGAAAGCACTGAAAAACAAAAAATTCGAGTTTATAAAACTCAGTAAAAATGAAAATGAAAATGATTTTAAAAATGCAATTCTTTTCATGGTCCGCAAAGGCGATACAAAAGGATTTAATTTTGGAATGATTGAAAAAAGAATGGATTTAATTGATAGTTTAAAAGCGTGCAAAGATGAGATTAAACTTGAAAAAGCTGATTGGAAACACTTAAAAGAAATAGCAGAAAATTCGACATGGTTCGAGGGTGTTGAAATTGTTTCAGACAACGCAATGAAAGAGATATTTGAAATGTTAAAACAGATAAAAAATATATTATGAAAAAACTACTTATTTTATTAATTGGATTACTTGCTTTTTGGGGTGCAAATTCTCAGGTAATACGACCAGCTTATAGTTTAACGCTTTGGGATTTAACCGTACTAAACAACATGACTGTTGCGGGAACGCTAACTGTTGACACATTAATTTCAACGGGTGGTGGCTCGTTTGCTGATGATGTAAATGTTACGGGGAAACTTGGAGTTGGGAGGATTCCCACAGCTTATCCTTTAGAGGTTGCGGGAAATATTAGAGCTGTATCGGGACATGTATTATTTTCGGCAGGTTATGGGGCTGTGGATATGATAGAAGCTCAATATGGATTTTATCCAAGAGATGGGAGTGACCAATTGACCATAAAAACAGCTAATACAGTGAGAATGCTCATTAATAGTACTGGTAATGTAGGAATAAATGATGTTACTCCATCTGAAGGAACGCTAACAGTTGGTGGTACTGGGTATTTTTCAGACATACTAACAACAAACGGATTGGTAGTTAAGGTATATACTACTAATGTAAGTAATCCACCAACTGATGCTGAACTGGATGCTGCTTTTGGTACTCCCGCAACTGTAGGAACAGGATGGAGTGCTATTATTGATGACAATGCCGGAGGTGTGAATATCTACAGGGTAGTGTCATCAGGAACTGTATGGGGTATATTCACGGCTGTAATTGCACTATAAGAAATTTAAAACAATAAAATTATAAATACTATGAAAAACGGAAAGCTAAAACAGGCAATAATAATAGCTTTAATTACCGTACTAACACCAATATTTTTCGGAGCGATTTGTTTCGGACAAGTGCAAAACTCTGAGATAACTGCTTCTTTGAGTTCGTTTTATCCACTCGGCGAACAGTACGTAAAAACAAATACAGCAGTAACTTCGGGAACTTTAACAATCGGCAAATATTATGTAATTGGCAATTTTGTTGCTGGTGATAACTTTACAAATATTGGTGCTTCGTCAAATGCTTCAGGCGTAACATTTAAAGCAAGTGGCACAACTCCGACAACATGGACAAACGGAAGTTTGTTAGCAGAAACATATTATCAAGAAGCCGATATCGGACCAGCTTCTGCACACGGAACGAACAACGGTGCTTTTCCTGCACTCGGTCAAAACGACCCAGCCGCCTTCAACTATTATGAATTTGACGGTGCTGCTACAAGAGGAAGGATTACAGACAATGCAAAGATACAAAACATTTGGGAAGATGGTGGTTATGCTGGATTCTGGATTTATCCAAAGAGTGATGGAGAAGGTAATGAGGGCAATATGATTGAAAAGGTAACATGGAACTTTTATGTGTTGGCAGAAAACGCTAATTATGTAAAACTCAGATTTTACTATTTCTTTTCTGGTAGTGATGGCTATTGGACAACTGATGCTGCTGTAATACCCTTAAATGCGTGGAGTCATGTAGCGATAACTTATGATAGTGGTGCTATTATCAATAATCCTACAATAACTGTTACAACAGCTGCAGGAATAGCAACTGAATATACAGTTGGAAGTGGACTAACTGAAGGTGGTAGTGGGCCGACAGGCACAAGAGATACAGATGTAGGTTCGAGTATAACTCTTGGAAATGGAGCTGGTATTGGGAATACATGGGATGGCTACATTCGAGGCGTTCAGCTTTTCAACTACGTGCCAAGTTCAGGCGACCAGACTTTTTACTCAGACATTTTGAACGCTCCGAAGTTTGCGGATATTGGTGCTACTTC
>Ga0209349_1001506_pt1 | contig 11489 bp, 13 predicted proteins | sample ETNvirnome_2_130_FD_184067 | JGI IMG/M metagenome (GOLD analysis project Ga0209349, IMG submission 184067) | Marine viral communities from the Pacific Ocean - ETNP_2_130 (SPAdes) (version 2) | ecosystem: Environmental > Aquatic > Marine > Oceanic | place: Pacific Ocean | collected 2013-06-22
ATCCCAAGCTTTTAATTCCTGTGTTGCGAGAAACGTTTAGCGATGATCACACAATCGATGTCGACAACCAGATGCACAGTACGCGCGGCGAAAGAGAATATGCCTATTTTGAGGGGCGCATGGATTCAGGGATAGAATTTGAAAAAGAAGTATTAGAATTAGAACCACCTCGAAGCTTTCAAGACTACTTGACCCGGTGGCTCCCCCAAATTAGCCGCCGCGCCGTACGACGAGCACAACCGGTTACCAAATATTCCAGTATGAACCAACCACCGGACAGGCTAATCCAGCGTCAGTCTGTTTCTTTAGCAAAGCAGCTGGAAGATCGAATAAAAATCCCACAATATCCGCCTGAGGCACTTAAATATTTTGGGATCGAGGGCGCTTATCCGCAAAAGGACGCACCTCCACAAGTTAGGAATTTTTTCAATAAGTTAATGGAGCTTGAAAAATACGGGGCCCAGTTCTGGGACACTCACCGGGATAATGTTATGATGAGGCCATTAACGAACGAAATAGTCGTTTCAGATGTCGGATTATTTAAACAGCCTAAAGAAAGATAAGATATTATTCCAATAACAAATACAAAAACTATTTACCGTGAGGAATCTATTATGGATGAAAATATCACCAAAGAACCTATTGAGGCGCATGTTAACACTTCCTCTATCGAAAGCCTATTGCAACAATCTAATGCCAAACTTCAAGCAATTGGACAAAGCATTGATTTTTTGGCAGCAGTCATGACCGGTCTGGATCCTGACCAAATCGCCCTTGCTGGCGAAGTAGATCCTACTTCCTTTAAATCTGCTGCAAATATACCCGCATTGAGGGCGCCGTCCAAAGTAGATGAAAAAATGATAAATATTAGTACCGCATTATTAGAAGAAATTATTGAAGAAGCCATTATTGAAGAAATTAAAGGAGCGAAGTAATGAAGATTAGCAAGCAGAGACTAACTGCCATTATCAAACAAGAGCTTAAAGAGATTATTGATCTTCCAAGCGACTTATCCACCCCCGCAGGACCCGAAGAACTGCGAATGGACGAACTATCTAAAAGTTGGGAGAAACTGATTACCGATCGGATATTAGATGGCGAGACTGGCATTTGGTCAAATACCGAAGTGGTCGATCCGGTCGACGGAGAACGAAAGCTACTAGACGAGTTCCTTGCTATTCTTGGAAACTATGTCGTTAGCGACGAGGTCGACGAGGGAGCTGCCCGGGATTTAGTAAAAAGCATCGCGAATCAAATATCCGACAATCTGATTGAGCCCAGCCCTCACGAGTGGGGTATCCCATTGCCCAAATGGGAGAATATGCCCGGATTTGAACCCCAAGACGACTTATCAGGGTTTGGAGACGAAGATTAAATGAAACTCACCAAACAAAGACTAAAAGAGATTATTAAGGAAGAGCTTTCAAGACTTAACGAACTTGGAGAAGATCCCGGAGGGGTATGGGTAGTTGAGAAGACTGGAGTTCCTTCTGACGAGAGGTATTTGCATCCCAACCATTCTTGGGGTCCTCTCTTCGATAGCGACGGCGATGGTACGCTTGATGCTCTTGTATATGGAGACAGGGATGAGGCAGCTAGATATATGGTTGCCAATGGAATTTCTACCGATAATCTTCCTAGGCCATCGTTTTATAGTGATGATGACTTAGATAATCTAGGGGTACAAGAAGAGCCCACGCTACACCTCAGAGGCCCGACAGAAGATCCATGGAAACTTAAAAAGCGCCTTGGGATTGGCGGAAGCGTACATGATCGTCTTGGTGGTCCTCGACACAGGGAAAAAAAATAGATGAACTTAACCAAACAATTCCTGCAGCAACTCGTAAAAGAGGAGCTTGAAGTCATTCTAACTGACGACGAGGCTGTGGAGATGTTCGGGAGCCAGCTTAAAGAAAAGCGAGGCTTTGGCGAAGGCGAGCCGGCAGATGATGAATGGTCCAAAAAGAAGGTTATCGTCGTAGAAGATGAAGGAGAACAACTAGAACTTCCAGGTATGGAGATGCCATCTGTATGCGAGCCTGCAGACGGCGTCGAAGATTTAAGTTCTCAGCTAGCTCAGATGGTAGTTGATTCTGGGATGCCCCCAGAAGAACTTAATGATTTAATGGGCCTTATTTATGATAAAGTAGCCACTGATCTAGAAGACATTGGCATTGAGGACGAAGATGATTATCGACGCACCACTATGGGCTTCATGGAGGCCCTGAAAGCACATACGATCAATATTTTAGCAGAGTGGCAACCGCGGCGAACTCCCAGCGGCGCCTGGGTAGGCCCCACAGGGACCCTCGACATGGATGCAGTCGAAGAACCAGATGAGCCCGAAGATGATGAAGAGCTCAAATCTATTAGAAAAGACCCGAAAGCCATCGAAGCCGATAGAGATAAGTTGTTGAATTTATTAGATCGATACAAAAACCCTCCGCAGGGCACCACAACCGTGGCCCCTCCCGCGCCGATGCCGACACGCGAAGAGCCTTGGATACCCCCTTCGCGCCGGCCTAAGAGAGAGCCCGCAAGGGTACCGGTTGATATTCCAGTAGGATCCGATCCGGCCCAGTGGCGAGGTCTCCCGACTGGAGGCGAAGATTTAGAGTATACTGGTGAACCGGTTCTTACGCCGGAAGATGTAACGGCTTTTCTTAAACAACTTCGCAAAGCACGAGGTGAAGAGCTTGAAGAAATAATCAAAAAAGTTAAAGGCGGCTACAAGGTTTATCCAAAATCTGGTGGCAAAGCGCTTTCTAAAAAGCCCAAATCAAAAAAAGCTGCCCAAAAGCAGCTAGCAGCGGTGGAAATCAGTAAAAAGAAGCGAGGCAAAAAGAAATGAAAACTATAGAACTTATAAAAACTCTCGTAGAGCAAGAACTTAAAGAGATAGATGGAGGTATTATGGATCCTGGAATGGTTCCATTTGTGCCCCACCAGCAGCCAGCGCAAGACACAGCCAACGATCGCGGAGAGCCAACAGAGACAGATGAACTTTATAAGGTTGCCCTAGAGGCCAGATTAGCCACTGAGAGGCTCGTAGCGGCCCTAAAGCACCCCATCTATGACGAGGCCTTTACGAACGCCTTCAAGGCCACTGCGGCTCTTAGAGACACTCTAAACGCCCTCGAGGCTGTGGGTGCCCAACCCAAGGCCGAGGACCGAGTAGTGGCCCCGTCGAAAGAGGAACAACCTTTGAGCACGGGATTTGGTACCAAGCATATGCCTATGACTTACACCGGAGATAATGTATGATAAATTTAATAGGAGTTAATCATGGGTGATTTTGATTTTGTAGAACACTATGGAGAAGCCGTTGAGGCTAATAGTGAAGAACTGTTGCCTGAAAATGAGGCCGCTTCTTCGCTTAACTGCGCTTTTGTTGGAGTCGGCGGGGGCGGAGGCAAGCTAGCAAAGGCCTTCTTAGATTTGGGCTTTAATAAAACGCTCTTAATTAATACCACCCCAAAAGATCAGCCAGAAGGCATTGATTCAAAGCACCTAGTTTTAATTCCAAATGCTGACGGCGTCGGAAAAGATGTCGATAATGGCAAGGTTGTTTTAGATAATGCCAGCGCTGTTGTAGAAGATGCATTAAGAAACAAACTAGGTGCTGTAGATTGGTTATTTGTTCTCGCCGGCGGCGGTGGAGGAACAGGAAGCGCGAGCACCGCTCTTGATCCTGTTTTTGAACGTTATCTTAAATCAGTGCAGGCTGGCGGTAAAGTTATTTATATTGTTTCATGGCCCTCGGCACAAGAACTATTAAATCCAACCATTGGAAAGAATGCGCTTTCGCTATTAAATGGTGTTTCGAAAAAGCCACATATTCTTTTGGATAATGAAAGACAGATTAAGTTACTAAGAGGCAAAGTGGGAATGCTGAATATGTATCCTGTTGCAAATACTGCTTTTGCAAAATTGTTTTTACAGGTGCTTAAGCTTTCTTCGGAGCAATCTTCAATACAGTCTTTTGATTCAAAAGATTTAGAGAAGTGTTTATCGGTTAACGGAAGAATATTCCTGGGTTCGACGCTTGTTACGGATCCCTCTGCTCACGGTTTAGGGGCAACAATATTTCAAAATTGTTCAACTCGCTCTCCGTGTCCAATTCCGCAGGGAAGTCCATCAACTGGCGCGATGCTGTTGGTTGTCTCTCCGGCCATGGCAGCAGATCCAGAAATCAGCAAGCATATGGATGCGGCTATTTCTTATGTTGGCGGCAGAACAAAGACATTGTTTTCCGGGGTATATGTAAAAGATGAGGTTCCTGGCCTCGTAGCCATACTGTGTATGAGTGGTCTAAAGGACTAAAAACTTAGAATTAATACGTACTTAATCCTCCGTAGCCTATAAGACCCCTAGTTACTATAGGAGGTATTGTGTCATGTTACGAACGATTTTAGCAGCATTTTGCGTGCTGGCAACTGCATGTACGGCCACAGGAACTATAGTTTCTGATGATTTTAATGGTCAAAAAGATCTTTCGCCGACAGAGGTGGAAGATGATTTATTTCTTTCGACTTTAGAGGGGATTCATGATACAAACCCACTAGATTTACTTCCGCCAAGCCCTATTACGTGGGATGCCTGTTCGGGAGTAGAAGGTGATCACCCGTGCAATCTAGAGGGTGTAGATCACCGAGGAGACAATTTTGGTCTATATGCACTCTATGGCGATCCAATCGTTTTGGACTTCTCAGCAGGCTGGTGTGGCCCCTGTAGGAACGCTGCTGCACATGCTCAGGAAGTACAGGACCTTTACCGGGACTCCGGGCTTCTCTACATAACGGTTTTAATAGAAACAACCAACGGAAGTGTTCCAACTCAAGCCGATGTTGCTGCATGGGCCGCGGAATATGGTAATACCGATTCTCTGGTAGTTGCTGGCAGTCGGGCGATTCTCCAAAGCGGAGGAGGCGCGTGGCCGTTAACAGGATGGCCAACGTTTTATTACATTGATGCAGAAATGGTTTTGCGAGACATTGATCGCGGGTATAATGCACAAGAAGTTATCTATTCAATTGATTGGCTGTTAAACAGCTTTTAAGACAATGAAATATATACCACTATATATTCTCGAGAAAATAGCCCGGAGAGAAGAGCAAAAGATAAATGAACTTAGACAAAGGTTAAGATTGCCAATACCTGAACCCTCGGACCCCCTTCTGGAAAACAAAGAAGATGTCGATACTCCATACAAGCCAATAATTATTGATATGAGTTAAACTAAATACTATTTATAGTATGTTACTTGATTGGCGTCATCTTAAAAACAGAAAAACAGATTATTTGGGTCATTTAGTTTTTGCACTACAAATAGTTGCAAGGTTGGTAATAACTGCTCCTGTTCTCATGATCCATGCTGTAATTCCGTGGATACATATTCCAAAATATTTTCATATTATTACATTATCGAATTACCTGTATGATTGCGATTATAAGTCGCGTACCGGGCGGTTTCCATGAGCACATATAAAGTACAAGACAACTCGGCTAATGGCGTTGGAACCGTAGTACAACTCCTCCAGCACTTTTTTCCTTATGCTCAAAAGCAATTAGGATTTCACAAGCCAGTTATGATATCATTTGATTCAGATGAAGATAATGCCAGTAAGCTGTTGGGGAGAACCGGACAGTATAACCCAGATGATTTTTCTATATCTATATATGTTGATAGTCGACATCCAAAAGATATTTTAAGATCACTTTCACACGAACTAGTTCACCATGCGCAGAATTGTAATGGTGATTTTGATTCAGCGGATCCGCTTGGTGCTGGATATGCCCAGGAAAATCCAGCAATGCGAAACGCCGAGCTGGATGCATATAAAAGAGGAAATATAATCTTTAGAGATTTTGAAGATCTAATTAAGAAAGGCAAGATCAATGTTAATATTAACTTTGAAGAAGCAGGAGAACCAAAAATGTCATTAAAAGAATGGAAACACGATGAGATTAATACCTTATTGATGGAAAAATGGGGCTACGGCAAAAAAGCCAAAACCCTATCTGAAGAAGACAAAGAAAAGATAATGGAACTCGCGGTTCCGTCTACAGAAAGCGGGCTGAATCCTGCCGGTTACCGGGACGAGGACAAACCCAAGAAGCCCGCGGCCATTCCGCCCGAGGAAGAAGAAGAGCTTGAAGAGGGGTGGGTTGGATCCGGCGCAAAGGCGGTAGGCAAGGGCGCCTGGGGGGCAGCAAAACTAGCCGGCAAGGGCGCGTATTGGTTAGCCACATCGAAAGAAGACCGTGAGTTGCAGAAAGCCACGGACGCCTCGAACAAGCGCGACTGGGAACGTATAAAAGGCGTCTTCTCAAAGGGTAAGAAGGGTGAAGAAGACGAAGGAAAAGAAGAAGAGCTTGAAGAGAGTCAGCCTTACGGCCATCCCGACAGCACCTGGCGGTCCTATGAGGACGAAATGCGGGCAGGCAGAAGCAAGCAGGCGAAGATTGACCGCCAGCGCCGATCTCCGGAAGGGCGGGCAGCAGCCCACAAGGCGCGCCAGGCGAAGGATCCCGAGGAGAAGTTCTTCACGACCGGCCCCGCCGGTCACGAGGGCAGAAAGAGACAGCAGAGCAAAGCGAGCCGATACCGGGCCGGCCTAGGCGAAAAGAAAGACCTTGAAGAAGCCGACGACCCATTGCAGGCTGCAATGAAGCGCTGCGGTGACAAAGCAAAAAGCCAGGGCGAATATGACGAGTGCATGAAGGGCGCCACGCCCTCTGGAAAGCCGCGCCATCCATCGCCCCTCGACGCCAAAGAGCTTGAAGAAGGTTGCCCCCCCGACGCAGACGGCGCGCCAGCTCCAGTGGACGATATCAGTCAGATGTCTCCCGAAGAAGCTTTTGCTGCTGGAATGGCCGCGGCCAAGGACGCCATTGACCAAGCGATTGGTGGTGATGTACCCCCGGAAGGTGGCGGTGCACTTGATGAAAACAGCAAAATTTCACTTACTCTTGACGAAGCCCGAGATGTGGCTCGTAGAATATTTGAGAGAATTACAAAGGAGAGAAAATAATGGCCTCTAACAAAAGAATACTTAAGAAATTTCGTCTCGGACATTACGATTCTAATCCTTTTCAACCCTCGAAGAGCCCCGCGGTTGTTGAAGAGACATCTGAAGATGTGGCGCCTTCTAGTTTTCGCGAGGAAGTTCCCGTTACTAGTAAGCCTGCCGAGATCGTACAGGAAACGCCGGCTAAGAAAACTAAAAGACCTTCTGTAAAAAGAAAATCTAAAAAGAAAGAGTAACCAACAATGGTCGATCTGAATCGCATGACCAGGGAGTTTCTTCTTGGCGAATCAACGAAGCCGAGTATGGAGTCATATATCCAATCGGTTCTTGAGACTTTAAGTGCGATTATGCCCGGATCCCAACGCGACCGTCGCCGTGTCGAAGTGGCGAAATCTAATCTGCGGGAGGTTCGCAGACAGTGTCGCAAAATGCAAGAGCAAATTAGAGTACTTGAAGAACAAGTTAACATATTAGAAGAAAATAAGGAGAGTTAAAATGGGTGGTCGTGCAGGACATATGTCGCATTTGTATGACGATCCGGGGCTAACTTTTGGGAAGCTTAAGGAGGTTTTCAAACTAGCCTCTGAGGGGAAACTTACGGGCACCGAGAAAACGGATGGCCAGAATATTTCTATTTCATATTCTGTAAGACGAGGCGAAGCGGTTGCCATAAGAAACGATGACCACGCCTATAGAAAAGGCTTTAATTCTGATGATTTGATATCTTATATGGCTGCCGAAAGCCCTGATTTTAAAGGCCTTCGAACCGGAAAAACTAGAAAAAAGAGAGAAACGCCAGAACATGTTCGTGCAGCATATGTTCAAGCTATGGCAACTTTTGAAGAGTTTGCTCAAAGTCTTCCTACTGAACTTCAACTAGGCTTTTTTGGCGCAGACGCAGATATATTTTATAATGCCGAAGTGATGAGCGCATCTAGCAGGAATGCCATTAATTATGATGTTGAATCTATTCTAATACATCGAGTGGGACACGAAGCATATGATGAAGAAAAGCAAGATACTGTTAGTATGTCACGCGAAGAGTCAGAAGAAAAGGCACGAGAACTAGAAGCATATTTAGAGGAATTTTATAATAATATTGAAAGAGAAGGAATGGGACTTCAAGTGGGAGCCGTTAAAGCTCTACAAAATCTCGCCACAGGCGCCTTTTACGACGAAGCCATCATTCGATTGAACAAGCTAATGGGAGTGAATAGTGTGACCGACGATAAAAATATCGGCCAGCTTATTATCCAGAATTTAGAAAACATTGTAGATCAGAGTCTCCCAGATCTTAATTTTGAAGCGCGTAAGCTTCTTTATAGGAGAATGTACGCAGAATATTATGATGAAAAAGGTGGACCCACAAAAAGAAGTCGCGGAATTCACACTCACGCGATTCTTAATGCAATTCCCGATCGAACTCCAGAAATGGAAGGACTCATAAGACAAATAATTGCCGATTCCAAAACAACAATAAAAGATATTTTAGCCCCTCTTGAAGATATCATACACGATTTTTCAGTAGAAATGCTTCGAAGTTTAGAGAGCACTTTCATTCTAGATAATCAAAAAGAAGTTGAAGATCTCCGAAAGAAAATATCACATATTATTGAAACAGTCGAAAACTCTCATAGTGAAGAAGCAAAAGAGTTTTTAGCGGACCAGATGAGAAAGCTTAAAAGTGTTGATAAAATAGTTACTGCTGCTGAGGGGTTTGTATTTGACTTTGACGGTCACACATATAAATTTACTGGAAACTTTGCCCCCATGAATCAACTTCTAGGATTACAGAACTTTCCAGGATCACGACCTGGAATTCCAGCAGATTTATTTGACGACCTCGTTCCTCTTAACGAGGCTTTTACTCATAAAGGAGATGAGTTTCTTTTTATTCCTGGCGGTTTTAAGCCCCCTCATAAGGGTCATATACACCTAATAACTAAAGCGTCTGAAAAGAAACCAGAAGCTAAGCCTTATATAGTCACAGGAGAAACGGAGCGGGATGGTATCACTCTAGCTCAATCCATGCAAGTACTTAGAATACTTTTGCAAAACGAAAAAGGTTTAAATTTAGATGATATTTCTATAATTACTGTTCCTAATGGCGGTATTGTGGTTTTGGATGAAGACGGACAACCTCTAAAAAATAACAATGGAGAAGTCAGATTCTCTAATAGTCCTCTCCAGGCAATATATAACTCTGCTCTTGGATTACCTAAAAATTCAAAAGTGTACATTGCTGCGAGTTCTGCCGATCTTCAACATGGTGCTATCGGGAGTAGTATTAAAAAAGCTCGACCCGATCTAACAATTAAGACACTTACCATAGAACCACTTCCTCCTTCCCGGGGCTCAGATCCGGATAGCAAAATGAGCGCTTCAGCGATGCGAAGAACTATTTTAGACGGTGATCTTGAGGGGTTTAAAACCTTTATTCCCGAAGACTCAATGGGACAAGCAGAATATATATTTACCAGGATTCTCCGAGCCGAAATAGAAGAAGAAGCAGAGGAGGAGAAGCCAATGGCGGAATCCTTTCGTGCCGACGATCTTTATGGGATAATTGACGAAGTGATAGAAGAAATGTCTTTCATGTCTCATGGCGCTGTGGCTGTCTCGGCAGCAGGCCCTGAGAAAAAGAAAAGAAAAAAAGGAGGATGGTCGGGCGCAGTCCCCGCAGAACCTGCTGCTAGAAAAGAAGATAAAAAAGACAAAAAGAAAAAAGTAAAGAAAAAAGTTGTTCCGGAAGGAATGGTAGAGCAAGTATTAAACTATTTACTGAACAAAGAGGCGCCCCTATGATTAATCGAAAAGAATTTATGCAAGAAATACAACTCCGCCGGCATATTCGTGAAGCCATTAAAGTGGTCCATCACCGTCGCAGTAATGGGGCTCAGACAGAATTGCAAGAAGAGCGACAACTGCGAACCGTTATACGACAACTTATCAACGAAGCCGATCCTGCTGTGGCGACTGATGCTGTACATTCCAATACCGGCATCAATGCGCTGGAGGATCTCTTCAAAAGCACTAACGTTTTGAGCGTTTTGCGACAAGGCTATAAATCTCTTACTTCGAAAGAAGAACAGCGAGAGTCCTATAAGAATCATATTTTATCTGCTGTCGATTCATCACTAGAAGTAGAAGAAACTAGATATGTTGCCGGGGCCGAAGTAGGCGCGCCACTACAAGAAGATGTTGATATCGCCATTGGCGACAAACCAGAAGACAACCCAGCCTTCATTGATGTAGAAAAAAAAGAACCTACCGAAGAAGAGGAAGTAGAAGGTTTTTCTATCTCCGGACAAGATAGAACCGGTCGCAACAGAGCTTATACAGATTATAAAAATATTGAAAAGAATATCATAACTGCTTTTGATAACTTGGATGATCCAAAAGATCGTGAAATGTTTAAGGACTATTTATTGACTAATCTTAAGCTTTATTTTGAGAGGTTTGAAGAAGAGCTTCAAACCGATCTTCCTGCACCCGACATAGAAACGCCAGAAGGGGCAGAGATGGCGCCAGCAATCGAGGCGGAGGGCCCCGATATGGGCCTGGGCTTACAAGAAAGAATAAATCTTGATATGGATGAAATTGTTGAATGGTTACTCTTAGACGCCACGAAAAAGTAGGCAGAAATCGATATTTTAGCGTTTCTCGCAAATTGAGAAAAGAAGGAAAATCATCTGAAGAATTTGAAGCCATGCTTTCGGCTTTAACGCTGGAAGACATTATTGCATTACGATTAGAGTTGGCTGCAAGGATGACAAGAGGGAAAATCCACGGCATCCTTCTTTGGAAATCATTGCCAGATATTATCAAAGAAGCTACTATTAAAGCATCCCTGGGAATTACCAAAACCAGAAAAGATGCAATCAGAATTTTAGGGATATCTGAAAGAAATTTTAAAAAAGCTGTTAAGAAGTATGATGTAATCAACTATTTTCTCGAAGAAGATAATATATAATATACTATATTGAAGGGGGTGTTAAGGTCTCGACAGGGTAAAAAAGTCCGTATAAGAGTGCAAGCTGTGCAAGTTCTGGAAATCACACAAAACTTTACAGAAAAAAATATAACTGCCAATAATGCAGATTACGATTTAGCCCTAGCTGCTTAATCCTTGGTTGCTCTTCATACCAAGTGTCCAAGAAGAGTGTTGAGAAAATGAGCGCTTTGGTCAGTTTTAGCGGGATGTTAGATTGAAAAAAATTGACTATTTTGGTTATTTAGAAAAATAAGCCTAAGCTTGTGAATGACTTGAGGGATGAATGCTTTGGACGTGGGTTCGATTCCCACCACCTCCACCAAATATTATGAAGAGATTACTGCTATTATTAATTTTGTTATTGATACCTGGTAATATATTTGCCACAACTCCCGTAATAAAAGGAACTAATGTACTAAAAATAGTTAAAAAAGATTTAGTCCAGGCCGGCCACTGGGAAAGAG
>Ga0209349_1001511_pt1 | contig 11478 bp, 14 predicted proteins | sample ETNvirnome_2_130_FD_184067 | JGI IMG/M metagenome (GOLD analysis project Ga0209349, IMG submission 184067) | Marine viral communities from the Pacific Ocean - ETNP_2_130 (SPAdes) (version 2) | ecosystem: Environmental > Aquatic > Marine > Oceanic | place: Pacific Ocean | collected 2013-06-22
GTATGAACTTATTATGAGGTATGTACTTATTCACGATTTTGTATTTTATATAGTCCATCCATGAACTTTTTTTCTTTGATACTTTCAACATGTACTTCTATATAGTAATTACATTCTTTACAAATTACATCTAGAGCATTTATGAACTGGAATCCTCTCTCCCATTCCTTACAATTACACCAAGTTTTAATCATTTTTACCCTACCTAAGTCATTGTAACTAAGGAACCTATTTTTCAGGCTTTCCTCTTTTCAGTGTTTGTCACTTACAATATAACCACAAAAGTACGAAAAGTCAAGTCTTTTTTCAATTATTTTTACAACCTATTATGAAACTTAGAGATAAACTCTTTTTCTTTATAGTTTTCTGCCAAAAAAAAGACATTATAATTACATTTATTACACTTATAGTCTTTTATCCAGTAAACGTCCTGTGCTTTCTCTTTAAGGATCTCTGGTTCAGTTATACATAGGCATTTTACCTTCATTTTCCCTCCTTTATCATTTCTCCTATGACCATAGCGACTTGTGGTACTACGGCGTTACCTAAGCATTTAAGTCTGTCCACCCTATTGGGAATCCCTGTAGCCACTCTACCCACTCTGGGTTCAGATTTCCAGTAAGTTTCTCCGATGTAAGTTTTACCGCACTTGGTAACATTATCTGATGCCCTGCTTTCTTTACTCTCTCCGCATATTGCCCCTTGTCGTTCACATCCTGCTTCCACATTCCCTGACTTGGTGTGGGCAATAATGAACGCTCTCTGTCTTTTATGCCACGCATTGAGACCGACAGCTGGAATACATACCGTTGTTGTTTCGTAGTTAAGACTTTCCAGGTTAGATAACGCCGTGTCGAGGCCCATTTTGATGAAGTTAGAAACATTCTCACCAATGACCCAAGTGGGTTTGATTTCGGCAATAACTCTAACCATTTCTGGCCAGAGGTAACGGTCATCTGCCTCGCCTTGTCTCTTTCCAGCTGTAGAGAATGGCTGACAGGGGAATCCTCCGCAAATAAGGTCAACTGGTTCAAGGTTATGTTTTCCGACATCTCTTATATCTCCATATATTTGTGTATCTTTCCAATGTTTACGCAATACCTTTTGGCAATACTCATTATTTTCTACTTGCCATACAGTTTTACCGAGTCCTGCCCATTCAAGACCAAGTTCAAGGCCACCTATACCTGAAAACAAGCTTCCAATCTTCATTTTCCCTCCTTTTTCCTATAATATACGTATTATTTAGGAAAAAGTCAAGGAAAAAGTAGAAAGTACTTGACAAATCCCATATTTTGTAGTATATTATAGGTGTGAAATATGAATTGGAGAAGTTTAGACCAGAGGATGCCGTTAAACAGGACATCAAGTATAAAGAAAACTGGAGGTTGGGGGAAACTGGTGATTGGGTGGCAACTGATGACGGATGGATAGTCCAGGTACTCAAGAAATATAATACAAAACGGGGGAACGATCTACTGAAGTTCGCTCATCGTACTGTTCCTATCAGGAATAAGATGATACTAACAATAGTGGGCAACCAGTATCCATCTGCCATCACCTCTGGTAATACAAATACGAGGAAACTCCTCTCTAGGAGACATAAGTTACTGATAAAGGCGTATACTAAGACAAGGGACTGGAATTCAGCATATAGGCTTGTATACGGGTCTGTGAAGGTTCCCAGTATGAAGAGGTCGATGGAGAGACTGTTTCAGTTTAAGGATTTTCAGGAGTACTTTACTATGGCTATTAAAGATGAGTTGGATAACGCTGGGTTGGATAAGGACTATGTATTTGGTGCATTAAAGAAATATATAGATAGTAAGTCTAAGCATGGTTATGAGGCCCTTATTAAGTTAATGGAGCTGCATAACATATCTGAGCCAAATAGGGGTGTATTAGGCATACCTATGATGGAATTGAATCAGATAGAACCTGCAACCTTTGAAGACGTAGAAGGAGAACAAAAGGATGAAGATAAAGTGTAAATGTACTGGTGATACTTTCAGCTTTGGTGACACCTTACTTCCAATAGGATGTAAGAAGTGTGGTAAGGGATTGATGGTGAAGGAGTTCAATGAGACAGACGATAACTTCATACATAGTCTTAAGAAAGCTGATAAGAAGATGCATGGTGTTGAGGATGAAGGAGTAGATCCAAGACCATTAGAGTATAGGCCTATGTATCCTCCTCTACCTAGTCATCTATCTGGTGCGGGGGGATATCTTGGGAATATAAATGAGTCTATGCGAGGACAGGCAATACAACCAGTTAGACCTACTCAGGTAGCTATTGATGATATGGAAGAAGATTCTAGACTTAGAGAAGGTGCACGAAGATTACAGGAAATGCAGGATGATGGAGCTTTTCAAGACTTTCATAGAGCACTACTGGGAGTAGGTGACGGAAATACAGAGACATCCCGTTAAGGATATACTGGATATAGATCCAAAAGTAGCAGCTAAAGTTGTAGGAAGGGTCATAAAGAACGTTACGTTCTATAGAGGTAAAGATCCTGATTGTACTGCATTAAAGTTTGATTTTACTGACAATGGTCAGTTTGTTGTCTTTGAGATGGAATTAGAAGATCAAGAAGGAAATATCAATATATTTACGGGTGGTGAGGATAAATAGGGTATGAGTTCCCTTGTGGGGTGGATAGTGATGACGTTGGGCAACTAACTCCGCAGCAGATCATATCATTGTGTAGGAAGGACTTAGCACTGTTTTCATGGTTCTTTTTACCACATCATGTTAATCTTAAGTATGGTATCCCAAAATTCCACCTGGAAGCGTATGATCAGTATTTAAAGGGTCATAAGCGTATGGTATGGATTGAACCTAGGGGCTTCGCTAAGACTACCCGTGGTTCACTTATTATACCATTACACGGTGTTATATACGGTTATTACAAGTTCATAGTTATAGGGAGTGAGAGTTTTGCTCTTGCATCAATCTGGCTTAATACTATTAAGGATGAGTGTGAGACTAATGAACGTCTTAAGGGCTACTTTGGGCACTTTAAACCGAATAAGAAGTACAGTGGTGAAGGAGACTCTAAGTGGGCTGGCGGTGACATTGTCCTTTCTAATGGTGTTCGTATGTTGGCTCGTGGGACTGGTCAGCGTATCCGTGGCCTTAAGCATAAACAGTATCGCCCAGACTATATCGTCATTGATGATCCAGAGTCTGGTGTTAATGCGAGTACCCCTGAACAGAGAGCAAAGAACGTCCGTTGGCTTAACGCTGAAGTTTTACCTGCTTTGGATCCTATTAGGGGTCGTATTCTTGTTACTGGTAATTATATTATTGGAGATTGTATGACAGAGAAGCTATACCAAGCTTCCCAGGAAGATAGATCTACATGGGTATCTATCAAGAATGCAGCTATTAAGGATGACGGTACTGCGTTATGGCCTACAAGATTCCCATTAAAGAAGTTAGAAGAGTTGAGACATGATTGTGAATCCAGAGGTGACTATGTAACATTCGAGAGAGAGTACCTGAATAACCCATTACCTGATGTAGAGATAAGGTTTGATAAGATGGACATGAGATACTGGGATGGTATCATATTACATAGTAATGACAGGTCATGGATAAAGGTGTTGGATAGGGGTAGATATGAGAATAAGTATAATATCAGGCCTACATACACTGATCAGAAGGAAGAGGTACTACCAGCAGTATTTGGCATAGGAGTGGATCTAGCTATATCAGAGACAGATATAAGAGATGCTACTGTTATCACTGTAGGAGCTAGGACACAGGATGGAGGCACATACATATGTGAATCGCATTTCCTGAGGACTAAGCAGCCGAGTGTGATAGTAGAGAAGATTATAGAGTTTGTATTATATTATAGACCTAAGACTATAGCTATTGAGTCTAACCAGTTTCAAGTTATTATATCACAAGAGCTTATGAAGAAGCTGGAGAATACTAAGAGAAAGCATCCTGAGGTAGAAGACTGTCAGGTATGTCCTATAGTAAACATGAAGAAGAAAGAACTAAGAATAATGAGGTTACAGGGACTATTTAAGGCAGGATTGATGCACCAGAGGAGGAATCATATGAACCTGGAAAAAGAGTTACTTACATATCCTGGTACACATGATGATGGACCTGATTCATTAGAGATGATGGATAGGTATCTTAAACCTGCACCTGAGGGTCAGTTTACCTCAAGAAGTAATAATGAACGAAATAGTAAGTTTCCTAATCTTGACATAAGCTTTATGGCTTCATAAGGAGGAATATGCCTACAAAACTAGGAACAGAAAATTTAGAGTTATATAAGAAGTATTCCAGGATTGGTGAACGAGTAGACTGGTTGACTGAGAAGGCTAAGGAAGAGAACTTCTATTTTGGTAAACAGTGGGAAGCTGATGAAATAGATGAACTTAAGGACAGAGGACAGTCTGAAATTGTTATCAATAGGGTTAGACCCCTAGTTAGACATATAGTATCACAACTTACTGCTAATAGCCCAGCTTTCAATGTTACTGGTGTTACTCAGCACGATAACAAGAAATCATGGTTATTCAAGGAAGTAATCAATTTTATACTAAGGGAGAACAATTTCCCCAAACAGTATGAGAGAGCATGTAAGTCTATGATCATCAAGGGACTTGGATGGCTATGGGTAGGATTTGATCCAGATATGGATGATGGCCTTGGAGGTATAAGTGTTAAGTATATACCGTTAGAACAGGTCTATGTGGATCCTGTGGCAACTGACTGGGAATTCCAGGATGCCTCTAACATGATTGTTTCTAAGGTGATACGTGGTACATTGGCTATATCCTTATGGAACGATAAGAAGGCAGCTATAAAGAAGGTATATGGTGCTGATACTGGTAAGGATCATGAGAGAAACTTACTTCACCATAATAAGACTGATGGAGCTTCTTCTAGACCCTTAGGAGTAGATCCTGAGACTACAGAGAGAATAGATGAGACTGATGAGTATGTACGTCTTATAGAACGTTACATGCGTACAAGAGTACCTGTATGGGTACTTGATGATGGAAGCGGTAGAGAGGTAGAAGTATACGAGGAGAGTAAAGCTGAGGAGATGGCTGCAGAAAACAAAGCAAACATATATAAACTAAGTAAGATGCGTATAACAAAGATAACATCTATAAGTGATGTTATTGTGGATACTGAGGTTCTTCCTACTAGTATATACCCACTGATACCTCTAGTGGACGAAGATACTGAGAATCCGTATCCTAGTGGGGAGGTTACCTTCTTAAAAGGTATCCAACAAGTAATAAACAAGTCAACATCTATATCGTTGCTTAATGCTGCTATTGTATCAAATGCTAAGGTCATAGCACGAAAGGGAGCAATGTCAGATAAGGACTTGAAGAACTGGGTAAATAACTGGGCTAACCCTGGTAGTGTCAACTTTGTTGATGCTCCTATGGATAGACCCTTAACAGACTCAGTATTGGTATCGGGTGGAATGCCGATATCGCCTACATTTCTGGATTTCTCAGAGATGTTGAAACATGAGATGGAATACGAGGTGGGTATATTCGGAATTTCTCAAGGTGATCCAGTGGATGCTCCAGAGACTTATAGGGCCACACTAGCCCTTAAGGAGTTTGGTGCAGAGAAAATCAAACTGTTAATACGGTCAGTTGACAATGCTCTGACTACTGTAGGTAAAGTTACTGTGGATTTTATACAGGCCTATATGACAACTCAGAGAGTGATCAGGTTAGCAGTTGATATGGATGGTAACCAAGAGAATAAGCAGAGATTACAGGATAATCAGCTACTGGATCAGAATGGGCAACTGATGATTAACCAGGAAGCTGAAGAAGATGCAAGTGAAATAACACAATATTTGAATGATGTTACTGTGGGGAAATACGATATTGCTGTTATTCCACAAAGCTACATGCCTACCAACACAATGGCTAGGCTACAACTATACATGGATTTACTGGATAGAACTGTTGTCGATCCAGAATCCGTGAGGGGACTTCTCGATATAAAAGATCGGGATAAGATTAAGGAACGGCTCGACACACAAAACCAGTTAGTCGGACAGGTAGAAGCACTTACGGAGAAACTGGAAGAGTTGCAGGGCATAAATCTTAACCTTCAGAATCAGACAGTAGAAGCTAATATGAGCATACTTGAGGAACGTTATGAGGCTAAGTTACAAAAGATACTAGCTCAGGTTCAAGCTAAGTCTAGTGTTGAAATTCAGAAGGTAATATCAGAGTTACAGGTACTCAAAGCTTCACAGGCACCTAAGGAGACTAGCAATAGTACCTCATCTAGACCTAAAAAGGGAGGCAAATAATGGCGTATTCAGATGAAGAATTGGACAATTACTTTGGAACTGAGGAAACCCCAGTACCCGAAGCTAATAGTCAGGAACAGGCAGTACAACCAGAAGCGGAAGCACAAGCAGGGGAACAAAAACAATTAACAGATGAAGAACGAACACTGGCAAGATATAATAACGATCCTAGTAAGTTAGCCAGGGGGTATATTGAACTTCAAGGACATACTGACAAAAGGTTCTCTGAGATGCAAAATCAGATCAATAGTATGCAACAGCCTGCTCAACCTGAGCAACCAATTAATCAAGAGGTTGACTTATCAGAGGCAATGCAAGCGTTTGAGAATGATCCTTATCGCATGCTTAATACGCAGTCAAAGGAGTATAAGAACTTTGTTCAAGCGTTAGATGATAGGGCTAATAAGATTGCAGATGAGAAACTTATGGCTTATGAAAATGCACGAGTATTACAGGAACAGAAGGATAAGTTGTTAAAGACTTTCCCTGATGCTGAGGAACATATCGTGGACTTTGTGAATGATATGCAGAATCCTAATATGCAATTGGTAGATCTGTATAAGATATGGCAAGATGGTAAACAGATAAAGAATGAACCTGTTACCAACAAACCACCTGTAAACGGTGCACTGCAGGCAGCTGCAAGGAATCAACAAAGAGCTCCTTCTGCTGCAAACATAAGCGGTATTTCTGAGGACGAATCTAGCCCACTGACTGAGGAAGAGAAGGCTCTACAAGGCCAGTTCGGAGATATATTTTAATTAACACGGAGGTGGTATAAGTGGCAACACCTACTTATCCTTCTGGTGCACGGGGATCTCAGTCTACCGCTACGGTAGCCAATGCTATCCCTCTAGACATCAGACGGAGGTATGATCTATCGGATCAAATAATTTGGAAGGAGTATATAGATGCTCCTCTTTTAACAATACTTTCAACCAGGGCACAAAAACAAACGACAGCAGATCCTGTATTTAAGGCTCTTGAAGACGGTTGGCCTACAATGGGTGGAAGTCTTACAACTAACACTAGTTTGACAGATACTGCTTTCACGATTGCATCTGCAAGTACGTATATTCAAGCTGGAGATATAATTCATTTTCCTCAGAATCAGACTAACAACAGTAACTCTGCGTCTTCGGACATAATGGGAGAAAACTGTATAGTTCAATCTGTTACTGGAACTTCTGTGACAGTTTCAAGAGCAAATGGTGCTGGTGGATCTAACACCTCAGGTGTTACTGATTCAACTGGATCTGGACTTAGCTTCATACTTATCGGTAATGCATTCAAAGAGGGTAGTGCAGCTCCTGAAGGTCTTTCTGATAAGTTGCAGTATGAATCAAACCAAGTACAGATTTTCAGGGAAACTTGGGAAGTAACGAACACGCTTAATGCTATGACTCTTGTAGGCGGTAAAGATGAACCGAGACTGGCTCGTAAAGCACGTAAGAAATTCATGCGTGAGATTGAAAGAGCTTTCTTGTTTGGTCAGAACCGTACTGTAATGGTTGGTACTAAGCCTAAACGTTATACTCGTGGAGTACTTTCATTCTTGACTGAAGCTCAGACTGAAGATAGTACCCTTGGACTACCTGCACATACTGCATGGTCAGCCGCCAATGACCTTGTTACTGGTAATGAAACTGCCCGTACATGGAAAGTTGGAGATGTTTCTGATGAAGATAATTGGGGACCGAAGATTCTTACAAAAGGGTTTGAGGCCATTTATCGTAAAGGTAACATGGACAAGGTTGGAATCTGTGGTGCTGGTTTCATGACTGAAGTTCAGAACATGTTGTGGAAGTATGTACGGATGGAACCCATGCAGGACTTGTTTGGAATGAAAGTTCTGACTTTGGATTTCTTACACGGACGTTTACAATTAATACAGCATAGAGAATTCTCATTACAGTCAGCATATAATCATGACTGCCTGATTCTCGATATGCCCTATTTCTCATACAAATTCCTGCCTGGAAGAGATGTAAAGGTTGAAACTGCTATTCAGCTTCCTGGTGAAGATACTGTACAGAATGGACTTATCGCTGAAATTGGACTTGGTCATAATTTCTGGGAATCTCATTCATACGTAACTGGAATGACTAACACTACCTAAGGAGGGAGATATAATATGAAGAAACTTATAATTACTCTCCTTAGTATAGTAATGCCTGCACTTGCTATGGGGCAGGATAAATCACTGACAGACCATTTTCCAGGAGCTGAGGACTATATAGCGGATCAATTTTATGTAAACTTGGATTTTTCTTATTTCAATGGTACATCTGATTCGATTTCTGGTGCTTCGGATAATCCTTTTGATTCGGTAATGTTTTTAGCAGGACCGATACAATACAAAAGTCAGGTAGTAGAGATTCTTTTATGGACTGAAGGTGACAGTAGTGCAAATCACGAAGTACAGTTGTTTACATCTAAAGATAATATATATGGTGATATGACAGCAGATACATTATCAAAGTGGACAACCCTATCAGACACTGCTGGTGGAGTGGTCAAGTTGACATTGCCTACATCAAAGGCTTATGTTGATTCTATGGGGTTTATACATCTTAGATCTAGGATGACTGTAACAGCAGGTACATTTGATACAGTGACTATTGGACAAGCTGCGGCTACAAGAAAAGTTACTGGACTCAGAGGTACTGTTAAACTCAAAAACAAAGATAGAGAATAAGGGGGTGAATTAATTGGCAGATACTGCTGTATTTGAAGGTGGGAGTGTTGGAGCGAATCAACTTGAACCAAGTACTAATGATGACTTGATTGTTGAATACTTCAATGTCACCCCTGAAAGCACTGATCAGTTAATCTATGGTGCTACTAACAGTAATGGTAGTGGAACCACTGCAGATCAGTGTAAGGAAATAACGTATATCATAGGTGCTCAGATCACTGCAACAACTGATCCGACTACTACATCTCCTTTTTATGCAATTACGACAGAAACCACACCTAACGATCTATTGACCGTTACTAATGGTTCTGGAGATACTATGTTCATAATGGTTGTAGGTAAAGCAATATAATGAATGTACAAGAAATGGTAACATTGTTAAAGCTGCGGTTGGGGGATAAAACTAACCGCAGTCTTAGCAATACACAATATGTAACTGAGATGAACGATTCTCAGAATGCATTGTTAAAGCTGATACCAAGGAATCAACTCAGTGCCTTATATACTACAGCACGTATTATAAAGGCTACTGATGCTGATTGGTCTTCTGCTAATAACTACTTTGACCTGGAGATGCTACGTTCAGATGTAGATAAACCTGCTTCTAGAACAGTAGATAGAGTAGTAGATGAAGGTCCTACAAGGGAGATAGTTGACCTTATCTCAGTTATAGGCAAGAAGACAGGTATAGGTTTTGATGCTGCAGGAGAACGTGATTATCGTATAGTAGATGCTAAGACTCTCTTTGACAGGCGTAATACTCTATTCGCAGGTGATACTACTCAACCATTGGTAGCTATGTTCTGGGGTTCACTAGGAAGAGGTTTATACTTCCATCCTAACCCAGAGACTAGTGAGACTATAGATGTAATGTATCTAGGTGCTCCTAGGGACATGGAATACACTATGACTGTAGGAGCTACAGTGAATGAAACATCTAGTGGTAGGTATGATATAGATATAAATACCTTTAAACGTAGATGGCCTGGATACTATAATGGTATGATAGTATATGACTATACTACAAAATCACGTTACAGGGTACTAGATAGTCATTATGATGCTTCTCATGCAAATACAACAGTAATGACATTAAGTACATTTGGTGACTATACATCTACAAATGAGATAGCTACTGGACATATACTTAGTGTTGAATCAGAGTTCCCTGAATATATGCATGACCTTATAGTAGACTATACTGAGATGCAGAGATGGGGAATACTAAAGAAACCAGATAACCAGCAACTAGTCTATAAGAGACTTGTAGACAAGATAAATGGTATGGGAGGTAACTTAGGTGGCGACGACAGCAAATAACTTGATACAGCTCATATCCTCACTATCTATACCTTTAGGGTTAGCTGAGGAGTTAAGGACACCTACGTTCTTACTAGAGCTTATTAATGAAGCACAACAGAAGTTTGCAAGGGATACGGATATAGTCAAGCAGACAGATACTGATGAGCAACCCAACAGCCAAACTACTGTAGAAGATCAGAATGAATATGATTTACCAGATGACTTTCTCGCTGCAGAGAGAGTTGCACTGGACGGAAATACCATACACCCAGTATCGTATAATGAGATACAAGCTATGATAGATGGTGAGGATAGTATCTCAGAATCAGTCTATTCTGTATGGGCTGATCAATTATGGATATATCCTGATGATGATAGTGGTGTAGAATTGGAAGTATGGTATATAAAGAAACCCAGCAATCTAACAGCTTATGACAGCACAATTGATATACCAGATGATCTGAAGATGGCTCTTATATACAGAGTACTATTCAACCTACTACTTGCGTCTAATCGTAAGAACGATGCTGTTGTATATCAAGCCTTATATGAAACTTATGTACAAGATGGAATAGAACGAGGAAGAGAACTAGCAGGATCTACGAGAGTTAGACTAAAACCAGTGAGGTTCTAATGAAACCTTGGGAGAAGATTGAAACAGGTCTAATATACGCAGTACCAATAGCTATAACCTTTTGGGTATTGTTCTTTGGATTTGTATGTAACGCTGAAGCACAACAAGTACTTAAGATATCTGATTTCTCTGGAGGTATGTCTGAATCTAAAGCTATAGAGAAGTACCCTCAGAATCAGATGGTTGAGATAACTAACTTTGAGATGATGGAGAAGTTGGGTAGACTTACTACTAGAGAAGGGTTTATTAAGGATCCACTATTTGTTGATACTTCCTATTTTGCACAACGTATTATAAAGTATGAAGTTACTGATACGGTTGGGAATGAAGATCCTAGGATAGTAGTATTAATACAGAGAAGTTCTCATGCTACAAAGATAGATACAGCTTCTATTAACTTCTATGATATAGCTGGTAATTATATAACACAATCAAGTCCTGGTAATATAGATGCTGATTCACTACTTGTAAACGAGGGTAGTTTTACTTTACATAATGAAGCCCTAAGGATAGACTTC
>Ga0209349_1001518_pt1 | contig 11444 bp, 14 predicted proteins | sample ETNvirnome_2_130_FD_184067 | JGI IMG/M metagenome (GOLD analysis project Ga0209349, IMG submission 184067) | Marine viral communities from the Pacific Ocean - ETNP_2_130 (SPAdes) (version 2) | ecosystem: Environmental > Aquatic > Marine > Oceanic | place: Pacific Ocean | collected 2013-06-22
ATCGCCTAATTCATCAGAAACAAATAGCAAACGAGCTAAAATTCCTCGCGTATATGTAAACAAAAAAAGATTACCTAATAGTGATAAAGTGCTTACAGCAATTAAAATCATTTCAAGTCGGGTCATAATCTTCTCTCTTTGCTTTCTCTTCTTCGAGGACTTCTTTGTTCTTCTCAATAAACTCTTTTGTAATTTCGCCTACTTTCTGAGTTTGCTGATTGTTTCTTTTGAAATAAGGTGTTGATAGTTGCTTAATGAGAACATCAAGTTGCTCACAAGCAGGACAAGCCGGCGCGGCTTCACTTATTAAATGAAAGATAGTGACCTGATGGTCACATTCGGCGCATTTGTATCTGTACCTTGGCACTATTTTACCATATTTTCAAGATCTTGTTCACCAATCTCTTGGTTATTAGAGACGCGTACCGTTGGCGGGTTCTTAACAATGAGTCCGTCTTCGCTATCTACCAATTCAAAACCGCGTAGAATTGGGACGATGTCCAATTCGTTAAGTAGTGATTCTTGGAGGGCCATCATGATGGCCCCTAACGCTTGATTTGATAATCTTAATTCTTGCATAGTTGCTCCTTTGTTATGATTATTATGCTTCTATTTCAAATGGTGAGAAAACCATTGTATCAGAATGCACGTTTCTATAAATAAGATAGTTTGTATAGCCGAGATGTTGATGCTCGTTGATTTTTAGTATTATACCATAACCAGCATCTTTTATAACACTTTCGTCAGCATAATGTTCATACCATTTAACCAAACTACCAATTTTATACATTTTTTAATATTTCCTGTAAATCTGCCTCAAACATCATTCTGGCCAGCTCCGCGAACTGAACCTTAGGTTCCCAACCTAGTTTCTCTTTTGCTTTCGTAGTATCTCCCAAGAGCAAGGGAACCTCATGGGGCCTAAACAGCCGAGAATCAATCTCTACGTGTTTTTTTACATCCAGGCCAGCTATGTCAAAGACTTCATTCAAAAACTCCCTGACGGTCCTTGTAGAGCCTGTGGCGATAACATAGTCATCTGGAGTGGGTTGCTGTAACATTTTCCACATTGCTTCCACATAATCGCCGGCAAACCCCCAATCGCGCTTGGCATCTAAATTGCCTAAATATAATTTGTCTTGTAGTCCTAGCTTTATTTTGGCTGCGGCCATTGTTATTTTTCTAGTTACAAATGTTTGGCCACGCCGAGGGGATTCATGATTAAATAATATGCCAGAAGAAGCATGCATTCCATAACTCATTCTATAATTTCTGATGAGATTGTGAGCAAAAACTTTGGAGCACGCATAGGGTGATGCCGGCATCAATCTCGTATTTTCGCTTTGTGGTGCTTCGGGATTATCGCCAAACATTTCTGATGAAGACGCTTGGTAGAACCGGGCATGGGGGCATACGTTCCTAGTCGCCTCCAATAATTTCAAAGTTCCCATCGCCACAATTTCTGCCGTTTCTTCGGGAGTATCAAAAGACACTCTAACATGTGATTGTGCGGCAAGATTATATATTTCATCTGGTTTATACTTTAACAACATCCGATGAATGTTTCCAGAATCAATCATGTTACCATAAACTAAATCAAAATTCATAATATGCTTATTATCAAACAAGTGATCAATTCTATCAGTTGAAATCAACGAAGTTCTTCGCTTAACCCCAACAACAAAATAACCCTTTTTAAGTAGTAATTCTGCGAGGTAAGAGCCGTCCTGGCCAGTAATTCCGGTAATTAATGCTGTTTTCATTTATTCTCCAAGTACCATTTGATGGTTTTCTCAACTCCAACATCGAATGGAGTAAACTTAAAATCTCCGACTAGTTCTAAGAAACGCTTATTGGAGCCGTCTTTGCGAAATTGTCCATCTAGTTGATTATTATAAACAATTTTAATGTTTTTGTTTAGTTGTTTAATTAAAATATTTGCCATTTCGTTAATACTTAAGTTTTCATCCGGCGCCACAATCAACGGAACATCGCTATTATGCTCTTCTAAAAGTATTGGGATAATACGACACATATCATCAACGTACAATTGCTGTCGCAGGGGGCGCCCCGTTCCCCAAAGTTCTAAAGTATCTCCATCGTTTAATTTTGCCACTTTTGATATTAAAGAAGAGACAAAATGTGAATTTTCCGAATCAAAATGATCGTCGGGGCCGTATAAGTTAGAAGGACAAAAGGTAGAATAGTTCACTCCATATTGTTCTCTATATGAAACACACTGAATGTGTAACATTCTTTTAGCATAGCCATATGACAAATTTGTTTCTGCGGGTGGGCCCCGTAAAAGATCAAATTCGTTAAATGGATAAGTTGGCATTTTATCGGGAAATGCACAAGTGCTTAACGCAGATAAAACTCGTGGGATTTCTGCCTGGTGAGCCGCATGTATTATATTTGTGTTCATCATTACGTTTTGATAAAAAAATTCGGCTTGATTCTCAAAATTTTCTTTTATTCCGCCAACTCGGGCAGCGAGATGAACCACCGCGTCAGGTTTGAAATCAGAAAACATTCGCTCACAATCATATGAATTTATTAAATTATATTGTGTAGAGGAAACATAGTTCCATTCGGATTTGTATTTTTGCAGTCTTCTTCCTAAGAAGCCACTTCCTCCGGTAACCAAAACATTCATTAAAACGCAAATTCCCTTTCAAAAAAGTCGCCACAATCACATTCTTCCTTAAAAAATGTTTTTGTTTCTCGATTGAACCAATCAAAAATCCACTTATTAATAAGACTTTTAAATTCAGAATCACCAATAGTGCCGAAGCCATCGCAATAATGCCATACCTTTATTTGCTTGTGGTCGCCGGTAAATAGCTTATTATCTTTAACATAAAACTGATTTGTAAACTTACCCCATGGTTTTTCACCAGGCTGTCCACATATGTTTCCCTTTGCTCGGGCATTATAAACAACCTTGCTTTCGTCATATGGTCCATCTGTGTTTTTATCCATATTATTATACATGAACAAGCCTACTTTTTAATATTAAAGCAGCTAGTTTTAAATCCTCTGGGGTGTCTATATCAATAGAATCTATTTTGGGCATAACGATAAACCCGACTCTCTCGCCAATAAGACTATTATTTTTAAAAAATGAATCCCTAGAGGTAACATAAAAGGAGCCGTTCTCAATATACCAGCTTTCCATATCTTGAGTTCTCAGTCTTCTAAGGGGAGAAAAATTAATTGGCTTGCCAGCCTTATCCCAACAAAACTCAACATCCTCCCTCACCGCTATAACGCTATCATATTTTGCTGTTGCTAGCTTATTAAATGCTAAATTTAAATCACTCGCCCTAAAGAGGGGAGATGTGGCTTGCACACAAGCAAAGGTGTCGACATTTGTATTAGCTAAAAAATGCCCGATAACTGGATTTGTAGGCGCCTCATCAGTAGCCAATTCGGGGGGCCTATCAATAATATTAACAGGATAATCAGCGCATACTTTTTTTATTTTAGGACAATCGGTGCTTATATATACACTTGGGGTCAAAGATAAAGAATTCTCTATTGCATAATGTATCAATGGGTGCCCACAAAGATCTGTGATATTTTTATTTGGTATTCTTTTTGAGCCGCCTCTCGCTGGAATTATTATTTTCATTCCGTTAATACCTTTTGTATAATAAGATCTAAATTAATTTGTGATAAAATATCAGCTATACGCTCGCCAGCATTTCCATCGCCATAGATGTTGCTCTTATCAAAGACTCTTTGCAGTTTAAGCGCAGCAATAAGGGCATCTTTTATAATATCCCTATTGTGTCCCACATCAACAATATTAGAAGTTCTTTCTCGATTTAATTGGCGCGTACCAATGTTAACAACTGGAACATCAAAATAATGTGCTTCGCGAATACCACTACTAGAATTTCCAACAAGGCAGCTACTAAATTTTAACAAATTCAGATATGACCCAAAAGAGAGATTTTTGTACGAATTTCGAATAACGGTTTGCTTGCCGTACTTACGCTTATGTTTTCTAATGGCGCGTAGCATACTACTTGAACCAGCATCTGGATTTGGGTATATCAACAATGTTTGTATTCCAGCTTCTTGCAAAGCATTTAAGGTTATTTCCATTTGTGCGGCGGCCTGATTAAATTCGGTTGTAATGGGATGTTGTATTAAAATAAAATATGGTTTTTTAAAATCAATTCTAAGTCGCGATAAACCACTTAATTTTTTTAATTCTGAGCGCTCAACATACTGAAGATTTTTGATATAATCAATGGCGGGACACCCAGCATTAAAAACGTGATCCGAATTCTCCCCCATCGATAAGATTCTTTTTCTACTCAATTCTGTGGAGGGGAAATGTACGTGTGATAATTTTGTTACCGTATGCCGTATGGTTTCGTCAATTGTGCCACTCACTTCGCCACCTTGAATATGGGCTACGGGAATGTTGCCAATAGAGGCGGCGATGGCGGCGGCTAATATTTCGTATCGATCTCCAACCATGAGCACAACATCTGGGGTTAGTTGTTCAAATGCCGCGGACAGTTCAATGATGGCTAGCCCAATGGACTTTGACATAGTAAGAGGACTATCGCCTTCAATATTAGTCGCGCATTTATATGATATATCACATCCATCAGACTCTATGTTGCTTATGGAGTTTCCATAATCACTTAAAAGATGAGCACCAAAAACCACTATTTGCAAATCTAAATTTGGATGAACTTGAATTGCCCCTATCACACTTTTTAGTTTTGTATAATCTGATCTATAGCCCGTTACAACACAAATTTTTCTCATTTTAATTAAACCGATTACAATCTATTCTGGTTAGTTCATATTTGTTTTCAACAACGTTCAGTGGCCTATTGCCTACCGCGAATGCATGATGAACACCGCATTCTTCCAAAATCTTAAAAGTATCTTGATTATAGGTAGAACTTCCACCATAAGGGTAACAAAAGCTTTTCCATTGCATATTAAGAAATAAATTTAAAAAACTATACGATTCTTCTATTTCTCTCTTTTGTTGTTCATAGTTTAAAGTAGACAAGACCGGATGAGTTTCCGTATGTGAACCAATTATCGAACCACATTTTTCCATCTCTACAAGTTCCTCTTTCGTTAAGTACAGTTTATCATACAATTCAATTTCGTTTAAGTGTTCCGAGGCAATTTCATCTAATATTTTAGTCTTATATTCATCATGCAAATAATAATTAAGAAGTCTCTTGAACTGAAGCCCGCAAGAACTTAATTTTTGATCTTTATAAATTTCTTTATCAAATTCATGAATCTTGTCTTTATTGAGCATTGATGTGTCCACCAGCTTAAGGGTGCCCTCTAACAAAAGTCTAATGTCACATTTTCCCAACAAATGATGAACACGATGAACATTAAGAATTTTTTTATCTTTATAGTGGCCCGTTGGAGTGTAAAAAAAGCCCCAAGCTTTTTTCTCTTCCAATATTGGCAAGACATTGTGATAATGATCTTTAAACCCATCATCAAAAGTTAAAATAACTCCTTTCTTAATTGATATCTTATTCTCTATTGAATGAATGAAATCTTCTTTTGAAATAAAACCATAAGTATTATAAAAAAAATCTATTTGCCTTCTAAATTGATCAATAGTAAGATTTTTAAAATTAGGATATTCGGAATTATTATTCCTTACATAATGATACATTATTATCAGCACAAAAAATCCTGCTTAATTAAGGGAAACTCTAAATCTAGGCCATTTTTATTCTGAAGGTATTCCAAACAAACGCCATTTCTAATATTTTCATAGGCTCTTTGGATGCTATCAGGGGTGCAGTCTCTCCTTTTATATGTTTTGCCTATTTTGCTTGCCTGCGAAGGCTTTCCTTCCACTCTTTCAAAATTTCTAATTAGCTCTATAAATTCTCGCGTCATCTTTTTTATAAGCCTGTTGCCAATTTGGTGTATATTGTCGCAGGCGCCGATATCAGCCCGAATTTGATGTATTATCTTGCCGGTGTCAATTCCCTCGTCCATATACATAAAAGTACACCCAATTGCACTCAATTCTTTATTAACAAATGGATGAAAATTTGTGCCCGAACCAAAGTAATAGGGAGACAAACCCAAATGCACATTAATAATTCTATTTTTAAATAAATTAATTAATTTTGGCTTAACGATACAGCAACCGTATGTGATGATAAAGTCAGGATTAATCTTGCAAATTTCTTCTATGTATTCGTCCTTGTTGATTTCGCCGCGTTTGATATATTGTGAGTTGGAAAGGTCTTCAGATGATAGCACACATTCTTCAAAAAAATCTCGTTCAGTTTGATATCGAGAAACAAAATGAACATTTTGAATATCTTTGAAATTTAAATTATCAAGATCATATTTCTTTTTAGTTACATCACAATAAGTTTTTAATACATTAATGTCTTTTTGCGAAGCAAATTTAATTTTAAAATAATTGTGCCTCAATTCATCTGCGGTTAAAATTACAACTTTTTTCATGCTATATCGCGCCAACTCAAGTGACAATCGGTATTTATATCACTTTGTGTAACTTTCCCCAAAAGCGATTGAAAATGTTTGGCAAGTATCTCTCCAGTACCGGGGCGCTTTACCCAAATATTCTCTTCTGTTAGCATGTCGCCCTTTTTAATATCTTTTATAGCAACAACCGAAGCGTAAGCAAAATCGATTGTTGGCTGCTCCTCTTTTAAAATACTCTTATTGCCACCCATGGCTTCATGTATCGCCTTTGAGCCGCAAATCAAATCTCTCAGTTCGTCCGGATCAATTGAAATGGGCACATCTGGGCCCTTCCAATTTTTATTCGAAGTAAAATGCTTTTCTAATATTGATGCCTCAAAAGCAACCGAAGCAAAGCACGTATAGTTACCCAACGAATGATCGCTTAAACCCAAAACTGCATCCGAAAAAGCTTCTCTTAAATCAACCAAAGCGCCAAGTCTAACTTTATTGTATGGTGTTGGATACAAAGAAGTACAGTGCAACAATGCATATGGCACGTTATACTTTCTAAATATTTCTACAGATGGCAGAATAGAATCAATATCATTCATACCCGTACTTAAAATTATAGGTTTACCAAATTTAGCAATATGTTCAACTAATGGATAATTATTACATTCGCCAGAACCAATTTTATAAGCCACAACTCCCATTTCTTCTAATCGATTGGCTGCGGCCCTAGAAAATGGTGTAGAGAGATAAATCATATTTAAACTCTCGGCAAGTTCCTTAAGCTGAATTTCTTCCTTCAAAGAAAAGGCACACTTTTCCATAATATTATAAATCGATTCGTCAGCATTTGCTGGTATTACTTCTTTCGCGTGATTTGACATTTCATCTTCGATAATATGACATTGGAATTTTACACATTCGGCGCCGGATCGATGGGCATCTACAACCATTTGAACAGCTTTATCATAATCTCCCTCATGGTTTATTCCTATTTCCGCAATTACAAATGGCTCATAATTGGCGCCAATCTTTCTGTTGCCAATTAAAATCTCTGCTTTTTTCACACACACCTCAATTAAGTTAAATATAGTTTACTGTCGATGATCCACAATAACAAAATTAGAATCATCATCATCAAAATATAATTTCGAAAATGACTTCTTTTCAACTTCTTTCATATGATCATAATATGAATCAATCAATGATACGTTGGCTTCGTACATTGTCTTATAAAAAATATCGTCATCCATTTCCGTAAAATTTATTGTTAACAGATCTGGATTTTTTGAAATTTCAAAAAAGTGTTCATGATCCCGCAAGAGTCCCTTGTCTAAAGCATATTTATAAAGGGGAGAGCCGGGATATGGGGTTACGGGTCTTAGTAAACGCTTGTCAGTGCCACTATATTTCTTTAGAATATCCACAGTTTTCCATACCGATTCAGCCGTCTCGCCAATATTTCCAAACATACACGGCAACTGCACTTCCATTCCCGCATCTTTAGTTGCATCGATGCCCATCGTGATCATCTCACTGGTGGTCCGTTTATTCATTAACTCTAAAACCTTTGTATCTCCAGATTCAAGACCGTACAATATTCTATTGCATCCCGCCGCGGCCATGGCATTAGCTACATTTTGATCTACTATGTTAAGTCTTCCTGTGGTTTCCCACGAAATTCTTGGAAGAAGACCGGTATCAAACGCATTAATCAATTTATTAGAGAATTCAATAACGTGCTTTTTGCTAGTCATGAAAAGCTCGTCTGACATGTTGAAGTGTTCAATACCGTACCTCTCATTCAAAAACTTAATTTCCGAAAGAAAATCGTCAAAGGGGCGGTATCGAAAACCCTCTTCAAGACGATAGCAAAAATTACAACGAAATGGGCAACCTCTGCTTGAAAGAATATTAAATGCTTTTATGCCCTTATGATAGCCGCGGCTTTCATACCACACGTAATTTTCAATAGGAAAAAGATGATACGCCGGCTGCGGTATTCCCGAAATAAGAGGAGCCGGCTCCCTCAAAGTCGAAACATGAATGTCTTCACCATCCCTAAAGGAAACAGAGGGGATATTCTCGGGGGGCGCGCCTGTCGTTAAAGCATTAACCAAATTTAAAAGTGAATTCTCAGCTTCCCCAGAAATGCCGTAATCGGCGCCCGTCTTCGCTAAATAAAAAGCCGGGAGTGGAGAATAACCATTTCCTCCTAATATAATTTTTGAACTTGGAGATGCTGAACGGATGGCTTTTACGTGCTCGATAACATCATGAACGTAATTTGTCAGATAACCAATCCCTATAAAGTCAAAAGGCTCCGTATTCAACAAATATTTTTCAAGATCCTTTGGTCCTAAGTGCCAAACAGTACCATTGAATATTTCTACATGATAATCATTCTGCTCAAGCACGGCTGCCAAATAGGCGGGCCCGAATGTCCAAAATGGTATCTTGTCGTATTGATCGATCATAACAAAAAGAAACCTGGCGCGCTTTTCGCCTTTAGATAGTGGCGATAAGTTATAATCTTTGGGGCCGCGAGTATCCTTATAATTCTCGCCATCGTAATTTATTTTTAGCATCGGATTAACATCTTTGGCGCCCAATCTACGATTAACTACCTTTGTGTGTTTATCGTCTAAAGTCGGCTCATATGTGGCATGATTTTCATCATTATTGTTCTTTGAATTTTTCATAATTGTTTTTTAATCTCCCTAATCATAATAATTTTGTCCATAGTGTTTATAAACTACTTCATTTTGTGAACAATTATGTCTCTGAGACTATTATAAGGCAAACCCCTTACCAAATCAGAAAGATGTGTTCTGGATTTTATTAGCATGTTAATATTCTTCTCAATCCTTTTCGGAAATTGTATATGACAATGTATAAGGCAACCGATTTGTTTCAAAAGATAAATTGTTAATTTTTATATTACTCTTTTTCGCTACTGTACACAAATATCGCAAATCACTTATGACTTGGGCTCGTTCGGACGGTATATCAAACGAAGGTAATTCCTTTTTCCCTAAAATCGTATCATTTTCCATTTGCTCGTTGGTGAAGCCGGCGTGTGTCGTTCCTGTTTTATTCAACGCATCTTTATATGATAAATCAAAACCTGTCACATCAATTGGATTACATCCGAGCCACAGAGCGAAAGCAATCATATGATTGGTTACGGTATTGCAGCGAGAATAAGCGGCGCGAACTCCATACTTCTGAGCCAATAACACTTGAAACACGCGTTGTTCCCACATCCAGGGGTACACAAGCTCCATTTTATCTTTTTCTTTAGCTATCTTTAACAATTGTGAAAACTCAGATCGAATTGGTATTGTAACAAAAGTTTTAATATCATTGTCTAGACATCGCCCAAAAGACTCTTTCAACGCTTCATAAGAATTAGCGGCGCACCAAAAATCTGGCTTAAAACCTTCAAAAAAAACAGGAACCTTCCAGAAATTATTACAAGTAATTTTTACATGAGAATTATATTTTTCTTTATCTATATTTAACAAACTTGGGCCTAGACCCATGACCAACGCTGGTTCATTGGCATATCTATCTTTTAAACCATAGAGCTTATCAAACCCACTCAATAGATCATTTTTAAATACCTCTTGTTCGGCAGAATCGGTAATACGCGCGTTGGGTAAAAATGTACTATTATAATTTTTTTCTATAAAGTCTCTCATATTATCTTTAAAATTTACCATATAAATCTCTCTTTATAATATTGCACAATAGATTTTATTTCTTTATCAAAATTATGCACAGGCGACCATTTTATTGATTTTAACTTATCATCATTCAACGCATAACGAACATCCTGACCCTCGCGAGAATAAGAAAAATCAACATGTTCCTCCCAATTATTTAGAGTTCCATAAAAAGATTTAATAATCTTCTTAACGGTCTCTAAGTTGGTTTGCTCAAAATTACCCCCGACGTTATAAATTTCGTTTATATTACCATTCTCAATGATTTCTATAACCGCGCTGGCGGTATCGTCAGCATGAAGCCAATTTCGAACCGGTGTGCCGTTATTGTGTAAACATATCTTCTTTCCGCGCATCAAATTTTTAACTGAAAGGGGGATAAGCTTTTCCGGATATTGTCCTATTCCGTAATTATTAGTCGGCCTCAAAATAATATATTCAATACCATAAGTCCTCGACCAAGCCATCACTAACATATCTGCCGACGCTTTCGCGGCGGAATAAGGATTGCTTGGTTTAAGCAAATCTTTTTCTGTATGTGCGCCCATTTCAATATCCCCATATACCTCATCAGTACTAAAGTGAAAAAAAATAGGTCGTTTATTACAATTTACGGGTTTGTTCCTTATGAGATCGAGTAGATTTTTAACACCAACAATATTACTATTAATAAACTTGTCACTATTGATGATGCTATTGCCAACATGTGATTCTGCTGCTGTGTTAATCACATAGTCACAATCATATAAAAATGTTAAATCCTTAATGTCTATTCTTTCAAAAAAGAAATTTGAATACGACCGAAACTCTTCTAAAAGATTCTCATTGGCAGCATAAGTTATTTTATCAATCCCTCGAACCATCCAACCCCTCTCAAGACATTTTCTAGTTATGTAAGAGCCAATAAACCCTAAACAACCAGTAATGTATACAATTTTCATTTCATGTCCTTAAAAAAATCATTAACAACGCTTTCAATATACTTTATTTTCTCATCAGTTAAACCGGCATAGGTTCCCAAAAAGAATGAGTTTGTTGTTATAAGTTGTGCATTTGGAAATGCCTTGTCCATATCTCCATACTCTTCTGCCATATGAACATAGCCGGGATGAGCAAGAATGTTGCCAGAGAAGTAGGATCGTGTTTGAACTTTGGCCGCCTCCAGGTGTTGAACAATATCAAACCTGCTAAATGGGGCGCTGTCCTTGATTGTTAATAAGAATGCAAACCAACAAGGGTCTGCCTTATCTG
>Ga0209349_1001520_pt1 | contig 11439 bp, 19 predicted proteins | sample ETNvirnome_2_130_FD_184067 | JGI IMG/M metagenome (GOLD analysis project Ga0209349, IMG submission 184067) | Marine viral communities from the Pacific Ocean - ETNP_2_130 (SPAdes) (version 2) | ecosystem: Environmental > Aquatic > Marine > Oceanic | place: Pacific Ocean | collected 2013-06-22
ATCCCACACACAACTTCGTCCAGGGAGTGTTTGTTCAGTCCCTGAAAGTCAACCAGACCGATCCGCTCGTGGTCGGCGTTCCGGCGTCCGCTACGCTGACCGGTGCGTTCCCGCTCGATCCTCGCCGACGCATGCCCCGAAACTTCGGATTCGGCCGGCGCGACCTGGCGACCAATAACACTTTGGATACCACGATCATCGTGCAGGGAACCGGCCTCGTTTGTGACTTCAGCTTTGCCGCTCCCGGGAGCTCTAACTACAAGAATCAGATCTTCCGGCCGATCGGAAACCCGAAGCTCCTGGCAGGGGCCTCCGATTACGACGTGGCCGCAGACGGCGCAACGGACACAATGACGCTCGAGGCGCCCTATGAGTGTTATGCCTGGCTCGACTTCTTGCAGCTCGCCGCGCTGCCTGACGCCGCCGCAACGAGCGAGGAGCAGACCAACGCGGACGGTCTTGGCGTCTGCGGAATCGCCAGCATTACGCTCCCCGGCGACGAGGAGCTCGTTCAGGGTGACGGCGCCGGCATCGTGCCTGCCGCTGCCTATGACCAGAACCGCGGCTTCAACTGGGTCCGACACGGCTGGGTCCGGCTCAACCAGGGCAGCAAGATCCTGATCGGCGTGCAGAACCACGGTCCCGACGCGGTTAACGTCGCCGCAAGCGTCCCGGTCTGGCAGGTGGGGCCTGGTGGTCGCGCTGGTCGCTGCGGCTAGCAGTAGGGGCCCCACATGGCCGGCAAGCGTGAGATCTGCGGACCGTTCACAGCACGGATCCCGCTGGGGGCTGACTACCTTAGCGCCGACGACGAGACCGCCTTTATCCAGCCGGGCGCCCGGCTGATCCAATGGTGGGCGTCGGACGGATCATCGCTAGTGGCGTTCGATATTCGGATCGAGTTCGCGCAGGAGCAGGGGGAAACCCTGCTACTGCATGTGCCATCTACCACCCCGTTCGAGCTGCTCTATCCGGACTGCAACTGTAAGCCGGGCTGCTGCTGCGGCCTCCCCCGGATCAAGTTCGACGCGAAGTCATCGGCGGCAGGAACGCTGACCCTTAACATACTGGTCGCCTGATGCCCCCAGCCCATCCGCTGATCGAGGAGTTCATCGTCGCGATCTCGTCGCTCCCGGTGCCCGATGGCGTTGGATATTGGGTGGTCTCGGACACATACCGCGGCCCGGCGGCGCAGGAAGCCGCCCTCGCCGCCGGCACATCGAATGCCCACTACGGGCAGAGCTCCCACAACGTCTACGACCCCTCCGAGGGCTGGCAGGGCGCAGCGGTAGACGTCTACCCCATCGTCGCCGGCACCTCTGACGTCTCCACCGATCCAGCTCACTACATCCCGATCGCCGAGCTCGCGGAAGAGATGGGCCTAGAAAACTTGGGGGCGCTGTATGGGTGGGACTGGGCCCACAACCAGATCCCAGACTGGCAAGACTATCCCGTGGTCCCTGCCGCCGGCTATCCAAAGGCGACCAGCGCCGGCGGATTGATGCTGCTCGTGCTGGTCGCCTTTGCAGCAAGCCAAACGTGAGCCAGAACGCCCCAACAGGATTCGAGCTGCGCCTAGAGAATTGGGCAGCGACGGTCCACAACATGTCCCCGGCTGGCTCTGCGACCCGCCAGGCGGCCGCTGATCTCTTCGCGCTGCTGGCCGATCCAGGGATCGAGACAATGATCAACTCGATCGCCGATCCCACATCGTGGGAATGGTCCTGGCAACTTGGCTGGTACGACAACGAATATCAGACCTTGCTCTCGTCGGTAGAGACGGTCCAGGCCGCAGCGGACACCGCCGGATATGCGGGACAGGCTGAGGTCGGGGCCTCACTGCTCGACGAGCTGTCAACCCTCGCCGGCCTGGCGGACGAGCAGGTCGAGATCCTGGCCGACGCGACAGTGGGCCCCGGCTCGCCCGGCTCTGCCATCGCCGGCCTGCTCAAAATGTTGATCGCATTCAAGGTAATCGAGCTGGTGTCGAGGTTCCGCTGATGACCGACGCAATGCCCGCCGGCAACATGATCTCATCCATCTTCGGAGGCGTAGAGCTCGCCGTCGGCCAGGTCGGAGGATTCGTCAACAACCACACCGACCGGCTGGCAGACAACCCGTGTGCTTGGACAGAGCAGCTCGACCGGAAGTTTGAAACGCTCTCCCGGGAGCGGCTTGCGATCTACACGCTGGCGAACGAGATCACCGTCGCCGGGGCCGCAGCGGTCAACTCGTGCTGGGCGAGCGCCGGCTTCAGCACGACGGCGCGCAAGTTCAACACCACGTCAGTCGATCACTTCGGGCAGTGGCTAAAGCAGCGTGGCTATCCAACAGGGATCGCCGCCACTCCATACCCGCCGCACCTCCCGGCGCCGTATTTCTTCGTTCGGCACGCTCCCCCGAGCAGCTCGAGCAGTGCAGGGACCGCGGTCCCTGGCTATGCACAAAGGGTTCGGCTCATCGGCGCTGGTGGAAACCTGACCCTTGGGGGCCCCGAGATCTGGGAGCAGTGGATCCAGTGGAAGAACTACGCCAGGCTCGCCGTCGAGCCAAAAGGCGTCAAGCGGAGCTATAAGGGCGCCAAGGGGTGGCGCGCGATCCTGGGTGTGGCTACAGGACACAGCGCCCCGGCCTGGAATCCGACGATGCCCGTGACCGACACGAGCTTGATCGCCAACGTCAACGAGATCCGCGACCTGGTGTCGGCGCTGATCGTCATATCGCAGGAGCAGTGCAACGCTCGTCTAGACGCCATGCTGCCCAGCGACAGCGACAGCGAGGGCACCGGAGCGGGAGCGGGAACGATCGCGATCGGCTTGGCCCTGCTCGCAAAGGCCGCTGGCCTGTTCTGATGGAGCCGGAGCGCAAGCCGACAGCGCTTGACGCTGCTTTTACCGTCGGCCTTACCCTGGTGCTTGCCAGGGCTGCCGCAGGCACCCTTGGCCTTCCTCCGGTCTTTGGCACGATCGTCGCAGTCGGATCGGTTGCCGTGTCGGTATCGGGCAGTGGCCCCCAAGGCTTGCAGGACGCAGCGTCGGCGATCATGGCGCCAGCGAACCGGGTGCGGCTATATCTCGGTGGGATCGAGCTGTCCCCGCGACTGCTCGGGGACACAAACCACGGGACAGACGAGGAGACCGGATGAAGCGTTACCACAAGCGAGGCACGATCCGCTTCGAGACCAAGGACGGGACTGTGAAGTTCGAGGGCCGACAACGCCGGGCAAGCGGAGCGAACCGGCCAAAGCACGGCGGCGCTAAGTTCAGATCGAAGACTGGACGATTCGCCAAGAAGGGGCGCAAGCTCCCCGGCCGTCAAGGCTCACTGTTCTAGGACTAGAAAGGGGCCGACTAATGGCCAAGATCCGGAAGTTTTACGACGTTCGACCGAACCGCGATCCCGATGTTATCGCGCGCGGGTTGAAGCTCTGCCCACCGAAGAAGGCCCCGTCGGCGAAGCCGAAGGCCGCGAAGCCGAAGAAGGCCGCGCCGAAGCCGAAGCCGAAGACCACGAAGGCGCAGCAGTGACAAGCCCCTTCCCATTCTCGCCAGGGGCCGCGGCTACCGCCGTCACCACGCTGTGGACATTCAAGCCGACGGACACCAGCGATGACGACGCGTGGATCCCGCGCGACGGCGACACCGCCGTAATCAACCTCCTCGACATCCTCCTACAGGTCACCGCGACGTACTCGACGTGCGGGCCGGACGGCTCCACCGGGATCCGAATGGTCCGGGGGAGCGGCTCGCCGCTGCTAATCCTCAAGATCGACCTAGACGACGTCGCTGCGCTCACGGCGAATGGACCGCACGTTAGGCAGCCCGGCGATCTGTGGTTCTTCGACTTTGCGATCTCGATCCAGGGGGGCGCAAGCAGGGTCCTGCGACTCGTATTCCGGGACGCGAACGCCGACCAGCTCGGGATCGACGCGATCGAAGCCACCACCCTGGATTCGATCGCCGGGACTACCAGAGCCACGGAGACGCACAGCATCGCCAACATCCAGCGGGTCGGACTGCGGTGGGCTGACTACGGCCGTGCTGACGATTTTCACCAGGCCACTGGATGGGTACAAAGCTCCAGCACCCCAACGCAGAACGTCACCGACCTGATCCAGGTGACGCCACAGGTCGAAACGACCCTGGTTGCCGGGAGTGTGATCTGGTTTCGGATCGACACCGGCGGCGCAGCCGGATCGGATATGACCCTTACTCACATGGGGATCGGGGTGATCCCTGGCGTGGGGATGGATCCGGGCGCCGTCAGCTGGACGTACTGATGATCCGCTTCCGCCTCCCCCAAGGATGGATCGACGGGTGAACCTCTCGAAGCGGCAGGCCATCGGCGCCAAGATCGCGAAGCTCGTGATCGCAGCTGAAGCGCTTTTCCCGGCCCCCAAGTCGGGAGCGGCCAAAAGAACATGGGTACTCCGACAGGCCCGCAAGGAGTCCCCAAAAGGGGACGGCCCGTCGCACGACTTCGCGCGATGGCTCGGAGCTGCTCTACTGCGGGTCGCCATTGAGGCCGCGGTGGCGATGCTCAACCGCCTCGAGGAGCAGCCATGATGCGGCAGGGCGCCGAGTTCGGAGGGGCGATGGTCGCCGGGTTCGGCGCTGCCGGGCTCGCGCAGATCCTAGACCTGGTGCCCGAATCATGGGGACCTGCCGGGCCGCTCCTCGCCTTCGTCGCGTGGGGCTCGGTGCAGCTGGTGCGCCGACTGGTGATCCCGATGGAGACCCTGGTGGAGCAGGGCAAGAGCCAAGGGGCGCAGCTCTCAAGGATCGAGGGGGTATTGTCCGCCAAGGGCCCGCGCTGAGGGACCCGGGACAGAAACTGTCCCCGGTTCTCTTCGGCGCCGATCCGGAGTAGCGTCTACTCGCCCCCAAGGGCAAGCGCCCCGCCGAGAGGAACACCGGCGGAGCGCTCTAAACCGGACACGAGAGGATCGCTCATGCCGTCTGCGTCAAAAGCTACCACCACAAGGACTCACAGTCACCGGGAGGCCCACCGCGCCCAGCTCGGAGACGAGCTCGCCCTGAGGCTCGAGCGGATCTGGTATTGGGCATCCGAGACGTGTCGCGCCGACACTCCACAGCCCGCGCGTGATCACTACCAGTCCCTCTTGATCGAGGCGTGCACAGCTCTCTGGACCGCGATCGGCCAGGTCGCTCCCGCCGAGGACGTACCGCGAGAGCACCGGCTCGTCGTTGGCCTGGCGCGCGAGAGGATCGCTTACCAGATCTGGGTCTGCGCGGCGATCGTCGGGGAGCGCGACTACACGCTGGGGTGTCAGATCCAGCAGTGCGGCGCAGTCTGGTTGGACTCTGCCGCCGAGCTGTCCCAGTTGATCTCTGGCGGTGCATCGTGAGCGCCCCTCCGCATTGGGGCGTCCCCGCATACCCGCTCGGCCTGGACCAGCGCACCGTAAACGCTCTGCGCGAGCTCGCCGCCGCGCTCGCTGCGTCCGGCTCGACGGTCTACACGGCGACAGTCACCGCATACGACGGCCAGATCCGAGTGCAAGGCAAAGGTGCCGTGGGTGGTCCGGCGACCGTCCGGGAATCTGAGTTTGACCCGACCCCCCTCTCGTGGACGACAGAGACCGCCTTTGGGATCGAGTTCTGTGCTTCCCAGCCTGCCGCGCTCCTGCACCTGCCAGTGCCGCCGCAAGCCGCAGAGCTCGGTTTGTGCGTCTGCCCGGTGCCAGGAGAGGGGACGGCAGGGTGCGCGCGCTGCGAAGCCGACGAGCCGCGTATCCCGATGGGGCCGTGCTTGTGCGGTGGGACGGGTGGGTGCAGCTATTGCGAGGAGTGCCGCGCGATGGCCACCGAGGAGATCACGTCGTGACGCGCGCGGAGCTCGGGGACCCGCCTCCGCCCTCGGAGGGCTCAAGACGCGGCGAGGACCCGCCAGAGGGTGCAGAGATCACCCTGCCGCCGGCTCCGATCCACCACACGCCCCGCTGGGTCTACCTGCTCTGGCGGACGCTCGAGCTCCTGGCGCTGCTGGGCGCAGGGGCTCTGGCGGTCCTGGCGGTCCTGACTGCGAACGGGTGGCAACCGTGAGCCGTGCAGACCGGATGCGCCTATGGGCGGTTCGATGGGACCAGAGGGCCCATGAGTACCGGGCGCGCCGACGGGTTGCAGCGGTTTACGGCCGGCAGGCCCTGGACTGCGTTCACCAGCTCAACGAGCTGTCCACCTATGCCGGCGGATTCTGGCGCGGCTTCGGGCTCGCGGATCGTCGCCTTGAAACAGTAGACGCAGAGTGGTCCGCTTTGGGCGGTCACTGTGGGTCTGACGGCGAAGGTTAATGGTTTCGGCCATTTACGTGGACATGGAGCGGGGCCCGTACCCGGCACTCCTCGGCGCTGACGCATGCTGGGGAGTCGGGCGGGACGCCCGACGGTTCGACGGAGCCGGGCCGGTAGTCGCCCATCCTCCCTGCGGGCCGTGGGGATCGATGCGACAGTTCTGCACCAGACAAGACCGTTCACTGGCTCCGATCGCCGTCAAGCAGGTGCTCGAGCATGGTGGTGTGCTCGAGCATCCCGCCGCGTCCACCCTGTGGAAACACTGCGGACTGCCCGCCCCATTCCAGTGGATCCCGCTCGCGGCCCCAAGGGTATGGTCGCTGATGGTTGAACAGGTCCGGTGGGGGCACCCGTGCAGGAAGCGGACGAAGCTCCTGATCGTCGGAGCGTCGGCGCGGGATGTGCCTCCGTTCCCTGCACCGCGCGAGCCAACGCACCACATCGGCGGCGACAAGGCTTGGCGTGAGACGGTCGCTAAGCCGCGAGGGATGAAGGTGTTGGACAACAAGGGGGAGGGACACCTGACACCGCCAGCGTTCGCCAGGTGGCTGATCCAGATCGCGCAGGCTTGCGCGTGAACGCCCCGACAGCCCTCCCCGACGACTGGACCTTTGGCAGAGGAGCTCCGCGCGGCGCGAACGGTCTGGGGCTCGGCCGGCAGCGGTGGGCCGATGGTTGGGACCGGGACGCACGGTGCCCACCGGACCCGAGGGCCGACGCCTCGCCGGGGATGGAGCCCTGGCGGTCCTGCTCGCTCACCGCCGGCCGGGCCTGGTGGCTCGGTGCCCATGACGCCAGGCGAAAAGCGGTGAGAGCTCTCCGGAGGGCCGGCTATGACGCCCGGAAGCTCTATGGCCGGCGTGACAACGGCTTCCGGCAGCACGGCCGGCACCTCGCCCCCAGCTGGGTCTACACAGACGGTCCCGCCGAGGGCCGAGAGGCTGTTGACCCGTGGGTGCGTGCTGCCCAGCTGGGGGAGTGCTCCGCGCGGATGGTGGCCCAACCACGGGTCGCCGCGGATGGCTCGCCAAGGATGCTGCCCCTTCCCGTGGGTTGTGGGCAGCATCATATTTGCGCCGTTTGCGCTTCTAGAAGGTCTCGGCAGCTCTCCACCGCGGTTCGGGCCTATGTCGGCGCGGCTCGGGACAACGACTGCGCCGGCTGCGCCGGCCGGTGCGATGGGGACTGTTCGTGCCTTGGGGACGTCGCCCTGGTGACGCTCACCCACCGCGATCGGCCCGGTGCCTCGCTGCACGACGAGCTTGAGCGATGGCGCCGAGCGTGGCGCCTAATGGTGCGCGGCCGGGTCGGACGGCGACTCCGGCGCTACGTGCTGGGCTGGTACTACGGTCTTGAGGTAACCAGGGGCGCTCACTGGTGGCACGTGCACGCCCATGTAATCGTCGGCCTTCGAGCTGGTGTCGACCATGCCACAGCCCGCCGAGTGGTCGCGCTCGCGTGGCAAGCGTCGACCGACTCGGCCTCCCGGACGGTCTCCGGACACGAGCACTGGGGCTGGGATCCATACAGCGGGTGCCACGCCAAAGGGGAAGGCCCGGCCTCGACCCGGATCCGAATGGAATCCGGCGACTATGCGGGAGGGTGGTGGCGTGAGATTGCAGCGGACGACGATCGGCAGCTTCACGAAGCCTGTAAGTATCCGACTCCCGTCGGGGAGCTCGAACCCCTGCGCCTGGTGGAGTACCTCGCGGCATCGCACGGCCGGCGCTGGCACGAGGGCGGATGGGGCTGGCGATCCATTCGGACCGAAGGTGAGGAGCTCGGCAACGAGCTCCGAGACGCGGACGACGATCGAGACATCGGGATCCCGATAGCATCGCTGGCCCCTGGGGACTGCCCACCGATGGACGACATCGCCCCGGGTTGGGGCGTCACTGTCCTCGAGGAACCGGACGGCCTGGTGATCCAGGCCCTCGGACAGTCCACCCGGCGGACCGCTCTACCCCAGGCAGACACGGTGCAGCCGTCCGACGGATCGGTGCGATGGGTCTTGCTGGCCGATCCGGCCCTCGCCGAGCTCGCGGAAGTATGGGCATCCGAGGGGTGGTGTGAAGTCGGATCCATGACGAGGACCGATCTGGTGCCATGCAAGGCTGATCATCCGGACGCGGCTATGCGCCTGATGGCACACCCGTCAGGGCAAGAGTCGATCGTCTACTGCCGGGCCGTGCAGGAGCTCCGGCCGATCCTGACCATGAGCGCAGCTCGAGCAGCTCGGATCGTGCAGGTCACTGAGGCGGCGATCCTCTCAGGCTGAATCTGCCGGGGTTAGATTACGAAACAAGCCCCTTGGGCCCCATACGCATTCGCGCGGTCTGCTGGGCCCCGTCCCGGTTCTTTTTCGCTTTCAGCCTGCGCCCGTCGCCCTTTGTCGCCTCAAACTCTAAGACTGCGTCTACAGCGTGTTCCAAAGTCTTCGGGCCCGCCATCTGCCCATCGGCAACGACCTGGAAGACGAAAAGCACAGAGACCGAGCCCTGCTTGGCCCAGGCGCTGAGCTCTGCCAGCCCCAGAACCACCGACGAGACCGAGCCGGGCCGGTGCCCATTCACGACCAGAGTCTGAAGCGAATCAACCACGACGGCCACCGCGCCGATCCTTGTCGCCGACTCAATGATCCCCTTCACCGTGCAGTCTTCGGTGATGTACAGATCGTCATGCTGTGATTCCGTCCGGGCCTGGCGTCGGAGGATCTCCCCTTGGGCCTCCTCCCCGCTCGTATAGAGCACCGCGCCAAGCTCCGCGACACCACCGGCCCACTGTCCGATCAGTGTGCTCTTGCCGATCCCGGGCTCGCCGTAGATCGCAACGGCCTTCCCTGGCACGGCGCCACCCGACAGCACGCGATCCATCGCTGCAACACCTGACGGTAGCCGGCGCGGCCGGCGAGGGACCGGAGCAGTGCTCCGGACTAGCCGCGTGTCGCGGACTGGCCCGCCAGGTCGGCGCCGGTCCGGACCGCGCTCGATGCTGTGCCACGTTCCGCAATGCGGACACTTGCGGGCCCACCGATCAACGGCCCGGCCGCAGTGGTCGCACCTCACGCTACGGCAGCCTCTGGGGCCTTGGAGCGTGCCGCGTGGGGCTGGCTCCGCTCCTTGCCGCCGGCAGTAACACACGGTTTACCCGCCACCGAGCCGCACAACTCGCAACCCGCGGAGAGCGGACCCTCGAGCGGGGCGCCGAGCTGGGCAGCAATAAAGGCCCTTTTCTCTGAGAGCTCGACCTTGGCCAGTTCGAGCCGGATCACCTGCTCCTCGCGTTCGACGGCCGAAGCCTGTTTTCGCTCCTCAGCGATCTCTTTCAGCATCTCCAGAACATGGCCAAGCAGATTCGACCCGACGGTGATAATCGCCTCACGGTCGCCAGGATCAAGCTTCGCCAACCCGGTAAAGATCCCCGAGTTCTGCTCCTTGTAGAGAAGAAACTGCGTGTGCTGGTGCGCTTTGTGGAGCTCCATCTGAAGCGTATGTGCGCGCAGGTGATCCGATAGTCGGGCGTTGTTCTGCTCCATCATGGTCTTCGCGCTGGCATTGCTCAGCGTCAAAAGCTGTCCCAGCAGACTGTCGGACCGCTCGCCCATTAGGGACATAACTTCGGCGCCTGAGTCCAGCATCCGATGATCGCCGCCCCTCTGATGCTCTCCGCTCTTGGATCCGGGCGCTTCCGTCACCTTCATCCGCTTCTTGCGTCGGAGAAACGGATTTTCCGTCTCGCCGTCATCGCCGAAGAAGTGCGCTGTCACCTGGAGTCTGCCTTTTCGCTTCAGCTTCCCGTCGAATAGTTGCCTGATCACGTCGGGCGGCTCGAGGCCGTCGCAGCTCTCCTTCTCCATCTTGCCGATCTGCTCCTGCTCCGGATCTCCACCTGTGCTGCTGGCCGTGAGACGCTCCAAGGTCAGATAAGCGAAGTCATTACGACCGAGCCATTCGGTGGCTCTCCGGATCAAATCTTCGCGCTGATTGTCGAGAAGTTCGTACATGGGCGGGACATTCCGATCCGAAACAGGGTGAGTGGCGGTATGTCGGGACTGTATACGGTTTCCGCGGAATACCTCACCTGATATATGGCACTGCGTTACCGTGATCGCGCAATGGCCAAAAACACCGCGCCGATCCTAGCTCTGCTCGCCGTCTACTTCATCGCCATGAAGCCGAAGGCCGCCGCGCCCGCCTCTTCGAGCTCCACCACCCCGCCGGCCTCCGGTGCTGATGCTGCCTCGGTGATCGAAGCGATCTCGGGTACGGCTCAGTCCTGGGCTGATTGGGCCGCGAGTCAGACGGCCTAGACGAACGCCAAGGAGATAGACGAGATGCTCGCCAAGATTCCATTCCAGAAGATTTTCATCATCGGCGCAGTTAGCACCGGATCGATCTATGCGGCCAGCCGGTTCGGGGAGTGGCGCAAGGACCGGATCGCGAGTGGCGAGTCGGACCCGATGCCCTGGGCCGTCGACGTCCCGGGCGGAACGTCCACCGTCGCGGCCGGACTGATGGCAGTCGGATCGGCCTATCTCCTGAAAGGCAAGAACCGCGAGATCGGCTACCTGGCGGCGGGTGTGGCCCTGCTCCCTGCCGGCCGGTCCCTGCTCGATCGCGCTGTGACGTCCGATCACGCCGCCCCGACCGACCAGCAGCTGGCCGACGGCTTCGACAGTTATGTCGCCGGAAACCGCTCCCTGATGGGCACGGCATACGCCGCCAACGGCTGAGGCTGACGCCCGCGCTGAGTTCAGCACACCAAGCCCGCGTACCAAAGAGGACCAAATGAGCTTCAAGACCCCGCCTCCCCCGCTCCCCTACCGTGAGGTCTGGTATGCGTCTCCCGTGGTTACGGCCCTGGACACAAACACCGCTGAGACCGCCCAGATCAAGATGAACGACGCGGCAACGGTCGATTTCGATCGCCTGATCGGCATGGCTGCCCAGAGTGCGATCGGCGCGACTGCGCTGTATCCCACGCACAACTTCGTTCAGGGGGTGTTTGTTCAGTCCCTGAAAGTCAACCAGACCGATCCGCTCGTGGTCGGCGTTCCGGCGTCCGCTACGCTGACCGGTGCGTTCCCGCTCGATCCTCGCCGACGCATGCCCCGAAACTTCGGATTC
>Ga0209349_1001525_pt1 | contig 11429 bp, 8 predicted proteins | sample ETNvirnome_2_130_FD_184067 | JGI IMG/M metagenome (GOLD analysis project Ga0209349, IMG submission 184067) | Marine viral communities from the Pacific Ocean - ETNP_2_130 (SPAdes) (version 2) | ecosystem: Environmental > Aquatic > Marine > Oceanic | place: Pacific Ocean | collected 2013-06-22
TCAGCACGATCTGCACCATGCTCATCAAATCCAGAGGCGCGCCAATCACGTTGGCGGCAAACACCGCTGAAATGGCAATACGGATGGCGGCACCGTCCATATTGAGCGTTGCTCCCAGCGGCAGGCTAAAGCCATAAATGCTTTTCGGGATGCCTAAACGCTGCGCGGCGTTAATCGTAACAGGCAGCGTGCCGGAGCTGCTTTGGGTGGCGAAGGCGGTGGCCATCGGCGTGCGCGCCTCACCAAAAAAGCTGCGTAACTTCACGCCAAACAGCAGCATCACCGCGCAGTAGATCAACAGCTGTGCGCCGAGTGCGATGTACAGCACCATCACCATGTCACCCAACGAAAGAAGCGTTTCCATCCCCTGCTGGCTCACCGTTTCAGCAACAATGGCAAAGACGCCAATGGGCACAAAATGCAGCACCCCCGACATCACTTTCAGGGTGACTTCGTTTAACCCTTCAATAACTTGATAAAGCTGCTCGCCAAGCGCGTGCTGCTGCTCGGATTGGCGCATTTTCAACAGCGCAATCCCGAATACCAGCGCGGTAAAGATGATGCCCAGCATATTGAGTTCGGCAAAGGCGGCCACGATATTGCCCGGCACAATATTGAGCAGCGCATCGACCACACCGGGATTCTCGGGTACCGAGAAGCTCGCGCTGTCGTTGAGCGTCATGCCGCTGCCTGGGCTAAATAGCGTTGCCACGGTTAAGCCCACCACAATGGCGAATGCAGAAGAGGCCAAATAGTAAATAAACACTTTGCCGCCAACGCGCCCTGCGCTTCCTTCCCGAGACTGATTCACCCCTACCATGAGCGTAAACAGTACAATCGGTACGATGAGGAAAGTCAGGAGACGAAGCAGTAAATCGCCCAGCGGTGCCAGCCAAACGGCCACCCAGTCACCGCCCACAATACCCACCAGAACCCCCATCACCAGCGCAATGGTGACGCGCAAAATGAGCGACGCTTGAAGGTAGCGCTTCCATAAATATGTCATTGAATGCCCTGTTGGTTTAAATCAGGTTGGTATAAATCAATGGAAAACCACGTCATGTAGCATCATCGCGGGTTGCCAAACCAGCGTGGCGTTTGCTTGAGCTCCATTACGCCGACTAAATAGCTTAGCATGGAGTCTCCCGCCACTTTAGCTAGGATAGACGGCGTGCCCCTGCTCAACACTATTGACTGGAGCCATCATGAATACGATCAACGCTAAAAGACGATAGCACCTGGAAAATGGGTTGGAAGTAGCGAACCTACCACTCGCTGCCCTATGAAAATAAATGCAGAAAGGCTTTGACCTAGGCTAAGAAGCATGACACTGTAGCGTCAGTTGGTTAGCAAGCAGCATGGTTTCAGAAGTGTACGATCTTTTTCGGCAGCCTGATATTGTATTCCTTGTTTCACCCGCTACTTCATCTGGGTAATACCAGGAATTTTATTACGGCGCATTAGCGCGAAAGGATTTACACAATGGCAACTGGCACAGTTAAATGGTTTAACGACACCAAAGGCTTCGGTTTCATCGCTCCTTCTGACGGTGGCGACGACCTGTTTGCACACTTCTCTGAAATTCAGTCTGACGGCTTCAAAACCCTTCAGGAAGGCGCTAACGTCTCTTTTGACGTTACCCAGGGTAAAAAAGGCCTTCAGGCTTCTAACATCAAGCAAATCTCCTAAGTCCTATCTTTCTAGATAGCACTGAAAAGTTTGCTAGAACCCTCACCCATTAGGTGAACGGTTCAAACAGAAAGGCCCGCCTCGGCGGGCCTTTTTGCGTTTGGGTATTAAATCCTCTCCCATACGATTAGTTGAGCATCAATAGTCAGCGTTAGCTGCTCCAAGTTAGCTGCTCGCTCGCGCCCCTCCGCACTGGCACGATACAAATGCGGCGTCATGGTCAGCAAATCGCGGATAACGTCTGCCCCTTCTAATGAAATAGCGTAGCGAATCTGCTCGGAAGCTCGGTGGGCAAACCCTTCCGGTACATCAGGCGCTTTCTCACGTGCAGGTTTTAAGGTGGGATAAATAATTTCCCGCAGCTCGCGCAGGTGCTCCGGCCCCGCTTCTACTTGAAGCAGTTGCCCGCCCGGCTTAAGTACACGTGCAAACTCACCGTATACCGGAAAGCCAAACATACACAGCACGCTATCCAGCGTTGCTGACTGCACCGGCAATTGGGCGTTACTGCCCACAACCCAACGACTTATGGGAGCCCGCTTATCGTCTTGCTTCGCCGCCGACTGCACCGCCCATTTCGAGATATCCAACCCCATCAGTGACAGCGCCTGCGACTCGGTCATGTATTGGGACAGTTGGCGCAGGTAGTAACCCTCGCCACAGCCTGCATCCAGGCAGCTGTACGTTTCTGCCTGCTCACAGTGGCGCATCACCGCCTGGCTAAGCGCCTTTGCTATAGGCGCATAGTCACCCGCCGCCAAAAAGCGCTGGCGTGCGGCCACCATGGCTTTGCTATCACCAGGGTCGGTGGAGCGTTTCTGCTGCACTGGTAGCAGATTGATATAGCCCTGTTTCGCCACATCGAAACTATGGTTTGAGGCACACCGCCACGTGCCACCTTCCAACTGGAGCGGTTCGCCGTCTAACGGGCAGGCCAGGGCCTGAAAAGGGGTACGGTTCATCGGAAGTTTCTCGTGACGGCTTTTTCTGGTGTGAATAGACGGGCAATATGCTGACACATCATCGATGGGCATCAGGCATCTAAACATTAACGATACCGGAAAGCCCATATAACTCAACTTGAACGGTGAGCGTTGCAACACTCACCCCGTTTGCCGACAGTGCGTTAACTTTCGGCGACTAAGGCAACATACCATGCAACCTTTGCTGCGCATCGCGGGCGCTTGGCCCTACTTGATGGCCATCTTTCTCAATGCCTTCGTAGATCTCGGGCACAAAATCGTCATTCAGAATACGATTTTCAAAAGCTACGATGGCGCGACCCAGGTCGTGCTTACCGCTCTGGTGAATGGGCTAATTCTGCTGCCGTTTATTCTCCTCTTCAGCCCGGCAGGCCATATTGCCGACAGCACTCCCAAAGTACGTGTGCTAAGGCTCTCCGCCTGGGCGGCGGTGGCGGTGTCGCTGGGCATTACCGCCGCCTACTACCAGGGCTGGTTCTGGCTCGCTTTTGCGATGACGCTGCTGCTGGCTATTCAGTCTGCATTCTACTCACCCGCCAAGTACGGCCTAGTGAAAGGGCTGTTTGGTAAACCGAGGCTAGCCGAAGCCAACGGGCTAGTGCAGGCGGTTACCATTGGTGCGATCCTGGCCGGCACGGTGGCGTTTACCGCCCTGTTTGAACACTGGGTCACCCCCAGCGCCAGCACGCCCAGCGACCTGCTGCGCCATATCGCCCCGCTGGGCTGGCTACTGGTGCTTAACAGTGGCCTTCAGGTCGTCGCCCTCTATCGGCTCCAACTGGATGAAGCACCGCCTGCGGCTATCCCGCTCACCTGGGCACGCTACCGCAGCGGCACTGCGTTAAAAGAGAATCTACGCATTCTTGCCCGCCAGCCGGTGTTGCGGCTCTCCATCATTGGGTTGGCGACGTTCTGGTCGGTGGGGCAAGTGCTGCTAGCCGCTTTTCCCGCCTATGCCAAAGAGGCGCTCAGCATTGGGAACACGCTGGTGCTGCAAGCCATTCTCGCCGCCAGCGGTATCGGCATTGCTCTCGGCTCGCTGTTAGCCAGCAAGCTCTCCCGCAACCGTATTGAAACCGGGTTAATTCCGCTGGGTGCTGTCGGGGTCGCCGTCGGACTTTGGTGCCTTCCTCTCCTCACCACGCCCACCAGCCAAGCGCTCAACTTTGTGTTCATCGGCATGATGGGCGGGCTATTTATCGTGCCGCTCAACGCATTAATTCAGTTTCATGCGGCGGATCACGAGCTAGGCACTGTGCTGGCCGCCAATAACTGGATCCAAAACCTGTCGATGCTGGGCTTTTTGGTGCTCACCGCGCTGTTCGCGCTGGCGGGGGTCGATAGCCACTACCTGCTGCTATTGGTCGCTAGCGTGGCGATGGTGGGCGGTGGCTACACCATTTTCAAACTGCCCCAGAGCCTAGTGCGCTTTATTCTCAGCTTCCTGATTACCCGCCGTTACCGCGTAGACGTTCACGGGCTGGAAAACCTGCCCGCCCAAGGCGGCGTGCTGCTGCTGGGCAACCACATTAGTTGGGTAGACTGGGCGATGGTGCAAATTGCTAGCCCGCGCCCGGTGCGCTTTGTGATGCTGAAAAACATCTACCAGCGCTGGTACCTACGCTGGTTCTTTAAAGCGCTGGGCTGCATTCCCATTGAGCGCGGCGCAGGGGCCGAGAACGCGCTGGCCGCCGTGGCCGAGCAGCTCAACGCAGGGGAAGTGGTTTGCCTGTTTCCCGAAGGAGCGATTAGCCGCAACGGCCAGTTGGGCGAGCTGCGCCGAGGCTACGAGCGCGCCTGCAAACACGCCCACCCAGACGTGCGCATCGTGCCGTTTTACCTGCGTGGCCTGTGGGGCAGCCAATTCTCCCGCTCGTCTAGTAAACTCAAAGAGCTACGCAATGCGCCGCTGCACCGCTCTGTGGTAGTCGCCTTTGGTAAACCGCTGCCCAAAGACACCCCCGCCGACGTACTCAAACGGCGTATCTTCGAGCAGGCGACCCACTCGTGGCAACACGCCATGGAGGAGCTGCCTTCGCTGCCTGAGGCCTGGATCAACAGTGTCAAACGCAGCCCAAGCGCCCCAGCGTTGGCCGACGCCTTGGGTCGCCCACTCAACGCAGGCCAAGCGCTCACCGCTAGCCTGCTGCTCGCCAAGCGCTTTCGCCACCGTAGCCTCAACGAAGCGACGCTTGGCCTTTTGCTGCCTACCAGCACTGCTGGGGTACTGGCCAATATGGCCACGCTGCTCGCGGGTAAAACGCTGGTGAACTTGAACTACACCGCCAGCCAAGCGTCCCTTGCCTCTGCGCTGCAGCAAGCCGATATTCGCACCGTCGTCACCGCGCGCCGCTTTGTGGAAAAGCTGAGCCAGCGGGGGCTGGCAGTAGAATCGCTGCTGGAAGGTAAGCAGGTGATCTATTTGGAAGATCTACAGGCGGGGATCTCCCGGTTTGAGCGCGTCAGTACGTTTCTTGCCGTGCGCCTGCTGCCCGCTTGGTTGTTACAAGCGCTGTTCTGCTATGGACGGAATGCGGACGCCACGGCGGCCATTCTGTTCTCCAGCGGCAGCGAAGGGCAGCCTAAGGGTGTGATGCTGAGCCACCGCAACCTGATGGCCAATATCAAGCAGACCTCCGACGTGCTCAATACCCAGCACGACGATGTGGTCATGGCCTCGCTGCCGCTCTTTCACGCGTTCGGTTTTACCGTCACCCAGCTACTGCCATTGATCGAAGGGCTGCCGATGGCCAGTCACGCCGACCCCACCGATGCCCCAGGCGTCGCCAACGCGGTGGCCAAGCATAAAGCCACCATTATGTTCGGCACCTCCAGCATGCTGCGCCTGTTCAACCGCAGCCCAAAGGTACAGCCCGCCATGTTGGCAAGCCTACGTGTTGTGGTGGCCGGTGCCGAGAAACTGGATGACAGCGTACGTGAAGGGTTTGCGCAAAAATTCGGTAAGGCGATTTATGAAGGTTACGGCGCGACAGAAACCGCCCCCGTAGCGGCCGTTAACCTACCCGACGCCGTCGGCGTTCACTACCAGCAGGTTCAAAAAGGCAATAAGCCCGGCACCGTGGGTATGCCGCTCCCCGGCACCAGCATTAAGGTCGTCGATCCAGAGAGCTTCGAGGAGCTACCCACCAACGAGCCAGGCATGATTGTGATTAGCGGGCCGCAGGTGATGCAGGGCTATCTCAACGACCCCCAGCGCACCGAACAGGTCCTCAAAAGCTTCGACGGCCAGCGCTGGTACGTTACCGGCGATAAAGGGTTTATCGATGAAGATGGATTTTTAACACTGATCGACCGCTACGCCCGTTTTGCCAAAATCGGCGGCGAAATGGTCAGCCTCAGCGCCGTCGAAGCCGCGGTCAGAGCGGTTGTCGACGACCCCAACATACCGCTGATGGCCGTCAGCCTGCCCGATGCAAACAAAGGCGAGCGCATCGTCCTACTGAGCGAAGCAGCGCTGGACGCCCAAACGCTCAAAACCGCCCTGCGCAGCCACGGTACGCCCGCGTTAATGATTCCCAGCGACTGGCTCACCGTGGAAGAGATACCTCGTCTAGGGTCAGGAAAAGCAGACTTTGCTGGCGCGAAACGGCTTGCCGAAGCGCAGCTGGCGGCTGAATCATCTTAGTAAAAAGGGCAGCGGCATGGCCGCTGCCCTTTCTGGCGAACTTACTCAGCACCGCCGTCCGGTGCGTCACTTGAGTCGTTTGACTCACCGGTTTGTCCCGTCGCACCTTTCTGTTGGCCGCTTGATTGTCTAGCATGCTCCCCACGCGCAATATCATGATGGCTAATCACCACCACGTCGCGGGGCCACCACTCGGGGTGTTCGTCGCGGATATAGGCCATCAGCTTCTCACGCACGTTCATCTCAGCGGTCCAGCCCGCTAGCGGGTCCGAGGTCATTAAGTAGCAGGTGACCGTTTGTGCGTAGGAAGTTTGGCCTGTGACGTAGCAGAGCAGCTTATGGTGCTCAATCACGCACTCTTCTTCCTTAGCGAATTCTAAAAACTTCTCACGCACCTGAGAGATATCCGCGCTGAGGTGCAGGGTTAGCTCCATGAAGCGGTACATTTTGGTGCTTTTCACCGAGAGGTTTTCTAACGGTTTGGACGTAAAGTACGTGACCGGCACGATCAACCGCCGCTCATCCCAAGAACGCAGCCGAATGAAGGTGTAGAAAATCCCTTCCACATAGCACCACTGCCCTTCGAAGATCACCAAATCGCCAATGCGGATGGGCTTGGCCAGTGAGAGTTGGAACGACGACAGAATATTGCCCAGCACCGTCTGCCCCGCGATACCGACCAGCACGGCCAACACACTGGCCGAGGCCAGAATGGACAGGCCCAACGATTCGAACAGCTGGATTTGCCCCAGCACATACACCGAAACCGCCACCACGGTGATCAAGATAATCACCCGGCGTAGGGCGTAGAGTGAGGTCAGCAGCCGTCGTTTGTCTTTGGGTTTGGTGTCGTCGATTTCCCCCACCAAGCGGCGAGTCATGCGTAGCATGATGGTATCGACCAACCGCAGCGCAATAGTGCCTGCCCCCCAGGCCATGATCGCGATCAGTAGCACCCTAAACGTCGTGGTCGCTACCGCTGAAAACGACACCACGTAATCCAGCAGCATCTGGGTGAACAATGACACCACAATGAACGCGACGGGCACGCCAATTTGATCAGCAAAAATGGTCGAGAGCCCGGAGGGCAGAATGCGCGCGATCAAACTGACAAGGTAATACGTTGCCACTCCCACTAAGCCAATCGTGATCAGAAAAATAGGGATCGCCAGCCACTCCCAGATTTTCAGCACGCCAAACGACGCTTTGAAGCGTTCGGGAATATAGCTTTCCAGCATGGAGGGGCCATACTCCTCATACAGTGCGGGAATCGACGACACGCTTTCCGGCATAATCAACCATACGGGGTCTTCCTCGCCAACACGGTAGCGGCCTAAGCGCACATCATAGGCTTGGCCTTCTACCTGCAACGCAGCCAGTTCAATGTTGCGCCGTGGCTCGCCAGCCAAAGGGTTTTGGCCAGACGGATCCTCAATAGCAGCGTCTTGGCGGCCAGGCAAATTAGAAGCGTTCAGCCACTCGCCGCGCCTTAGCACTTCCGCCAGCTGTTTGGCCAGCTCGGCTCCCCGCGTTGACTGCTCGCTAGGATCAACGTCTGCTAGGTTCAACAAATGCGCCGCATCGGCGTAATTTTCCTCTTCGGTGAAGTTTAAAAAGCTGCGGATCGTTTCCCGTGGCGACATACGCTTCGCCTCTTCGGGAACTTCACCCAACCCTGTGTTGATCGCATCCATGGTGAACCAACGCGGGTTCTCGCTCTCATCGCCTTGCGTTTGCGCCATGCCAACGCTAGAGAACAGTAGCGTGACGACCAGCACACCCCAAACGGGCCACGAGCTGTAATTTTTCATACTTGCCTTATTCAGTAAAAGTGAGCCAATACCCGCCATCAACCAACGGCTTGTGCCGCCCGCCCATTTAAATCAGTGGGCTATCCGTGTCGATGGTTGGTCAAAGTACAGACCACGTTACCTTATCCGGCAAGCAATCGTGGCCCGGAAGCTTACCGAACAGGGTAGGCGCTATGGTGTTGCCACCTTTTCATATGCCATAAATATTGTACGCTTGCATAAGTTTTGACGAACTTAGTACTCCCTGAGACGTCTTAAAGAGGGTCACACTGCGTCTACCTAATAGATTTTTCACCCGGAGGCTTCCCATGTTGATAAACATTGCAAAACCAAGCGATCTTACTGAAGCGGATGTCACCCCGGAGTCTATCTACCTGTCACGCCGACGCTTTATGGGGGGAGTCGTCGGCCTGGGGGCAGGCCTTGCCCTCTCCAACCCCACGCACGCCAATGCCGATTACTCCGATGTTCCGCAAGGAGACTCACCCGCTTGGCTAAAAGAGAAAATTAGTGGGACAGAGTGGCGGGCCATTACGCCGGACGACCCCGATAAAGATAAGATCGCCCCTTATGATGACGCCAGTAACTACAACAACTTCTACGAGTTCGGCACCGGAAAGACGGACCCTGCCCGCCGCGCCGGGAGCCTACGGACAGAACCCTGGAGCGTCGTTATTGATGGTGAAGTCAACAATGGCGGGCGGTTTGCTCTCGAGGATATTGCGAAGCCATCGCAATTTGAGGAGCGTATCTATCGGCTGCGCTGCGTAGAGGCGTGGTCCATGGTGATCCCTTGGCTGGGCATTCCTCTGGCCGACATTATTCAGCGCGCCGAACCCACCAGCAAAGCCAAATACGTGCGCTTTGAAACGTTGGTAGATCCTGAGCAGATGCCGGGGCAGCGCTCGTCTTTCTCGCTGATTGATTGGCCCTATGTCGAAGGCCTAAGGCTCGACGAAGCAATGCACCCGCTAACGCTGCTGGCCATGGGCATGTATGGCCGCGAATTGCCGAACCAAAACGGAGCGCCTTTGCGTTTGGTGGTGCCATGGAAGTATGGCTTTAAGAGCATTAAGTCGATTGTGCGTATTACACTGGTGGAAGAGCAGCCGGTGAACTCCTGGCAACTCATCGCGCCCAATGAGTACGGCTTCTATGCCAACGTGAATCCCGAGGTTGACCATCCGCGCTGGAGCCAAGCCACGGAAAGGCGCCTGCCCAACAGCCTGTTTAGCCCTAACACCATCGATACGCTTATGTTTAACGGCTACGCCGATGAGGTTGCCGAGCTGTACGCGGGGTTGGATTTAAAGGCGAACTACTAATGGCATCACCACGGATTTGGCTGGCTTGGCGGTTGGGCGTTTTTTTTGCGGCGCTGGCGCCACTGCTGTTTTGGGGCTGGCAGGTCGCCAACCATGCAGCAGGCCCCGAACCCGGCCGTTACTTGCTGTTGAACCTAGGCATCGGCGCGCTCTGGCTGCTCCTGCTCACCTTGAGCTTAACCCCGCTCACCAAGCTCACCCGTTGGAAAGGATTTACGCTAATCCGCCGACAGTTGGGGCTATGGACGCTTGCCTATGCCACGTTGCACTTGCTTAGCTACGCTCTCTTTATTTTAGGACTTAACTGGGCACTGCTGGGCAGCGAGCTGGTGAAACGCCCCTATATTGTTGTAGGCATGATAGCGCTCATTGGCCTTATCGTGCTGGGCGCCACCTCCAACCGGTGGTCGATGAGACGCCTGGGTAAGCGCTGGAAGCCGCTGCACAAGTTTGCCTATGTCATATTAGGCTTAGTGCTGCTCCACTTCTTCTGGGTAGTGCGTGCGGATCTTAGCGAGTGGGCGGCCTATGCCGCTGTATCGGCGCTTATTATGGCGACCCGCCTACCGCCGGTCGCCCACCGGCTGCCCAAGCTGCGCTACCGGCTAAGCCGGTAGCGCAGCTTGGGCACATCGGGCGTGTCGCGAAAATTCCGGTACGCCGAGTACCGAGAAGGCTGCGTACCGAAAAGACCGAATACCGGGTGGGCTGAAACCGCTAAATAAAGCGGCTACCCGGTCTCGAAGGGGCGGCGTCGAGAATTAGCCGAACACGCGGCGCAGGTGGGCGCGGTAAGCGGCTTTATCACGCTCTACATTCGGCACCTTTATCACATCATTGGCAATAAAGGTCGGCTGAGCCGCAAGGCCAATAAACTCCTGAGATTTGTGGAACGGGAAGTAAACGCCATCCACCCCACGGCCTTCAAAGAAATTATCCGGCTCGTCGAACGCTTCAATCGGCGCGTTCCAGGTCAGCGACAGCATGTAATGGCGGCCTTGCAGTAAGCCACCGCTGCCATACTGCTTGGTCGGGTCTTGGCGAGAGCGGCCATCGCTGGCATACAGAGAGCCATGGCCTTCAGTGAAGACTTCATCAATGTAGCGCTTTACGGTCCAGGGGGTGCCCATCCACCAGCCGGGCATTTGATACACAATGCTGTCCGCCCAGAGGAAGTTTTGCACTTCGGTGGCAACCTCATAGCCCTGCTCGATGACCGTTTCGCGCACTTCATGGCCTAGCTCTTTCAGCGTATCCACCGCCACGGCATGCAGGGTATTGTTGAGTTCACCACCAGAGTGGGCAAACGCTTTACCACCATTGATTAACAGTATCTTCATTGCTTCAACCTCACCGAGTATCGTGACCGCCCCGCTTAAAAGAAGTAAGCAGGGCATTAATTGGCTAGCATTGTGCAGTGCAGAGCAACAAAGAAAAACCAAACATCTAGCAAGAAACTTTTGCGCTAAAATCAACAATCAACCTTTTATCGAGGCACCCCCAAACCAACAATGAAAAGCACTCTGGAAGAGCAGCAAGCGTTTATCACCGTGGTGGATTGCGGCTCGATTACCGCCGCTGCCGAACGGTTGGGCATTACCGTGTCAGGCGTCAGCCGCGCACTAAACCGCCTGGAGCAGAAGCTCGGCACGACGCTGCTGCGCCGCACGACCCGCCGTTTGGAACTGACCGAAGAAGGGGAAACCTTTCTCGCCCACTGCCGACGCATCCTGGCCGCCGTGGAAGAGGCCGAAGAGGCCCTGCTCGACCGCCACGACCAGCCTAAAGGCCGGCTGCGGGTCAACGCCGCGCCAAGCTTTATGCAGTATGTGATTGTCCCGGTGATTGGTGAATTTCGCGCCCGCTACCCTGGCATTACTAGGGTCTCCCCATTTTCCGGCGTGTCATCGGCATAGTCCTCCCGAGGAGGTGAACAAGTCTGGTATTCGTGCCTCGGCGTCTGGCGCTCTTCTCC
>Ga0209349_1001529_pt1 | contig 11418 bp, 8 predicted proteins | sample ETNvirnome_2_130_FD_184067 | JGI IMG/M metagenome (GOLD analysis project Ga0209349, IMG submission 184067) | Marine viral communities from the Pacific Ocean - ETNP_2_130 (SPAdes) (version 2) | ecosystem: Environmental > Aquatic > Marine > Oceanic | place: Pacific Ocean | collected 2013-06-22
TTTATTGAACCTACCATAGTTACTACACCTTCACTCTGGTCCCAATAAACATAATTAGCATTAGGATCACCTATTCTAAAATCTCCTGTACCATCTGCATAAAATCCCTGACCAGACCCAACTGCGGAAGCCGCTCCCATCATTATTTTATTATTAGCACTAGTAGTATTATCTTCACCTTCTATTGTTAATCCTTGACCCGTAGTCAATTTATATCTTGTAACAACCATTTGGAAAGAACCAGTCCTAAACTGCATAAATTCTGAATCCCCCCCTATCTTAATAGATTCAGTAAAATATGCATTTTTTCCGTAGATACCAAATCCTGGACTTGCTTCTCTTATTGGATATGGATGTAATCCTGATAAATCACCAACTCTTACTTTATGCCTTACATCATAAACACCACTACCTGTTCTTTCTATAAAATCTATATATGGTGTACCTGAATCGGTTGGTCTTGCATTTAATTTAATGTAACCACTACCAGTAGTATTTTCTCCTGTACCACCGTAATATCTTCCCGTTGATACAAGAACTTGACCAGGTTCATAAGATGAAGAAACTGATACTAATCCCATCAACATTAATGATGCAGAATCTACTGCCCAGATATTTTCACCTGCTGAATGAGCTTCTTTAGCTGTACTACTAACACCTCTAAGAACGTGGAATGAAGAAGAAGCAGGTCCATTAGAACCTGTAACCTTCATCATTTCTTGAAGTCCAACTCTTACAATATCACCAACAGTTATTTTAGAAGATGCTAAAAGTACACTCGATGAAAGAGTAGTTGATTCAGCTGTCATAGTACCAACCGTATCTTCGCCAGTATCGTTTAACATACTTGCGGAATCTATACCACCATAAGATCTTGAAACATTTAAAAATCCACTATAATCATTATCACTATCAGGTTTATTTCTACTCGCAGAAGTTACTAACATATACTCTGTACTAAATCCCAAAGGATTTATATCCTTTGCAAAAATAATTTCATCTTTAACAAATCCACTAACATTTTCTACAGGAATAGAAGTGGCAGATCCAGATATAGTTGCGGGACCAGAACCACTATCAGCAGAACCTGTAATAGCAGTTGAATTAGCAATTAATAATTCTCCCCCTACTGCGTTAACAGTTTCTTTTTCAAATACAGCTGTTTTTAAAGTTCCACGAATTCTTGCATTTTCTACTTCAAGAAATCCACCCCCAAGAGAAGAAAGCATAAATCCACTACCTTTTGTTTTTGGAATATAGTTTTTAGTTTGTATATGACCAGCGCTATGAATAACTAAATTTCCACCTTCAATTGTTTCTGAATCTATTGTAAAAGCGGCTATTTTACCACCTGTAAAAAGTACTCTAGATCCAGTTATATCTCCATCAGGAGTTACTTGAAACCTAGATGCTGAAATAAATAAATTGTCTAACTTTCCACTTGTATTTGTTGTATAACCACTCGCTGAACCACTAATATAAAAATTATTTGCATTACTTAATGTATTATCAGAAATAGTAAACCCTGCTATCTTACCACCTGTAAATAATACTTGAGAGCCAGTAACATCTCCACTCTGTTTTACATTAAAGTTACTTGAAGATATAAAATATTCTTCTGAATTTGCAGATGATGAAATTGTCCAGTTTGTTGAATACTTTAATGAAGATGATGCTATTGTAGCACCTGCTATTATTCCACCAGTAAATAATACTTGTGACCCCGTTACATTTCCAGTAGCCGATACCTGAAATTTAGAAGAAGATATAAATAAATTTTGTTTACCTTCCGTTGTTGGAATTCCCGAAGCAGAACCACTAATAAACCAATTATTTGAATTACTTATAGCATCACTAGTAATAGTAAATCCTGCAATCTTGCCGCCGGTAAATAATACTTGAGAGCCAGTTATTTCTCCACTTGAACTTAATATTAAATTACCATTTGAACTCGATATTACAGTTGAACCAAGATCAAATCCACCAATTACACCACCAGTAAATAATACTTGTGAACCTGTTATGTCACCGCTTTGTTTTACATTGAAATTACTTGACGATATAAAATACTCGTTTGACTGAGCTGAAGATGATATTGACCAGTTTGATCCGTACTTTAATTCTGTATCGGATATTGTTGCTCCAGCTATTTTGCCACCAGTGAATAATACTTCTGAACCAGTTATTCGTCCATCTGCAGTTACATCAAAGTTATCCGAATCTAAAACAAACTTACTAACTTGTATGTCTACATCACTACCTGTAATTAAGGCAGCACTAGAAGTTAACTTTCCTTCAGCACTAACCTGAAAATTAGATGCAGATATAAATAAATTTTGCGCACCATTTTGAGTTGGATTCCCTAAAGCAGAACCACTTATATAAAAACTATTTGACCCCGTTGTAAAAAATGCATTAGAATCAATATTAAAACTAGCTATTGATGCTGAAACAAACCTCGCATACCCATCTGATTTTATTTGTGCTGTGTAGGGACCCCCAGATGGAACGCTAATCTGATTAGCAGTTAAATCACCTTGAATTTCTGCATCACCACCGATGATTAAACTACCATCATTTTTTAAATGAAATTGAGAAGAACTAATTTCTATTGCATTATCCGAACCACTTACATATTGTGCACCCGCTCTACCAAAGAAGAATTTATTTGTTCTAATATCTAATTCAGATGTTCCGTCTTCATTAAGAGTTCTAAATTTAAATGATCCACTACCACCATCGTGTAACTCTATACCAACTCCTTCATAACTTTGTGTGGTATTAAAAGATCTTGAAACAGAACCACTCCATATCGCAAAACCACCTCTTCCACTTACACTTGCGCTATCAAACCCTGCATAACCAACAGACCTCATAAAAGCTGAGTTAGCTCCCGCCATTTCAATTCCTGAACCAATAGCATTTCCAATAAACATAGAACCCGATAATATATTATCCGTACCTGTAAGTGCCGCATTCTGACCTTCAAGAGTAACATTTTTCTTTGTTGCTATTCCTTTAGCTTTATTTCCCTGTACGTCATAAAATTCTATTAAAAAATTCCAAACATCTGGTCTTCGTTCTAATGGTGGAATAGGTGCTACGAATCTAAACTCATCAGGATGGAATCCTGTTTGATGTGCGGGTCTTAAAGACATATTCGAAATATACCACTCTCCAGAATCTACTCTTATTTGCAATCTACAATTACTAGAGTCAGCCATATCAGGAGCCCATGTAGGTCTAAAAATATGTTTAACTATTCCAAAATTTTGAAACCCATCTTCCATCTGTTTCTTAACTAATAAAACTACGGGATTAGTACCTGGATCAACACCTACCATTTCTTTTATAGGTTCTCCATATATACCTTTGGGAACTCCACTACTATCCTTACCCATTTCTGATGCAAATGCTTCTGTACCACTTTTACTACTACTCATAAAAAACTCTAACATTCCTCTTGGAACATCCTCATAACCATGTGAACCATCAGATTTCTTATGAAGTACATTTTTAGGTGCTCTCTTTCCCCAAATTCTAGCACTAAAAACATAATCTACATTTCTTAATAATTTAAATGGTTTTGATCCAGTAACTTCAAATCTTAGAGACTCATCGTACTTTCCATTTGAACCTGTAATATAAAGAGTATCAACTGTAGATGGATTCGCTTCTGAAGAAGTAACTTGAAAATAGCCCTTAGCGTTAGTTCCAACTGCTCCTAATGTTGTACTTGTTGCACCTTTAGTCAAACCACTTTCTTGATAACTTCCACTATCGTGATACCCTTTCCAAAATCTACTAAAAGTTCCTTGATTTAAAAAGTATCCTATTCTTTGGTTGCCAGTTGGTGAAGTAGAATCTTTTAGTAATTCAGGAGCCTCTACAACTTTTTCTGTTAATAATTTATAATCAGCTGATGAACCTTGGCTTCTACCGTAACATTTAATGCTATATACATCTCCCGAAAATGTTCTTAAATTTCTAATTTGTATATCAGCAAAGGAAAGATAAAAAGTAGTACTACTTGATCCTGTATCTAATGGTGTATATTCTATTGTATGAGAATTAGCAACATAAGGTACTGGAGTATATAAACCATCATTTAGATTTTTTATAGCGTATGGTCTAGAAACTTTTAAAGTATTTGGATTTATTATTGACAAAACTGATGCAGTATAACTTCCACTACTCCAAGCTTCCCCAGCCAATCCACTTATAACAGAAGTATTTACTATCGGACTATCTACTTTTAATGTACCACCTACTAAAGATGAAGAGTAATAAGCTCCGCCAGTTCTTTTTATTAAAGCGGTTATTGGCCCTGGCTCAGCTACTATATCATCATCTGGATCTTGAGCATCAACTGGATCGGGTGGTTCATCGAGTTCGTTAGGATCGAATGTTTCATCTTGTGCACCCCATGCTTCTAAAGTTGTATTACCACCCTCACCTTCTACTACATTTCCTAAACCCGCTGCCTCAGCAGATGTAGCATCTACTATATCAGAATCGGGCGCCGAAAATCCTTCTTCTCCATGACTAAAATCATCAATTGAATGAAACAGATCAAATGTAGAACCTGCTGCTTCAAATTTAGGAAGATTAACTATATCTACAGCATCTACTTCTTCTTCAAATTGTGGTGGCAAAGTTGGAGTTTGTAGAGTTCCAGCAAGAGCTCCTCCTGTAAACGTAGATTGTGTTACAGGACTATTTGGTATAATAAAACCTTTAACTATTTCTGAAATTGCTAATGATGGTTTTGTAGAAGGATTTTGACCCATAAATAATATGGGTTGGATATTTTTTAAATTTGGATTAATAAAAATTTTAGTAGACCATCTGTAATTATAAACATCCTTCCATTCTGGCTTATTCAATTCTGGATTATTTAATTTATCTGGATCTAACATTCCTACGAGATATAATGTAGCCACCCCAGCAGCGGTGTCATCATAAATCTCTAACATTATATGCTTTGAAGGATCGTCTTTTCTATATTTAATTGGTTGAATATAAATGGTGTTGCCGTTAGCAGATATCATCTCCATTTTAATTTCAACATTTGATTTTAAAGCATCAGATCCTAGTACTTGGAACGTAGTTCTTCCCTGTGGAAGCTCCCTTTCCAAATCAAAAACATTAAAATGTTCAGAGTTTGGTGTTCTATCTTCTACTAAAACGTCTATGTTTCGAAGTTTTTGATCTATAAGATATCTTTTAAATACTGGCATATATTATCCTGTTTACTATAAATATTTTTTTATTAAATTTTCATACTTATTATATGGATAAAGTATGGAGATTATCTATATGAAAAAGAAATATAGTTTTACTCTTGATGAAGAGTTAATAGATTGGTTTAAAAGGTATTGTAAGGAAGAATATACTAATATGTCATGTACGATAAATCAGTATATTTTAGAATTAAAAAGAAATAGTATTATAAAACAAAATAAAAATTCAAATAAACTGCCAATTAAGCAAGTTATACATAGTTAATATTGCTGTAATCCCCTTCTTTTCTAATTTCTAGCAAGGAATCAACTACATCCCTCATTGAATCTATATGAGAAACAATCATTGTAAATTGGAATTGAGATTTTAAGTACTGAAATAAATTATAAACTGAATTTAAGTTATCAGAATCCATTGTTCCCCAACCCTCATCAATAGCTAAAAAGTTACTTCGTGGTAAATTGGATACATTTATTAATCCAACTCTAATTGCTAGAGAAGAAATAAATCGTTCCATACCACTTGACAATTCTAATGGCCAGATGTTATTATCATCATAAACTATTCTACAATTAATATTTTTCCCATCCATATCTAGTATAATTCCAAACTCAACTAATTGTGATAATATATTATTTACTTCACCTTCAACCGTTGGTAAAGCTTTCATAACCAATTCATAAGGAACACCATCTCTTCTAATAGCATCTAAGTAATATTGATACGCTTCAAATTTATCTTCTAACTCTTCAACTCTATTTATAGTACTTATTATATTCTTTTTATTAGTTTCTGTTATTTTAATTTGACCATTTAAATAATTAATGTTATCTTCCAACTCTTGTATTAATGTAGCTAAATCATCAATAGTTTCCTTTAATTCTTCAATATCCTTTTCTAATTCTTTATTATAAAGTATATCCTTTTCTTGGATATAATATTTAGATATTTTATCTTCAATTACACTTATTTGACTTACATAATTTTTTTTCTTTTCTATTAATAATGTTTGATCTGAAATAAGTTTATTTTGATTAATTGTTAAATTTTGCAACGTTGAAAATGAATCATCCAAATCTTCCTTCATATTTTTTACATATTTTGTATTGAATATTATATTCTCTAATTCTCTCCTCTTTTCTAAAAAAGTTTTAGCTAAACTTTTATCATCTTCTAATAATTTTTCTGTTTCTTTAGCCTCTAATAATACTTCATTTTGAGAACAAAACTTACAATTACTGTCGTGGTCTTCACTTAAATGATCAATCAAATCAATAAGTTTCTTTTTATCTAACTTATGTCCAACATCAATCTTCAATTTTTCAATTTCATTATCTAAATTACTTTTTTCACTTTCATGAGTTTGTAACTCTAGATATTGATTATTAATATTTTTTTCAGTATAATCTTCTATCTTCCGTCTCAATTCATTTTCTTTTAATCTACCTTTATCAGTTTCAATTTTTAAACTTCCCAATTTAACATCACTATCATCTAAATTCGTTAAATAACTCTTCTTCTCCATCTTTAATCTATCTATATTTGTAATAGAATTATCTATAGGTTTCAATTTTTTAGTTGATTCTAAAATATCCATATTTAATTGTTTTTCTTCTACAACATAATCTTTTTTCTCATCTACCAAATCTTTATAATTTTTAGTTAGCTTTTCTATTTCTATTTGTGTATCTGCTAACTGTTTATCATAATCTGTTTTTTTAAAATCTTTTAAGATAGCTGAAACTTCTGAAATGTCTTCGTGAGCTAATGTATACAATTTATCAAATATTCCTATACCCATAAATTGAGCAAGTAATTCTTTTCTTTCTTTTTGTGTTTTATCTATAAAGACAGTTGAATTATTTTGTAGGGATAAAGATGTTAAAATAAAATCCTCATAAGTTCCAATAACTCTTCTAATGTTAAAGTTTGTAGTCCTTCTCTGATCTCCATTCAATGATATTTGATCACCACTATCATCAATCATCCAAAAATCTACATTTACCTTTACATGCCCATTTCTAAGTTTTTTAGCTTTTCTTTCTATATAATAATCAATCCCACCAATTTCAAAATTTGCCTTACACCAAAAACTTCCTTTTTTATTATTCAATACATTTTCAGCTTTAAATGCTCTTGAAGAAGTATCAAATAAACAAAATGATAGAGAATCTAATAAAGAAGATTTACCAGTAGCGTTTGGTGCAAATAATCCAATGATCCCATTTAGTTTTATAAAGTTTACTACATTATCCTTACCATAACTAAACATATTAGAAAATTCAAATTTCTTTAATTTCCAATTAACATTCCTGGAAACATCTTCCTCTGGAATCATAGAATTTAAATCTTCATTTATTTTTTTTATTTTTAATAAAGTTTTATCATCTACAATATTATTTCGTTTTAAATAATCTTCAATTAATTCATACTGATAATCTGAATTAGTAATATCCCCAACATCTATTCTATCTTTTACCCCAAATCTATCTATCTCAAAACCATCTGTTCTAGTAACAGTAATATCTTTTATACCATATTGTTTATGAATAACTGCTAAACATCTTTTTAGTTGTGACCCATCTGTATTTGAAACTCTTACTCGTAATCTTGCTTTCTTTGGCATATTTACTACTTCAGGTAATTTACCACTATCTATATCTAAAGTATAATATCCATAATCATTCTGTATCTTAATATATGTAGATTTACGAGAAGGAACATCCCATAATAAATAACCGTGATCTAATCCTTCACCGTGATTCTGTTGAACTAATGAACCACAATAAGAAATGGTTTCTTCTTTATTGAGATGTTGTCTTTTGTGTATATCACCCAACAATCCCATATCATAACCTTTGAATTGAGTAATTTTTACATCAGAAGGTAATCTGAATCCTAAATCAGTTTGGCATTTATCTATTGTTCCATGGAACAATACAATTTTCGTATCACCTTCTACATCTTTAGCTTTTATATATTTCTTCTTATTATCCCAAACATCCCATACTACAAACTTTACATCTGCACATTTATAAACACCCGTATCTTTTAAATAATGTAATCTTGGATGGTTAAGATTTTCTACAATTGGTGTAAGTACATCAAGACGGGAACGATTATTTAGATTACAATCATGATTTCCAGCAATAATAATCGTAGGGCATATATCAGATAAGTTCTTGAATAACCTCGATAATTGATCAACTAATTCAGGTGACATTTCAGTTTTAGAGTGAGCTATATCTCCACCAATATATGCTATAGAATTACTTGGATATTCCTTTACCTTTTCATAAAGACGTTCAAATACTTCTTCGTATTCTCTATGTCTTTTAAGATTACGAATTTGTATATCTGATATGTGGTGTATATATTTTAATTTACGAAAAGGAACTTTTACAACGTTTTCTTTTATCAAGTATTTTCCTTAATGTATTTTTTTACTTTATTAATCATTTTATCAGGCACTATAATATCCCATGATGTTTCTTTAGTGAAAATACCATTCTCATAATAAATAGTGGAACGTTCCAAGCCAAACTTTTTTGCAAGTTTATTAAGAATATTTTCATCCTTAATATGTACTTTCCAATCATCTTCATTAAATTTCCATATATCTTTTTGATTTTTCATTTAGTTTATACCTAATTAAATTAGAAAAACTCATTTTTTTCGTATCATTCATGCTACGAATAAAGTTTTCAAATCCAACTTCATTTGGATCTTTTTGATCCAACCTTATTAGATAAATATCTATTTCTTCTTTTAATAGGTTTTCTACCATCTTTAAACTATCACTCATAGCATCATTGTCTAGACATATATATATAGTTTTTACATTATTCTTCATAATTTGCTTATATAAATTAGACATTATTGTTTTTCCAAATAATGGAATACAATTTCTTTTTACAGTAATAGCATCTAAGGGCCCTTCAACCAATACAATTGGTTCATCCCAATTTACAAAAAGTTCAAAACCAATTACATCTTTTGTAGTTGGTGAATTGCGATATTTCATTTTACTTTTATAAAAATCCCTACCTACAAAAAAATTCAACTCACCTTCTGAGTCATACGATGGAATTATAATACGATTGGTATATAATCCTACATCACAATAACCAATATTATATTTAATAATATCTTCTTTAGAAATTCCTCTTTTATGTAAATAACTTAATGCGTGTGTTTTAACAACACTATTATCACCATTCCAAAGGGGCTTAAATTCTTTGGGAAGTAAAACCGATTTTTTCAGGGTCTTTTGGGTCCTTGGCGCTCCCCAATAATCATCATCAACCAACTCTCTTAATTCATCAAAATGTTTTTGTTGAGCACTTATCTTCTTAAACAACTGAAAAATACTATATCCACCTGTTTCTGATACCCAACAATGCCATTTACCAGTCAGAACATTAACTTGTAATTTAGGTTTATGATGTGAAACAAAAGGTGACCAATACATATATTCATTTAATTTAGTTAATTTTCTGCCTTTACTATTCAACACTCTATCTAACAAATATACTATCTTAGATTCATTCATTCAGTAATTCCAATAACTTATCAAATTCTAACACTGCGTATGTTTTACTACGATTTCTTTTAAATATAACTAATGGTGTATGTTTACCACTATTTTCTTCAGCTTGCTCTAAAGATGACCAAATATTAAGTTTTTCTTGGTTTTTACATTCTACACTATACGGAAACAATCTACGGGCTGCAGGTGATAAAAGAATATCTTCACCGCTATCACCCATAGTAATAGACCTAACATCATCAGGTTCTAATGAATCAAATTTTTCAAGGATTAGATCACGGATTTTATTTTGTAACCGTTTACCCTTATTTTTGGCACTTCGTGGTTTCATACAATAACCTTACTTATATATATATAACAGAAATACTGTAAACTACTTATATTTTTTCACCCATTTAGACAACTCTTTTTTAGCCCATCTTTCAGCATCCTCTTCAAATTTATTATCATCATGAAAATCTCTACCTTTGTTCACTGCCACATCTCCAGCTTTTTGGTATACCTTTTCATACTTACTAGCACCCATTTTCTTTCTTTGAAGAGCGTGATGTATTTCGTGCAATACTGTTATTAAAAATTCTTTAATTGAACTATAACTGGGTCTTAAATTTATTGTATCCGATTTCCATTCGTAATCACCCTTATTTTTACCAACACCGAATTTTATTTTAGATTTTAACTTATAAGATTTTACAATTTGAGAAGCAGTGTCTTGATAGTCAATTCTTTCTTTTAACAAATCTTTTAGTTTAATCATTTTAATTTCTTAACCCAACTTAATACTGAATGTAATCGTTCATTATTTCTTAACAATATTTCTGTTTCTTGCGAACCTTTGTATTTACTTTTTATTGCATCTTGTAAAGTTTTTATCATTTGTTTTTTCATTTGAGAAGTAATTTTAATCTTTTTATTCTTCCCCCAATTATCTACTCCATCTGCTCGAGTATGTGCTACACTCATAAATCCACCTGAACCATATTGTGGTTTAAACTGATATTCAATTGTTACCCATCCATTAGATTTCTTTTTATAAACAAATTCTATCATTTTTCCTTGATGTGATTTTACATGATAAGCATCACCAATTTTTATATCGGCATCAGTTAATTCTGTTAATAATTCTTTTAACTTAATCATTATTTTTCTCTATAGCTTCCCTAACCCACTCATCTAATGGTTCTGGTAAATTACTTTTATCAAAGTATCCCCAATCTATATGCTCATGGTCTAAATGTGGTACAAATCTTTTTTCACCTCTTAACATATATAAATAGAACCTTCCACCATTTTCTTTTTTATATGTTTTAACTAACTCAGGAACTCCGTTTAATATAATTTGAGTTTCCTCTGTAAATTCTCTCATTGACCCTTCTAATGGATCTTCTCCAATCATAATATGACCTTTGGGAACATTCCATTTACCTGAACGTGAACCTAAACATAGTAAAATTTTATTATCACCATAGCAGTATAAAACTCCACCAGTATTATTGGTATCATTTTCATCTCGTTCAAATAAAATATCTTTTAACTTAATCATCATCTACCATATACAGGCAATTGTGTACCCTTTTCTTTTTGTTTAGTCAACCACTTCTTATGTTGTTTAGCAGTTCTACCTT
>Ga0209349_1001535_pt1 | contig 11406 bp, 13 predicted proteins | sample ETNvirnome_2_130_FD_184067 | JGI IMG/M metagenome (GOLD analysis project Ga0209349, IMG submission 184067) | Marine viral communities from the Pacific Ocean - ETNP_2_130 (SPAdes) (version 2) | ecosystem: Environmental > Aquatic > Marine > Oceanic | place: Pacific Ocean | collected 2013-06-22
TTATTCCATACTTATGAATTAAACCCATGCAACAAGGACAAGGTTTTGCTAAATTATTATTTTGTCTATACACATAAATAGTTGATCCCAAAAGATCAACCCTCTGGCGAACAGCTTTCCAAATAGCATGACCTTCAGCATGAAGTGTTTTGTATTCTCCAGATCCAAACTTTGGATGCGTCTTATTTATATTATAGGCTTTTGATAAAATTCTTTTACCCTTAGTTATAGCTGCTCCAGTTGGAAATCTATGAGTTGACTTATTCGCCTGTTCTATGGCATACCCCATTAGCGATAGATTTATGTCATCCATTATACTATTTTCTCCTCACTAAAATCTAAATTCTTCTTAATTCTTTCTCTATCACCAGCAGAGATTTGTGCAGCTTTATTATTTAAAATTTTATAACACAAATCATATGATTCTTGGTAACGTCCTGTCCAGTAATAAGAAACTGATAAATCATCCTCTATACACCATTCATAAGTATCACTCTCTACAAATAAAATATCTCTAAGAGGAAATGAAATTTTTATCGCTTTTTCTCCAAACAATATTGCTAAATGATGTTGATCTGTTTTTCTATAATATCGTAAAAGCTCACGCAAAGACTCCCTTCTTGTAGGTCTCTGTTGATATGCTTTTAAAAAATAAGGTTCTGCTTCAGAGAAAGGTTTTCCCTGCGATAATTTAAATCTTCCTATTCTTAGTAAAGTTAAATATTTTTCCTCATCCCAGTTACTAAACTCTAAAACTTTAAATAGAGGGGGGATAGCTTTGTCTATTTCCCCTGCATCTCTATACGATTGAGAAAGATAAAACCAACTTCTAGCACATTTTGGATTATCAATAAGATAATTTTGAAGAGTAAGCGCATCTCTTAGAAATCTTTTTTCATCTTTAGCCCTACCACCATCTGTGTTAGGAACAATACAGCAATCATCTAAGACCACGCTACTCTTACAATTATCCGCTGAACATACTTCATGAACTGGATAGTTCCATTTCCAATTCAATCCATTTTTAAAGAACTGAGTACGATTATAAAAAAAAGTACCCATACAGGTTCTCACATCAACTTTATCCCACACAAATTTAGGAAGAGTTTTGTTTTTTTTGGTGAGAACAGGGGCTCCATTTTCAAAAGGAACAAAAACTTCATCAGCATCCATAGTCATGATGTAATCACCCTTTCCTACTCCAAGGTCAAAAGCTTCTTGTCTGTTATGACAAAAACTTATCCAAGGTCTATCATGAACTTCTCCCTTAAATTTATGCTTCTTCAAATACTCACTAATAATATTCTGAGTGCCGTCAGTAGAACCCGTATCACAAATTACATAGTAATCCACGATATTTTTTACAGAATCAAAACAACGTTCAATAACCGTAGCTTCATCCTTTACAATCATGCATAATACAACTGTTTGATGTTTTTTGGGTTTTGATTGCTTTTGATTCCTGGTCTTCTTTTTAGTGGTAACCTGTTGAGCCAAAACCCATTTCTCCTCTATCTGTTTTACTCAGAGTAACAACTTCTTCAAATTCAATATCATACACAGGACTTAATTCAAATTGAGCAATTCTATCCCCTGGACCAATCGCTGCCATATCTCGCTCATTAGTATTCAAAAGAAGAACTTGTATTTCTCCTCTATAATCACTATCAATTTTACCTGGGGAATTGGGTACAATAATACCCTTAGAAGCTAGCCCACTTCTAGAATAAATTTCTCCTTTCCAACCCTCAGGAATTTCTAACGAAAGTCCCGTACCAATTGTCACTATTTCTCCAACTGGAATATAAGCTGTCTCAACAGAATATAAATCATATGCGGCTGATCCTTCTGTTCCTTTGGTAGGAACTACTGCTTGAGGATGTAATTTTTTAAATTGAATTTTCATAAAATTCCTAGCTCTCTAAGTTTTTCATCTGTAATTTTTTCTAGAAGATCAAACTTTGATCTTTTCACAATCTCCTTATGTTTATTACTAGAATTATGCCAGTGCCAAGCGAAAGCCTCCAAAAACAAGTGATTTAAATCTTGCAGAGGAGTATCAAACCATTGAGGATTAAGTGCCTGAGCAAGAGGTTTGTCGGTTTTACTAATTAACCACTCTGTATTAAAAAAGGTTGAAGGAAAAACTGTAAAAGGTCTCTTAGCATAAACATACGATAGCATATCTTCATCGTAACAAGTACCTCCTGTTGGGGGAGTTGCCACTAACCGTTCCATACAATCTTCAATAAAATGGCTACCTTTAACTACGCCTAGCAGCGCAGCACAAGGGCCATAACAATCTTCTTCCCATCGTCGTTCCTTAGGAAAGTCGGTAGAGCTACCCCACTGGTAGGCGAAGTCCTGTCCCAGAATAGGCTTAAAGTCTCTGAGGAGAACCATATCCATATCATAATAAACTCCTCCAAACTTATACAGGACTAAAAACCTCATCACTCCACTACTCATCCAGTGGTTATGATCTCCTCCTGTTTTTAGATGGCTTTCAACACCTTCTAAGGGAGTTCCTTTGGCTAATTCTTGGGGATTATATACCCGAAAATCCACCAAATCCTTATAAGGTTGAATATTTTCTTGATCAGAAATATCATAATCAGACCAGACGATCAACTTGGTTTTATCTAAATTTTGAGTAGCCAAGTATGACTTGATAGCCAATAGCTCCTTGGGAGTGCGAACCTCAGTATACACATGAAAATTGGTTCGCTCCTCTGGGAAGCTGTAATCCTCGTCTTTTACGTTCCCAAGGAGGTCTAGCCCCAGACGGTAATTGTTGTAAAATAAGGGCTGCTCTTTTAAAGAGAGGTCGATCATGGTGTATTATAGTCTTACTTTAACCATCTCTTTAACCATTCCCCTAAAAGAATATTCCGGCTTCCACCCTAATGTTTCTTTAAGATAGGTGCAATCCCCTTTAAGGTCATGAAGTTCTGTTGGTCGAAAGAATGCGGAATCCACGGTGACATAATCTCTATAATCAAGGTCTAATTCAGAAAATACTTCTTCGCATAATTCTCTTACTGAGTGAGATTCCCCCGTTGCACATACGAAATCATCAGGCTCGTCATGCTGCAACATCATCCACATTGCCTTAACATAATCTTTAGCATGTCCCCAATCCCTAGATGCATCTAAATTACCTAAGGCCAAGTGGGACTGCTCTCCTCTAGCGATCTTTGTTGCGCCTTCCACAATCTTCATGGTAACAAAGTTTAGTCCACGACGAGGAGATTCATGATTGAATAGAATGCCGTTGGAAATAAACATACCATAAGAAGAGCGGTATACCCTGCATAAATTATGAGCATAAAGCTTCGCGCAACCATAAGGGCTTACGGGGAGCATGGGAGTTGTTTCTCGTCGGTAGCCATCTTCATCTACCTCATTTCCGAACATTTCCGAAGACCCTGCTTGATAAACTTTAGCAGTAGGACAACCTAATCGAACAGACTCTAAAATATTTAACACCCCAATCGCATCGGCATTAGTAGTAAATCCCGGCTGATCAAAACTAATCTTCACATGGGACTGAGCGGCTAGGTTATAGATCTCGTCTGGTTGTACCTCTTTAATTAAATGGCACATAGAACTAAAGTCCGTCACATCCCCATACTCTAAAGTAAGGTTAGGATGTTTATAAATCCCTGCTTCCTCTAACCTATTACTTTGGTACTCGGGTTGAGAATGTCTACGGAGAACTCCCCATACTTTATATCCCTTTTCCAGCAGTAACTCGGCAAGATAAGAACCATCTTGTCCGCTAATTCCTGTAATAATTGCTTTTTTCAACGTCTGCATGTCTCGTAATTTTCAATAAACCAGTCTACGGTTTGTTTAATACCCTCTCTAAAGGGTGTGAATTTATAATTAGGAAGGAAGTTTCTTAACCTTAGGTTAGAGGTAGGCTTTTTATACTGACCATCAGGCTTAGTACTATCAAAGATAAGATTCCCCTCAAACCCCATAACATCAGCAATAGTCTCAACTGCTTTCCTGATACTAATCTCCTCACTAGTAGAAAGAATCATGGGTTCTGTTCCTTCGTAGTGTTCAAGAATTAGTTGCGTAATCTCTCCTACATCCTTTGAGAAGATAAACTCACGAAGGGGCTCACCGCTACCCCATACAACTAAATCAGTATTATCTCTCTTAGCAAGGTAACATTTGTGAATCAATGCAGGAAGAACATGGCTATTCTCTAAGTTAAAGTTATCATTAGGTCCATAAATATTAGTAGGGATGATACAAGTATAATTTAAACCATACTGGGTTGCGATGGCCCTACTGTGAACCTCCAGCATTCTTTTTGCATGACCATAACCAAAGTTAGAATCATGGGGTTGGCCGTTATGAAGTTGATCTTCAGTAAGGGGGTACTGTGCTAAGGCTGGGAAGATGCAGGTAGACAAGAATGATACAACTTTCTTCACTCCTGTTCTTCTAGCTGCTTCAAGTACATTAGTGTTAATCATAATATTATCATAATAAAACTCAGCCATGTAATTCATGTTAGCACCTAACCCACCAACTTTACCAGCAGTATGAATAACTGCACTAGGACGAATTTCCAGAAAATACCTGTAGGTTGCGGCCCAGTCTGTTAAATCTAATTTCTGTTTTCCGTTCAGTTTATAATCAGCGGATATAGTAGATCCCACTAATCCGTTAGCCCCAGTTAATAGTGTTTTCATATTACTTGGTAAGGACTACGAGACTACTTGTTCCTGAAATAGGGGGGACCAATGCTTTATAAAAATCACAAGAGGTAATATTATAGTTATATCCTATATCATATAATTTCATATTTGTTCTCCAGTTCTCTTAAGTAATACTAATCCTCGGGTTAAATCCTTGCTCTCGTCATCCTGATCTATTTGAGAATAAGGGTACATTTCACAAAAAGTATTTACTGCATTTGTAACTGTCCCTATTCCACGATAATCATCTACTAACACATAGGGTATATTCAGCCTATCGCAATTTTGTAAGTCGGAATAAGCAGTAGCGTAATCATGACCCCCATCCACATGTGCAAAACCTATCTCGGTCCCACGGGAGAACTTCCCAAAAGTTTCGTGAGTGTTTCCTTGAATAAAAGTTACATCCTCATTTCCAAAATGCTCATTAACTAATTCTACACACTTACCTGACCACTGTTGTATATCAAAAGTAATGATTTTGCAAGAAGGTAAAAAAAGCTTTGCTAGATAACAAAACTCAGCTTTGTTTGTTCCTGTTTCTAAAATATAGTTAGGCTTATATTTTTCTAAACACTGTTTTTTAAATCTAACCTGCTCTTCTTCTTCTTGAAGAGCCTCGGCAGGAAAATGAAGACTAGAACCTTCCCTGTTATAGCCAGAGGCAGCTTTCAATTTTTCAATAAATTCAAAATCTATATTAAGTATATTTTTCATAATGAAACGGATTCCTTTATTCTTTCCAACCAATAATCGGGATCTAACTTTTCTAAACTATTATTTTTAACAGAATTATACTTAAAAAGGATCCAATCTAAATCTTCTAGTTCATCCCAGCTATCCACTACTATAATAGGCAGAGTTTCAAAATCCTGTAAGGCTGTGTTCCTTTTTATAATAGGAACTCTACCTAAACTAAGCACCTCCCAAGTCCTGTGGCAATCAATACCGTTGCCCTCTGGGCTAACAGCCATTTTATGATTTAAAATATCCGTAACGAACTGGGAGTACGGTAATGAGGGATCACTCCATGTTATGTACTCTTGTTTTTGGCATAGATCTCTTACAGGAATTCTAAGGGAGGGATTGGTATTGACGTTAAAATTAGAGTATATTAACTGTGTCGGTTTAGTACTAAGTGATGCTGAACTTATACGTTCAGTTTTTTCGTGAGCGAAATCATGAACATACCCATGCCCTTCTCTCTTACATGGAACTGTACTTTCAATCCCCAAAGGAATAGCTTCTAAGAGGGGGTGGTTGGAGCCTTTATTTTGGCAGAACCACTTCTTAATATTTTTAGGTGCTAGGGCTACAACCCTATCCGTTATAACGTAGTCACTGCTACCAGTAATAAGCACTACATCATTGCTTAACGATTTAATATATTCAAAATCTTGTAATATAAAATCTGTCTTACAGAAAATTATATTTTTCCCATCATGTATCTGGGATAGTTTATTTGTCTGAAGTACATTCATCTCTTTTAAACATGCTCCATCCATTCTAAAAACTTAATTTTAGGTTGCCACCCTGCGGCGGTAAGCTTCTCATTACCTGATACAAAGTATCTTTGGTCTGAGGGCCTCCAGTCGCCATACCCTGTGATACTGCAACCTAATAGGTCCGTAACTTCTTTAAAGGAATAAGCATTATACTCACCACCCCCTGTAATATAACCACCTGATTCCAACTTACCCTCTAAAGCCATTTCGTACAGGTCAACCAGATCCTCAACATGTAAAAGATCCCTTACTTGGGAACCATCACCGAAGCAAGTAATAGGGGTTCCCTTACTCTTGCAGGTCTTCAGCCAACCAATCCATCCTTGGTCTACAGTTCCTATCTGTGTCTCTCCATAGATACATGACTGGTGGAAGACATACCCAGAATTAGGAAGCATATCCAATACATACTGGGCTCCTGTACATTTACTTACCCCGTATGGAGTAGCGGGGTCACAAGGCATCAAGTCTGAGATAGGCTGAGTTACACCTTCAAGATCACCGAAGACTTTGTTAGTAGAGGCATAGATCATTTTACAGTTATTCTGTCTAGCTAACATACTTAATCTAAGAGTTCCCTCTGCGTTAGACCTAAGATCTCCTAAAGGATCTACCACAGACTCCCCCACACTTGTTTGTGCAGCCAAGTGGATGATAGCCTCTAAGGGAGGCAGAGGAAGCCCATCAAGGTTGTTAATGTCCTCAAGGAAAAACAGATGAGACTGTAGTGAGTCTATCACTGGAGGTATTGAGGTCTTCTTGCTAAGGTTATCAATACCGATTAATCTGTACTTCTTCTCTAGACGCTTCCATACGACATTCCCAATAAACCCTGCTGCACCTGTAATTAAAATAGTTTTCATTCGAGAATCTCCTTCCAAAGCTCAAGGACTTGGACTTTCTTCTTAGCATAAAAAGTTTTCATAGTTGCTGTTATTTCTTTTTGATCATAAGTATCTAACAACTCATACAAATGATCTACACTATCAAAAAGTTGAATCCCCGGCATATTATCAGCATCATACCAATCTGCTAATTGTAACCACTCATCCTTAAGGGGGCCATTTAGATTATTTGCAAACTCTAACTCGCTAAGGACATGCTTACCCTCATCTTTCCACTGCCTAAGCAGGGAGTAGGAGGGAACAAACATAGGAATCCCCATACCATATTGCTCAAAAGATGACATAACGCTAATGTTATATGGAATATGAATAACTCCAGCTAGGGCTGGGAGCTTATTCCTGTCGTATACTTGAGAAACACTAAAGTTGGGATTAATTTTATCATGAACTATAGATGATCTCAGCCCATCTCTATTCCTGTCCCAAAAAACAACAGCCCCACTTTCCGCATTACATTCTAAGTCTTCTACATAAGTACAGATAGATGGGATATACTTCCACTCTCCACCACAGAACTCTTCAGCATACTTCTTGTCATACAGATTATTAGCTATGAACTTAATCTGACCCCTGTTGTGACCTTCCATCAGTTTCCTATTTAGCCATTCTAACCTTTCTGGGGTAGCTTGCTCTCCGCTCCCGCAAGGGTAATCATACCTAGTACATGCAATTGTGTAGATAGGCTTATCAAATTGCTCAAACAGGAGAGCGAAGGCGGGTGGGTAGGAGTGAATGAACCCATCATATTCCTTCAGTTCATCTTTATACCTAGCATAAAAATCATCACACATCTTTTGATCAATGTTGAAGAAGTTAGAGGGGTTAAGAATCTCCATAGCACCTTGAGGTTCGTTATTAACCCAAGTGTGCCCTGACATGCAGCAAGAGTCTACTTGGTATCCAATCTCTGGGAGTAGTGTCTTCACATCATGCACAATGGAAATGTGCATATCAATATTAAATAATTTTTTCATGTTAGTACTCTGGTTTCCATATTATAGTAGAGACTCACTAATATTCGCTGAATACCGATAAATATGGAGGTAGTGTCCTTGTAAGTAAATACTTTCTTCTACCTTGGGGTACAATCTGGTGAGCCAATCAATGTCTTCCCCTATCTGAACACCCTTCATACTGTGAGGGTTTCTAAAGCTCTCAGACGCTGCTAGAGAGGTCTTCCAGCAGCACCAATGGTACGGAGGTCGCAAGGTATCCTGATAGCGTGTAGAGTCGTTAGGATCAGGGAGAACATGTTCGTGTGGGTTCCCCATCTCAGCGAAGACTCTAGCTTCCTTCCCCTCAAGATAACACATTTGATCAAAGGAGATAACATCTACATCTGGATTTGCGGCAATGGTCTCGGTAAGCTTTGAAACATAGTTATCTGCCACATCGTCATCGTCATCAATCCAAGTTAAGTGAGAACCTCTAGCCAACTTCAATAACTCATTCCTTTTCTCAGAAATACCAAAGGATTTATTATCCATAATGGAGATGATCTCTACATCTTGTCTCTCCCCAATTTGAGTTTCAAGCTTTTCCATTAGCGGCTTAAGGAAATGAAGGCGACTCGGGATAGAAAGAATAAGAATACTAAGTTTAATATCATCTTTGTTTTTAGGCACCGTATTCTCTTCTCATAAAGTCTTGAAAATATTCTTCTTGATCAAGTATTTTTCCAGTCCCTGCATAAGCTTGTCCCACAAAATGTTTTGGATCTCGTTTAGTTGGAAAAAACTCTTTTTCAAAAAAATCATCGTGAACTAAAACTTTATTTTTTACTTCAGGATAAATAACTTCTCTTAAAAAATTTTGATCTACCTGCCAAAAACTCTCTTTCTTGTATTCCTTAATCCACTTCTTAATATCAGAAAGTACACCCCCTCGCACTCCCCACATTCCTCCGAGAATTTGAGCACTATGCTGATGATTATCACGCATAATATGAAAAGGTTTATCACTTTCTAACCACTCATCGACCGCTGCCTTTTCTCTAAACCAAAGACGAGAATCACAGTCCCGAACAATAAGGGCATCTAAATTAGGATCGGCAGCAGCCTCAAATCTCCAAAACATTCCAGTCCAATCCCCCTCTTCTTCTTTCTTAATAATTTCTACATTATTAAACTTCTCTAACATGTTTATAATATACTCTGGGGTACTAGTCCCTATATAAAATCTACATAACCAGTCAGGATATACAAGCTTTGCCAAGCTAGCATTTTGAAGAGCACCTAAAGTGTAACGGGTATTATCCCCCCATAAACTAAAAGCAATTATCTTCATGAATAAGTTTTCCTAATCCAATTATCTTCTTGTAAATGTTTGATATTTCTTTGTTCATCGCGGGCTGTAGAGACTCCATTGGGATTCTGGTAAAACACTCCTAAGAATTCATCTAGCTTTTTAAACTTAGCTCCTTTTGAATTCATCCTACACCACATTTCAAAATCACCAGAAATAGTAAAAGAGGAATTGAACATGCCACAATTAATTACTGTCTCTTTTTTCAGGAGAGGAAAAGGACCGCAGCAACAACCACGAAGTAAATTCTGTATATCATTGGCATCGTTCCAATTATAAAAATTTACAATATTCTCATGGTTGATATCTGAACTGATAAAACAATTAGAATAAATCACATCTATATGAGGATATAGTTTAATATATTCGGCTAAAGTATAAAGAGTATTCCCAAATAATTTATCGTCTGTATTATAATTCATTACATAATCATAGCAACTATTATCAATAGCTAAATTCCATGCCTCATAAATGGAGATCCTATTATCACAAGATAAAATTCTATTTTTAATTCCTTCCCTAAAATTAAAATTTGAAATCTTTTGTAATGAATCATCACTAGAAGCAGCATCTACGAATATTACTTCAAACTCTTTTAAGAACTGGCTATTAATATAGTGTAAATAGCGATCAATATGTTCACTGGAATTATAATTAGAACATAAAATGCTAATCACTGTCCCATCCCATTTGCATTTCCCGAGAAAGGTCTCACCCAGTAAATAACAGAACCAAACCAATCTATAGTAAGTCCTGCTATAGCACATGCATTAACATGAAAAAAATCGGCAAGATCCGCATTTGCAGGTGGAACATTATCTAAGAAAGGAAGCTGACTAAAAATCCTAGTACGATACGTAGGCATAGATACATTTCCTGGTACAACTCCTAACATAGAATTCATGGATAGGTCTCTGGAAGTTAAAAGTTTTTCACCAGTTTGAGTATTAAATAGATCAACCTCCATCCTAAATCTCACTCCTCCAATCCATACATCTACTTCAGGTTTCTCCTTAAGTTTCTGTCGGATAATATCCCCAGCACCTGGAGCAAATACATCGTCGTCATCTAAAAAGGTAATGAATTCAGTTTCAGCTAGAGCAGCACCAACATTAGCACACATACCCCCATAGTATCCCCACCTTTTTCCTAACTTAACAAACTTATTAGCTCCAGGGGCACTAGTGTTTATTCCATCACTGATAACTATGGTCTTAAACCCCTCTCTTTTAGCAGAAGCTATAGCTACCTTAAGGGTTGGTCTTCCAATGGTCTTGATAATTACTGTGGTATCACTCATATTTCCACTCAGCGTTATAAGTTATCTCTTTATCATGGTCTCTCCCATGAACTAAACCTAAGGACTGCTCATAAAGCTCTAACCTATGCTTTGCTACTTTATTTAGATCAAAATATTCTTCCGTAATCTTATGGAGATTTTCTCCCATTTCTTTAAGATGCTTAGGGTTACTTAAAACCTTAGCTAGAGTTCTTACCCATATTTCCTTAGGCGCATTAGCAGGAATCAAATAACCTGTCTTACCATTAATAATTGTCTCATCGTAACAACCTACATCAGAACAAATTAATGGAATTTTATATCGTCCACATTCTGCTACTTTAATTTCCGACTTAGAATCATTGAAGGCATTCATCTGAAGAGGGGCAATACCTAAATCAACATTAGAATAAATACCCCCATAACTGTCAGGAGGCAGAGCATTATAAATTTGCCAATTAGGTGTACCTCGGAATCCGCTAAGAAGAATCTTCTTATAATTTTTCCATACATCGTGCTGCCACTCGTCTTTAACAGTGCCGTCTTCTTCCTTATTGATCATAGGAGCACCATAAAAACCCCAATGAACCCGTTCTCTACCAACTTTCGCATTAACAAGGTGAGGGATCCCAGCAAACTCCTTCACATCCTCTTCATGGTGAATACCCCCTGCCCATCCTATCCTAACCATCTTA
>Ga0209349_1001536_pt1 | contig 11403 bp, 8 predicted proteins | sample ETNvirnome_2_130_FD_184067 | JGI IMG/M metagenome (GOLD analysis project Ga0209349, IMG submission 184067) | Marine viral communities from the Pacific Ocean - ETNP_2_130 (SPAdes) (version 2) | ecosystem: Environmental > Aquatic > Marine > Oceanic | place: Pacific Ocean | collected 2013-06-22
CAGAGAATCGTCTGAGGGGGATGGCTCAAATACATATACTACTAGTTTCGATTTTGGTGGTGATTTAGGAGACCCTGCTAGAGTTGTATTAACAGTAACAGATTACACTCAATGGGGGGCCACAGCTACAATGAGTATATCTATTGATAAAATTTCATACGTTACAGCTAGTGGCACAACACGTTCTGTGACAGGAGCAAATAAGGCAGACGCTATTGTAATAGCGCGATAAGGAGAATATTATGGCAAGATACAACCCAATGCAATCAGTAAGAGCCCTAAGCGGGCTTCAGTTAAGCGGACAGGGTTTAGCTTGGGAAGGAAAACAAAGGGGGCTTGGTAGACAGGCTATACAAGAATATTTAGACAAACAAGCGAGTGAAGCTACTGAGGCTGGTCGAGGTATAGGTCTTTCAAATTTATTTGGTAAGGGATTAGGAATGCTTGCTATGTTAGCGACTGGCCCGGCTGGATTGGGATGGCAATTAATGAATCAAATAGCAACTGGAGCTGCTGTATCGGGAGGAGTAAGTGGTTTGGGTGGTTTACTTGCAACAAAAGGTCTAAGTAAGGGAGGTGTTCCTGATGTTCTATATGGCGTTGATGAGAGGGATAAAGCTAAATCTGCGGCTCACTCTGCAATAGATACTTTAATTGGTTCTGTGGCTCCTAAAGCGTTATCTACAGCAATAACAACACCGTTAGATTATCTGACATTAAAGAATACATTCTCCCCAAGAACGGCTGCTAAGGCATCTCAATTCGCTAAAGGAGATATAGGTAAATTATTTTCAGCTGGTCAAGAAGGATATAAACAAAAGGGGTTTTTAGATTTGTTAAGTTTAGCTAGTCAAGGAACTGGAAGTGGTGGAGATATTCGTTCTGAACTACCAAATCCATATGATTATGGAGCTCTTCTAAAAAATCCTTATATGAGATTGAGAGTAAGAAAATAAAATGGCTTTATACGACGATTATTTAAACCAAAACAACTTATATTCAAGACCATCTGAAATGATGTCTAATGTCAATGATTATCTTGGGGCTAATAGAGCTTCTTTACCAATGAATCAAAATAGTCTTGGTTCAATGATGAGCATCCCTGACCCAGGTGGCGGTGGTGGTGGTGGAACTAAAGGGGGCGGATACCCCGGTGGTGGTGGCGGTTTCACTATAGGAACACCGTGGTTTGCTCAGCCTGGTGACCAGGGGCCTGGGCCAGATATATATGGGAAGGGAAAGGATTTACTTTCACAATTTGTTGGAGACTTGGGGGATTTAAATGAGAATCAACAAGGACTACTTTTAGATTTTATTACTGGTGGTGGAAAGTTTGGAGACGATGCAAAGGGTGTATCTCCTGAAGAATATGCTCAATTATTTAATGTTAGTACTGACTATTCAGATAGATTCCAAGGATTCCCACAACTGACTGATATATCTCAATCTATAAGTAATGTATTTAATTATCGGGATGAGCAAAGAGCTTTTGAACAAAGGGCTGCTCAACAAGCTCAAATTGCTCAGAGTAATCGTACTCAAGGAGGATTGAGGAGGGATTTACCAAGGCAAAGAAAATTAGAAAGAAAACAAACTCAGGACACATTAAATCAAAGACAGGGGGCTGTAGATAGGGCTGCATCGAGTGAATACGGTACTTTACTAAGTCATTTAAAATCAGCTTTGCGTAGTGGATGGGCAGCAACCAGTGTAATTCACGATGAAAACCCAGATGCAGTTTATGGTTGGAATGCTGGTGACGATGATGGTAACGAAAACGATTCTGGGCCACCACCCAGACCTGAAAAGAGTGACTTTGACCAGTATAAGAATTATAATGGCAGAAGGTGGTATTGGAATTCGTCTAAACAAATGTGGGAAGACGTAGGCCCTGGTTAAAAATAATGAAAATTAAAGGCAAAAGATAATGGCTAGCGCAATAGATGATTTAAGATACATATCAAAGTACGGTTATCAAGACCCTTGGGCTGAAGCAACTAAGAGTGTTGCTGATAGTTTACTGGCTTATGGTAAAAGTAAACTACAACGTGATTTGTTGATTGCTGATTACGAGGATAAGAAAATAGACCGTGAAGATAAAAAAATAAAAGAACGTATATCGGGACATAGATACACCTATGGAATGATGAAAAGTTTTGCAGATAAAGTTGAGTATGTTAAAAATCCTGAAGTTGCTCAGGATGTTTTTGGCCCCGAGGGTATGGTACCTGGTTTAGAGCATTTAGAACGTCAATTTGGTATAGAGGGAGAATTAAAAGGCTACGATGAAATAGTTAAAGACCCCGCATCAAGTTTTCATGAAATTAAGAACGCTTATTCTAATGCAAAAATATTAGCAACTGAATCAGGATTATCAAATCAAGCAAGTGCTTATGGTCAAAAATTGCAAATGCATCAAAATAAATTTATTATGGATTCTAATAAAGATATATTAACAGAATTTGCTCTTTCAGGAAGTGGAAAATGGATTACAGAAGCTGAAGCCGACAAAGCAATAACTGACCTGGAAGCTGGTAAAATATCACAGGTAGAGCAAACATTAAATAGAGCGTATAGTCAAAAGAGTACAGATTTATCTTATATTGAGCAAATGTACAGTAGTCATATAGCAAAACTTGATGGAGCATTTAGAGATTCATATGGTCTTTTTCTTGATGATATTGCTCAATTAAATTATGATAGAAATCGATTAGCTCTTGATAAAAGAATTATGGGTATGTTACCTAAAGCGTACCAAGATTGGAGGAATGATGTAAAAACAAATATTGAGAACGCTCGTCTTAGGCTAGACCCAGTAACGGGATTACCGCTAAAAGATGATAAATTGGATGACAAAAAACTAAAGATAGAAGAACCTACAGCTGCTATTTTTAATCCAAGGTTACTATCTCCAGATTCTACAGAAGAAAAATCTGATGTAAGTGGTATTTCTATGGTGACTATTAAAAATAGAATTATCAATAAAATTGAAACAATTCCTGGGAATAGAGCTCAAGATTTAATTAATAGAGGTCGAGCGGAGCTTGTAGTTGGAGATGAAAAATCTTATATTGATGTTGGTTTATCTACGATACCTGGGGTATCTCTCGGAGCTGAAGGTGCGTATGTTTCTAGGATGCAAGAAGAATTATCATATATATCTGCAGATGAAACAAAACAAAGAATACCGTTAAGAGTTGGAGATGAAGTAATAGATAAATCAAGTGGCAAAAGAAAAAAGATTACTGCTGTCAAAGTGTCTGATAGTCCAAATGAAAGAACCTCTTCACCCGGTGGGTATTCAGCTATAAAAATATACGAAAAGTATACATATACAGTTGATGGAGAAAGAATTAAAAATTATAAGGATTTTCAAAATAGATTTGCAATACCATTATGGATAAAAGGAAAAGATAAACAACGACCTACAGTTAATAATTTTTCTGTTATTGCCAAACCAAAATAATATGCCTCAGCAAAGTACTAATCAATGGATTGTAAACTATAACGGTTATCAATTCAACATGACGCATCCAACTGAGCCGACAGAAGACGATGCCAGATGGGCTTATAATCAATATGTTCTTGGAGACTCAACTATAAAAGATTCTTCATTGGTGTCTGATTCTACCGACTGGACGTTACCAGAGCAAGACACAACTAGTTTTAATTTTAGCTATGTAGAAACGGACTTAGAGAGAGCTAAAAGAAATGCTCGACAAGTTGGTTCATCAGCACCAGATAAACTCTATAGAGACGCTACTTTTATGGGTAGATTTTGGGATAGTGTCGCATCTTCCGCTGTACCATTCGGTATGTATGAATCAGATTTAACCCCACCCGATGAATCATCTGAATTATGGTCTTCTGCTATCGGTGGATTGGTCGGAGCTGTACCATCATTTATTCTTGCAAGTCTTGTTAGTGGTGGCGTTGGTGGAATAGCCTTGACCGGAGCTAAGGGAGCTGGGTTAATATCTAAATATAGCCAATGGCGTAAGATTATGGACGCTTCAAGGAAAGCTGCAAAATTAGGTGATTTTGGTAAGTCTAAGGCTCTTGCAACACAAGCAAGTAAAATTATATCTAAAAGTAAAACTTTTCAGAAGGCTATACAAACAAATACAGTACCGCATACCACTGGCTTGTTAGGAGCTTTAAAGCCGTATAGAAATAAGATACTAAAGATTGCTGAAAAGAATCCAAAGCTTGCTCGTTCTTTAAATTTATTCTCTAATAATGTATTAGCATTTAATATGTATGGTCAAACAAGATTCCCAATCAATCAATTAGAAGGCAGGCTTAGTCAGATGGGTTCTGATACAGCTGCTGGGTTTGTATTCTCTGTCGCTGGATTACCTACTATGATGGGAGCTACGTCTAAAGCCGTTAAATATGGTGTAGAGCCAGGTATGTTACTAGGAGCTGGTATGTATTCTGACTTAAATCAAACTGATATGTCAATGGAAGAGCGTATTATACATGGATTATCATTGGTTGGATTTCATTATGGCAGACAAGCTATTAGTCGTGTTGGTTTAAAACAAAAAATGGACACAGCATTAAGAACTGCATTTCCAGATTTACCAGAAGGTCAAAGACGCTCCATTATCAAAAAAACTGATGTAATTATAGATGAAATACCAAAAGTAATAGAAGATAATCCGAGTGCGTTTACATATTCTGATGCTAAAAATCCTGGTCGAAATGTAAGGATAGTTAATCTTATACCTCCTAAGAAGGGGGCTAAGAGACCAAGAGTAAAGGTTCTGTATGAAGATATGGAGACTGGTGAAAGATTCCAAAATATATCTGGTAGTTCTCACTCTGATGCTATGATTAACTTTAATAAAAAGTTTAATAAAAATATAATTAATCTAGACGTAGAGCGTGTAGTTGGTAAAAATTTAGAAAAATCTCAAGCTGATAAATTGCATGAATTACTTGTGGAAGAAACATTCCTAAAAGATGCACATAATTCAAACAGAAGATATGATATACAAGATATGGGTGAGAAAGAAAAACCCAAAGACGTTAATAATCCATTCGTATTAAAAAAGAATCAAGCTGAAGTCGATAGGATGAAAAATAGTGTCTCTTCTATTGAATCTGAGATTAGAAAAATGAAGTTAAAACACTCGGAATTAATAAAAAATAAGGATAATGTATCGCCGAGAGAACTTTCTTCTAGTAAATGGGAATATAAAAAGAATTTAAAGATGTTACAGACATCATTACGACTTCAAAAAAAGATGCTTTCAGGGTCATTAAGAGACGTAAAAATTCAAGAGGGTGAGTTTATGCCACCAGTTCAAAAAAGAACAGCTGCAAAGGGTGAGCATGAAGTAAGATTAGTACCGGAACATTGGAAAGTTGGTGATTTTATAAAAATTCCGCTGTTCAATGAAAATACAAATACACTAGATTTTTCCAAATCTGGTATAGGTAAATATGTTGGTAGGATTAAAGATTTTAAGTCAAAGAATGTTGTAATGCCAGAAACTCTATCTAAGGAATTTAGTGAACTTAACTTCCCTGTTTTTGAAATACGCACTCATGGTGGCGCTAGAAAAACCTTAGTTTCAATCGGTGGTAAAATTTCACCAAAGTTATTAAATAGAATTCAAAATGCTAAAAAATCTAATAGACCAGAACAGGAATTCGAGTCTCAAAACCCAGAGTTAATAGGTATAAGTTCAGAACCTATCGTAAAAGTGGAGAATGGTAAGGTTGTTTGGAATCCACGTAGTCCATTATTTGATACTTTATTTACAAGAAAATTGCGTGGTAGAGACGCTAAAACAAGATTTAGGACTACTATACAGTTAAAGTCTCGTGCTCGAACTGATTTATCAATTAGAGATGTTTTGCCATCTGGTAAGGCTGGTGAACGTATATTTAACGCAGAAGTATACGCAAAGGCTCCATCAACTCTTAAAAACCTAAGTAAAATATTAGAAAGTGGGCTAACGCCAGAATCTGCTAAGTCTTATGAAGAATCTGTAGTATCTAAATTGAAAGAAAAGCTTAGTGGCAAACGGGCTGCTGCTCGTGAAGAATGGGAACGTTATAGAAGTGTAGATACTGAAGACCCTAACTCATGGTTTGACATGAACCGTATGAAGCCTGAATCCCAGATTGATACGAGAGTGTATGAGGGTTATCCAGAATTTGACCCGCTGTCTGAAAAACCATTCTCATTAAGTATAGAGTATCAAAAATCAGTTCTAGGTAAAACGAAAAAGATTAAAAGAGAAAATAATTTTGTAAATGGTAAGCCATTACGATTTAAAACTCGACAAGAAGCTAAAGAATGGGCTGAAACAAATTGGATGAATCCAGACGGTGTAGAAACCCAAATAAAACAGAAGATGTCTGAACGTGAGGCTATATCAACATCAGAATATAAAGAATTTAGAAGTAAACAGGGTAGATTGCATAAAGTAAAAAGAGACGAAGGGATATCCAATAAGGATTATCGTCAATTACTAAGAATGTTCTTTCCAAAAAGTGAAGGCACATCTAATCTTATGACATACGATGAAGTGGTGTATACCACATCACTATTAGACACTAAGTCTAGTACTCAATTATTTAAAGATAAAATTTCATCTACTATGCCCCCAGTCGATTTTGTTAGTCGTATTCATACTAAGTGGCAAAGATTCTTTGTTGGACTATCTAAACTTTTATTACCAACATATACAACATTGGGAATGGCTAAGAGTAAAGCTGCAAATATTCTTGGTAGGAAACAAGTAGACTTCGAGCTATTAAGACAGTCCGTGTCTGGTCTAGCAGCTAACTCTAAGGTAGTTTTAAAAAAGAAATTTGATTTGAATCAAAAACAGTTTGAGAATCTTTCTACAATATTTGATAAGAAATTTGAAGATTTTTATAATGGTTCTTTAGATGGTAAATCAATATCAGAAATTAGGGAAGTATATAATAAAATTACAGATTCTATGGTTGAAATGATGATTGAAGTTGGTGTTGAAGTTGAGCATCGTGGTAATATGGAGCCGTTCTTTGAAGCTTACGATAAGTCTGGTAAAAGAATAGTATTGGACATACCAGTTGATGCAACTAGGGTTGTTAAAGGTCATAAGTTTCTTGATTCTTCTGATAACATAAAAATGCCATCTGATTTGACTAGGAAAATCAACATGGAATACCTTGAAAGTCTTCGTATATTTGATGAAATAACTGGAGATTGGGATAATGGTTGGTATATTATTGGCAAAACAAGATACGTACCAGAATGGAAAGGTAATAAGTTTAAGGGTATTAGAAAATTAAAGTCTAATGAAGTTGATACTAGAGGTGGTAGAAAAAATGTAAAAATGTACGATAGTGAGAAAGCTGACAACGCTGGATTTAAACATCACATAGAAAAGAAATACTTGCCTAGAACTCTATCAGATGAATTTAGCGAGTTAATTGGGTATAATAAAAACTTTAAAGAGATTGTAGCTCAAAATCTCGCTAGGAATGACCCTAGGTTTACTGAGATGAAGGGTAGCCAAGAAGAAAGATTGGATGCTGCTAGAAGATATGTAAGAAAAAATAAGGATTATTTATTAGACAAAAGTGGTGTATTTGGTGTACAGCATGCAAGGTTTGCCAATTTGCCACCCGTTTTTCTATTTGAAGCTAACACACATAATCTTATAAATGTTAAGGGATATAAAGATGTGGGTGGTAACACAGTTAAAAAAGGTTCTGTTGTTCTTGATGTTAATGGTGATACACGTAAGGTCGGTAAAGTATTGGATGTGTACGAAAGGAACTTTGATAAGATATTTACAACATATGGTCAAAAAATAGCTCATATTATACCAACATATAAGTATTTTGGTAGAGGCGGTGTTAAAAGTGATGTTGCTGTAGATTTATTAGAGAAGATAGAGTCTGATACTGATAAATCGTTTGGCGATTGGGCTAGTAATCAATTAGAATTACAGATTAATTCAACACAAAAAAATCATTTATTACAGAAACCATTAACAGGGTTGACAGCTATCACAGCACATCTTGGATTATCTAGTCCAATGTCTGGTTTTAAGAACCTTATATTAGGTCAGGCGAGTAATGCTACGGTATTTGGATTCAGGGGGGCGTTAAATGGTATGTATGAAGCTATGGCAGACCCTAGAGGTTGGTCAAAGATAACTGGTGAACTTGGTGGTAAGGAAGCTGGTGTCCATGAATTAATGTCTGGTCGTATAAGATATGCTAAATATAGCCCTGGGCTGATGAGACAAACAGAAGTTGTAAACCGTATCGTAAGTGTTGCTTTAGCCCCTAAGATGCTCATAACGCATATTGATAATTTAAACGGCATAAAGACTACAATGAATAAGGGTATGAGTAGAAAAACATCTATGAGAACAATGACTGAAGTGTTCAAGTTTACAACAGCTGAGATTGCTGATATGAAAAAGATTGGTTCTAAAAACATATATGGAAAACCTGAATATGTAGATAGAGCTATGCAGATGTCTCATCTTATAACTCAAGGTGGCCCAGCTTTACCATTCGTTCCTATGTGGATGGGTAAATGGTGGGCTAAACCAATATCATTATTCTATCGTGTTGCATATCGTATGTCTGAGAATGTAGTCAATAGTGTTGTTAAGCCAGCTATTATTGATGGTAACCCAGTGCCTATGCTAAGGTATATGATTGTAGCCCCAATGTCTGGAGCTGCTATATACTCTATGTATTATGCGGTTCTTGGAGAGGATACAAGAAATAAGTTTAAGTCTAAAGCTGAGCAGTTTTGGATGCAGTTTATTAGGGCTGAGGGATTGGCTATACTGAGTAATAGTTTTGATGAAATGGGTGGGGTTATTGATTCTTATAAACCAGCTGTATTGAGAACTGTTACTTCTTTAACTAGTGAAACAATGGCTACAATACAAGGTAAGAAAAAGGTTACTCAATCACTTGAAGACCTTGCTAAAGAAAACATAGTATTTTTAAATCATGCTACTAGGGCTGTTAGTAGAGTATACAAACCATTAGAAAAAAGGGTTAATAACTCCAAGCGTAGACAAAGACAGTTTACAGATGCTTATTTCCGTACTAATCCAGTGATAGGCGATGAAATGGACTTTCTAACCGAGAGAAGCCCATATTACCGTACAGTAAATGAATCCTTTTGGTCTGATGACCCAGATGCTAAGGCGAGAGCATACTACTCGGCTTTGAATTTTGTGATTCACCATGAAATGAAAAAAGACCCATCTTTGGTGAAAGTTCCATTTAAAGCTAAAAAGCTTGCTAAAAGTATTTTAAAATCTCTTATTAGCCGTTCAAGACCAATACCTAGTAGTTGGAGAGAGAGGACTACTGGTAAAAAGACTCGATATCAGATATATTATAGTAAATTAAATCCTAAGTTTCAGCAAGAAGAATTAGAGCTCGATAAACTTTATAAACAAAAAGTTAGAGAGTTTAATTCAGCAATTAATCGATATAGAAATTTATATGGTATGGATGCTGTATTAGCTCCAACGAATAAATAAAATGAACCCCGAAAACACATTATTAGGGTTGGCTGGTAATTTATTAGGATTTGATGTGCCGAAGTCTATGACATCCGCTGATTTACCAACCTTTCGTGAAACAGCTCATAGTTTTATGGATGATTTAATTCAGAAACAAGAAGCTAAAATGTCAGAAGTTCTTTATCCCGATGGTAAGAATATCTTTGGTCAACCTACGCAACCATTTACGCGTGGAGATTTAGAATCATTGATGATGGGTGTAGTAATGCCGGGTCAAGGAGCTAAAGCGATGACACCAAAAACTTTTGAATGGATTAAAATGATGAAAGATTTAAAGCTGGATGCTGTTATGAGTCCAAGAATGCGAGAGTCTGGTCTTAAAGAGATTGCAAAACGCAGGGATTTAAGACTTGGAAGAATGTCTCCCGAAGAAGCTCTTAAACAATCTGAGTTAGAATCAAAAACATCAGAATTGTTAAAAAGTGCAGGATTCAGACCTAAATATAAGGACGCTCCATATAGAGCAACTGCAGATTTAGAAGATTTAGTTGTCAAGATTGGAGCATTAATGAAACCAACTGCTAAATCTAAAATGGCGGCTGAATATCGTCATACTATAGATAAGAATCTCTTAAAAGCGATGGAGGAGATTGAAAGAACTGGAATGTCTGGAACAATACATCAAGGTACTGAATCAAATATTAAAAATACTTTTAGAGCGTTGATGGATTTGATTAAATAATGTCTTTATTCAGAATCAGAGATGGCTCACAGAGACGTGGCCCAAAAAAGACTTTCCAAGGACAAGGACGTGGCTCTAAATTCGGTATGAAAGGTAGTAAAAAAAGATACCGTAAATCATATAGAGGTCAGGGTAAATGAGCGACAACGAAAGATACTTTGTACAGAAATTATTAGCTGTAGAATCTGATGGATTACCTGTAAAAGATAGAGCTAGAATATTTAAAGCTTTTAAAGATGATAAGATTAATTTTAACAACTTACAGTCTTGCCTTGATAGGATACAGGACATAAGATATGCCGCCTGATAATTTATTACAATTACTACAGTCACAAATGTCGCCAGCTAAAGCTGTTTCCACTGGTGTTGCCCACGATGAAATAAATAGTTTGATATATAAAAAGAAAGAAATTGACCCATCTTTACTTGATTTTATAAAAAAAAGTATTGCAGCAACCGAGGGTATTAAGCCTGAAGAAACATCATATGGTCGAGCAATTGCTAAATTAACAGAAGAATATGGAAGTCCATTTATTAAGGGTCAAAAACAGCCGCTGGGCGGTGATTATCAAGCAACGTTTAAGAGAGATAGGCGCAATCCTCTTTTATACGACTATGAAAAATGGCCTGTTGACACAATTAATGTGCAGTATGGAGATACTGAGGGTTTAATCGCGGAATTATCCCATTCTAAACAGTTTACAAAAAATCCATTAAAAAGATTTTTCACTGCATTAAAATCAGTATGGGAATATCAACCTGATTATAGTCAGTATAGAACACCTGGTACAGTTGAATGGGAAGCTCATATGGATATACAGCCTGATGTACAAGAGAGATTTGAAACATTATTAGATTCACTATCTAGTGTATATGGCAAAACACAAGATTATCGTGACCCGCGAGAATATTTTGGAAAACAACAACTAGATACACCTGGAAGCCTTTTACCTCGAGCTCATCGTGACAGGGTTAGAGAAGAACGCATAAGAAAACTCTTATGGCCATCGAGGAATCAACAGTAAGGGGTCTAACAGACCTCTGGTGGGACTTTCACACCCGAACCCTTACCCACTATCGACCAGAATATAAAACGTCCATATTTGAAGTATTTTGTATATATAGCTTAATATATATATATTATATATT
>Ga0209349_1001543_pt1 | contig 11368 bp, 21 predicted proteins | sample ETNvirnome_2_130_FD_184067 | JGI IMG/M metagenome (GOLD analysis project Ga0209349, IMG submission 184067) | Marine viral communities from the Pacific Ocean - ETNP_2_130 (SPAdes) (version 2) | ecosystem: Environmental > Aquatic > Marine > Oceanic | place: Pacific Ocean | collected 2013-06-22
GATGCCCGACACGTCGCAGCACACCGCCGGCCTCTAGTTCGCGCACAGTCCTGTTGACCGTTTCGCGTGCCAGACGGCACTTCTTCGCCAGGTTCTCATTCGACATCCAGAACACGTTGCCGTTCTGATCGTTGACCGAGTCGGCGATCATCAGCTCGACCAGGAACACAGCGCCCGTCGCAGACGACCCGTCCTGGTAGCCGTGCCCGTGGCTGCCGATCACATTCGACATGGCCTGAATACTCATTGCTGCGCCGCCAGGTCGTCGCGTGCACCGTCGAGTTCGCGGGTGACTTCGTTCGGGTCGTCAGCGACAGCTGCGGCCCGTTCGCCTCGAGCCAGGCGCAACTCCCATGCTCGACGTTCAGGAGTAGTGGCGCATCCGACGCTGATCGCGGCGTTGTGGCCGAGATTCAGCGACTTGAAGTATCTGATGCGCTGTGTCTGCGTCATCGTGTCCAGTTCCGCGTCGGTCATTGCTTTGCCTCCTTGAGACGTTTTGCTTCGGCTTGTCTGACGTTGTGCTCCAGCGACGCCGCATAGCACCAAGAGCACCGGCAGCCTTTCGTCCACCGATACCGCGTGCCATGCCCGTCAGGCTTGCCTGTGCGCTTCACAGGCGCAGGTTTCGGCACCGGCCGCAGATCCGGGCCACGCGCCGCCACGATGTCTGCCCTGGTAAGGGCCGGCTCGTAATCCTCGACGAATTGAAAGGTGCCACCGCTCACAACAGCAGCCCCTGTCGTTCACCGTTCGTGCGGGCGACCGTTTTCGACGCATGACCCGACTCAAACACCCGCCACCTGGCGAGGCGCAGGTAGTCGGCGGACAGGTCGACACCTATGCCGGTGCGGCCCAGCGCCCTGGCGACCATCGGCACCGTTCCGGTTCCGGCGAACGGGTCGAGGACCACGCCGTCGGGCGGGCACCATCCGAGGATCAGCCGCCTCGGCCATTCCTGCGGGAACGCTGCGAAATGGTCGACGCCGAGTTCGTCGGGCACCTTGAGCGGTTCCGAGGGGATCGACCAGACCGAGCCGGGGAGTTTGCCCAGCGGGTGTCCCCCGAATGTGGTCATGCCACCGCCCTGGGTTGAGATTGTGTTGGTGCCACGGTTGGAGCCTTTGCGCGTGTCCACCTCGCTGTAATGCTTGCCTTTGCCATCGGCGGCCCAGCCCATGCCCCCAGGCGTCTTATGCGGGTCGCGGATCTCGTCGAGTGCCGAGAAATACCGCGGCTCCAACGTGAAATGGAACCATTGCTCATGCGACCGGCGCACCCGATCCGTTACCGACTCCGGCAGGCCGTTCGGCTTCGACCAGACCACCTCGGCCCGCAGGATGAGGCCCAGGTCGTCGATGCAGCCGATGGCGTAACGCCAGGGCAGGCCGAGTAGCGATTTCGGGCGGGCGTGGCCGCTGGCTTTCGTGTAGGTCGTCGGGCCGCGACCTGTGCCACCAACTCCCGCATTGTTGTGACCGCCTGACCCGGCGTACTTGTCGCCGAGGTTGACCCACAACGACCCGGACGGCTTGAGCACCCGGACGCATTCGGCGGTGACGGCCCACAGGGCGTCGAGGAACTCGGCCGGTGTCGCCTCGGAGCCGATCTGCCCGTCGTAGTGTTCGCCGTCGTCCCGGTACGACCGGAGCGCGAAGTAGGGCGGCGAGGTGACCACCAGGTCGACCGAATCGTCGGCCACGGGTAGCTCCACAGCGTCGGCTTGCACTAATCCGCTCACGTTGAACGCCTCCGCCGGGTGACGTCCACGACACGGCCGGCCAACCAGTCCTTTCTGGAATAGGGGCCGGTGCAAGGTCCGGCGGAGGCGAAAGACGGAGGGCCGGGCCGACGGTGGGCGAACCGACACGCGAGGAAGTCAAAACGTGTCGACCCGTCAGGGACCGTGACCCGGCCCTCCTGGTCGAACGGCTGGTCGGCGTCTGCCGTCATACCGAAAGCCATTCGACGATTTGGTTCCAGTCCGAGGGGCGCACCACGCCGGCGGTGACCTGATCGCAGCCCCACAGCATCGCCAACACGTCCGCCTGGGCGACGCTGAGGCGACCGTTTTCGCGTTTCACCTCGAGGAACAGGACGTGCGGCGGTTTGATGAGTACCAGGTCGGGGAAACCGGCCGTGGACCGCCTCGAGTCGTGCGTATGGTACGTCCACCATCCGTACAGCTCGGCGGCCTGCAGGATCGTGTCCATGAACGCCTTCTCGGTCACCAGACCCGATGCCTGGTCTACGGCGGTGCGCGGCAACGTCACAGCCGGGCCTTTGCCATGAGTGCGGCGACCTGGCGGCGGCCATAACCGGTCAACGTCTGCACCAGACCCGTGTTGCCGGCCGTCGTCGTTTCCTCGAGACACGGCCCACCCGGAAACGCCCGCACATAGTCGACGTACCCGTGGTCGCGCAGCTCCTTGAGGCGGGTAGCAATCTGGTTCGGCGACACCACATGACCAGCCGTGTTGACCACCAAACCGTCCATCCACAGGCTGTGGGCAGTCGCCGATTTGCTCCACAACGCTGTCAACACCTGGGCGCGTTGCGATCCGGCTTTGACGGTCGCGGCTGCTACATGCGACGTGACCGGGTGCTCGTCGGATACGACGCCGCCTTTGTCCCACAGCGACGCCTGCATCATGCGTCGACCTTCGCGAGGAGGCCGTCTAGTTCGGTCCGGTTCATGCCGTGGCCGGCTGCCCGACCGAAGTTGCGTTTGTCCCATATCTCCCGGGCACGTTCGGCGTTGCCGCCGCATGCGTCGAGCAGCTCACGCTTCGCCTCAAAAGGTGTGATCGGAAAGTCGTCGCCGTTGCCCGTCGAGGCCGGCGGGGTAGTGATATCAGATGTTCCCGCCGGGGCCTGCCGGTCGGCTTTGCCCATCTCCAGCGACGACGGCCGCAGGCCCTTCGCGTTGAGGCCGAGGTTCGCCAGGGCACGTCCCAAACTGCTGGTCTCGCAAGTCTCAACGGCCCATTTCTCCATGCGGCCCTCGAACTTCTCTTCGGCCCAGCCGGTCGCGTCCGGGTGCTCGGCGGTGCCGTCTTTCCAGATCGACGCAACGAACAGAACCTGCGAACCGTCGCAGCGGTGCAGCTCGGTCCGGATCCGGCCCCCGGGGAACCGCTCCCAGAACTCATGCACCCTGTGGTCGACGTCCTGGTAGTCGTCAGGCTTCGGCATGTTCACAACCCCCACGGTCGGCTTCGCGGCGCACCATAGACCATGAGCGCGACCCGTGCGCGGATACCGAAATATCTTGTCTAAATACTTGACACGGGACGCTGGGTCGTCTACATTATGGACATGGAAGCAACAGCAAACCGACCCGAGGAGGTCACCGAAATGGATCACAAGCTCATCAAGATCACGGCAGTAGTAGCGGTTCCCGATTACGGCGGCAAGTCTGCCGTCTGCGCTCGGGACTACTTCGAGACGAATGAGGCTTACGTCATCGACTGGAACGAAACCGACCTGGCACTCGTCGAAGAAACCGGGAAGGGCTGACCGATGACCGACCTGCTGACACCAACCGAACGTGCCGCCCATGATGCCGCAGTCGCCGCCACGACGTTTCGACGCAACAAGCGGACTGATGGCTGGATGATCGTAGGCCCGATGGAAACCGCCGGCCAGGCCATGGACGGCAAGTCCGCCCTGTGTCCCGTGATGAAGAAAGGCGGCGAAGTCAAGGTCGTGTGGATTCTCAACTCGCGGCGGTACTTCGTCGCCGACGACGGCACCGAGTTCTTCGCCGCCGACATCGAGGAGGGCTGATCGATGAGCGACTCAGTTTGTATCGCCGTCGCCGTTGTGGTGATGGCTGCCGCGTTCGTCGTGTTCTGTGCCCTGTTGCCGACGGTCACGCCATGAGCGACACGACGAGCAGCAAGGAAACCGCCAGGTATTACTCGGCGGCGATCTACACACACCTCACCCAGGTCCTCGACCCGGTGGATGCCCTCGAGGGTGCCGTCGAAATTGCCGAGTTTGCCGAGCTGCAACTCGTGGCGACAATCCGTCTGGCTCACGCCGACGGTTTGAGCCTTCGGGCGATAGCGGCCGTGACCGGCGACTCGCCCGAAACGGTACGCAAGATCGTTCGCGCTGGTTAGCCGTTCGACGGGTGGTTGTCGATGAAGTGGGCGAACGCCTCCGGCGAGTCGAGGACGACGGTGATGCCAGACGGGGCCGGCGGCGCGTCGTCGCCCATCACAGCCAGGTACAGGCCCGTCAGCGCGATCAGCAGCGCGGTGATCGCGCCCACCAGTTTGGTTAGGTCACCCAACGAGACTCGAGGTGCCTTTCGTTCCGACCTTGGATGCGGCGAATGACTTCAACACGGCGAGGCCGGCTGCTGCAGCTGCAGCAATGGCCGTGTCGGTGGTGCCGAGGTCGGTCACGACCCATACTGCCAGGAAGGCCTCGCAGGCGGTCGCAGCCGCCCTCTCGAAAAGGTCCTTGTAGCTCATGCTTGCTCCCCTTCTAATGCTTGGTGGGTTTTCGGGCCGACGATGCCGTCGGCGGTGAGGCCGTGGTTGGCTTGCCAGTCGGCCACAGCTTCGGCTGTGGCGGGTCCGTACACGCCATCCTGGACGGCCCCTACGCGCGCCTGGACAAAACGCACATAGGGGCCGCGTATTCGTGGCCGGCGGACCTTCAGGGGCCTGTACGGGACGCTCTCGGCCTTCCAGACGGACTCCGGGGGCATAGGGCCGGCGAATATGCCGGTATGGCGGCCGTGCGATACGTGCCAAGGCTCGCCCGGCACCGTTCTGAGAAGTGACCAGCCGTCGAGCACCTCATGGACCTGGGACCAGGACACAGGGCCGACGCGGGTCAGGTCGCACGCCCAGGCCCAGTTATCGGCGGGCTGGATCATGTGGTACGAGCCTCGGAAACCGGGCGCAATGACCCTGTCCGGGTCGGCGGCTAAATTCGCCCCGACTGCCCCGTTGCGCCACCTCGCGTACAGGTGCCGCTGCGCGTCCATCGAACGTGCCCCGGACTCGATGCGTACATGGTCGCGCATCAGCTGAGACGACCAGAACGCCCCCGCGAGCCTGAAGACAAGCACCGGGTGCAGGTGCTCGACGTCTTCGTCGCCGTCGTCGCGGAAACCTTCGAGGATGCGGACCAGGTCGGCGTGTTTCATGCAGGCGGATCGGGGAAGTCGACGGTTTCGGCCGGCGTCCATGTCGCCGGGAAGTCGCGGAGTTGCTGCCGGTAGGTGACCCATGCGGCGGTATCGGCTGTTGCGTCGGGTAGTTGCGTCCAGTCGGAGCGGCTAAGGGCGTCGTCGCGGTGCATCCGCATTCGGTCGATTAGATAATCGTCGGGGATGGTGGCTTCGTCGCGTGGTCCACGCAGGTTCATCGTCACGCCTTCCTTCCAATGATCGTCAGGTGGAGTTCGTCGCTGGCTGCCCAGGTAAAGGGATACGTCTGTGTGACTGCGCCGGTGCCGGCGTCCTTGAAGAGGAACACCTGCCCGCCATTCGCGTTGTTGACGACTGGGAGCATCACATAAGACGTCGCAACGTTCGCGTCATAGAGGGCACCGTAACCGAGCCGCTGATAAGCGAACAGTTCGTCAAACGCGCCAATGGCTGAAAAGTCGATGAGCATCTGCCCGGCGGGTTGCGCGCCGGATGCTCGCGCGACCATTTCCACAATCAGAGTGTCGCCGATGTTCGACCACGCGCCCACATTGACGTTGAGGCTTGCGCCGGAGCCTCCGAATGTCACAACCGGGGTGAACGCCGTCCATGTCGACACAGCCGCCACCCATCCTGAACCGTTGTAAACCTGCAACTGGTTCGTGTCAGCCAGGAAGCAAAACATGCCCTCCGCAAGTGTCGGTTCTCCGGATCCGCCGAAGCCGGCGTCCCTCGCCGACGAATCGGCGAACGTCATAACCACCTGGTTGGCCAGGATCGAGTTGACATCAGCGGCGTTGAGGACGTCGCCGGCGGACCAGTTCTTCGAGCCTGTCATCAGTTCAGCCTGTTCGTGTCTAGGACGCCGTAGAGGGCGCTGTTGAGTATGAATGCGGCCAGGTCGTCGCCCTTCGCAAGGCTGAACGTGCCCACCGCCGCGTCCGGGGTGATGTCCCATTTTACGCCTATGACGACACCCTCGTAGGTTTGCTGCGACCCGCCGCCCGGCGTCGTGTACTTCACGGTCGCGAGGTCCATGATCGACAGGTCGAACAGCGGGTCGTCGCCGTCGCCCGGTCGTAACGGCTGCGTCGTGATACGCGACACATGCACCGACGGTTTCTGATGCTGCCCGACCCAGGCGGCGGCCATGTCGGCGGTAGCGGCATCGGTGTCGTTCAATAGACCGGTGCGGCGCAGGCCCCGCAGTCCGTAGCTCGAGATCAACGCCGCGGACGCTTTGGCGGTTTGTTCGTCGCCGCCCTGGCGCTGCATCTGCGCCATCGTCCACACCGTTGCACCACCAACGAGCACGTCGAGGTTTCTAAACAGATACGTGCCGCCGGCCCCGCTGTCGTCAAACGTGAACGCGGTCGTGAACGACGGCGTGCCCTGCGGCCGAAAACACAGGTTGTTGAACTGGTAGTTCGCGTCGAGCATCCGGCCCTGGCGACAAAACACGTCGCCGCCGTCGGTCTGCCCGAGCAGTTGCGCGACCTTGCCGGCGGACCCTTCGTGCTTGAGGCCCGTTTGGGTAGTGCGACCTACGTTGGTGCCGTCTACCACAACCCAGTCGTCGCCGTGTTGGCCGACCGTCTGATAGTCCATGATCTCATCGAGCTGAGCAGACACGTTCGCGCCGGTGAACGCGATGCCGCCCGAGTCGTCCGGGTCGCCCAACATCATCTGCGACAACTGCCCCAGGCGGTCGATGATCTTGACCGTTAGCCGTGACTGTTTCGTGTCGATGATCTTTAGGTCGATGTCTTCGACCACGCCGGCGAACACGGTAGGCGGCCCGTAGGCGTAGACCTTCTCCGAGTCGGACACGTACAGGCGGAACGCTTTGCCGATCCATTCCTCGTCGGTGAACGTGCCGCCGCCGCCGGGGGTGAACTTGCCGTCGTTGTTGTACAGCTCGAGGGTGCCTACCCCTGCCGAATACGACGCCGCCTCGGCCGCTTTGCCGTACTTGCAGGTAAAGCCGGCGACGTCGGACAACGCGACCGACCCGGCATCGAGGGCGAATGTGAGGTTGTACACCCAGGCCATTACAGGGACCTGGTGCCGACCGGAACGGGGCCGTTGCGGGCCTCGTACTCCTGCAAAGCGCGCACGACCGAGTCGCCGTCGGACCCGACCGGCATATAGACGTTGACGGTCATCGGGCCGCCGCCTATGCCGCCGCCGGCCCTGTTGAGCGGAATGACGGCCTCGGGGCCGGCCTCGCCGATCAGCGCCAGGGTCGGCGCGGTCACGATGCCGCCCGCGGCCAGTAGCGGAATGCCGGGGATGTCCGGCGGATCTAATCTGAGATCGGGTAGGAACCCGGGCATGTCGATATCGATTTCGAGGAAGTTGTTCAGGTCGTCGATCGCGATGTTGACAAACCCGATGAGCGCGTTGGCGATGTCCTTGGCGAACGATGTCGCCCACTCGACCGCGCCGCCGAGCGCGTCGCCTATGCCCTTCAGCAGGTTCTGTCCGATGCTCGCCCCGGCGGCCAGGATCCACCGGGCACCGCCGGTGATGGTGTCCCATAACAGTTTCGGCAGCCCGACGAACGCCTCGACTGCGAACACGACACCGTCGGCGAGGCCGTCGACTGCGGCCCGGAACAGGTCGAAGTTCTGGTAGGCGAGGACCACGCCGGCGACCATCGCAGCGATAGTGGCGACGAACAGGGTGATGGGGGCCGTCAGAATCCCTATGGCGACGTTCAGCGCCGTTGTGGCGACCGCCCAGGCTGTCGTGGCGACCGTTGCCGCTGTCGAAACGACCGTCCAGGCGACCGTGGCGATCTTGAACGCGACGAACGCGGCGGTAACGGCACCTATGGCGACGCCGAGGGTTGTCAGCAGCTCCTGGTTTCGTTCGATGAACGGTGCGACGCCTTCCATAGCGACCGTGAACTTGTCCATCAGCTCGAGCGCGATGGGACCCATCGCAGCCATCAGCGAGTTTTTCATTATGGCGAACTTGTCGGACAGCGTTTCGGTGGCGTCTGCCTGGGCGTCGACGAGGCCGGTTCCGACGCCCAGGAGGCCGCCGAACGTCTCCAGCTCGAGGTTCCCGGAACGGATCGCGGACGTCATGCGTGCGCCGGCGGTCCCGAACGCCTCCGACGCGAGAGCGAGGGCCTGCGTTTCGGTTTCGGCGTTGGCGATCTGTGCGACCAGGTCCTCGAACGCCTGGCGCGGCTCGCCGCCGGCCTCGGCGACATCTGCGAAGAACTTCGTCAGGGCCGGCCCCAGCTTCGTCACGTCCACGCCGGCCTGCTCCAGCATGCCGAACATGGCGATCGTTTCCTCGCCCGTGAACGCGGCGGTGGCGAACAGCGGGCCGAACTTCTCGAGCTGCCCGAGCAGGTTGTCCATCGGTGCGCCGGTCGCCTGAGCCACACGCACCAGGTCGCCCAACAGCTCGTCGGTTTCCTCGAGCGGAATGTTGAACTGTGTCATCTGCGCGTCGACGCGGGCTATCGCATCGCCCACGTCCATATCAGCCACACGGGCAAAGTCCAGGAACAGGCCCGTCGTCGCCTCGAGCTGGTCGCCGGTCGCTGCGAAGAATGTGTTCACGTCGGCGATCGCGCCGGCGACCACCTCAGCCGTCTCCGGGACCGTCTTCAGGACGTCAGTTGCCTGGGTCTTGAGGTCCTCGAGGGCCGTCCCGGTCGCCCCGGTGCCCTTTATTAAAATGCCCTCCATCGCCTCGAAGTCGAGGCCGGCCTTCACGAACGCTGCGCCCATGCCGGCGGCGAGGCCGACACCGGCCATCTTCAGCGACTTGAACGCCTTGGAACTCGCCTTCGAGAACTTCCCGACGTCCTTCTCGGCCTTGTCTAGCTGCTTCTTGAACTCCTTCGCGTTCGCCGAAAGGGCTACGTCGATCTTCTGTGTCTTCTTCTTCGCCATTACCTCAGGCCCGCCTTCTTGAGCAGGTCCGCGATCATCTTGTCGTAGGCGTCGACCACCTCGTCGTGGACATCGTCCAGGGCATCAGACAGGAACGGCCGCGCCTCGATCGTCACGCCGTCGCCGAAGGCGTTATCCCATCCGTAGTGTATGGGACCCGCGTAGGGGACTTTCGACGTCAGACCCGGCGTGCCGGCGGTGATCTTCGCGCCGCTGACGGCTTTCACAGCGTTGATCGTCTTTTTCAGGGCACCGGAACGCACCGGAACGATCTGGCGGGCGCGTGCGGCGACGATCTCGCCCAGGGCCTTGTTTCCTGCCTTCAGCTCGGCGACCAGGTCGTCGCCGGCTTCTTTCATCGCCTTCTGAAGGGCGGCGGAGTCAACGTAGATTTCGACCTCTGGCACGCCGGTTCGCCTCCTTCGTTCGTTCGTTGTGGGCTGCCCTGATCGCCCTGACGACATCAGGCGGGGCCTCGAGCAGCGCCGTGATCGGCTGCCCCGTGGCTAACGCGAGGTCGGCCAAATGGAAAGTCAGGCTGTGTCGACTAAAGGGCTGGTGTCGTTGTCCATCTCCAGGTTCTCTACTTGCTCGATGAACTGGTCGAATGGCGGCACGGTCTTGCCTTCGTGGCGTGCCTGTTCCCACGCGAGCCAGACCAGGTGCTCCAGGGCGAGCGATCCGTTCGACAGGGCCTGAATGGACAGCTTGAAATGGCGTTCGAACTTGACGAACGTCCCGATGGACGGTTTGACCGCCCATTCGGTGCCGTCCTCGAGCTGGACCCGGATGTTTAGGTCGATCATGGCCTCAGCTCGTCGCTGTCGAGATTGCCCCGGTCACGGGCCAGGTCACCGACACTTCGGCGAGGTCGCCGACGCTGCCGTCGATGAACGGAAGCTCGGTCACCAGGCACGATGCGGTCTTCTTCGGGTTGGTCGCCGACACGGCCGCACTCGTCGGCGTGATCGTGACCGGGACCGCTGTTCCCAGGAGGTTCGCCAGGGTGATGTAGACCTCGGACGCAGCAAAATCGTTGAGGAACGTGATCTGGACTGAGCTGTCCTTAATCCCGCCAATTCTGGACACATTTGTCTCTGACATCGCCGTAGTCACCAAATCGGCGCAGGTCTCGTTGAACCCGCTGATGCTGGTGATGTGGTCCGTCAGGTCTACGGAGTTGACGGTCACGGTGACCGTGTTTTGCATGAATACGGCCATGATTAGCCTTCCTTTTTGCTTGTCGGTGGTGCGGCCAGGTGGCCGCTGGAGATGAGGGCCTCGATGTTGCAGCCCTCGAGGTCGCCGTCGGTGACGGTTCCCCCTGGTTCGACGCCGGCAACCGTTCTGGTGCCGGCGACCTTGTAAGTCGTCATGTGCTGTAAACCTCACAGTTGAAGATGGCCCCGACGTAGAAACTGTCGGCGACTTGGACATTGCCGTAAGCGGTGCAGCTCGTCACCTGGGCGGTCGATGCCTCGCCGCCCAGCGTCGTGTCGCCCCGGATTGCGGTTTCGACCGAATCTGATCCGGTGATGAAACTGTCGAGGACGTCCTGGCCGGCGTTTGGTTCCCACCGTTGCGCCAGCGCCAGCACCTCGAAGTTGAACCTCGACAGCCCCTGGCCGCCCATCGCCTCGTGATAGTCCGCGACCGGCGAACCAGGGCGAACTATCGCGCACGGCACAGGGCAACGATCCGGGACGGTGTCGAACACCGCGACAAAGGTACTCACGGTCTCGAGCCTGACTTTGATCTCGTCCCGGATGGCGGTGTAGTCGGCCACATCAAGCCACGGCCAACAGGCGGTAACCGGACAGCAACGCGCGCACGTCCGGGTCGATTCGTGAGATACGCACGGCGTCGCCCTCGAGGCCGGCCTGGAACCCCAACGGGGAGCTGCGCCGCTGGTAGAGGCGTGCGCCGAGCACCGTCGACGCCTGCACGATCGCGGCCGGAATCGACATGCCGTATCCGTAATACGCCTCGACCTCGATGGTTGCACGGTCCGACGTGTACCTCGGGAACGATGACCCGTCGACTCGGCGGATGACCCTGTACGGGGCCTGGTTGCCGTCTACGACGAACTCCGACGTAACCGTGAGGGTCGTGTCGTAGGTGCCGTCGTCGGACGTGTCGACCTTCAGGACCAGCGACGTGGTTTGGGCGATGTCGTCGACCAGGACCACGCGGTCGTTCATCGGCCGGTACACCTTGGTCGACGTCGACCCGGGTACGGCAAAGCTGCGGCCGGTGTAGTTGTCTACCTCGGCTTCGGCTG
>Ga0209349_1001544_pt1 | contig 11362 bp, 7 predicted proteins | sample ETNvirnome_2_130_FD_184067 | JGI IMG/M metagenome (GOLD analysis project Ga0209349, IMG submission 184067) | Marine viral communities from the Pacific Ocean - ETNP_2_130 (SPAdes) (version 2) | ecosystem: Environmental > Aquatic > Marine > Oceanic | place: Pacific Ocean | collected 2013-06-22
GGAACAGAATGGTAGGGTTCGTTGGTTAGAACAGCAAACTACAGCAATTAAATCTGTTGGTTCGTTTGTAGCCCTTGTATTCGGTTCATTAATCGGATGGTTATATAGAGGAGATGTGTAATGGAATGGTTTAGTTGGTCTAATATGTTTTACTTAGTTGGTCTTATACTTGCAGCTGGACTTACAATGGTTGCAACTAAATATACTAATATAGTAAAAGAGTTGAAGGATGTAGCTAAGAAATTAGAAGAAGGTTATGCTGATGGTGAACTTAGTAAATCTGAAAAAGAGGCTGTAATGAAAGAAGTACTCGATGTTGTAAAAAGCGTCATTAACTTAAAGTGGAAGATATTTTAATATGCCGTCTGCAAAACAATGTGCAATGAAGTACAAAGTCGGATCAAAGAGTTATAAAGATTGTGTTGCTTACAGAGGAGCTTCTAAAAAGAAGAAAGCCAGTAAGCAAACAGGCGTTGAGTCGTCTGGTGCTCCTGTGAGAAGACAGTACGGTGGATATTAAATCTAAGATAATAGCGACTATAAAGTATTATAAGTTGCTAAGTCGAATTAAAAAGATTAAAAAGGTGAAAAGAAGAAATGCCAAAAAGAGCTGATCTATTTGGGCATGACAAAGGGCTTGGTGATACTATATCAAGGATCATTAAGACTGTTTCAAACGGTAAAGTCAGAGAGTGTGGCGGATGTCAAAAACGCAGAGAATACTTAAACAAAAAGATTCCATTCAGGAATCCAGAGACAAAGCAGTACGAGTAGTACAAAATTTCTCTAAGATAGATGGAGTAGAAGGAGGACTGCATTTGAATATGTTTGACCATGATAAACCTGAAGATATGGATTGTATCTGCGATTTACCTGAGCAAGCTCAGTATCATATATGGAAAGACTTAGATGCCTAAAGAACTACATGAAATAACAAAGTTCACTTCAGGTACTATCACAGTTCCTGATCAAAAAGATATACCAGAAGATGCTGCTTCTTATAGTTTAAATATAGATTCAGTTACTGAAGGTGGCAAACTAAAAGGAGTCCCTAGTGATCTTTATCTTCTTAGTACTGGAGGATTAGCTAATACTGGAGCTTCAGCAACAATTGATGCTCAAGTTATGGCTATGATTAATAGGGATGGTTATCGTGATGTAGTATATTTTGAAGAAGACGCTAGTAAGATTCGTAATATTATGGATTTTTATAGGACTGGATATAGGTCAGATACTACATTCGCATGTGTTGAAGGAGGAGCCTCATTAGACACTATAACAGATAGTGATAATGAATTTGTTACTTCAGGGTTTAAAGCTGGTCAGATAATACATACAAGTGGATTTACTGATAGTGATAATAATGGAGCGTTTAAAATTGATAGCGTTGTTGCTGGAACTATAACTATAACTAGTGATGGTGATCTCGATGCTGAATCAGCAGGTGACGCTGTAATAATTAACACTTTTAAACTAAATGATATGGGGGCCATAACAAGTTCTGAAGGTCAAGTTACTATGCAAGTTCACAATAAGGAAGTTCATGTAGGTGCTGGTAAAGGTTCTTCTGATGATCCTAAATGGGTTGGGTATGTAGATCATGAACAGTTTGGCACTAAAACATTGACTATGCAGATGGAAGATGCTGAATTGAAAGCTCCAGCCTCATTTCCTCCAATATATAACGCTGTTACTGTCGGCAACTATGTATACGGTATACAGTATGGAGGTACCCGAATATATAGATTTTATATTACTGATAATGAATTTGATTCAGCTTCACATACTCAGTTTACAAGTACCCAAGGTATATGCTTGTTGTCGGCCGGTACTGATATATGGTTATATGATGATAACGCTGCTTTCGGCAGTTTGTATAAAATAGATGTTTCAGAGTGGGGGACAGAAGATGAAATATCTCAGGAGAGTAATATTAATGGGTGGGGGTCAGCTGGTGCGGCTCTTGATGCTGGGTTTGATATTAGCGATATATTTGATAATGGTACAGTTGTATGGTTCCAAGGGTTTAAAGACTCTGGAACTGACTCTGGGATTACCGACATGAATGATGATTGGCTTTTTAATGCAACTATCCCAACTTCAAATGGTGAGTTAACCACAACAGATGTAACTCCTAGACTTGAGTCTCACGGTACTGCTGAAGGGGCTCTCAGAACTAATGCGACGATATATCTTTATAAACAGGGACTTGTTGGAATGGGTGTTGCTGGTGTGATTGGAGTTGTATGCTTTAATATTAGTGTTTTGACAATTAAGACGGAGGAAGGAGCGCTGGCGAATTATATTGCAATCGCGGCTGGGTTGGTAATGTTAACTGTAGGGAAAGATTATAATACTGCTAATCATACAAGTAGAGTGGCTTCAGGGACTGATGATTATCAAATCCACGAAGTTATAAACGCTGGGAGCTCAACTGATTATGGAGGTTCTGATCTTATGGGGGGATTTGCTCAGGATGATACACGATTATTTGTAGCTAAAATAATTTCTTCTAATAGCACTACTCTTTATGCTATGGATGATGTAGTGCAAGCGACTATATCTAGTGGAGCAACTACTAGCACTCCCCATACATCTGTTCCGACTGCTCAGGGTAACCAAGCTTCAATCCCGGTGAATGGTTTAGTCCCAGTCCCTGATGCTGATAGAAACCCCGTATATATGCTCGAGAACAACGATGGTGGAAGTTTTATGAATGTTGCTTATGATGGATCAACTTTCACAAGTCTTGATTATTTGGAGAGGTCTGATATAAGGATGTCTTTTACAGATGTTGATGATGGTGAATTTAAGGACGATGTTACATATTTTTGGAAGTTTGCATATATGTATGATGGGTATCAAGAATCTCCACTATCACATCATTTTACATATACACCAGCTGATGAAAAGCATATACAGCTTACAATAGATTTATATAATCTATCGGGACTGCCAAAAAGAGTTAGCCACTTAGTTGTATATAGAGCTGAAAACTCTACAGCAGCTGGGGTTGCAGCCCCCGACTCTTTTTATAGAATAGTCAAGAAGATGAAGCTCGACACATCATTTGCTTTGCAATCAAGTGGTTGGGGGGATTTAGACTATAGAAGAAGGATACATTTAGACCAACTAAACAACATTGGGTCCTCATATGAAGCAAGGAATCTAATGCCTGAGACTCTTGAAGACTCCATAGTAAACTATGCTTTATCAACTCAAATAAATTCTATGCATATAGTTGGTAAGTGTTATAAAACTGAAATACCAGACGCCATGAATTATTTATTCAAGTCTAAAGTTAACAACTTTGACCAGTTTGATTGGACAACTGACTTTCTTAGACTGCCCACTGTGCCTACTGCTATGGCTTCATTCAATGGTAGAATATATGTATTTGATGAAAATAATACATATAGGATTAATCCACAAGGTTTTTATGTAGAAGATACATTTGAAGGAGCTGGATGTTCTGGACCTCAGGCTGTATTAGTTACTGAGTATGGAATGTGCTATTGTGATAAGAATAATATATACTTACATGATGGTAAATCACCAAAACCAATAGCAACTCCAATATTAACAGGAGGTACATATTCATGGCACTATGTTTTGGAACCAGATTATGGTCATAAAATTATGTTTGATTCTAAACGTAAGTCTTTTTTGATATTTTTTAAAGCGGGAAATGGTTATTTTTATGCATGGTCTTATAATATAGTTCATAATAGATGGGATTTACTGCATTTTCATAATAGTCAAGCTCCTGAAGGTGTATTGCATGGTAAAAATGGTGAGTTGTTTGTAGCCGTTTCAGGTACTTACTTAGCCCATTATCTTGGAAGTACTTCAACTACTGTAGATTTGTGGGAGTGGCAATCAAAGTATATGACAATGGGTGAAGACACATCAAAGAAAATGTTTTATGATGTAAAGGTTGTTGGTGATTCTACTGCTCCAACTGTTTCTTATGGAGTTGATGGAGATACTACACCTACAACAGCTTTGTCAAGTGGCAAAGTAGCATCTGGAGATAAGAAATCTAAATCATTACAGGTAAAAATTACACAAGTTGCTGGAAATACACACAAAGTTGATTCAGTAGGTATCTTGTATAGAAGATTACCAAAAACAAGCGGGAATATTTAATATGCCAATATCAAAGAAAAGAGCTCCTCATATATCCACTGATAACTTAGAAAGAGTATTAGCACAAGTATATGATGATATAAATGAAGTTATTGATTCTGTTAATCAAGAGTCATCAACAGAAGAAAAGAAAGGGTTTGAAGGTAAGTCAGGTGATATGAGAGTTTCAAGAGACCCAACTGATAAAAAATATTATTTGGAGATGAGGGCTGATGAAGGATGGGTAAGATCAGATAATACAAGTACTTCAGGCTTTTCTTTTAAGGATAAATAGCGTAAATTAGCGCAGGAGAATATATATAATGAAAATTAATACAAAAGTAGTATTTGAATGGAATCCTAAATCTAAGCAATATGAAGAAGTATATTGTGACAGTTATGAGTATAATGGTGAAGTAGCTGAATGTCAATGGCCTAGTTGGCTTGGAGGTGATCAAAATCGGCATCGTGGTTGGTGGACTCCCCAACAAGGTCGTTATGGAACTATAGGAGAATACGGAACTCCTAATGCTACGATGTATAACCCTCAACGACAGTTTGATCAATATTCAGGTATGGGTAATCAAGATTATATGAATAAACTTCGATCTTTTGGATCGGAAGGATCAATGTTCGGGCCTACTCTTCAACAACCAATTAGACCTGATACTAGTAATTTAAATAGTTATGGACGCGAAGGTACTGCTTCGATGCTTGAAGATATAAGTATGGATAATATTCCACTTAGAGGTCCATCTCAATATACAGCAGTTGGTGGAACAACTCAAGAATTTGCTGCTGGATTACCTGGCCCTTCAGGTACTTGGAAAGGTGGAGATGTGGCTAAAGGAGCAACTGATAAAGCCTCAAGTTTTATGGGAAAATATGGAGGAGCTATGGCTGTAGGTGGAGGTGCCTTAGTAGGTGCAGCAACAGGATTTATGCAGGCTGGATCACAGAAAAAAGGTTTAGGGGTAGCTATAAAAGAACTTGATCCATTAAAAGATAAGTATTTGGGGGAGCATGAACGTCAACTTGGACTTGCTGAAGCTTATAGACCAGGAGGAAAGTATTCAAGGTATATGGGAGGACAGATAATGAGCCAAGCTGCTGAATCAGCAGGTCAAGAATCACAACGTATGGTAGCTTCTGGTATAACTTCACCTTCTATGATGAGAGCGATGGCTCGACAATCAAGGTCTCAAGCTCAGAATGCTTTACCAGGTATGGAAATGCAGTTATCACAAATGGCTTTACCATATGAACAAATGGGAGCTCAAAGCTTAACACAATATGGAGGAGTTGTTGAGCAATTAGCATCATTGAAAGGAGCGAGATCGGCTATTAATCCTTGGGCATCAGCCCTTAGTGGTGGGATGCAAGGAGCAATGGGAGCTGCTTCTATGATGTCATCATTTATGTCTGATAGAAGAATGAAAAAAGATATAAAATATTTACACACATCTAATGATGGACACAAAGTATACTCTTTTAAATACAAAGATGGAGATACTAAGTATTCAGGTGTAATGGCACAAGATGTTTTAAAAATCAATCCTAATGCAGTAACATTAAAGAATGGAATGTTTGCTGTGTATTATGATATGATTGATGTCGACATGCAACAATTAGATATCATTTAATGGAGAAACAATGCCAGTAGATGTAAAAGCAATATTATCGGCTGCTGAGCCAGAGCCTGTATTTGGGGAAGATGTAATGGCTCTATCAAGGATAGCTCAGTCAAACCGTACATATAAGAGAGCTCAACAGTTACGTGAAAAACAAGAATATGATACATTCGCTATAGCACAAGGTGCAGAAGTGGCTGGTTCTGTTAATTTTATGGATAGTGTTGCTGATATTGATTTATCAATAGCTGAGATAGCTAAGATGTCATCAGCTAATAAAGGTAATAACCTTGTACAAGCATCTTTAACTAAATTAAGAGGAGGTCTTGAAGAAACAAAACAACTAGCTTCAGGTAGAAATGCATCCATTGAAAGTCTTAATACTCTGTCTGATGATGTATATCAGTTACAAGAAAATAGAGCTAAAGGTGGTATATATAACGAAGGGGCAGTTACTGAACTTATAAAGAATGCTAAAAACTTTGTTAATTCTAATGCTCATTATTTAGATGCGAATTTAAGGAAAGACTATGAATCTAAGATAGATGATCTTGTAAAGACAAGAAATGTCTATAACATGATAGATTTTTATGATAAAGACCATGAAGAAAAAGGAATACAATTCCAAGCTGATGCTAGTCAACCTGATTACTTAACATCAATACAACAGGGATTATTACAGCAATCTAAGAACTTTGCTGATGTTGGAAATGTGGATGATGCTATGAAAAGTATTAGTAGTCTAGCTGCTGTTGGAGTATCTGAAGCTAAATATAATCAGAGGGCAGGACAGGCTCAGTTTGCCGGTGAGCAAGTTGCTGATTTTAGATCACAGATAGAAAGTGTTAATACAGAGATAGAATCTTATAGAGGATTGTTAGGTCAAGGTGTTGAGTCTAAATCCGAGTTGGAATTAGACTCAAAATTTAAAGAGCTAGTAGGAGGTTTAAAGGTATCATTACCATCTGATCCAAATTCATTAGTGGGGTCGGGTGGATTAGAGACCGTTAATCTTGCTATAAGACAGCAATCAGATATGCTAAATACAATTTTAACAGGTCCGGCTACAGGGCCTGAATACTTTGGTATGGCTTCTCTTGACAATATTCCAATCGACGATGTTGATGCACAACAATTTGGATTAGATTCTGGAAGTACATTAAAAGATGTATGGGATAATTATCAATCAGTCGTAACAGACGAAGAAAAAGAACCTTATATGGATTTAATGGCTCATTACGTAGCTGATCCGAAGTTTACTAAAGCAATAGCCCATGGTTTTAGAGGTGGAGGAATGAAGATTTCAGCTATTAGTGAGGAAGAAAAGAATGCAGCAAGAATTATGGTTGGGTCAGCTCGAACATATAATAAATTAAAAAGATTAAGAAAGGAGCATTTTATAGATTTTCCAATTAGTACTTCAGTAGGTGTCCTCAGTCAATCTGGTTATGGTCAGCAAGGTGGTGGACTACAGATGAACTGGCCAGGACAATAGTAACCTTAGTAAAGATATAAAGTGCCTCAAATTATCTCTCCAGGAGTAATCCCGCAATGGATTGCGAGAATGCAAGCTCCGTCAAGAGAATTCCCCGAATACACTGGAGTTGGTGAACCTCCAGAATACTCATTAGATTTAGATCAACTTCAAAGTATAATATCTACCGATAACCCTCAGCTTATGGGATTCTACAGAGAGGGTATCACATCAAAACAACAAGAAAGAACAAAGCTACAAGAGCGATTGCAAGATACGACTCTTTCTGATATCGAAAAGCTTCAGATTGATAAGCAAATACAAAGTATAGATGATGTTATTGGAGAGCCAGGTAAAGAGTTTTCTGATTCAGATGTAGCAAATATGATTATAAGAGGGCAGCCTGAGCTTCAAAGAAAGCTTAAAGCTTATGTTCCTGCTTCTTATGGTGAACCTGGTTCATTACCAGCTGTATTAGGTAAGTCAATGGCGACAATGTTTAAAGAGTTGCCTTCAAATGTTGCTCCTTTTTTAACAGGATTAGGTCGATATCTTACCTTACCAATGGATACTCCTTATCAAAGGCGTATGTATGAAACTGGTGTTAATGTAAATCTAAAAAGAGCTGAAAAGCTTAAAGAGTTACTTCAGAACAGAAGTAGAGATGATAACCCATCACAGTATGATGAGTGGGAAAAAGAGTTATCTGAAGTAGATGACTATTTAGAGAGGCATCCTGAGTGGAAAGATGACAATCGTTATCCTCCTAAGGAATCATTATCTCCTCTTGAATTAAAGTTTGAAAATTGGATGGATAAACTTGAAGATGATGCTCGGCAAGACCTTGAAAAGATTCATCTTATGGATACTGAGACATTGGCTTACTACAAGTGGGTACAACAACAGAATATGCGTAGTTTTATGGACTCAAGGGGGTTTCAGTCAAAGACTTTTATGCACCATCTAGGTCAAGGTATAGCAAGTTATGCACCTGCTGCCACAGCTGGAATTGCAACTGGACTTATTACTAAAAGTCCTACATCTGGATTATTAGCTGGTCGAGCTGTTATGTTTGCTCAAGAGGGAGGCGACGAGTATAGACAGGCTATGCAATATGCACAGGAGAATGGTCTTGATTTGGAGGAGGCTAGATCACTTGCTCTTGGTACTGGAGTTACTTATGGATTTGGATCGGCATGGATGGAAGGATGGGTTCCTGGCATGTGGATGAAAAGGCTTGGTCTTATGGTTGATAAGCCTGTTAAGTCTATGTTAAGAAAGAGTTTATTTGGACGTATCAACAAGAATGCTGTTGGTAAATACGCCGCTGCGAAAGCTGTTACTGGTAAAGCTCTGAATAAAATTCCATTCTTTCTGCAGTCTGCAGGAGCTGAAGGCTTTCAAGAATTAAGCCAATACCTCTACCAAGTAGGCATACAAGCTGATTATATGGATGAAGGTGGCGACAATTATATAGACAGGTACATGAATGTATATGATGTGTCTGAAGCAGCTACAAGTGCATATGCAGGTACCGTTACAGGTGGTGTATTGGGAGGAATCACTGGTGCTATTGGTAAGCCAGGTACTGAAGCTGAGAGAGCAGTATCAGCAGCCGAAGCAGAAAAAAAGAAGATAGCAGGAAAAGTTGAACCTATTGTACCTGAATTACCTACTGGTGAAGTAGAATATGGTAAAAATAAAACACAAGATTATTTAATAAGACTATCTGATGTAAAGAAGACACAGTTATCACCTGAGAGTGTTGAAGAAGGTGCGAGCCCACTTGATATTAGTATATATGAAAAGAAAGGAGCTAAGTCTTCAGTAGATAAGTTATTTGGATTAATAGAGAGAGTTGGTGTTAGCGCAGTAAAAGAAATTAGTGGACTTAGTGATGATGATAAGTCTGGTTTACTTGAGTTAGTGAGAGGTAAGGTTAACCAAGAAACACCTGAAGTTAATCTCACTACTGATGAAGATGCATTAAAATTCCTAAATGCATTCGCACAAGGTGGTAAAAGAGTTGAGACATCTAAGAGAGTAGACCTAGGAGCTCCACAGGTAGTGGTAGAAACGAAGTTTGACCCTAAGGGGATGCCAGTATCGGCTCAGAAAGATATCGCTGACCTGGGGTTTCCTACGACTATGTTTGTATCACCTCCTAAGATTCCCACAGTAGCACCTGCAATCCCTGAAGCTCCTCTTGAGGAACCCGTAGAACCTGTTGTTACTAAAGAACCTCCAATAGTAGAGAAGATACCTGAGCCTAAGGAACCTACTCTTGAGCAAATATCTAAAATGGCAGCTAAAAAGAAGGCAAAAGTTGATATTGAAAAAGTCAAACCTCCATATAAAGGAGCAGTTGCCCTTGAAATAAATGTTGATGGTAAGAATGTTGGTAAAATAAGTGGAAAAATTACAAAAAAGGGAATTGAGATTGGAGCTGTTGATGTAAAGAAAGAACATAGAGGAAAAGGTTATGCTTCTAAATTATATGAAGCTATACAAGCTGAAACTGATGGAGTTATATACTCTAGGTCTTCGCAACAATCTCCAGAATCAAATAGAATTTGGGAAGGATGGGTTAAGTCTGGTAAAGCAAAAAAGCAAAAGTCAAAGAGTGGTCAAGAGTGGATATATTCTTTATTAAAAGAACCAGTAGTTAAAGCACCTCCAGTCAAAGTTCCAGCAGCTAAGAAGGCTACGGTTACACCTGAAGAATTACCAAAAGATATAATAGAATCGTTTGAGGTAGATCGTCCATTGAGTGAGGGAGTTTGGATTACTCCTAAAGGTCAGAAATTAGGGATGTCAGCAGAGGGTTCTAAAATTGCTGAGCATGAAGGGGCTATTGAAAGTATAGTTTATGAGCTTCAAAAGCGTGGTTTAGCAGAGGACATGCCTCCAAATTTAATGCCAATATCATATGCGATGAACAAGTACGGTTTATTGCGTATGTCTCAGCCATATGATCCTAAAACAGGGAAGCCTACTAAAAATATTGGAATTGAAATTGGGGAAAATCTTGAAGCTCTTGAAAAAGCACGTCAGTTAATATTTGATAGAAGAAAAGATGATGTTAATATCACTTTGGAGACAACTGTTAACGGTAAACGTAAATATCTTACAGGTACACCAACAGAAGTTTTAAAAAGGATTCCAAAATTAAGGGATGAAATTGAAGTGTCTCCCACTGCAGTTAAAAAACCTAGGCTTCATGTAATAGGTAAAGATTATGTCGATAAAACACCAATAGCTGATAAAGAAACAATACAAAAATCTCTTATTGATATAATGGGTAAGCATGCTCCTGATGTACAAGATACATTTGTTAAAGAAATAGAGGAAAGCCCTGAAGCAGTAGGTAGATATATAGATGGTATGGTTCAGTTTATACTTGGCAAGGCAACTGAAACAACAGCTGTACATGAGCCAATACATTGGTTCGTTGAGAGAGTGCTAAGTCAAAAGGATTATGATTTCTTGCATGATAAATTTCTTACTAATGAAGCTATGGTTGAAGCAGCTACTGATTCGTACATGAAGAAGAAAACATTTAGAGGTAAAGTAAAATCATTATTTAGAAAAATGTGGAATGCTATAAAGAAGTTCTTAGGTATAAAACTAACTAGTGATGAAACAGTGACTGAGATGTTTGATAGAATAGGTGTTGAATTTGATATAAGAAGACCTGCAGTTGGAAAGCCTAGATTATATAAGCCTAAAAAAGAACCAACGTCAGAGCCTATTGAAGGTGATGAATCTGAGGGTAAGAGAGAGGATGGAGTTGACTTCTCACGGGAAGTTAAACCAGAGGAGGTTAGTGAAACTGATGAAGGATACGTAGAAACCCCAGATGAGCAAGATGAGATAATTGGTAGTTTATATACTAATGATTACAGGTCTGCGTCACTTGCTAACTACCAGTCATATTTTCAAGATGTTTTTAATAGGCATATATCTAAAGCAAGCCATGCTAAAATGGTTGAAATTGCTAAGCGTAATAAGGAAGTTGGATTTACACAGTTTTTTGCAGAGGTAAGAGAGTGGGCTGTAAACTTACTGGATGAAAATGGTGTTGGTGTAGATATAAATAAAACTTACTCACGTGAACAGCGTGCATATA
>Ga0209349_1001545_pt1 | contig 11362 bp, 8 predicted proteins | sample ETNvirnome_2_130_FD_184067 | JGI IMG/M metagenome (GOLD analysis project Ga0209349, IMG submission 184067) | Marine viral communities from the Pacific Ocean - ETNP_2_130 (SPAdes) (version 2) | ecosystem: Environmental > Aquatic > Marine > Oceanic | place: Pacific Ocean | collected 2013-06-22
CTTCTGCTTTACCATTTAAAAACAGCTTAAGTGACTCTTCAAATAGACGTGCAGGAGGAATGTGGTCTAATAAGCTTGCAAGCTCTTTCATTGGCTTTTCTGTCGAAGGCGCAATGGTCATACCTAACTTTGTTGCAAAACGAACTGCACGCAGCATACGTACAGGGTCTTCACGGTAGCGGGTTTCTGGATCGCCAATTAATTCAACCTGTTTGGCTTTTATTGCACTAATACCGTTGGCGTAGTCATAGATGCAAAAATCATTAATTGAATAATACAGCGCATTAATTGAGAAATCTCGACGCTCGGCGTCTTCTTCAATACTACCGTACACATTATCTCGCAGCAGTTGCCCATGTTCGCTTGATTGGCTAACGTGGTTTTTTTCTTCGTCGGCTTCATGATGGCCGCGCATCGTAGCAACTTCAATTATTTCACGGCCAAACACAATGTGCGCTAAACGAAAGCGACGACCAATTAGGCGACAGTTACGAAATAGTTTTTTGATTTGTTCTGGCGTCGCATTTGTAACTACGTCAAAGTCTTTAGGTTGTTGGCCTAACAATATATCTCGAATACAACCACCGACTAAGTAAGCATCGTAGCCACCTTCTTTGAGGCGGTATAATACTTTGATTGCATTTGGGCTAAATTGTTTGCGTGAAATACCATGTTCACTGCGCTCGATCACCAAAGGTAACTCGCTCGTTTGTGCGGCATTTGTTGAAGTCGAGGCATTTGGGCCGATAATTTGCCGACAAAATTGAAAAAGCTTGGAAATAATAATCTGTCTCCTACGACGCGGACTTTGCGACTCATCAAGTATAGCGTGTGTTTTTTCACTTCGTCGATATGAGATTGAGTCAGTAAATGTGTGTTTTATATGACGCTACAGTATGGTGTTAATGATTCGCACACTTTGGGTCGCTATCATATACCAGCGTGGCTCAAAAATTAAGTTACTCTGCCTTTAAAATTGGCAATTTATTTTGTAATGACTTGAAAATCACAAAAAGTGGCGTGTGGATTCTCACTAACTTGTATTTCTAGCGCTGTTGGGATGTTTTCAATACGGTAGGCTGAGATTGCCCAATTAAGCATTTCTTCGACTGTTGAAGACAATAGAGCAGGCTCTGGGTTTAAACCTAAAAAACGAAACGCATCAAATAATGCTGGTTTTGGCGCTCGTTTTGATATGGCCGGTGCGTAGTTTTGTTTTGATAATTTAAAACCGGGCTTTGCAACAGCCAATGGTAGATGCGCGTAGTTAGGTGCTGGTTGCCCTAGTTGCTTAAATAAGCTGAGTTGTCTTGCTGTTGGCTCGAGTAAATCGGCTCCACGCACCACGTGGCTTATTCCTTGTGCAATATCATCGACGACGACAACCAGCTGATAAGCAAATAAGCTATCACTTCGTTTTATAAGGTAGTCTTCTTTAGCAAGTCGGCTGTCAATATTCACCTGACCTTGAATAAGGTCATGATATTCACTCGTCGCAAATTGCTGAGTTAAGCGCAGTGCAGAATCGTTTAATGGGTGATGTTTTGATTTGCAATACCCTTGGTATATTCCGCCCATTGCTTTGATTTCTTTACGGGTGCAATGACAGGCGTAGACAAGGTTCTTTGTAATGAGTGCGTCAACAACGGCTTGGTATTCAGTATGGCGTTTAGTTTGGTAGATAACGCCTTCGTCCCAGTGCAGCCCATACGCTTCTAGAGTGCGTAATATGTCATCGCTTGCGCCGGGTACAACACGGGTTGTGTCAATGTCTTCTATTCTGACTAGCCACTTACCTTGATTTGATTTTGCATCAAGGAAGCTGCCCACAGCCGCTATTAATGAGCCAAAGTGCAATGGCCCAGAAGGTGATGGCGCAAAACGGCCCCTGTATGTGCGCATAGGCGCATTAACGGCTGTGGTAGACATAGGTTAATTAATGTATGTAATTAACCGCGTCCTGATTGTTTTTCTTTAATTTCCGCAAGCGTTTTACAGTCAACACATAAATCAGCTGTTGGACGCGCTTCTAAGCGGCGGATACCAATTTCGATACCACATGATTCACAATAACCAAAGTCATCATCTTTGATTAATTGAATTGTTTTTTCAATTTTCTTGATCAGTTTACGTTCGCGGTCACGAGTGCGAAGCTCTAAAGAGAACTCTTCTTCTTGTGCTGCACGGTCTACTGGATCTGGAAAGTTAGCTGCTTCATCTTGCATGTGCGATTTAGTACGGTCTACTTCGTTACGTAAATCGTTACGCCAAGCTTCTAAAATTGTTTTAAAATGAGCACGTTGTGCATCATTCATATACTCTTCACCCGGCTGTTCCTGATACGGCTCTAACCCGGCCTGAGCCAATAACCCTAGTCTTTTCTGGTCTGGCATAACTTTCTCCTAAATCCTTAATATTTTGCCCAGCATTAGCCGGCGGCTATAAATAGCAGAATCTTCTGTTTGAGGCAAATTTATTTTTTAATTAATCCTGTATGCCCCAACTTATCGACTTTAAAAATAAGAATGGGCGGTTTTATTCGTTTACACGGCCCGTGCAATTTTTAATTTGCTAAGTTATATGGGCAAAAAATCATATTACAACTTAAAACATGTGTTCATTGAGAAACTTTTTGGGGGTTGTGTCGTACCAGCGTTTAAATGCGCGTTGTAAAGCACTCTGCTCTGAAAATCCCAGTTTATTGCTGATCTCAAGCACTGAATAGCCTTGCAGTAACATGCGTTTTGCGTGTTGTTTTCTTTGCTGATCAATTAACTTTGTGAAGCTTAGTTGCTGCCCAGTGAGGTAGCGCTGCAAGCTGCGTTTCTTTAAGCCTAATTGTAATGCGGCTTGCTCAACACTTGGAATAACAGGGAATTGGCAGGCAATAAAGGCATTTAATTCATTAATATGATCTGCATACGGCGTTAAATCTCCCGCTTGCGATAACAAGAGTTGTTCAAGCTCTGGGTTTGGCGAGTGTAAACGGCTATTAAGTAGTTTTTCATTAAAAATAAGGCTGTTGGATTTGGCACCAAATTCGATAGGGCAGTTAAAAGTATGCTGATAAATGTGCACACTCGCAGTGCTCGGAATGGGTCTGGTAAGGGTTACTTTTTCAAGCGCAAGTTCAGCGTTCTGCTGGCAGCAGTGGTTTGCAAACGATAACCAACTACTAAACAGTTCATCTACCATGTAATGTCGTATTGGGCTTCGTGCATGCCAGCTCAGTTGGCATTGCTGCTGCACTTTTCTCAGCTCTATTCGACCAATGTTTCTTACCAGTGAATTTAATCTTTGCGCATGCTGCAGCGCTTTCTCAAGATTTTGACTCACCAAGGCGACATGCCCCAATAGCCCCCAGTTTTGTGCTTTGAGTGATTGACCAAACAAAAGGCCTATATGCTCTTGCTTAAGCTGGGTGTCAGCATAATGCATTAACGATTCGTAATCTGATACAGGAAATCGGTAGCTAGTTTCATTGAGATAACAGCGGCGCTCAGCAAGTAATGCATGCAGCTGTTCTTTTTCAAGCCCTTGTTTTTGTAAGAAATAGACCAAGGAGCGAATGATTTGGCTATTGACATAAAACATAGTCGTTCATTTTTTATTATTATTAGCAACAGTTAAGCTGCATGACTAGGCGCGCAAAGTCAATATTTTGCGTGGAGGGTCAAGATTTAGTCTTTTAATTAAGGCAAGCTGGTTGATGGATATAATACTCATAATAAAGGAAGCACAATGAAACTTCATCCAATAATGTTCAGCATTGCAGCCGCATTTCTTGCTGTAGGTTGTAACTCAGATAACGATAATAAAACCGTTGAGCCCCCCGTTACGACAACACCCGAACCTGAAGATGTTGTAAAGGTCGCAATACCTACTTTTGCAGATAACAAGACGCTTGATGCCAATATTCGTTGGACAAGTTATGGCGTCCCACATATTACAGCATCAAACCTTGAAAGCTTGGCATTTGGCAGTGGCTATGCTTATGCAAAAGATCATGCGTGTTTATTAATGGATCAAATAATTAAAACCCGCGGCGAGCGTGCTAAATACTATGGCCCTGATCAAGTTGCGGGGAGTGGTGATTCAAAACACTTAATCTCTGATTTTGGTTATAAAGCACTAGGTGTAAATGAGTATGCGGCGGAACATTATGCTGAATTAGATGAAACAAGTCGTGCTCATTTTGAAGGGTTTGTGCAGGGCTTCAATAAATATGTGACTGATACGGGGGCTGAAAATTTAGCGCCTGAATGTGCATCTCAGCCTTGGGTTATTAGCTTAACGGCTCAAGATATGCTGGCTTATTCAATGGCGACAGTGCAACTTGCAAGCTCAGCTAACTTTTTAGAATTAGCATTTTTTGCAAACCCAGGTGATGGTGATGAGTATTTGCCTGTGCCAAGTGGTAGTGAACCGAGTGCCGTTTCGAGCCTTGTTAAAAATATAAATCAGCAAGCAAAGCAATTTAAGTTAGAGAAGAAATTTGAGCACTTGGGCTCAAATGGCTGGGGGCTGGGTAAAGAGATGATGGCCAACGGTCAGGGCGGATTATTAGCAAATCCACATTTTCCTCATGAAGGAAATTTGCGTTTTTGGCAGTCACACTTAACAGTCCCTGGTGCCATGAATGTGATGGGTGGGAGCCTGCAAGGCATGCCTGGCGTTATTAATATAGGTTTTAATGAACATGTGGCCTGGACGCACACCTTCTCGACGGCACGTCACTTTTTAATTTATCAGCTCGCATTAAATGAAAATGATCGCATGAGTTATGGTGTTGAGGGGGAGCAACACACTATTACCAGTAAAATGGTAACGGTGGAGGTTGCTGTGGGGCCAAACACAACGATTGAGCTTACAAAACCATTTTATTACAGCCACCATGGTTTGATGCTAGAAACGCCTGCTGAAAGAGGGTTAGGCTGGAATGACACTCAAGCATTTACCATAAAAGATGCCAATGAATTTAATATGGATGTTGTAGCGCAGTGGTCAGCACTCAACCAAGCCGTGAGTCTTGATGATATGAAAGCGTCATTCGCTCAGTTTGATGGGGTGTCGTTTAACAATACGATGGCAACAGATAAAACGGGCACTGTTTTTTACGTTGATGACAGCACAGTGCTTAAATTAGATGACACTGCTAACCTAGCAATTCGTTTGCAGCCTGAGCTCGTTGCTTTGAGGGAATCAACGGGCTTTGATTTGGTGCCTGGCAACATGAAGCTCTTTGAAAGCCAAGGTAAGGTGCCTTTTTCTGAAGCACCCCAGCTTACGCGGACAGACTATGTACAAAACTCGAATGATAGTTATTGGGTGACAAACTTAAAACAGCCTTTACTTGGTTTTGCTGCGCAGTATGGTGATGTACATAAGCCTTTATCACTAAGAACACGAATGGGTCTGAAGTTATTGCAAGAAGGCGGGGGAGAAGACGGTAAATTTACACTTGATGAATTAGAACAGGCATTAATTGGCAATCGTATCTATTTAGGTGAGCTGGTATTTACCGATTTAGCCTCACAATGTATTGCCCAAGGAAATACACCGGTGCAAGTTTCAGCGGGTATTGACGTGGATATTAGTCCTGCCTGCGATATCGTTGCTAACTGGAATGGTGCTATGAACTTAGATACAGAAGGTGCTGCATTGATCCGTGAGTTTGCGCATCTATTTAATCCTTCAGCACACTTATATAACAACTTTGATGTTACAGACCCGGCTAATACGCCTCATACTCTACGCCAAGATAAAGTTGCATTAAAAGCGCTGGCGCACGCTATGTTAAATGTGCAGGCGAATGGGGTGCCATTAACAAGTACTTTAGCTGAGCTTCAGTTCGTAGAAAAATCACTGGCCGGAGGGCATGCTTCAGGTGAGCAGCTTCCATGGGCTGGGCCGATGCATGTTGAGGGAGGCTTTAATGTTTTCAGATACGATAGAAGTAATTTAACACGCTCTACTCTGATACCTTATGCTGATTATCAAACATTACCGGATGCAGTTACAGGCCAACCTTTAGCGTCAAATTTATCAGCGCAAGGCTACCCTGTGAACTATGGTTCAAGCTGGATGTTTGTGATGAATTTTACTGAGGATGGACCGGTTGCTAAAGGATTATTAACCATGTCACAGAGCTCTGATTCACGTTCAGAGCACTTTGATGATCAAAGCCGTTATTATTCTCAAACAGCAAAACTCAGACCGTTATACTACAAAGAAGCAGATATAGAACAAAATCTGATCGATGAAATTGATATCTCAATGACTAAGCAATAAACGGCACTTCTTCAGCCAGTACAATGTGACTGGCTGAAATCTCTGCTTTATAAGCATATACTTCTACACCACAGTCAACGGCGTGTACTAATAGTTCGCTGTATTTAGCATCTATATGTGATGCGCCACTGACTGTATTAATTCCTTGATGTAATACAGCAAAAAGCAAAACAGCTCGGTGCCCCTGTTGCACCATTTCTATTAACTCGCGCAGGTGTTTTTGTCCTCGCACTGTTTTAGCATCGGGAAAGTAACCTTGGCCAGTTTCTGGCTTTTCTTCTGATAGCAAGGTCACTGACTTAACCTCAACATAGCAATGAGCGGCGTTTTCAGCCGTTAATAAAAAATCGATGCGGCTATTCTCTTGACCGTATTTCACTTCAGCTTGCAGTGTATCGTAGCCATCAAGCTGCTTGATAAGATGATTTTCGAGAGCTTCTTGAACGACTTGATTAGCAACTGCAGTATTAACACAAATTAAATGCCCATGTTGATTTTGGGTGAGTTGTAACGATTGCGGGTATTTACGTTTTGGGTTATCACTGGTTGAGTAAAACGCGTTAAAACCTGGCTCGGCACAGCCTGTCATTTTGCCTGTATTGGCGCAGTGTGCTGTAAATTGTTGATTATCTTGCGTGACTAAATCAGCTAAAAATCGCTTATAGCGCTTTAATAAAGTGGCTGATTGTAATGGAGGATTAAATTTCATTATTTTGTTTTTATTTGAGCTTTTCTATATTGTAAGTGAATAACCAAGCAGAGTGCACCTTCGTTGTCATTTAAGGCGTTATTTATCGCAAGCGGTTGGGAACTGACGTAGCCTGTAGTAAACTCAGTGAACAATTTTTAGCGCAAAAAGAGTATTCTAACATGTCGGAAAAATTTTTAGTTCAACTAAGCGAGCAGGCTGCTGCCGCACATTGGGGTGATAAAGCCTCTCTTTCTTTTACTGAACAAGGCGCAACTATTCATTTAACTGAACAAGATACACTTAAAAACGTTCAGAAAGCAGCGCGTACGTTAGCGAATCAAGGTTTAAAAAATATTGCGCTAACGGGTGATGTTTGGTGCACAGAAACACAGTGGGCTTTTTACCAAGGCTTTGTTTCACCAAAGAATTTAGACGCAGTTGAATTTGCCGAGAATGCAAAAACAGACAGCAAAGAGCTGGCTTCTTTAACGCAAGCAGCGACTTGGGCTCGTCAAATGATCAATGGGACCGCTGATGATATTTTCCCTGAAAGCCTTGCTGGTAAAGCGGCTGAGTTTATTCAGTCATTAGCGCCTGAGCATGTTAGCTATCAAATTATTAAAGGGGATGCATTACTTGAGCAGCAATGGATTGGTATTCATGCGGTTGGTCGTGGTAGTGAGCGCCCACCTGTACTACTTGAGCTAGACTATAACCCTACGGGTGACGAAACGGCGCCAGTGGCCGCTGCGCTTGTTGGTAAAGGCATTACATTTGATTCTGGCGGTTACTCTATTAAGCCAAGTGAAGGCATGCTAGGCATGAAGTGTGACATGGGCGGTGCAGCAACCGTAACGGCTGGTTTAGCACTTGCGATTAACCGTGGCGTTAATAAGCGCATTAAATTATTCCTATGTTGTGCTGAAAACTTAATTTCAGGCCATGCATACAAACTAGGTGATATTCTTACCTATAAAAATGGCACCACAGTTGAAATTGTTAATACCGATGCCGAAGGCCGTCTAGTGCTTGCTGATGGCTTAATGGCTGCGGGTGAAACCGGTGCGCCATTAATTATTGATGCGGCAACGCTAACCGGTGCTGCACTGGTGGCTGTTGGTCAAGAGTACAACGCACTATTTGGCCTTGATAAAGAGTTTGTCCGTGAAGTGCAAGACTTTGCAGAGCAAGAAATGGAAGGCGCTTGGCCATTACCGCTTGAGAAGTGGCATCAACAAAATTGCCCTTCACCATATGCTGATACTGCAAACAGCCGCCCACAAAAAGGCGGTGGTTATGGTGGTGCATCGAATGCGGCTGGTTTCTTATCTCGCTTTGTGCCAAATGATGGCAAGGGATGGGTTCATATTGACCTTGCAGCAGCATTTAATATGGGTAGCACAAGCGAGTGGGCTGCAGGTGCAACAACCCAAGGGATGCGCACAGTAGCAAGAACGTTATTAGAGAAAGCGTAATAACCAGTTTGCTAACTAAATAAGTAAAAACGCCCGATGATGGGCGTTTTTCGTTTTTGGTAATTTTACAAACGGATACAAGATTTTTCGCACAATATAGTATAAAATCTCGCCCCACATTTTCTCATCAAGTGGTTAGTTTATATTTCATTAACTACACTTGGATGATCAATTCACACTGGGGTTTCTATTTATGTCAGATAAGTGCTATATCACTGCGCAGCAGCTTCTCGAAGATTCATTTCGTGTTGCGGCACAAGTTTATGACGATGGTTTTCGTCCTGATTTCATCATTGGTATTTGGCGTGGTGGCGCTCCAATTGGTATTGCAGTACAAGAATACTACGATTACAAAGGCATAGAGACAGACCACATTGCTGTTCGTACATCATCGTATTACGGTATCAATCAGCAATCGAAAGAAATTAAAGTACACGGCCTGCATTATATTATTGAAAATGCAAATGCGGGTGACTCTTTGCTTATTGTGGATGATGTTTTTGATTCTGGCCGCAGTATTTTTGCATTAAAAGAAAAGTTATCTGAATTAATGCGCTTAAACTTACCACGCGATATTCGCGTTGCTTGCCCCTACTACAAGCCTAAAAACTCAAAGGTAGACATGGTGCCAGATTATTATATTCATGAGTCTGACGAGTGGCTGGTGTTCCCTCACGAGCTTTCAGGCTTAACACCGGATGAAATTATTGAAGGTAAATCGGATTTAGCCAATATCCACGATTTACTGCTCAAAAAGTAAGTTTTTAAAAAATGCATGAAAAGGCCCTGTTTAGGGTCTTTTTTGTATTCAGTTCTCACACCAATTCGCAATAATACTTAATCATTTTGAGAGATTAAACAGGTCACTACCGGGCTAAAAATTTCTTATTTACGGCTGCATCGAAGCAGGAGGTAGAACAATGCAGGAGCAATTGCTGAGAACAACTAAATACCGAAATTTTGCTTTATTATCAACGAAGTTTTATCGCCTCAAAATAGACCACTTAATTAAGCACAATGGTATTAGAATGTTAAAGATCAGCAAGCATACTTACATGTTCAAGAGAATAAAACTCATGGTAACTGTTGTTTAACATACTAATTTTGACGGTGTTTTTTAGGAGGTAGAGCCGTAGTATCAAAAGCTTCTTTTCGGCTGGGTGATATTGATGTAATAAAAAACCGCGCATAAAGCGCGGTTTTATTTAGTCTAATTGGGTTAAACTCGTGGATTAGTTACCACCAGTACCACCAGTACCACCTGTTACTTCAACTGTTTTAAGTTCACAATTGTCACGGTCGAAGTTAAATGATTCTGCAGTGCCATCAGCTGTAATTGAGGTCACTTCAGGTTCTACTTCAATGCCACGAGGAATGATAGTTACAGCATATGTTTCTCCACTTTCAAGTCCTGAAAGTGCATAAGAGCCATTTGTTTCAGTTGCTGTTGAAGAACGTTTTTTACCAAGAGCGTACTTAACTAGAGCACCTGTTAACGGGAATTGCTTGTCTTGATCAACTTCAGCGTTTGAACATGTATAAGTTACATTCAAATCTTCCGCAATAATTTCAACCGGGCTATCTAGTGCGATATTGATAGAGTTACTACAAACTGATAAGTTGCTTTGAGTACCCCAAACATTACCGTTGTTATCTGTAACGGTAACATCTACAACTGCGTCAGCAGGTATACCCGCTTTAGTAACCGCAGCTGAACCTAAGAAGTTACCTTGTGTTTTCTTGATTTTTTTCTCTTTAGTGATAGTGTCCGACTTAATTTTAACATTTAAGCCAACAGCCGGAATCGCATCGCCAGTAAAGTTGTATGCAATAGGGCCACTACAAACAGCCTTACTTTGTGCTAACACTTTTGTAGAAAAGTGGTCAACACTAAAAGTTGTTGGCATAGTTAATGTACCAGCCGTTCCAACCGTTGCAGGATCTGTTTCTTTTACCCAAATACCAGTGTCTTCATCATAAGAGAAAACATCGAACGTATCACCTGTTTCAATCACTGTACCATCTGCTGTTACATAAGTTGCAGGCAGTTTTGATGTGATAGATACTGGAGATGAGAAGTTTTTAACTTTAGTATCGCCAGCTGATAATTCTACGTTAATAACTGAAGCAGGTACCGCGACTTCAGTTGTGCTTGAGCCATTTAAACCTTCAGGAATTAAATCTACCGCAGCTGCCTTATCAGCTGCAGCACTAAGGTCTGCAGTATATACAGCTAAAGTTACATCACCGGTAACATTATCTCCGTTCGCATCTTTTAAAGTAACGCCAGCAGGGATTGTTACTGTAGCGCCACTCGCATCAGCATCTGCAGATGCACTTATCTCACCACCTAAAACACCCTCAGCGTTTGCAGTATCTGAATCTGAAGCGAAAGCTAATTTAGTTACATCTTTTTTAACCAATGGCACGATAGCATCGATTGGCTCATTAGTATCATTTAAATCAACAACAATACTTTTAGATAAGTAGCCTTCCGAAGTAACAAGAACAGTCAACTCTGTCAGTTCAGCACCATCAGCCAGCGTAAATGAAAATACACCGTCTTCAGCTGTAACACTAGTAAGTTCTTCGCCTTGAATGTCAGTAACATTTGTAGAAGGTGCACCTTCCTCTAAAAACTTAATTGTAGCAGGAATCACTTCACCAGTTTCATTATCAACAACGTTACCCGCTACATAAAAAGTAAGTGCCTCAGGCGTATCAGCAACTGGAACATCTACAGTTGGTGTTGGTGGCTTTGGCACTGTGGTGTTGTTATCGTTATCACTAAAACAACCGCTTAAGCTTAGAGTGACACCTAACGCTAGCGCTAGCTTTGTTAGTTTAAATTCATTGTTTCCCATAATCGTTACCTTTCTTTCCTTTATCGTAAAGTAATCAGACT
>Ga0209349_1001550_pt1 | contig 11348 bp, 21 predicted proteins | sample ETNvirnome_2_130_FD_184067 | JGI IMG/M metagenome (GOLD analysis project Ga0209349, IMG submission 184067) | Marine viral communities from the Pacific Ocean - ETNP_2_130 (SPAdes) (version 2) | ecosystem: Environmental > Aquatic > Marine > Oceanic | place: Pacific Ocean | collected 2013-06-22
TCACCCTCCAGGAATTCATTTTCATCCGATTTCCTGGGTCGCTCTGTCGTTAATTCGGTCGAGCACTTACTTCGGAACCCTCTTTTTTCCAAGATGAAGTAAACTATGAAAAAACTTCCTCTTGGTCAATTCTTTTTTGTTGGTAGGTATTGGAACTTCTTCTTCTTCTTTAGGCACAAAACTACGGGGTCTTCCTTGTGGAAAGTTTCTCATGAAGTCTTTTGCTTGCATTTCCAATGACACTTTATCCTTTTTTACCATACCCTTATATTATATAAACCACTTTTACGAAAGTAAAGCAGTATTAGATGGCGCTCAAACTTTTTAAAACTCATGGTCGTCAAAGGTCATAAAAGCCCAAGCGGGTAAGCCTAAACAAAGAATCATTGCTATAAACCGCCCGACAGGAGTGTTTAAGATGTCAACGATTATGCTAATTAGTTCGTTCATTCAATCCCCCATTCTCCGTCTTTCTTAACCCATCCTTTTGCTTGAAGGTTTTGTTCTAGTTCTGTTTCTTCTTGTCTTACTTCTTCCAGCAAGCCTTCTAATTCTTTTCGTCTTGCCTCCAATTCTTTCTCTCGTTTCATCATTTCTACTGACGTGTTTGTTGTTTCAGCCATTTCATTCACCTTTTTTGTTGGTTGGTTAATAATTTCTTTTTGGATCGGGGGGTCTTCAACTTTTGTTTGAGACGCAAGTAAATTTTTCCCCCGACCTTTATCATCAAGGTCCCATATCCCTAGTGAATTCTTGGTAACTAGCATTACTAAGCCACTTATGGCAAAGAACGCCCCAAATACGCAACCTATAGCTATTCCAACAGCTAGAGCAGTGTTGCTAGTTGTGCCAGACATGAAATTGGTAACTCCGAACCACAGCATAGGTGCAGATAGTGTTAATAAGATAATTGCTTGTTTCTTTCTTTTAGTCATTTAGTTCTCCTTAAAATTTGTAATTGTCTATAGCCTTCCATAGTTGGTTAATAGAAATCCTAATAATTTATTGCCCCGCTCGTTTAAGTTTCCATCACTGAGTTTTTCTATACCGTTGCTAAATACTTGATTTAAATGGCAATTTCCGAGTCTTCTTTGTTTAACGCAAAAGAATAACAACTCAAACATGTCTGCCTGTTTAAAAATTGTTTGTTCATATTCCGTCAAGTCATAATCTATTTTTAAATCTTTCACCACTTTATTTTCCAAGGCAGACAGTTGTTTTTTAAACTCAGGGTTTTGCCATTTCACAGGTGCAGGGATATCTCCTGTGTCAATTTCTCCTACGTCATGCATCAAAGCTTTAAGCAATACCCGTGCATTTAAGATTGGATGTAAATAGGTAGCTATAACTGCCACTCCCCATGAGTGGGTGGCGTTGGTTTGTTCTCCGATGGTCGTTAAGGTGTGATACCGTTTGATATCTCCACTGTTCATTATCTTGCAAAGAATGTCAAGAGCGTTCATTAATTATCGCATCCTTCCTGTGCGGTAAGTCGTTCCATCTGTAAAATTTCTTAGTAGCCATGTGCCAGAACCACCCTTGATATTCGTGTTGGTCTAGGGGAATTTTTGAGGCTACATATTCTGGTTTATATTTTTCGTTCATATTTTTCTTTGATAAAATCCCATAAATAAATTGGCAAAAACAATATGCCTAGCAATATAATTAATGCTTTTTCCCACCATTTTGTAAAGATTGGTATTTCCACCATTAGCCACCTTTCTCGGTTGCTGGGTAGATGTTTGTAGGTCGTATGTATTCTTCTTCTTTTATCTTCATGTAATTCATTCTCAAGACTGGATGAATCTTAACGGTTTGTCCAAAACTTTGGGATTTCTTTGTATCCCAACCATAAATAAAATGCTCTCCTGTTTCTTCGATTATGTAAGCATTGTTTTTTTCTAACTGTCTTTTCCACTCGTCTACTGATATAAATACATAAGGCTCTATTTTTTTGTTTACTATATTCATTTTGTTTTCTTTCTTTGGTTTGTTGTTGTTATAAAAAAGGAATATATGGAACTCTGGGAAAAATAATAAAAATAGAGTTCCATACACCCACTACTCACACTTTGGCAAAGTAGCCTTCTTCCACCAATCGTTTGGCATAGAATCGGAAAATTCTAAGCGGATCTTGATTGGTAGTCAGATTGCCTTTCTTCACAGCAAGAGCGACCAAGGCTTGAGCAGTAAAGCTAGAGGAATCAAGTTCCTTTTTCTTAGCTTCAGCTACAGTCAAGATCAGTGCTCTCATTTGTGGAGTGAACCCTTTTGCCTCTGGGACGGCTCCGATGAACTTGTATAAAGTTCTTATCGCACCGCGTCCAGTGCTTACAGGCTTGGGTATCGTACTTACCTGAGCCTTGCTTAAAGGTTTCTTCTTAGCCACTCTTTGAGTAGGTATCCTCTTTACAGAGGTCGAAGTTGTTGCAACTTGTTGCATAACTTTCTCCTTTCTTTCGTTAATATCCTGTCTTTTAAAACAGACCAAGCTTTACTATAAACCCCATAATTAGGAAAGTAAAGCAGTAACAGAGCGCCTTCAATCTTGGTCAACATACGCACGAGTAGGACCAGCGATCAGGTCGTTGGCTTCATCTACAGTAGCCCATAAATGCTTTGATCCTTGTTCTCTTGGTATGTCTTCCTCGACGTGCGTTAGCAGTTCACCCAGCATTTTGGAATGTTCAAGCAATTGCCTGATATATGCTCGCAGATGATCCATTTCTGTTAATCTTTGCGCCATATTCGCACTCCTGATAGTTCGTCTTCCAAACGAAAGCGTAGCACAAAATGCCATTCGGGATCTTGTTTTTTACCAAAGGTTCGAGAGGCTTGCGATAAACGATTTTTCAAGCGTTTAGCGTTGTCTCCTTCATCAAGGGAGAAAAAGATAGAGTCTCCCGTTTCCATTTGGTCGAAAGGGTAACGAGTTCCTCCCCCTCGTATGTCTTCAGGCAATGGAACACCTTTTTCAATGTCGTATTGCATTAGTGCACCTCCTGTGGGTCATTACTAAATTCAACTATTCCATGTTCTTCCAAATAAGTTTTCCAAAAATTCAGAATTAACACATGATCACTAATACCAACAAGTTCTTGACAGCCTTGGTCAATCATTGTATCGGACACCGCCTGAGCCAAGTCTTCACGACCTGACTCATGCAATGCTACCCAAATCATAGATAAAACTTCAGCGTCTATCTTGTAGTATTTAGGGTTTGGTTGTGCCATTACGCCACCTTTGCATATTTGACAGCTAAGTCAAGAGCCTTGCTCTTAAGGTTAGCTGAAGCTCCAAACCATGCGCTGTGTAGAGTATTTCCTGGAATCTGAGATTCGTGCAGATGATCTTCTACATAAGTAATAGCGTTCAAAGCACCCCACCAAGTCCCTCGAGATGACTTTAATTGTGCTCCTGGAGCATAATTTAAGGCATCAACTACCAATTTGGGATACTTGTTGAACTTTTCAGCTAAAGGTGGTAAATCACCGAGTAATTCACCTCGAGCCTTGAGTTCTTGCTCGTGACGGTATTCAGCTATCATCAAAGGTTGATAAACTTCGCCAACGTATTCTAAAACGCTGGAATGTTTAGCTTTTTTCTTAGATAATAGCGTAGCTGCCTCTTTAAACTCCGTCATACGCTCCCCAGATAGCCCTAGAGCCTCTTCTGCGGCTTTTATAACGTCGTCTCCGAATACCTTAACATGTGGCATACGGAAGGACGCTGTGCCTCCTCGTTGCAATGCGAATGTAAGGGTATTATTACAAACTACACGAATGGGTGTAAGTTTGATGATGAGAGACCTACCGACAATGTGTGGTTGGTTAATTAAAAGATAACCTTTTATTGCGTCTTCGCCAGCCAGTTCAAAGTCTTCTGAAATTTTGGCTAATCCCCAAATTTCTCCACCATCTTTTAAACTTCCTGCCGTTTCCATGGTCATATGACCAGCATCGGTAAAACGTTTAAAGAACTCGAAGATATTTTGGTTCTGGATTGGGATATAATCCCTACCACAGTGACTTAATATTCGGTTATCGGTATCACGAACAATGTGAAAAGTATTCTCCGCTTGGATAATACCCACATTTTCGCTCCATTCAGGGGCGTCCAAAGTATAACTGGGTCGTTTGCTAACTGTCCAGTCAAGCCCTGCCGCTTCCTGCATTTCTAATGGTGTTAAACTGGGGGCAACTTCAACACCTAATCCGTGCCAAGGTTTGTCCCCTGTCCAAGCCATTGTTTCTACTTGATGTGCCATTTATATTCTCCTTTCTAAAAGTGTGCAGTTTGCACTGTTATAATGACCGTAGTGTTATTACTACCCTTATATAATAAACCCCATAATTACGAAAGTAAAGCAGTATTTAAGGCGTTCCAGTCGTAGGGAGTTTCCATAGTTAGGAGCGCTTTGGATTTAAAACCACCCTTTACCAATTCTTTTATTCCTGTTAACCCGTCCACATGAAATAATTTGATTACGCCATTTTTCCTTGCTAAAACAAAGACTTGTCCACCATGCTCGGCACGTTTAGCCAACCAGGAAATTTGCATTGGACGTAGAGTAAGTTGATTTCCCGAGTGAACTTCTTTTAATTCTGCCCAAAATTCTTTGCCTTTACCACAGCCATTAACGTCAGGAATTCCTGATCCCGTCATGCCTGTTTCAATTCTTTGTAGGTGAATCTGAGGAAGATTTTTCCTCATCAATAGCCATAGATTCTTTTCTTTTGCCATTTTTGTGACGTCTTCTTGCATGTTGTTGAAACGAGTAAAAATTACTTTTCCAATGTGCTAGTGTACCAGTTTTATGATACATTTTTCCATTAGTGTAACGAGGTGGAGGAAGTTCCTCCATCAATATTCTGTTTATTTCCAAAAGATTTTCCCAAACGTAAGGTTTGTTAGGTAGAGTATCCAAGGCAGCATTGACTTTATCATTTCTAATAAGGTGACCACTAAGCCATCCGTCAAAACGATATGCATCTGAATGGATCGCTAAGTCTGTGTCTAATTTGGATACATCGGCTTTACTGAAACTTTTATTATTTTTGTAGCGCCTCTGGTTATTACACTCTGTGGAACAATAAAATCTTGATCTACCTTTTGACCAAGTGTAGAGTTGACCACACCAATTACATTCTAATTCTTCACCAAGTCTATCCTTTAGTTTTTTGCCATTCACATTATTATGAAAGGCAGTCCCACACTCGTCACTACAAAATTTTTTCCTGCTTCCTGTGATTGGTTTTGTTTTACATTGTTGGCACTTCCCTTTTTGTTCAAGTATTTCTTGTTTTGAGAAAACATCCAAATTATTAATGTAAAAACCCATACCTATATAGTATAGGGCAATTCTTTCAAAGTAAAGCAGTTTTAAAGTTTTACCAGTTCCAGCCAGTATGAGGTGCAATTTTTTGATTATCCGAGGTTAATTTTATGTCTCGTTCTTTCAACCACTCGCTAAATGCTCGTTTTGTCTGGTCTACTTCTTGGTAGAGTGTTTTTAATTCGATCCATTTATTACGTGCAATTTGAACACCGTAATAGTAGTCTCCATCACCGAGTTTACAACGGGTAACTATTTGCCACATCCGTTGCTTGGTAACATCATATTCTTTACCAAGTTGTTCTAATGTCATTTCTTGTGTAGACCATTTGTCATAGATTGCTCTATACCTAATGGCGTTTTCTTTAGCTTTTTCTTGAGAGATACCCTTCATTTTATTATTTCCTTTGTTTCGCCCCATGATTTTCCTAATTCCACGTCCACTAATAGGGGAACTGCAAGTTCTACACAATTTTCCATTATTTTTATAACTGTGTTGACTTGTTCAGTGTTCTCTATTGAAAGATCAACTTCATCGTGAACTTGTAGATGAGGAACAATTCCTTCCTCCCAGAGACCAATCATTGCTAACTTTGTCATGTCAGCAGCGGAGCCTTGTATTAAACGGTTTAGTGCCTTGTAAGTATATGATCGTTTCAGATCACTACCATATTTTTCAACAGCCTCTTCTAGAGGCAAAGGTGGAGTCTTTTCGTAACGACTTTCCCAATGGTCGAAACGACATCGTCTACCTGCAAAAGTTTTTATATAACCACGTTCCATGGCTACCCGTGCACATTGATCCTGCAGTGCTCGTATAAAAGGAACTTTGGTGTGATACTTTTGAAATAATTTTTCAGCTTCAGTATGGTCTAGTCCTAGTTCCTTAATAAGCTTTTCTTTACCCATTCCGTAGCTGAGAGCCAGATTAATCATCTTAGCCTGTTTACGAGGAATATTAGCCATGTCTGCGACTATCTGGTGGAAGTCTGCGTTTCCTTCCGTATATTCTTCTACAGCGTCTTTAGCGCCTGTTAACTGCATTTGATTAGCATAATGAACAGTTAGTCTAGGTTCTTGTTGAGAATAATCAAATACCCCCCACTCACACCCTTCCTCAGGAATGAATAAAGAACGGATCAAATTGCCAATCTCTGGATCCCTTGCAGGAACCTGTTGCAAATTAGGATTGCTGTAGCTAAATCGACCACTGACAGTACCCCCACGATCATTACGCATGGGATGAGCTTCCGCGTGTATTCTTCCATTGAACGTATGCCCCTTGATCATCTTATCAATGAAAGTAGTTCTGGCTTTATTAAGCTTTCTTGCTCTCACTATAAGTCGTGGTAATTCATGCTCGTGAGTTTCAAGCCAGCCCTTTTGAAAACTAGCCATACCCTTTTCAGTTGTTGGATACCACAAATCATTTTTATCAAAAATGGCTTTTAAAGAAGCATTAGCCCAAAGTTTGACATCTGACCCATATTTACGCTTGATCTCTACCTGTATCTTTTGTTCCTCTTTTGAGAGTTGTTCACTGACCTGTTCTGCTCTTTTTTCATCAACTTTTACCCCTCTCCACCGCATTTCTAGCAATAAAGGGAGTAGTTTAGACTCCATCTCGAGCATGTTCTCCAGATTTTGTTCACTAATCTCGAGTTTTAGCTGATTCCAGAGCTTTAATGTCAATGCTGCATCCTGTTCACCATAAGGTCCAACATATTTTGCAGGTAATTTATACATTTCTGATTTAGGATTTACACCATAAGCCAGAGCAGCATCTTGCAGTAATGATTCATCCTTCTTCTCATCACAATAAAAATTTCCTAAAGCGCTGAGTGAATAAGAGAATCTATTTTCATTGAGTAGAGGGGCAGCGATGATAGTGTCTTGTATTTTACCTTTTACATCAATGCCTTCTCTCCTTAACCACCCTACATCGTAGAGTGCGTTATGAAAAATAACCTCTCGCTTTTCAGAAGAAAGTAGATTAGTCAACCACCGTAAAACTACTGTTTCATCAAGATTACCTCCGCCTTGATGACGGATAGGGAAATAACCTTTCCAGTCTTTTACTGCTATTCCTATACCTACTACATGTCCTCGATTTGTTGCCCAACCTGGACCACAAGTCGTTAAGTAAGGATCATAGGTTTCTAAGTCTACCGCAAGTGTTTCTGTTTCAGAGAACTGAGGAAAAACATCAGGAACCGCCCAAGAACTTTCTGGGGCAAACATGGTATTTTGCAATATCACTTTTTCTTCTTTTTCTTTCGAGCTTTCTTAGATTTTGGTTTTTTACCACCTACCCAAGCTTCATTAATATTGGTAGTTGTCTTATCATCACCTTTGTAGTGACCTTTAGCAGTTCTTGCTCGTTTAGGTTTAACGGTCTTAAGTTTGGGTTTTTCTTTAATGATTGATGCTTGTTCACTAAATTTCTCTAATTTTACTTCACCCTCTTCGAGAGCTTTAACAATTATTTTTTCTTCTTCAGCTTTTTTCTCAGCTTTTCTAATTGTTACCCTCTCAGGATAAAAAGTATCTGCTATACTATTTACTAACTGTGTCCACCAGTCCATATTATTCCTCCTTTCCATCTTCTTTCATGATGGATTTTGTTATTTTAGACATTAAGTTGTTTTTTATTTGATTCTTTTGAAGTTCTTCTGGAATAAAGTCTTCTTCAAAAACAGTATTAACCAGAATATCATTCTCTACCAGAATCAAATATCTGCGTAAGTCTCTGATATCATCGAGTAGACCAGCTTCACCTTTATAGACTTCACCTGCCTTGAATATATCCCAACCATGCTTTGTGGTTTGGTGTTCAATTCTATCAAACTTACGAGCCAACATCATAAAAGCACCCACGCCTCCACGACGTTTCCAAGAATCACCGTAAGATGTTTCAGCACGTTTAAGTGCTTCTAAATCGTTTTGAGCGATATCTTTCATTCTTTCCCATTTAGTCATGAGTCCTCCTTATCCGCTTTGTTGTTATATACCTTGTCTCGCTTACGGATCCAGTCAAAACAAGCTATTTTCCAGTCTACAGGCTTAATATCATCAAGTGCCTTATAGACTGAGAATTTTTTCTTCTTATGTAGAGCATATGCTCGCATCATGGGTACTGCTATATCCTTAAATGCAGGATTTGCCCATCCATCAAAATGATGATCAAAATCATTGGGGTGAATAGTGAAAAATCTTTTTAACTCCCACTCAAAAACTTCTGGCTCAGTAATTAAAGGGGTGTATTTATATTTGTTAAATAAACTTTGATAGGGGTTTAAATAAGTTTCATAGTTATACGGGTCTATTTCGAGATGTTTAACTTTGTCCCAAACAGGATTTAGATAGATATGAAAACTATCACTGACTTGTCTGTATTCCCCTATTTCTACTCCTACCAGAGTTGCTACATACTCTTGTAAAACTGACATATGGACAACATTAGCCCCGTATGCTCCCCAAAGCATGTCGTTGGAGCGACAACAAACCGTCATATTTAGTTTATTATCCCTGATTTTAAAATAAATATGAGTATTGCAAGGAAGATCCTTACTGGAAGTCCTCCCTAAATCTTGATTAACGTCCCACATTTGTAATACGCAACGTCTATCATCAGGATTATTACGCAAACTAAAAACAATAACGTCTAATTGATCCCATTTAAAATGATGAAGCCACCGATGACCATAGGCTCCCCACAAAGTTTCACCATCATCGGAAAAATCTTCCATGGATTTAACAAAATAGGTTAATGGTTCTAAATCATTACGTCCTGCCAACATCCAAAGGCTTTCTATAAAATGGAAAAAAGGATTAGCGTCTCTTTCCTCTATTAAACAAACTCTTTCCCATGGTTTAAGGTAAACCGTAGTTACAGGCTCTATCGCCTCGTAAGTTGTACCATTGCGACTTTTTTGTACACGATAGTTAACGTTGGATTGAAATAAATCTATCCCTTTTAACAACGCATCGTTTACATTTCTTGCATTAATTACTCTCATAGTGTGTCGTAATACCCGTCTACTATTTCTTTTATTAAAAAACCTATTTCATCTTCGCTTAATCCTGGAAGTTTTCTTTTCACAAAGGCTATCGCCATTTTTTCTGTGGCAGGAACCTTCAAAAAGAACGCCACTTCCAAAAATTGTGTATAGAAAATATCTACAGAATCACCAAACTCTTCTAAGAGTTCTACTATTTTATTCCCTGTTAATGACATATCTACTTTCTCCTTCAATTAGGTCTTCCACTAGAGGAAGTTCCTTGTTATGTCTAAAAATAGACCTTGTCCGTCCTTCTTTTTTATAAATACGTGAGTATTTATCAAATTCACAAAGTCCTCCTTCAATTTCTCGCATTTCAAATCCTCCTCCTTCCCAAGGAAAAGTCCATTCTTGGTCCAGACGGGCATTAGCCAAGTATAAAAGTTCTTGCATTTCTCCGTTCCAATCATGGCTACGTTGAGAAAAATCTAAATCTCTGCCCGTTAATCTATTGAGTCCTCGCATGGCTCCTGGTCCAGCATTAGCCCATGTCATAATATCGTCTGCATTTTCTAATAAATAAGTGTGTCTTAGGTCAGTTACAACCTCATACGCCATAAATGGACCCATGTATGGATAATTTTTTAAAAGATTCCATGTATATACTAGGCTCGATTGTTCTGTGTCTCGAAAAAATTCTAATTTGGCGACTAACCAATCTCTGTCTTTCCACATATGAGAGATACATTCCGCCACTCCTGTAACTTTGTCCATACCGTTAGGTGTTTTAACGATATATGCTCCAGTAACCCACTTGGGTTGCTTGGTAATTTCTTCTATAGCTTTTTTCCTGTCCCAATTTAACAATAAATCGTGCTCTATTAAGGTTCTTCCTGTTTCTATAAAATTAAACCAACGAAAAATAACAGTAGCCATAAGAACACTTGGTTTATCTCTCAAAGGTTCTCTGATATGTGTTCTAAACCAACGAGTTGTTCTATCATCTTCACGAAAAACTTGACAGAATTTAAACTCTTGTAGTATAGGATCGTCTGTCCATGGAGGTTTTTCACACGCTTCCTCTTTCTGAATACGAATTTTCTCGCGTTCATGAAGCCAATAGAAATAACGGTCTAGTTCTTCTTCGTAAAATTCAGTCATTTTTTAGTTAACACCCATGCACAATTATTGGAATATTCAGGATAAAATACTGCTGCTGCCACTCTTAAAAACTGTTTACCGTAACGTTGTTCTAGCATCTTATATTGCTCTGGTGTCCATCCGTTAGTGTTAACGACTTCTGGATAATCTTCGTTAAGAGCTTTCCTTAATTTTGGTAATTGGATAAATGTACCAACTACAGATTCAATGTGAAAATTTCTTTCTAATTCTTTCTTGAGTTCTTCAAACCCCCATTCATATACATGGTCTTTGGGTAATTTGGCATTAGACCCATCATGATTGGGTGTAGAAATATAAGCTAATGCACCAGATCTCATACACCGTACCGCATCATCTAACCACAAGGGGACAAATTCAGGTTTCATATGTTCAATAACCTCCGTAGACCAGAAAAAGTCTATACTTTCATTCTCTAAATCAAATACAGGATTTACTGTAAGGTCTTGTATCCTTATTTCCCCACTAAAGTTCTTAAACCATGTGGATTCCTCCACCAGACCACCTGAGTTAGCCCAGAAAGCGTTTTCTAGTCTACAGGCGGGGTCTATATCATATCCATAATAAGTTCCTATAACTGCAGATTTCTTTATTACATATGCTTTATAAAGATTTCTAAGCGTCCAGCATTCTCCACACCCTACTTCGAGAGTATCCAAAGGTCGACCTAATGCTTTTGCTTTTTCTATACAAAGAGAAGAAATTTTATCGAATCGACTTATGTGAGCCAGTTCATCAGGTCTCCAGTTCCCTAGAACACCTGCGGATGCAATATTCATTCGGGTATTTTTACTGTCGTTTTCATTGACAGTTAATTTCTTTCTTATTGAAGA
>Ga0209349_1001556_pt1 | contig 11328 bp, 5 predicted proteins | sample ETNvirnome_2_130_FD_184067 | JGI IMG/M metagenome (GOLD analysis project Ga0209349, IMG submission 184067) | Marine viral communities from the Pacific Ocean - ETNP_2_130 (SPAdes) (version 2) | ecosystem: Environmental > Aquatic > Marine > Oceanic | place: Pacific Ocean | collected 2013-06-22
CTAGATGTTCTTTCTTATAACACAATGTACTATTCGTTCTATGTGAATATGGTAGCGAATGAAATGTTTTTGGATACGACAACGAAGGGAGATAATGCCGCGTCGTTAGCAAAAATGTTAGGGTATATTCCGAAATCAAAGCGATGTTCTACAGCAACTTTACAGGTCGGTAACAGTGGCGGCACGGATTACTATATCGCTTTGGGCGATTTGGTTGCCACTTCTGCAAATACTTATTGGCATTATTGGACTTCGGGCGGAGTGACTTTAGGAGCGGGAACAACCGCTGATATAAATATTTACGGCACCAAACAGGGCGGTGCGAAAGCAGCCCCTGTTGTGGATAGTTTAGTAATTCCCGACACAGATGTTGATACTACAACTTTAAAGGTTTATGTGACAGAAAATGGATTGCCAGTAGAATATACAAGATCGTCTAATATAGTTTCTGGTTTAAGTGGTGATGATAAAATTTATTTCTTAGATACGGCATACGATGGGTATTATAAAGTCAAATTTGGGGATGGGGTATTCGGAAGAGCGGTTCCGCCTACGACTCATACCCAACTTCAGTATGTTAGGGGCGGCTATGGTCCTGCCGATAATGGTATTAATAATTTTACGAATGTGTTAGGTTCTAATATGAATATTTTGGAGGTGAAATCATCTTCCAGAGGAGGAGCAAATCCCGATACTTTAGCGGATATAAAATTCAATGCTCCGGCATACTTTCAATCTCAAAACAGAGCAGTTACACAATTAGACTATAAGGCATTAGCAACACAAGAATTGAGAACAGTATCGTCTATGAGCATTTGGGGCGGCGAAGAAAGCAATCCCCCCAGGTATGGTAGAGTTTTTATAAGCACAACTTCTCCAACAGAGATTGATACTTCATCCATTATCACCACATTGAAAGAAAAATCAGTAGTATCTATTTTACCAGAATATATTGCACCCGTGACGAATTCTTTACGGTTCCATAATTTTGTTGTTGATTATGATAGATTCTCCACCAACAAAACTGAATCTGAACTTCATATGATAGTTAAAGGATATATGGGCTCGAACTTTAAATTTGGTCTTCTTGGGGATGGCTTAAAATATGAAGATATTAATAGAAATATATCAAATTTAGATGCGGGTATTGTTGGACTGTCATACTTCCTGACCTTGAGCCAGTTAATATCTGCATCAAACCTAACGGCATCAGCGTCCTATATTTTTGATTTTGGACAAACCGCAATAGAATCCAGTGGTATTAGAAATTCTACGGGAAATATATTTTACTCCAGTCTAATTACGCACGACGATTATCCAGATGACGGGCAGACGTTTTATATCAAAAACGGTTCTGATGGACAAGTAGATCTATGCCAACAAATTGCAGGTGAAAGTGATATTACTATTACGCATGGGGTCGGTACGTATGATTCTGTAAAGGGTTTTATTTATCTAAGAGATCTTCCGGCAACTTCTCCCTTTGTGGTAACATATGAACCCAAATCTCTAAATGTAGCATCAAAAAGAAATATTTTGTTCTTGAGAGATAGTACATGGCTGGACAGTACTGATGCAATAGTAATGGATGAAATTTAATGGTAATGGATATTTTTAATTCAGAAGACAATGTCGGCAGTGCTGCTAATAAACCCAGCATCGAAAGATTATATGAAGTTTCTAGAGAGGATACTTCTAAACCGCTGGGTAGTGATTTTGCCGAACGATCTATGCGGGAGGACGAAATCGAAGGCGTGACATACGGCTCTGTTGGTTTTGATTTTTTTATAAACGAAACCATACCCGCCGATATCCGAGAAAGATATCCTACATTCGTTTCTTTTGTTGACTATTTTTACAAATGGTTGCACGAAGAGAATAAGGTTAGTAGTTTAGAGGTGCTGCGGGATATTGATTTAGCAGAGACACAATTTTTAATATATTATAAAAATATGTTGGCTAGAGATTTCCCAGAGACTCCTAGACTTCAATGGTCAGACCCTTCAAATTCTGTTATTAATGTAAGAACACTTCTTAGATATGTTCGTGATTTATATCTTTCTAAATCAACAGAAGAAGGAATTGGGTTTTTCTTCAGGTGTCTGTTTGCTCCTATTGGTACGGATGCATATAAGATTCAGGTAGACTATCCGAAAAAACGACTATTGCGTTTATCCGATGGTGTTTGGCGTCCTGGAGCATCTGGAGGTAGTGGGTAATGAAGTATACTTATGAAACAGTGGACGGTCATCTGTATGGTGCTGACCACACAATGTTTGACCATGCAGCGGGAGTCTCTGGGTGGTATTGGCCGAGTAGACACGATTATTATATCTATGATGCTCCTCCCAGAATCCCAAACATCGGTGGACCATATACTTACCTTCGGCCAAAGGCAATAAATCGACATTTTATGAAACCGTTGTCGAATTACACCGATGTTGATGACTATAATTATCATCCACACCAAGCACAATATCCTGACGGTTCATATGAATTAGATCTTTATCCTGATGATGAAATTCCTAATCTCTCTTCTGTTTCTGTTCAAGTAAGAAAACAATATACAGTTCCTAATGGGGGCCCGGGAGTCACACACGGTGATCCAAGATATGTTTTGGTTAGCCCCAATGTTGCTCTTTGTATAAAGCATTTTTATGTTGAACCCAGAAATGAGGACTGGTGCCATCCATCACCATGCGGCATGGAGGGACGTACCGGTGGCATGTCAGGCAGAGTTTTTGAATTTATGGTTGAAGCAGATCCTGTGGATGGCGATGATGTTGGAGCAGTATTTATACAAAAGGCGGTAGTTAAAGAATATTATGGTGTGGGCAATGCCGCGGAAGACTATGGATGGGACTCTTTGGGTTATCCAGGAGAATTGACATTTGCTTTTCTTGATTGGACTGAGGTATATGGTCCAGTTAATTGGCAAGACATGGCTTCTTTAGACCAATATACTATCTGCCAGGGCTGTGATGTTGCATCTTCGCGTTCTATTACACACGACCCAAATTATGAGGATTATTTTGGTAACGAATTTCAATTATCGGCCGAATCGATTACGAGTGCGTTTCGTACCGACACTTCTTCCTTCGAAGATGTAACCTTTACAATACAAGATAAATTTAAATTTCCTTTAATACCACCCCGCATGGCACAAGGTGCAGATCCATTAATTGACATTTTAAAGCAATTTCCAATGTTTGCATACGATCAAGACACAAGAATTATTATTGGCACCCATCGTTGGCTTGGCTTTCCGCTCTCAGATCCACTTAATACGGCATATTATATTAGGCATGGGGAAGGTCCAGATTTATTGGATTTCGAAATGGGTGCAACTTTTGATATTGTCTCTCCCGGAGCCTACTCTGGAGATTCTAGTACGCCATGGTTTTCAATGTATCCTAGTGATGAGTGGCCAAATAATCCCATGATCTTTGGAATGTATGATGGCGGTGATTTCTTGTCACATCAATTGCCGACAACTTTAGAGTGGTTAAAAGGACACGCATACGAGTTAGTTGCCGATGGCACCCAACGACACTTGAATGATGATGTGGTGGGAGAAGGGGGATTAAATGACCGGCGATTGAGCAGGGAATTTTTTGGGGTTCAAGATTGTGATCATTCATCTTATCCGCCATGTCTTTATAATTTAAACATAAATCAAGAATATAGAGATTCGTTTATTGATGCGGGAAAATTGGTGTCGAACAATAATCATTTTGGTGGTGAGTATCAAAGAACACCAACAAACAATATCAACACAAATTTAACACTTGTATATGGTACAACGGTGACTGCGGCTGGAATTCCCGAAAATAATCCGATGACACCAGTAGATCCTAAAATTTTTAGAATTGAACATTCTGACCCATCAACCCCTTCAGTCACTGACAGAACATTTTTTCTTGACGAATTAAAAGACCACATTAATGGTGAATATGAAAATAATATTGATAAATTTTGGGTTCTTTTTTATGGAATAAAGCCAGCAAAACCACAAGAAATTGGTAACTATGTGTATGTTGCCATAGCAGGATCAGACAGCGATGGTGGTGATCCTGTAGATACTGGTAGGGTTGTTATACTAAACAAAAATGATTTATCAAATACCGTTGCACCAGTTCCAGTAAGCATCACCGGTGCCGAAACAGCCAAAGAAATGTTCGGAACAGAAATGGCGACAAACGGAAAAGAGTTGTTCATTTCTGCTTCTGCTAATAATGTAGAACAATATACAGGAATAGATCCAAAGGTATATGTTTACGAACCTTTACATACTACAAGCGGAGAACTTACTGCGGTAAATGATATTCAAACAATAGATGCAGTTTCACATATAGAAAATGATCGATTTGGATATTCATTAGATGCCACGGATAATTGGTTGGTAATTGGATCTCCAGGAACAGAAAGTTATGCAGATGAAGTTAACAATGATCCTCCTGCGGTTGCCGGTAAAATACACATTTATAAAAAGAATACTACGGGAACATGGGATTTACACACAACGATAGATTCTTCATCTACCATAAATGATGAACAGTTAAACACCGATTCTTTCTTTGGACATTCCGTTTCTATAAACGGAGATCTTATAGCCGTTGGATGTCCTAGAGATAAAGAAACTATAGATGGTGAAACCGATGTGATGTTTGGTTCTGTATTTATATTTAAATATGACTCAACGAATAATACTTGGTCATACGATCAGAAAATATCATTTGAGGATTTATATATTGCTTTTGTGGATTTGGATGATCCAGATTATCTTCGTTCTAATTTTGGTTGGAAAGTTCAATTAGGTCCAAAAACTCTTTTGGTGTCTGGACTCAACATGGAATCAGAACATTCTGGTTTTAATACTGATGCAGGTATTGCCATTTTATTCTCTAAAGAAAGTGGACTGTTTATACCAAAAGATCTTTTTGATGGTTTATCTTTTCAGTATGAGGGGTTGGGTAAATACATTTCCCTTTATGAAGAAACAGACGTAGACGATGATACACAAGTAACAAAAAGAGTTATATCTCTTTCTAAGATAAAAAAGTCTCTTACAACATCAGCAGAACATAATAAAGCAACTGTTTATATTTTAAAGTCTACAGACGAAACAAATGTAAACGAACCGCCTGGAAATAGTGGCGACCAAGATGGAGATTATGAAGGTTATTTTGATAACCCAGATGATAGAGTTCTTAGTGGAAGAGCAGTAATTCAAGATAGTAACATATGGCAAGATTATTCTTATGTTCTAAACGCTGCATCTCCTGGTTCATCAGGATCAACCGGAGATGGTACTGCTGTTATATTAGAAGAAGAATGGGTAAGACCTTTTGGTAATTTTATGCACCCAGCAGGGTTGAAGTTTTTCGGAATGGCAACCTTGGATGATGTTGTTGGCGGTGGAGTTCCAACTAGTGATGTGGTTTCTTTAGAAACTGGTATTATTGCTCACTATATGCCTTATACGTTTAACACAAAACAAAATCTTAGGTTTAACGAGAATCAGGCAGACTTATATCCACAAGGGTTTAATGCAAATGCTACTGGTGCTTCATATGGTGCTGATGATGGTTATACTAATGATGACGTATATGCCACTATGCCAGAGAATGCACCTTATGGCATAACACACATCAACCTTGGATTCCCCTACGGTATAAGTGGTTCTTCTTTTGGCTATAGTGCTGCTGATCTACGTAGTTATCCATATTGGATGATATTTAACCATCCAAATATATGGGCATCAAACGTAACAGGACCAAGTGGATCACCCGAAAGCAGTGGCGGATACACACTCGGAAGTGCTGTTTCTTTTGGAAGTATTGTTCTAGATAATATTATTTCAATGGACATAGATATAACAAAGATACAAACAAATGCACCAGGGGCATTACTACAGTCTCCCAACATTGGGAATCTTTACGGTGCTACTGGCAACCCATTGATTTATGGTTTGGCAGATGGTCCAACCGGTGGCAATCAATATTAAAGGAAAACAAATGTCTAGATCATATAAATCACTTAAAAAACACACAGCAGAACACCTTATGGCGAGTGGTATTGCCGGTAATTGTCCGCACCATCGCGCACTTGGACAGCATGATGGTGGTTTACTTGGTCTGTGTAAAAGCCAAATTCCTAACAGCAGACAATATTTCTTTATGGGGTATACACCAGGTGTAACTCATATAAATAACAACTCTGTAAATGCTGAACGTACTGCTCAAGCGTGTTCTACTTATGCCCGACCAGTGACAGCAACAGAGATTGCTTTTGTGGTAAAGAGATATGATTGGACTAGTGGAACTTATTATGAGCGTTATAAAAACGATATTGATTTGAGAGATAAAAAGTATTATGTAAAAAATTCACAAGATAATGTTTATCTGTGCTTAGACAATAGTGGTATAGGTAATGGTGTTGGAGTAAGTGCGGGTGATAGATCTATAGTTGAACCCAAAGGAAAAAGTTCTGTTCCGCTTGAAACCACCGATGGTTATAAGTGGAAATATCTTTATACAATCGACGGGTATCTTAAAGACTTTTTAAGATCAGTCAATAATGTTTCATACATGCCGATTAAAACGATATCTGCTTCTAATGCTAAGTCAGCAGGCGCAGGCGATACTTTAAGGGCACAGTATAACAGCGAGAGGGGGTACAGTGGAAGACTTGAAAGTGCGACTATAGATCTTAGCGACACGATAACATTTTCTACAAATAGTCCCACGATAACAGTGGTTGGGGATGGTGTTGGAGCATCTATAAAACTATCAGTAAACAATAATAATGTAAATGGTATAAAGGTATTAACAGAAGGGCGAGATTATAATCATATAAGAGTGAAACTGGAAAGTGTTCCAACAACGCACACAGTAAGTCAGGTAGAAAATTTAATTCAATTAAACCTTTCACCTATCAATAATAAAGAAAAGAGAGTTCCTGCCAAAGATTATTTTCACATAGAACGAATAATGTATAATGTAAGAGTGGATACGGCAGATTTTGCTAGTGCAGGAATCTATCAAACTGTTTTTAACTTTTTTGGAATTTCAAAAGATTATATGCTGAATAAAAGATTTAATATGCCTGCTGGGTCTGAATTATATAAAAAAGACATAAAGAAAAATTACAGATTGTCAGAGGTACTTGAACTTCGTGGGGCCTCCGCTGCGAGTCCCCCCGGCGAAACTTTTGATTATTCTTCAGATTCTCCGACATTTAATGTTGGTGATGGTATAACAGATGGTACTGATGCCGACATAGAAGGTGTGGTTGCATTCTTTGGCAGACCTGCCGGATACACAGGAACAAACAACGCAAGGTTAGAAGTAACAAGGACTACTGGTACTGCTGGTATATTTGCTGAATCTACTCGAATACGCAAGGGGCTTGGCGCAACAACTGGGAATCTATATTATAATCACCAAAGTGGTTATGGTGCGGCAGATATAAAGAGGGGATCCGGGGAAGTGTTATATATAAATTATCTGAGTTCTAATTTAAACATGACGAATCAAATGGTAAGTAATTTTGTTTTCTTACAGGAAGTATGATATAAAAAATGGCAAATGAACCAAGATCTTATTTTTCAATAAAAGAGCAAAACGAACCTAGTTTAGATACCTGGGTTCCGAGTACTAATTTTTTACAATTGGGTTTTAGACCCGGTTATAGTTTACAGGCAAGAGAACTTATTGAAATACAATCCATCATTCAAAATCAAATTAGTACATTTGCTCAAGAATTAGGTTATTCTCATGGATCGTTGGCTAAAATATGTGAAACAGATCCTAGATGGTATAGTTTTGAATTGTCTGACACGGGTGTTCGTACAGCAACTGTGGCGATAAATCCGGGTTATATCTTTATGAAAGACTCTAATCGTCTTGGTTATTTTGTTCGATATAATCCTTCCTATGCTGATGGTTCACCATTCCTTCATTCAGTTGAATGGTCAACTTCAGGCTCAGCAGACAACCTAACGAAATTTGCTTTTATTGGTGTTGATTATACAGAGGCCACAAAGGTGCCAGAACAGGATCCAGACTTATATGACAATGCAGCGGGGTTTCCTAACTATAATGCACCCGGTGCCGTTCGTTATCATATTGATATTAGATCGGACATGAGAGTTAAAGAAGTTCTTCTTCCGATCACATGGCCAGACACGGGGGAAGACACGGGGGAATTTGACGCGGCTGTAAACGCAGCAGTAGTTTCTGATCATGATGAACACTTTGCTGCTTCTAAATTTATACCCCTGTTTTATTGGGCTTCTCCTGAACCAGATGTATTGAAAATTTTACACAGCAATAAACAAGAATATGAAGAAGCATTTGACGCGGCAGGTGATGCCTTTCTCGATCAAGATGATAATGCCTTGTATAAAAATATTATACCGATTAATTTACAATTAGCAAACGTGAATGATGGGCCCTATGAAAGTTGTGGAACATAATACATGACAACCACACCTAGAGAATATTTGTTAGGAACCTGGACAGCATATGTTCCTCCACTGGAAGATGCATCTTCCAGTTTTTTCTCTAATTACCATCCGCAAAACGATACATTTGGTGGAGAAAAAAACAATGTTCAGATAGGTGTTCGGCCATCTTGGGTTTTACAAGCAAGAGAATTAACAGAACTTCAATCTATATTAATGAACCAATTTAGATTGTTGGCTGAAGGTGATGAAGTAAAAACAACCACCCCCTTCCACAATTATTTTTCTTATGGAGGAATTCGCGGCGGTTGGTTTAATCCAAATACGTTTGTTTGTACTTATGAAGTTACTAGAGACTTTTTAAATTATGCACCACAATCGGCTATTGATAAATATAATTCTGTTTATGGACCCATTCAACTACGGCGGGAAGACGACTGGGTTGACTTTCCTGGAGTTGGCGATTATTTAAATACCTCTTCCGCAGGTGATGGGCCCATCACATCAGAAAGGATAGCCTATCCTAATTTTAAAGACTTTAAAAGGATTACTTTCGGTCCTGGCCATTTTTATGTCACTCCTCAAAATGGGCAGTTATCTTATTTGGCACAGTTACCAGAACAACAAACATTAGATCTTTTTGGTTGGTGGCCTTCAAGGCGAGGATATGCAGAAGATCGGCACGATTGTTGTGGCGGGGAGTGGGGTGAGAGATACTTTGTTGACCCAGATGGGGATGGAAATTACCCGCCAAACGAACAAAATGCCAATGGTTCTGGTGACGGGCAATTTGCGGTTGGTCATTTTGAGACAAACACGGGCGTGGGCAATAAACACGAATTATTAGGACAATACCCAGATGTTACCTATTTTATAGGTTTAAATGTTGTTGAAACTTTGGTTAAGCCCGGTGTTTCTTCTAAAAGTGATAGACTTCTTTTAGATAATGCTACTGGTTATAACAACCACGAAGCACCCGGTGCTTATAGGATAAAATATTCTGTTGAATCTGTTGAATATATTCCTGTATTCACAGGAGAACTTTGTCCATATGGTCTGGGGCTTTTTAATAGTCTTGTTGATTTTCCTTGGGATGGCGAGTGGGGTTATAAATGGCAAGTTATAAAAGACCTACTGAATTCGGACGAAGAAGACGATGTCGAGCAAGGACAGATTGATGCAATGGACTTTCTGTATAGTTTGGGTTATGAACTAAAAGATACTGATCAAGATGTAGTAGACAATGATAAGAAAAGAGTAGTTCTTTACAAGTATCCTTCCGCTAAAGATTATTTTAATATATTTAATAAACATGGTTTCAGGAGAACATTTGTTGATACTGAAAACCATTTAGACGACAGAGAGAAAAATAGAATTTCATTAAATCCAAATTCAGTTGTTTGGGATTATAGATTAATAGATCCAGAGTATTTAAAATTATATTTACCAGAAAACCCATCAATTGGTAATGGTTTAATGGAAACGTATTTAAGTAGTGAATATTACGTCCGCTATTTTGGTTTTGCTTTGGGCACAAATAGCAGCATAAGTTTCCTCGAAGACTTCGATTGGACCGAGCCCGGAGATCCTATCTTCCATTGGTTTAGTAAAAAAGATCCAATGTACATTCCATATGTTTCTACTTCAAAATATGGACTAATAGGGGATTTGTTTGGTGGCTCAGAATCAGGTTCGTTCACCGATGAGTTAATCACCACTGTGGCACATATTAAATCATTGGCATCTAATGCATTAAAAACAGAGCAAGGAACTAATTTTTTACCCATTCTTCATACTACATACAACCAGTGGGAAAAATTACAAACACAGGTGTCCGACGGTGAGTGGGCCTCCGACGCGAGAACTGTTTTTGATACAAGGGAAATGAGATTCATAATTTCTCCTGCTCCAATGTGGGATTACGTTCCAGAAAACGAGCAAGACGATCCCGATGGGATTCATTTTGAGCATCATGTCTACTCTTCATATTACAATGAATTATTGCCGGTCCATGCATATAATGACGCTATGTACTTTGCTTACGAACCTTCAAGTGAGGGTTATAGTTGGGAATGGGTGGATGTATGAGCAGAATAAAATCGTTATAAATAACATACAGGGATATACCAAAGGATTCTTGAATAATGTCAGTAAACAATAACAATATAGATATATCATCGGTAAGCATCAGCGATACTTTCGAATCGTGGCGAAGAAAGACCAACGACGAAATTATTACAAAGTTAAACTTATTAGAACTTTATAAGGTGCTAATTACTTCTGCTACAGGTGGGGGTATTACTACCGATGTTACTGTTGCTGGTGGTAAATTAAACATTGAGTTGAATCCTATAATACAAAAAGGTATAACATTCCTTAATGTTGATGTTGGATTTTCTGGCGGCATTAATATTAGTAGCAACATTTTAAACCTAAACAGAAATGCCACACCAGCAGAAGTTATGGGAACAACTGCTGGTTTTGTCATTGGATCATCAACAGGTGGTTTTACAGCAGATGGTGGATATGCGGAAGCAGGACAGACATTCTCGTTAAATGGTTTCACCGGTCCTTACTGGCTAAACCGAAATGGTTTCTGGTTTACTGAACAAAATTTACGATTTGATTCCTGGACAGGAACACAATTCAAATTTGGTTCGAGTGGATCTAACAACCTTTTAGATATATGCGGTCCTGGACAGGGATATACTACAGACGCTGGTATGTCGTATGCATCGGATGGTGTTGAAAAAGGAATTAGAGAAAATTCAATAAGAGTATATAACCACAAGCGCGATCCCGTGATGTCTATTCTCGACGATGGTACTATGGAAATTAATAGTGGTGTCAACAGAAAGAGA
>Ga0209349_1001557_pt1 | contig 11323 bp, 11 predicted proteins | sample ETNvirnome_2_130_FD_184067 | JGI IMG/M metagenome (GOLD analysis project Ga0209349, IMG submission 184067) | Marine viral communities from the Pacific Ocean - ETNP_2_130 (SPAdes) (version 2) | ecosystem: Environmental > Aquatic > Marine > Oceanic | place: Pacific Ocean | collected 2013-06-22
CTACCAGCACAAGTATAACCGACACCAGGCTCTTGGATTACATTTCCATAAACTACTAAAATACTATTTGCGGATGCGGCATGTGTCATAGTAAATGCTGTAGTTGAATTATCTGGTGTTAGAGATTGTTTTACAAACTCACCCCATTCTATTCCTCTTCCTATGTATGCCATTTATATCTCCTTCCAACTAGTTGTATCTTCATCCCAACTATATTTCTTCCCATCTTCAGGATAAGGAACAGGTGAATCCCACAAACAAGTATCTTCATCTAAAATCCACGACGGAAAAGGTTTTGGACGAATAAAAGCATCTCTTGATTTATCGTATGTCTTCCCTATGCCAGCGTAATTTTTCCGAAGTGCAATCCCTCCGTCTGGGGTAATATTATCTGGAGCATAATGGATTCCACCTCTCGTGTTATATGAGGTTTGAATCCATTTATCTGGACTGCCGAATAAACCCGAATCAATAACATCTTGCTCAACAACCAGAACTCTTATTACTAAATTATTTTCATCAATTTCTGCAAAATGTGACATTAAAAGTCTCCTATGCTTGGAATTGGTATCTAATGATTACAACACCGTCGCTACCATTACCACCAGTTGCTCCACCACCACCACCACCACTTCCAAGATAATTGGGTGAAGCTGTCGCTCCTGTGCCAGTACTATATGAACCACCATATCCAGCCCCGCCTATTGATGATCCGCTCGCACCACCAGTCGAACCGCCTCCGCCACCGCCACCTCCAGCATAAGTAACAGAAGCACCAGTAATACTATTGGCAGAACCAGCACCTCCTGCACCACCAGTTGATCCAGAACTATTACCACCAGCACCGCCCTTTCCACCGCCGCCGCCGCCTCCCCAATTGTTGCCGCCAGAATCTCCTCCATTACCACCATCACTACCATGACCCGCTGTGCCATCAGCACCACCACCACTTGTAAACGGGCCACCGCCGCCACCTGAACCAAAACCACTTCCTGAAATCGCAGTTTGGTCATCACCAGCACCACCACCCGCTTTTCCACCCTTGTTAGAAGTGATCGAATTAAAAGAAGAAGCTATTCCATCGTCACCGTGGGAAGCACCTGATCCTCCAGTATTATATGGGCCACCATCTCCACCACCACCCACAACCACAGGATAAGTAGTTTCTGAAACAGACATACCAGTGGCTGATCTCATACCTCCCGCCCCGCCGCCTCCTCCTCCATGTCCCCCGCCGCCACCGCCGCCACCGACAATGAGATACTCAACGACAGAACTCGTTGTCCCTAATGAGGTTATTTCAAAAGTTCCCGAGGAAGTAAATGTGTGGACTTTATAATTGCCATCAGTAGTTATAGTCCCACCAGTTGCAGTATTATAAAGGGTAAATGGGCGAATACTCCCAGTTCCATCGCCAATATTCGTCCAAACATTCTCATCAGTAGTTGCATCAGTACAGCAGTACATTTCACCTGTAGTAGTCCGTAGCCAAACAGTACCTACACCACCCGATGGATTTGTGTCTATCGCAGGTTCGGAAGTACTTTTTGTGATTGGGTCACTAACGTGTTGCGTTACAGCACCAGCTGGTATTCTAGCATTAGCTATAGAACCAGTTAGATTAGCTGCTGGTACATCTATACCTAATGCTTCAATATCTGTTTTAGTTTGATCCGCTGTAGCATTAGCTTCAACATTATCTAATTTAGTTTTAAGAGTATTAGTAAAATCATTAGCAGTCTGTGAAGGTAAATTAGTTAATCCACTACCATCACCGACCAGTGGCCTGTTTAATGTAATGTTACCAGTCCCTGTTCTTGTATCTAAATTATCAACCTTTATTGTGCTCATACAATAGTCCAGGTAGTATCGGTTGATATTATAACAGTATTTCCTGTACCAATTGTAACAGGGCCTGCACTTATCCCATTTGTGTTTGCTAGGAATGTTACATTTTGACTAATTGTATTTGAGTTTGTTCGGATGATACTGGAATTTCCTAAAGAAGGACCACCAAGTTCAACATCATCATGTATCTTGGCTGCCGTTACTGCATCATCTAGTAAGTGATCAGTTGTAATTGCATCATTAGCAATCTCTGCGGCTACAACTGTACCGTCGGTAATGTTGCTTGCCTTAATTTGTGTTAGTGCCATTTATTTAATTTACATCCTCTAAAATAGAAGCAATACAGTCAACTGCACCACTTGATGTAACTTTAATTATATCTCCTGGTGATAAAATAACTTTTTGGCCTGATATAACTTGTAATGCACTACCAGAAGGTATTGGTGCGTCTTTAACAAGATATGCTGTAGAAGTCGCAGAAGTATCTGTGACCTGTACGGAGGTTTGAACAACTGCTGTTGTAGTGTTTGCAACATCCAGTTCCAATAGAATAGAAGTTTTACCGGGTGATGGACTAGCCGGAGCAGTATATATTGTTCTAACAGTTGTTATATTTATTTCTTGTGCATTTTTAAATGTATTTGTTCCCATTCGTTATCTCTTTATTTATATTATTGAGAGTATTTATATCACCTTGTCGTTTACTGATAATATTATTATATTTTATACCTTACATTTCAAAGTAAAACGAACTCCTTTACCGGGTTCTGATGAACCAATTTGGTCTATTTTAAAAGTGATTCTATCACCAGCAATAAATGCTGTGGTAGAAATAGTACCAGTATTAGTTATACCAGCACCACTACTAGCTGCCCATTGTGGTCTTATAGAATATATACTTATTCCATTTTTTTCTATATCCAAAATAAGAGCAGCACCAGTAGGTCCAACTGTTATATAACCAGACTCACCAACAAATGTTCCTGCTCGTACCATAACTAATTCACCATAAGTAGCTATTTCAACATCTTCTGTTTCCATATCTGAATCAAATCCAGCAGTAAATGCAATATCATATGGTAGATCAGTAAGTGCTGAACCATCCCATGCAGGCATTGTACCTGTTGTGTTTAATTTAGCATCTATTACTGCATTATCAGCTAGTTCAGTTGATGTTACAGCCCATGGTCCAAGTTCAGCTTGATTAACAGCGTTGGCTGCGATCTCAGCTGCTGTTATTGTATCTCCAGCAATCTGAGTTGCAGTTATTGTATCGTTGGCTATATGCTCACCATCAACACTTGTCGGTGCATAGTGAGCACTATCAACAGCATCATCTGCTATCTTAGTTCCTTCTACCTTACCATTTGAATTTAATAAGTTAGCTAACTCTCTTGCTATTGTCATTATTTATTTCCTTTATGCAAATATCTGAAATTCGATTTTATCATTTAGTGCGGCACCTGTTGTTAATTGTACATCAACACCATTAGTTGCTGTAAAATCTGAACCATTAAGTAATTTGACACCATTTAAAAATACTGCGATTCTTCCTACTACATATCCATTGGGTAGTTCTGCAACTCCCCAATCTGTTTGATTAGCGGTAGCTGTGTCAATAATTTCTGTAATTACAGGAACATAACTTATAACAGCAGAACCATTGGTAGATAAAACCTGACCCGCAGTTCCATCTGCATTTGGAAATGACATACCATCAAGTACAATCTTTCCGCTACCGTCTGGTGTAATGGTGATATTGCCATTCGATACACTTACAATTGATTGACCATTGACATCTAAATTTCCACCTAACTGTGGAGAAGCATCCCCTAATACATCAGTAGTTGCAAAAGAAAGTTGTCCTGCCCCATCAGTTTTTAAAAACCAACCTGCCTGTCCATCTGCTTGAGGATATTTTAATCCATCAAGAATTACATCTCCACTTCCATTTGGAGTTATTGTAATCGGTCTATTGGCAGTAGAAACTATATCGTATGTTTGTACATCTAAATGTGCGCCCAACTGTGGTGAAGGATCATCTACAACAGCTCCTAAACCACTTGTTGCATCAATTTCATTGATAGCAGCAACAAGACTAGCTTGTGTAGCTGTAGTTAAAGTTGCTATGTCACCTTGATTAGCACAAATCTGGTTTGTCTTAACACGCCAATCTTCAAAAGTATCGGTTAAATTTACTGTTACTTGTGTCATTTGTTATTCCTTTTTATTCTACTATTATCCAACACCTGGTTCTTATAAAATATCATTATTCCTGAACCTTCCATGTAACATTATCTTCGTCCCATTCATATACATGATTAATTGAACCAGAAAATTCTACTTTCTCCTCTGGTAATGGATACGGAATAGGAGCATCCCAACGACAAGTGTCTTCATTCAGCACCCACGATGGAAATGGTTTGGGCGGTATAAAAGCATCTCTTGTTTGGTCGTAAGTGTAACCTTTACCTGCATAGTTTTTTCTTAACGGTGTTCCACCAAGACGGTGTTCTCCATGACTAGTATTGTATGAAGTCTGAATCCAACTACTTGGATCACCAAACCGACCAGTATTAACAGTTTCTTCATCAATAACAAGAACCTTTATAACTATATTATTCTCATCTATTTTAGCATAATGTGACATATTTTTTTATTCCTTATTATAAAAATGAACTATACTATATCTACCCAATCCTTTATTCCTATTAAAAATTAATTTATAATCCAAGTGTTTGGTTAACATCATATCTAACAACTACTATACCCGATCCGCCTGGATTTACAGAACCTCCGGTTCCACCGCCACCGCCAGTATTTACTGCTCCTGCGGCCCCTTGTCCACCACCGCCAACTCCACCAGCAGCTGGACTTGGCCCATTACCACCGCCTGCACCTCCGCCACCACCAGCATAAGGAATATCCGAACCAGTTCTATAATTATTATACATGCCGGCACCGCCTGGGCCTGCAGCTGCACCATCACTTTGTCCTCCTCCACCAGCAGCAGTACGCCCTCCTCCGCCGCCGCTAGCACCTCGGCCTCCAGAAGAACCGTGACCATCTCTGTCGCCGCCGGATCCACCATCATAACCCTGTCTGGGAGGTCCAGCAGTTCCAGTTCCACCACCAGTTCTACCACCATCACTCGTACCACCGCCTCCGCCCGAACCGCCGGCAAAACCAGGATTACCTCCACCAGCGCCTCCACCAATTGTTGCAATACTAGTCATACTTCCTGTATCGGAAGGGCCTACCGAGACTGAAGAAGGAACACCCTGACCAGCTGTACCACCACTTGAACCAGCCCCGCCACCGCCAACATCAACACTATAAGTACCAGCAGTAATAATCACATTAGTTTCTACAAGCATTCCGCCTGCGCCACCGCCACCGGCAAACATCCCACCATCACCAGAACCACCGTGGCCACCAGCACCACCGCCACCAGCCACAACCATAACATCTATATATCCATCTCCTATTGCAGTAAATGATCCAGTACTTGTAAATGTACATGATCTATATTCTATACCATTTTGAGTATAAGTTGTACAAGCTAATCCACTTGATTCGATTGCGAATCCAGCTTTTCTTCTACTTATATTTTGAGGTACTAAAATAAAACTCATATCTTCACCTAATAAAATTAAAATTTATAATAACTCTTTGTTTATTATCTGTACAACTAACACCACAATGTTCTAATTCAGTTGGAAAAATTACTAATCTATTTTCAACACAATCAATCTTTTCTTTTCCTTCTCTGAAAATAGTATAGCCATTATTTGTATTAACATAAAATACAGCGGTCTCTGATTTTAAATCATAATCAGTATGCCAACCGGCTATCATATCTTTCTCTGGTGCTACTGTTCTTAAATTTGCTTTAGCTCTTATTAAAATATGACATTCTAATTTTTCTATTATCGGTTTAATAATATCAAAATATTCACTATTAATATATCCATATCCCCCTCTACACTTACCACTATCTGCATAAAATTGATGAGTCAATTGAAAATCATTTATTTCATCACAAGTAGTATACTCATCAATATGGAAGCTTCCAGCGATTGGAGGTATGCCTGGCCCGCGCACAGTGTATCTATTAAAAAACCACGGAAATTCTGGACTAAGTAATAAATCTTGTATTTCTTTTAAATCAATTTCACTAATTGCATTATCAATAATTTTCATAATTTACTCCATAGTTATTATACCTTACATTTCAAAGTAAAACGAACTCCTTCTCCGGGTTCTGATGAACCAATTTGGTCTATTTTAAAAGTGATTCTATCACCAGCAATAAATGCTGTAGTAGAAAGAGTACCAGTATTATTTATACCAGCACCACCACCATCTGCCCATTGTGGTCTTGTAGAATATATACTTATTCCATTTTTTTCTATATCCAAAATAAGAGCAGCACCAGTAGGTCCAACTGTTATATAACCAGTCTCACCAACAAATGTTCCTTCTCGGCACATAACTAATTCACCATAAGTAGCTACAGCAACATCTTCATTTGCCATATCTGAATCAAATCCAGCAGTAAATGCAATATCATATGGTAGATCAGTAAGTGCTGAACCATCCCATGCAGGCATTGTACCTGTTGTGTTTAATTTAGCATCTGTTACTGCGTTTGCCGCTATTTCACTTGAACCAACTGCGTTTGCCGCTATCTCGGTTGCAGTCACTGCATCAATATTAATCTTTGCAGTTGTTACAGCGTTATTTGCAATTTTACTATTTATTACAGCGTCATTCGATAATTTAATACTTGAAACATTAGCATCTAATATTTTATCAGTAGTAACGGAATCTATTGCTAGATCATCTGCTACAATTGTTCCATTAAGAATTTTAGCACTTGTGATTGCTGAATCAGCTATCTTGACAGATGTTACATTATCATTTAATATTTTTATTGTTGTTACGGAGTCTGTTGCCAACTCAACGTCTGTTACTGCGTTTGCCGCTATTTCACTTGAACCAACTGCATTTGCTGCTATCTCAGTTGATGTAACTGCATCTGCAATTATCTGTGCATTACCTACTGTTCCAGATATGTCACCACCAACAACAGCTGTAGTAGCATCAATAGTGTCAAAACTAATGTTGCCTAGTCCATCTGTTTTTAAATATTGGCCAGGGAGACCATCAGGTAAATTTAATTCTCCAATACCAATTTTATTGGTAAGATCAACATTATACAAATCTTCTCTTGCTAATGGAAATCCTCCCCACGTTGCTCCGTCATGTACTACAACAGTATCCTTATCTATATCAACCGTTATTTCACCTATAGCACCTTTAAATGCATCATGTTCTGTAGTTGTACCTCTTCTTCGTTGGACTCGTTTAGCCATATTATTTCTCTAAAAGTTTTTTAACAAGTTGTTTAAGTTCTGCTATTTCACTTTTCATATTATTTATAATAGCAATTTCATCTTCTTTTTGTTTCTTTGCAGCCCTGTAATTCTCTAAAGCATTTCTATTAGTATTTAAAACAGCCTTTGAATCTATATCTCTTTCATATTTTGTATTTTCTATTTTCATATTATGCTAAAGCAATTACCCGAAGGTCTTTGATCAAAGGTATTTTAGTTGTACTTGCAGAAGTCATAACAACTTTAATTGCAAATGTTTTAAAATCAGGATATGTACCACCAGCTACATATTGAGTATTAGCAGTAGAAGGATTAAATTCCAATTCTAAATATTGATTATCATCATCGGATGCTGAAACAGTATTTGTATTTGTTGTCTCACTCATTAATACCCATGGACGATTATCAAAAGTATTCTCATCATACTGGGATAACACTTTATAAAAAACTGAGATACCAGTTCCTGCTTGTCTATTAGCTGTCATGAATACAGATAAATCTGTTGCATCAAATCCATCTTTTAGATTTACCCGTCTTGTAATATAACGTGCTGTTGCATCACCACCCTCTGCATTAGCTTCAGGTGAAGTTGGTGTTACTGTAACATTATTAATAATATTCTCTACTGTAATAACACTATTTCTTTTCGTATCAATTACTGGAGAAATATGTGTACTATCAGATACTAAGGAAGCTCGTGTTACATAACTTCCAGCACTTGTCGTAATTTTCTTTTGTGTGGAAAGTTTATGATTAGTATTCTGGATAATTTCAGAATAAGTAGTATCTAATACACCTGTTCCTTCATCAGACATTTTAACTCCCCAAAAAATAGAAGTCTTATTTATTCTAACTTCTTCGGGAACAATTTGAATCACATCTGCTTTAACATCCGCCGTAGAAGTTCCGTCTTTAAAGACTGCATTAGCAGTAGCACCTGTAGTAAATACTGCCCTATTCAATTGAAATGTCAAATCTTGATTTTGATTAGCACTCCAAGTACTTGCATTTTGTGATTTAAATAATACACCTGCATATGGTTGTTCAGAAACTTTTCTTGTCGTTCCAAGAATGTTGTCACCCATTTCAGAAATATATGCTTCATACTTCAAACTATTACTTATTGCTACAATTGCATATTCTCCAGGTGGTAGATAAACCAATGACGGAAAAGTAAATTTAGTAGCCATTGATGCATCTTCACTAACATTTACATCAGCAGGAAGTTTATTAACTTCGGAAAATGGTATAATAGTTTTATCTGGATAACCATTCAAAGTACTTCTAATCTGTACTGTTACAGGAAGATTATCTGAATCTTTAGATTTAAAATATAAGTCTAAGTCTGTTAGAAAAATTCCATCAGGATAAATAACTGCATCAACCAAGAAGGTTTGAGCCAATGGATCAATCCAACCAACTGTTCTTGATCTTGCAAAAGTATTTGTACTAGTTCTAAAATCTGTTGCTGAACCCATTCCCAAACTTCGTACGGTTGGAACTCTTGTAGATACAACTACATTTTCTTTTGACTGTAACAATCCTTGTGCTTGATATATAACTTCACCATATGTTCCAGCACTTACTAAGTCTGCTGTTGTATTATCAACCAATAAGAATTGTCTTTCACCAGTTCTAAATCTAAGAGTATCATTGTTTGGAATGGAAAAAGTTAGACCACTAATTGAACCAGATGAATCTGTATAAACTTCCTCACCCAAAGAACCTCCAGTTGGAGTACACCAAGCAGCTACATCAGTACCATCAAAGAATGGATACACTCTTGTACTTGGTTTCATTCCGGTTACAGATATAACTATATCTCTTGCTCTTATAAATGGAAGAACTGATACATCAACAATCCTTTCACCGATATTAGTTCTTACAGTATCAACTCCAGTAATTTCTGTACGAATTCCTGTTCTTGTTTGTTGCACTTCTTGAACAACAGTCTCATCTGCCACAACTCTACGACCCCCTTCGACCCTCGTGGCTGTGCGTGTGACTGATCTTTCTCTACCAGTACCGAATGTTTGCCAATCACCCCATTGTGAGCCAAATCCTAATCCAACTAGATTTTCCCAGCCATCATTCTCACCATTGATATTAACAATAACTTCAGGTCGTGTAGTAGTATCAATCCAATTATCATTCGGTGGTGTTAGGTCAACTGTTCCAATCCAAGCTAATACTGCGAATGGATTAATATTAATTGATTTGCTTGCTACTGTTTGTGTTACAAATGCTGTTGCAGTATATGGTAATGTAATTAGATCACCTGTTTTCTGAATACCCGTTGTTTCAGGGTCACTTGCATCGTATATCACATCTGTTAAATTAGATGTAAATGGTGACCTTAATATTTTTTCATCAAAGTCAATAGCACATTTATAATCAGCAGAAAAAACATTACCAATACTATGACCATTATAACCATCTACAAGAATTCCATTTTTAAATCTATCATAACCATTAGAATCTTTAATAACTAATTCTTCTGCTTCTTTTTCAAGTAATGAAAGTGTGGTATAATATTCTAAATTATTAATTCGTTTTTCAAGTTTACCAATATCTCTCATTGTATATCGTTTGTTCTCAATATATTCAGGTGTTACATCACTTGAGTTAAATGTATAAGCTGGAATAAAAACAGTATATAAATCCATTGTTCCATCAAGTCGTTGAGGAGGAACAGTATTTAATGATGGTACACCTTTATTCACTCCAAACTTTTTTTCTTTACTTAAAAATATTCTGTCTATTCTTGGGAGATAATAACTGTAATCAGCAGACCAATTCGTATTTGGTTTCGGCAATTCAATATTTTCCATTGTGGTTGCACCGTCTGTCCTTCGTGGTCTAAAGTCAACACAATCTCTCAACTCAACTTTTGTTCCTGTAACAGGACTTAGGTAAGTTGGAATATTTTCAAATCCTACTGCAGCTGAATAAGAATCAGCTGAAAGATATCCAACACCAGAGTGGGTAAAGAAATCATAGACGATTGCTATTCTTCCAGAAGGTCCTGTCTCACTTGCTTTAAGTTTTATACTTCCGTGATCATAAAAGTTATCTCTCTGTCCAGTATCTAATTCATACTTCGCAGTAATATCAGTATCACCAGCAGCTACTGAAGATACTGTTTTTATAAAATTGCTAATTCCACCAGTAATAGATTCTGCTATAAAAGTTCCCAATACTGGAACATAAGTTACACTAGTCGTATTACCAGCACCAAGAACAACAATTCCTGTTGCACCTGAAGTTGCACCAGTAATAGTTTCACCAGGAGTTAATGTTTCAGCCGTATTTGCTACAGTCAATGTTGGTAATACTGCATCAGTACCAGCCACACCAGAATCATATACTGCGTGTATTTTATATACATCTGATTTAGCTATTGAATCAGATAACAATGCAGTAGTATTAGGACTAGTTATATTTAAGACATTACTTTTTGAAAGTGATTTGATTTTTTCTTGTTTACTATCAATATTAAGTGTTGCAATAATATCTGCTGTAAAATTGACTCCTGCTGCATTTGCATTAAATGTTACTGTTTGACCAGGAGGATTGACAGTTATTGATCGGCTGTGGTTATCCTCAAATAAAATTAGATCACCAACATTAAAACCACTACCAGCCGTTTTAATTGTTGTCGTATAATACTCTCTTTTATTAGTATCACTTAATGTACCAGTACCAAAAAATGTTTCAGTAGCACCAGCAGTTGATATTGTTGCTATACCACCTGTAAATTGAACATTTTCAAAAGTTCTTTTAGCTGTATAACTAGTATCAATAACACCAGCATCATCACGAATTGTTTTAATAGTATCCTGTGGTAATTTAAATACTAAACTATTATCAGATGTTTCAAATAGTTTTGCAGCACCACTTGATGATCCACCAACTTTACCCTCATCAGCAATATTACATTTTGCATCAAGTGTAACTGTACCAGATAAAGGTGACTCAGGAATTACAATCGACTCAACAGCACCAAAAGATGATTTTGTCATTACAATATCATATAAGTACATATTGTAAACTGAACCTGTATGCGCTCCCGAAAC
>Ga0209349_1001566_pt1 | contig 11295 bp, 2 predicted proteins | sample ETNvirnome_2_130_FD_184067 | JGI IMG/M metagenome (GOLD analysis project Ga0209349, IMG submission 184067) | Marine viral communities from the Pacific Ocean - ETNP_2_130 (SPAdes) (version 2) | ecosystem: Environmental > Aquatic > Marine > Oceanic | place: Pacific Ocean | collected 2013-06-22
TATTTTAGAAACATTACTTTTCCAATCACCTCTACCGTTCATTAAATCTAAACTTGCTTTCTTGATTAATCTAGTATACTGCATGGGTGTGTTTGCAAATGCTAATACAATTCTCCCAAGTCCACTAGCTTGTTGTTGAGAAATTCTATCTGGTCTAGAAGATTGTTGTGATTCTTCTGCAATTTCTCTGAAGTCATTAAAAGCTTTAGCTTCTGCTTCTTTTTGACTATATCCTTCTTTCTTATATCTATTAACTTTATTTCTATAAAACGTTGCTCCACCGGATGCAATAGCGAAACTATCAGCAAACTGTGTAGGTAAGAAACCTTTTTTCAATATATATGCTATAACTCCTTTAGCTTTATTTTTGCTAGTAGCTGCAGCATCTGCAATTTCTGATTCACTAACATTTATTTTTAATCCATTTCTACGATCAACTAAGAAATCTGAATTCATCAAATGCATAAAATCTTTCCAATATTGAGGTTGATTAGCAAAAGCTTTTCCTGCTGCAATAATATTATTATCACTCCAATTAATAAAGTTAACTGAAGATATTAATTGCAATACAGCAGATCTCATATTAAAGAACATCACAGTTCCAACAGAATTATTTACATAATCTAAAAATCTATTAGCTAATCTATCACTTCCTCTAGTAGTTTTATTATTACCAGATTTCATTCTAGTTATCATATTCTCTAGTGATTCTCTATAATTAGAACCAAGTGCAGCTTCTAATTTATTTAAATTTTTATCTGAAAACATTAAATCAACATTATCTTGCCATTGCTTAAGATATGTTTTTCTTTTATTATCATTTAATACACTTATTAAATCTGTAGTTATAGTACCACTTAACCAACTATCAGTAGGTATTGAATATCCACTACCTTTAGTTATATCAATTAATTGATCAGCAAAAACCTGTATCTCAGGATTCTTTGCTACGAATGCTTCTACTTTAGCTAAATCCGCTTTAGATAAACCAGGTATATTATTTCCTTGTTTATTCCATGCATATATTCTAGCAACATTCTCATAAGTATAACCATCAAATGCCTCTTTCCTTAGATTCTTAGGTATATTTTTTAAAGTCTTTTTTAAAGCTTTAAAATCTGACATCATTTGAACTCTATCTCTAGTAATATCAGCCATAGCTCTAGCATAAGGATCTAGCAAGTTTTCTTTAAACCAAGCCATTTGTTCATTACCTTTTTCACCCTTACCTAGCATGTGATATAGTAATCCCACAAAATCATCTGCTGATGGTGGAACAAAGAATTTAAACTTACCTTTCTTTTTACCTCTTAATTTAGCTTTTGCTGGAGAAAATTCTTTAAATGATTCTATACCAGTTTTATCTTCTATAATTTCGTTAAACTTTTGATCGATACTTTTACTAAATTTAACTTTAGCTTGTTGAACTTTACCTTTAACATCGATAACATCTAATACTTTTTGGGTTGGTTGTAATCTAGTTTTGAATGAAGTTTTTGTTTTTGATATTACAAATGAAGCAGCTCCTTTCATATCTTTATATTCAGGATCATATTCTATTTCGTGGTTCCAATCTAATTCATTTGCCCATAATTTAGTTAAAGTAGTATACAATCTAGTTCTGCTACCTTCGAGTGAAGTAAAGTGAACACTATTTACTTTATTTTTCTTTACAAAATCAACAACACCGTTGGATATTATACTTAATATCTCTGCAGCATTGCCAGTACCTGTGATGAAATGATCTTTTTTTAGAAAACCTTTTTTATCTAGATGTTCTAAACCAAACGACAGCGTGTAATCTTTGCCATCTACGTGCCTAGCTAGGTCTATTGTATATGTTTTACCTTCTATTTCAAATTTAGTTTTAGCTTCATATCTAGTTCTCTTCCATTTCAGATTACGCTTAGTATCCATACTAAACTTAACCTTCGCTTGTTGTGTTTTACCTTTAACAGGTAGTGCATCTAAAGCATCTTGCACCGCTTCTACATTAGCGCCATGATCATCTGCAAAATAGAAATCATTATAACCTTCGGCTGCCTTATCTACTATCCATCCTGACTTAGCAAGTGGAGAACTATCAGATAGTCCTGTTATATTATTTATAGGTATATTTAATCCTATACTTTCCAAAAATTCTTTTATAGGTCCAGCAGCTTCTTGAGGCCTAGCTGTTAATACAAATACATCTTCAGTTCCTCTAGCTTCTTGAATTTTTTTAGCAACTTCTAACAATGGTCCTTTTTTACCATCAACTACTTTTTTGAACTCAGAGAAATCCCACGTAGTACCTTCACTTTCCATCTCTGTACCTTTGCTAGCAAATTCTGCAGGACTTATTTTGCCTCTTATTGTTTCATTTAACTTTGAATCAATATTATTGATAACGTCTGTAGGTAATTTTTTAACTGATTCATTAGCATCAACTTCAAAAAATGATTCTCCAAATTTACTCTTGTAATCTTGCTTATTAGCGTTAACAGAATCCCAAGTAGTTTCTACAATCTTATCTTTTAATGATCTTTCTTTTCTCTTTCTGTTTCTATCTAAAGCTGTTTCTTTTGATGTTTCTACATATATCATTGAAACTTCATAACCTTTATCTTTTAAAGCTTTAACTTTAGCTTCAGTAGCTTTTATAGATGCTCCTGTCCCATCTAATATAACACCTTTTCCTTCTGTAGTGTATTGATTTAATTTTTTATCTGCAATTTTAATAGCTAATGCTCCTAATTCACTTCTAACAGAACGTTGAACAGCATCATATTTAGCTTCTTTAGGATCTAATCCAACTAATTTCTTAGCCCATTCTAAAGATATATCTTGATTAACTACTTTATATCCTTGATTTTGTAATCCTAATTTCCTTATAACACTACTTTTACCACTTCCAGGACCTCCTGCCATTACAATTGCCTTCAAATCTGAAGATGGTTTACCTGTTGTATTAGGTTTAGTATATATAACACTGCTTTTAGTTCTAGCTAATGTATCATCAAAATCAAATACTCTAATCTTTTTAACAGGAGTATTAGGATCTCTAGCAATTTGTAAAGCCTTATCTAATATACCAAGTTCTCTTATAGTTTCAGCATTAGTGGAGGATTTAGAATACATTACTTTGCTGCTAGTAATTGTTTCACTGTTTATTTCGGCAGTTTTTCTTTTTTCTTTTCCAATAGATTGAACAACTTTGTCATATATTTCTAATTTATTTATATATTCTGTAGCTGATTTACCATCTAATGTAACAAAATTATCTCTTAAATCCTTATTTAAAGCTAAAGCTCTTAAATTATTTAAAACACTAGTTGTTCCAAGTTTTAAATCCTGTATAGCTGAAAATAATTCTGTTCCTAACGATTGACTAAAGTTATTTATAATTTCATTTAATGGAGAATCAATATCATCTAATTCAATATTAGGATTTTGTATTTTAGCTGCAGCATTTGATAAAGTTATTTGTGCTAAGTTTTTCATCATATTGGCTGAAGGAGTAATGTGTTCTCCTTTAAATTTTAAAGCCTTAGCCAAAGCTTTATTAAAAGCTTTTTTATCTTTAATTAACTTTTTATAATTTTTTTCTTTTTCAAATTGTTCTTTTACAAACTTTGTAGCTTCATTATAATTTGGATGTTTTTTATTTATTATAAAATCCTCTTTATTTTTAACATTACTTAAATTATTTTTATAAGTTTTAGTTTTAGGGTTATAATATACTGCTTGAGAACCATCTAATACTTCTATTAAATCTAAAGATGTAAGTCCTCTTTGAGCCTTAGTATTATTAGTAGCTGATTCTTGCCATCTAACAAAACCTATTCCTAAATCTGGTCTTTTTGCTAGCACTTCTGAAGCTTTATCATAAACATACTTCATAGCAGCTTTGTTAGCAATATTTGCTTTTTCTACTTCTTCTAATAAACTTCCTTCTTTTGTACTTCCATCCTTGTTTTTACCTAATAGTTCCCATTTTTCATCTTTTGTTATATCTTTTGATAATATATTCTCTATTTTACCCATAATTCCATAGCCAGAATTAAAGATTCTAATATCATCAGGATTAAAATCTAACTCTTGGTTACTTTCTCCTTCAAAATATTTCTTAAACAATAAACTTTCTTCATAATATTCAGCAGGTTGTTTAGTGTCTCTTTTTTCTTCAGCTGCATCTAAATATCTATTAGTAAAACCAAAAAAATCTATCCCAAGCATTTTACCTACTCTAGGATCTATAAATTTTTTAAACTCTTTACTAAAGTCTAGCAATTGCTTCATTGCTGTTTTATTGTTTTTATTAGTAGCATTTTTTCTCCATACCTTAGGAATAGATTTAAATTCTTTTGGATATTTCCAAGATAACATAGGTAATTTATATGCTGTAGCTTCTTTATTAAATGCTTCTTTTAATCCAATATCTTCCATTGTTTCGATAACAATAGGATCTAATGGAGCAGTCATAATATCCCACATTGCAGAATTAGCTCCGTATTTCAAAGCAAATTCTAAAGCATCTTCTATTTGGTTAGATATTTCTTGTGCAGTTAAAGTAGACTTATCTTGTACTTGCTCCTTAACAGCTTTACTAAACATTGTTTTAGACTTACCTTCCCAAACCTTTGATGGAACTGTTTCACCTTTTTCTATGGCTTGTTCTCTTATAGCTTGGTTAGTAAGCATTCTACCAGTTTGACTGATCATAGCCTTAACTCTAGAGCTAGTATTTCTATCTGCAATATTAGCTTGTCCTGCAGGTGTAATACCAAAAACTTCTAAGAATTGCTCTTTAGTTATATTATCTTTTTTAGTTTGTTCTTGTAATCCAGCTTTACTACCAGTTTTAGCTGCTTTAGTTCTTTTACCTTTAGTATAAAAAGCATCTAATAAAACTTTTTGAACACCAGTAGCTGTTCCAGAAGGTGTTGATCCTTCAGGTAACATAGCTAATAATGTCTCCCAGTTTTTAACTATAAATTGTTGAGCGTTTCTTACATCAGCTTTAGTTAAGTTACCAGGTTTAGGAGTAACACCAAACATCTCTTGAGTTAACTTAGGAGTAAGATCTTTTAAAGTTTTGAAGTTTACTTTATCTAAATCAATAGTTTTACTTTTCTTTTTTACTTCTTTGTCTATCTTTTTAGCTTTATCACCTAGTCTATCTTTTAGCTTTATAGCTTTAGGTTGTTTAGTAGATTCTTTAGTATCTACAGGAGCATCAACTATTTCTTTACCTTTTTCTTTTAATTCTTCTATACTTTTAGTATCGCTCTTGCTTCGTACTTTCTTAGCTCCAGTACCTACTTTTAATCCTAAATATGCTCCAGTATAATTAGCAAGATTATCATTAGCTTCAGGATTAAATGCTTCTATATGTTTTATAAGTGGATCAATACCTTCAAATGCAGAATCCATAGGATTTTCAAATCCTTTGCTTTTTGCAATAGCAATCATATCAGGCATATAATCAGTTAGCATTTCATTTCTAACTCCTATACCCTCTGAAGTTTGTAAAAACTCTTTCCACTCCTGTTTAGTTTTACCTTTAGCGTGCTTATCGTAAATTTTTTGAACAGCTACATTTCTAGCATCTTGTCTTTTTGCTTTATTAGCAGAGGTTTCATCTTGAATATTAAAGTCAGATTTAGATAATCTTGTTGAAGGTTTTTTATCTTTAATAGGGGCTTTTTTATCTTTATCTTTAGTTTTAGTTTTAACTCCAACTTCTCCCTTCATAACCTTAGCTGCTAACCCAGACATTTCTCCTTTCTCATATGACGATGTAAAACTAAGTAGTAAATTAAACATGTCTTCTCCAGTTCTAATTTCATTTAGCTGACTACCTTTATCCTTTTCTCCACGCATCTTTTTAACTCTTTCCAATAATTTTCCACGTAAAGATAAATCACTTTTAATATTTTTCTTACGCAGGAAATCTGTTAAAAATGCTAATTTTTCTTCATACTTATCTAATTTTGTGTAACCTTCCTGATCTTTATAAGTTTCTTTAGCTTCTTGAAATGCTTTATAAGCACCTTTGTATCTCTTTTTTACATAAGATTCAAGATCATCTATGAGACCAATAGCGTCAGCATCCCCATCCATAAGCTTACGAAACAAACCGTGATGTCCTCTTTCATGGGATTTTACAGTAGGATTTTGTAAAGCAGCATTATCCTTTATAGCTATTGACATAGGTATGCCAAATTCAGTACCAGTTTGAAAACCAGATACTTGCCCTTCTTTCATTTTCTTGAATTGATCTTCTATATTAGATATAGCGGCTTTCTTAAGTTCTTCAGCGGCTTGTTCTTTAGTAATATCTTTTCCTTTAATATAATCTTCTAAAAACGCATCATCTATTTCAGTTTCTTCTATTGCTTTTATAGCGTTTTCTTTAGTATCAGCTTCTTTGTCTCCTTCAATATTTATTAATTTTTCACCTAAACCACTTTCAACTAATTTTTGATTTTCTAATTTATTTTCTCTAATAGCATCGGCCCTAAGTGTAGCATTAGATATAATTCTTAGTTTTTCAGCATCTAACAATTCCATCTCTATTATTTTCTGGCTTATAGCATTATCTTGTTCTCCTTGAGTTAGTGTATTATTTGATTGAATACCATCAATTTCACTTCTGATTTCATGTTTTTTATCATTTATATCAAGAACTCTTCTTTTATCAACGTTATCCATATCGTCCATACGTTGATTATTTGTTCCTAATATTTTATGATTTTCAGCTATTAAAGCATCTCTTTCTTTATTTAAACTTTCTATAGCATCTAATTTATCTTGCGTAATTGGTCCTGTAATTGTCATTAACTTATCAAGCCTCTCTGTAAGTCCTTTTATTTTTAAGCCATTTTTCTTATAAGAACTTACCTCAGCATCACTAGCAAATGATTTACGTACTTCAGATACAACAACAGGTAGTTGAAAACCTAAACCACTCATCAAACTACCTGAAATATAAGCTTCAGATAACCCTTGTGTTAAAGAAATATCTTTCCCTAAAATAAATCTATCTCCCATGTTATTAAAACCTTCAGCAAAAAGTTCAGCCATGCCTTCTTTATTAACATTTTTGGCATATCTATAAACTGCTCCACCTATTGTAAATTCAGTATTTGAATATTTAGTTCCTCTTAGGTTAAAACTAGAACCACCTGGAGCAATTTTTCCACCTTTTTTAAACACATTGGCCATGCTTTTAAATTGGTTTAAAGAAACTGTTTCAGTTAAATATTCAGCACCAAAAGCTATTGTACCTGATAATAAATATTGCCAAGGATCATATTTTATTTCTTCATATTTACCAGTTTCTGAATTCCAAACTTGTTTTCCCTCTTCTTCCTTCATTTCGTGCAACTTACCTCCCGCAGCTCCAGCACTAACTATAATCAACCCAGCACTACCAGTACTAACAGTTATAGCTGTATTAATTATTTGCTCAGCAAAAAGATCTATCATAAAATTACCAAGATCACCTAATGAATCTATATCTCCAGTACTAATATTTTTTCTAACCGAACCTCTTAAATCTTCAGATATTTCTCTAGTTTTATCAATTAAAAAAGTAGTGGCATCTCCTCCAGTCAAAAGTTTAGATACCTCTTCTGCACCTTTAGCATCCATTCCAAATATGTCCAAAACTTTTTCAGTACCTATACGCTGTAGGTCCATTATATTTGCCCCAAGATCCAAGCCAGTGGCTGCCATTTTATTTACAAATACGTCAGTATTATCAAAACTTCTTTTTGTTATATCTGCAATTTGAGCATATGTATCAATTTTGGATTCTTCTATTATTCCATTTATTCTTTTATTTAAAATATTATAAGTTCTTTCAGAACTTTGGGCATCTCCTAATAACTTATTATATTCTCCACGTGATGAATTATATATATCCATAGATATTGTATAATTATTCTTATAAATGGCTAAATTTTCTTGAAGTTCATTAAATTTTTTTAATTGTCTATCATTATAATTATTAGTGTCAGGATTTTGCTTTATAAAATCATTCCAATCTGCAATAGCTTTTTCATATGTATTTCCACTAATTGATAAATCTTCTTCAAATTTACTTAATTCAGTTCCTTTAGTATCTAAATCTGTTACTAATGTCTCAAGGGAAGTTCCAACGAGATTTAATCTTGTTTCTTCCTGCTCTATTTTTGCTACTGCTTTATCTTTTTTCTTTTCTAAAATTTTACTAATAGTGGTTCTAGTTATATTATAATTATCTACATCAACCCAATATTGATTACTAAATCTATAATACCAATTATCAAATTCATCCTCCAAAACCTCCATTTGCTCACTTACAAGATCATCTACTTTTCTCTCTTGAGCATCTTTAATATACAAATCTATGGCTAAACCTTTCCATGCGTCTTCTGGAATATCATCAATATTCGTCAAACGTTGACTTTGTGCAATATCAAATTTAGTTGCATCATCACCTAATTCTCTTAAAGTTCTTTGATTTTCTTTAATTAATTCTTTTTGAATTTGTTCTTTAGCTTCTTTTTCAAATTCTAAATAAGGTAAACTTTTTGTAGTAACCACATTACTACCTCCCATACTCATTTCTCCAAAACCAGTTCCACCTCCTGTCACAGTAGTTGTTTCAACTTCAGTTATAGCTTCTTTTCTAAGTTCAGATTTAGTTTTTGGATTATAAACATCACTAACTATATTTTCAATTTTATAAAGATTTTCTTTAATAAGAGGCGTGTTGTCTGTAATAATTTGTCTAATTTCGTTTTGACGAGTGTATTTCGATATTAACACTCCTTTCTTTTTAGATCTTTCTGTATCAGTTAATCTCGTGTCATCTTCAATAATTTTGAGTTCAGCTTCAAACTCAGCTTTCTTTTCAACGTTTTCTATATTACCATAAAGATCAACTGATTTTCCTCCTAACTCTAGATTTTCTGCACCTAATTGTACTTCAGTTTTAGCAATTGGTTTAAATTCTACTGTAATAGGTCCACTCGTCATAGAAGAATATTCAAAGCTTTTACCTTTACTTTTCTTATCAAAGTAATCAGCTTTTATCTTTCCTTCAGGAAGATTATTAGCCCACTCATCCCATTGTTCAATGGTCCAATCCGCGCTAGGTTCTATAGTTACTTCTTCTTCTACTAATTCAGCCATATAATATTATTTATTATGTTTTATCTTTCGTTAGCCCACAAATTCCATCCTTGATCAATTACGTAATTCAAGTAAGCCTCTTCACCAGCTTCACCCACTTCGTCTATACCTACTGCTTTCCATTTAGATTCATCTCCCTGATAATTGCCAGCTACAAGTTGTTTACCTGTCTTATCGGTCCCTGTGCCACGTAAATAATCTAATGTTTTAGTTTTATCTAGAACTCCAGCACTATTAAGAAGTGAATTTTTTGTAGGATCTCCTTTACCATTTCCAGTATAACCTGCTAAATCCCCTATTAGAGTTTTAATTTTGCCCAAATCATCATGAGTAAAAGCTTCATTTGTTTTAAAGTAATGACCTTTGCCTTGATCTTTATGCCCTTGTGCCCAAACGGTTACATCTTTTGAGGTTGTAACGGCAGGGACATTACCAGCAGCAGGTGTTGTAGTAGACTTTACTCCTGAAATTAAAGTATTTCCAGATTCTTGATCTATAGAAATAACTAAGTCATCACCTTTATCATCAACCATGGTTTCAAATAAATAAATCATATCAGCATTTTCTTGAGCTTCCCAATTATTAAGTATACTTCCAGGAGAACCTGGAGGTAGTGCTTTTGCAGCATAATATTCTTGACGAGCTAATTCCCAATTAGCCATATCTGTAGCAAATTTATCTGATTTCATAATTGCTTCATTTGTATACTTCCTTATTTCAGCCGCTGTTAACTCTTGATTACTTAATTGTTCAGCTAATTCATTTTTAATATCAAATAATATCTCAGTAATTTGATTTTGAAATGAAAGAGCATCTTTAGACATTTTACCACTTTCGCTAAATTTACCTTTTCCTGTTGGATCTTCTTTAAATTCAGTTAATCCAGATGTAAATTTATTTGCAGCTTGTTGAGCATTCAAAAAACGTGCCTGAAAATTTTTATCTTCTACACTACTAACTTTATCTAAAGCAGCTTTTTCTCTCTCTTCTTTTCTTTTTTGTTCTGCAGCAAATGCTTGTTTATTTTTCGCAATACCCGTTAAAGTATTTTGAATACCTTTGTTGATTATATCTGCTCTATTATATACAGCTCTTTTTGGATCTCTATAACTCATGTTTTTATTATTTTATTATCTAGAAAAAATTAGCTATATGAGCAGCTTGCCCGGCAATTTTACTTGAATCTTCATAACTCTTTCCTGTTTTTTTCATAAATGTACCCATGTCAGTAGTTCCTCCACTTCCTGATTTCTGTCCTCCTGATAATCCTGAACCATATATTGATGCTGCACTTTGAACTCCTTGCATCAATGCTGCATCACCAGCTTGTTGGTGCATCATAGCCGCGGCTTGAGCATTTTCTTGTAATCCAGATAATCTATCTAATGTTGCTAAATCTCTGTCTTCTCGTCTACCCCATGCTGAAATTTCTTCACTCAATGCAGCTTGTTCTAATTGCATTTTAGCAGCATCAACTTTTGCTTGACCTTCAGCTCTAAGTTGATTATTTTGAACTTCTTGTTTTTCTAATGACGCGCTAACCTGTGCTTTTGATGCAGCTGCCATTCTTGCTAATGCAGTTGCTCCTCCAGCACCTGTACCACTTCTATTCACTTGGTCTAAAGTATTAGCTAATGCTTGATCTGTTTGCTCTATTTGTAATTCTGCTGCTTGAGTAGCTACAGCTAAATTAGCATAAGGATTATTTACTTGATTTTTTAAGTCTCTTATTGCATCAGATTGATCAATAACTTGTTGTCTACTTCTTTCAAATGCTTCTAATTTTTTTTGAGCTCTTCTCTCTTTAGCGCGTTCACTATTTCTTTGGTTATTAGCATGAATTTTTCCTGCAACCCCAGCTAATAATGATACTCCGGCTACTACTGCTGATACTATTGCTGCCATAATTATTTCTTTTTATTATTAATATACTCGTTATACTTTTCCACATTCATAGCACATATCTCTTCTTCTATTTCACTTACATCTCTTGTGTCACTTGGATTTTTATGAATATTAACGAATATAGAATCTTTATTTGCTTGTATTACTCTTTGAGTTCCAGGCGGTGATATTATGTAACACGGGGCTTCATAATCTTCTACACCTAATTTGCTAGCTATAGTAACA